>JAABUP010000769.1_pt1 | contig 69256 bp, 44 predicted proteins | sample 5559201 | NCBI WGS metagenome assembly JAABUP01 (sample SAMN10711887, study PRJNA513373) | rock metagenome | isolation source: Antarctica rocks | place: Antarctica
TGTCCATCGGAAAAACCGGGTCTACTTAGCCTCATCAATCAATGCCTGTATCATTATTCCTGAACAGTGACCTTCGTTATCCTTAAGCTGTGCTTTCTTCCATCGTCGAGACTGTAGAGTACTGTCTATCGTCGATTGTCGCTCGTTCTACTTTCTCGACCCACTTTCGTTCCGTCGTTGTTGTTGTTGTAGCGACCCTTGTGGAGGCCCTCCATACGCGAGAAGAGGGCTGCACAATTACTCCCGTCCAGGAGTGACCGTACTGTGAACATCTCTCGGTGTTCGTGGGGTATCCCAGTGTTGACGCAAGTATCATTCCGATCTTCGCTGCGAAAGAACACTTGTGTGGGGACGCTGCCATTGCGGCGTTAGCAAGACTCCGCTTCCAAGGGAGGTAGGGTAAGTCGATGCAAACTGAACGCTTCATGGAAATTTGATTGCTAATGTTGACAAGATTAGAGGATCGACAGCGAACAAATCCCATCATGGCTGCCGCTCCAAATCGGATGTCGACCCATTCGAACAACTCATCTGCACCCGGTGCTCCCCACTCGACAGCTCACCACTCCTCGCAGGTCTCGACAACTACCCTCCTTAACACCCTTCATACCATCTACACGTCCTCTCAGCCATATCGACTTGACGCAAGCACGAGCCTGGTGGTCGACACATGGCTTACAGCCACAACTCCGAGACTCGATGGTCGACAAGGTGGCACAGTGGATGTTGAGCTGGCAAGGAGAGCGTGGGAGCATGCTAGGCGGAGAGCCGAGGATGGCTGCATTGTGTTAGGGTTGGTGCCATCTGACTGTTGCACAGTCTTCCATCCTCATGTACCGTTTGAGACTGACATTCTTGGTTTAGATCCTTACATCAGTCAACGCCCTCTCTTCTATCTCCTTTCATCGCGGCCCTACCATTCGCGATCCCCAACTCTCTCCACACAGCACTTTCAACCTTGTGGCCATTTATCAACTCCGTTTCTCCTTATAATCCTTCCACTCCACGACAGTCAGCGCTAGCGGCGACTTTCACCCTCACTCTTGCAGGCAATCTCGCAGGAGCATCGTTGGCAATCTCGACATCCGGTCTCGACACTTCCGTCGGCCTTCTCAACATTCCCCCAGAAGCAAGTTATCGAGCATTTGATGTATTCTACTACCTCCTAACTTCAGCGTCTACGCCGGCGGAGAGGGAGTTTCTCGGCCTGAAGCCGGCCTCTACATACGCCCTTCTTAGCAAGTCTGGTACTTTCGATCCTCCATCGTATTTACCTACAGCCGACGATGCTGCTTCAGCGGAGGATTTCAGAGCATGCCTCAAAGCTATTGGAATCAAGGGGTCCGCTCAGCGAAGTCTGCTCTCCGTTCTCGCCGGCTTACTCAAATTGGGCGATACTCTGGGCTTTGTGGTTGACGAGGAAGTGCTCGAGGAAATCTGCGAAGATGCTGGGGGGCTCTTGGGCCTCGATCCAGACGTTCTAGTCAAGAGCTGCAATACCGCCGAACGTGAAATTCTTATTGCGGGCGTCTACGAGGCACTGGTCGATTGGGTCATTTCAAAAGCAAACGAGGCTATCAAAAATGAGATACAGCTGATGAAAGGTGGAGACTCATCCAGTGAAAGCGGTGCAGGGGGTATGGGTGCTCGAACACCAACTTCTGACGAGGATGACGAGGACACCGTCAGCATCACCGTAGTTGAGATACCCGGACAAGCATTAGGCAAGGCCGTGGCACTTCGAGGAGTCTTCGATGACGCGATCGGTATCAATTGTGAGATGAAAGAAGATGGCGTCGAGGTTACTGGCGCCGGACCATCTGTCGTCAAAGAGATGAAAGCTTCTGTTGCAGATGTCGAGGCGCACCTGGGCATACTTGGTGGTCCATCAAGCCGAAGTCGCGAGTATGAACGGGATCGTACCCAGGGTGTCATGGAGAAAGTAGGTGCAGAAGCTGAAGCTGGCGGGTTCTTAAGGAAGATCCTCTATCCAATAGACGGCGCAGGCGTTGGCGTAGGCAGTCATGGACGCCTGAACCTCCCGTCTACCCTGGGCAGCAGTCGGGTATGGTACCAGCTTACCTTACATCCTACCGATGAGTCTCCAGCAAGTCTTGCATCGCTGGCTTCCATAACATCCGCCTGGTCAGCAGGTACCGTATCGCGGCAAATTCGTGCCTGGAGATTACCGGAGTGGGCTAATCGCCGGAACAAGAACCTCGATTTTACCGCCGACTTTGACATTGATGAGTTTTGCACACGATATTCGCGGCTTGGCTGCAAGGACGGCAAGGATGGTGTCGAGAGCTGGATCCTGGAGCGTGGTTGGAGTAATGGCGAAGTCATTATCGGTCACGAACGCGTATGGATGCGTGAAGGCGCCTGGTGGGAGGCCGAGAGCATGTTAGATCTCAAGACCGCTGAGGACGTGTCTCTGGCAAATCGTGGATCGGGAATGGTGGCAAGTGCGTTCGGCGCCGAAGGCCTAGAGAGTGGTTACTCAGCGTCGACGCCAGGGCTCAACGGCAGTGGTTTCTTTCCTCCCATGGGCAACGACCTCTCCCCACACGGTAGCAGAGATAATCTGTTGCAGCGACAGCAAAGTTCCGCTACAATGGCACGAAGCGGTATGGGTGGTACTCGATCGGTCGCTCCTACCGTTCCTCGAACGATAAATACCATTGCCGGTGGCGATTACGGTCTAGGGTTCATGGGCGATGACAGAAAGGGAGAGATCTCGTATTACGGCCAGGACCTGGGTCAATTCACGGGCGACTTGGACCCGGAGCTCGGGGAGCCCAAGCACATTACATCACAACCAATATCGAAGTCACGGCGTCTCTGGGTCGCTTTCACGTGGGCCTTGACCTTTTGGATTCCTTCCTTCGTACTGCGGTACATCGGCCGGATGAAGCGTCCGGATGTCCGCATGGCTTGGAGGGAGAAGCTCGTACTCATGCTTCTCATCTTCCTACTCAACGCCACCGTTGTCTTCTACATTGTAGAGTTTGGCAGGCTGCTTTGCCCCAACTACGACAAGGCTTGGGACCAGAAGGAAGTGAGTTACCATCAAGGTTCCGACGACTTCTGGGTTAGCATTCATGGCAAGGTATACGATATCTCGAAATTCTGGAAGTTACAACATAGTGACTCGAATATTGAGACCACGGAGGCGAACATGCAGCCGTTTGGGGGGATGAATCTTGATGGATATTTCATGCCACCTCTTGTAATCGCTTGCCCGTGGCTTGTTACGGATGACACTATTCAGCTGCAGTCCAACAGTACGCCGTTGTTGCCTCAAGGTCTGCACGTATCGGGCCCTCGATTCCAGTCTGATCCTAGAACGGCCCTTCACTCCATCGATTGGTACACCCAAAAGTTCCTCCCAAGAATTCAGGAGTACTACAAGGGTGATTTGGTGACGGACAGGGGTTCAGTCACTTCGCAAGGCCAAACCGACAACCGCCACTGGGTCATTATCGATAGCAAGATATACGACCTTACGGACTACTTCCACACCCTCAAGATGGAAAACAATCTGGCCTCTTACAGCTTTTTCCCTTCTGCGGTCACTGATCTGATCAAGAACAATCCGGGCAGCGACATCACAGATCAATGGCAGAACACCGCCAATTTCTCGAAGAGTCTGAATTGCATGAACAATGCTTTCTATGTTGGCAAGACGGACTTCAGGAAGACAGCCAAATGCCAGGTCAACAACTATATACTTTTAGCCTTCACTATCATACTCTGCGCCGTCATCCTCGTGAAGTTCTTGGCCGCCCTTCAACTCGGGTCTAAGACACGTCCAGCTGCGCAGGACAAGTTTGTCATCTGCCAAGTGCCTGCTTACACAGAGGGAGAGGATCAGCTGAGGAAAGGCCTCGACTCTTTGACGGCTCTGCAGTACGACAACAAAAGGAAATTACTTTGTGTCATCTGCGACGGTATGATTGTTGGTGGTGGCAACGATAGGCCAACGCCCAAGATTGTACTGGACATTCTCGGAGTGGACCCCAAGATTGATCCTCCTGCTTTGCCCTTCAAGGCGGTGGGTCAAAGCAGCGAACAGCTCAACTATGGGAAGGTCTACTCTGGTCTTTACGAGTACGAGGGCAACGTCGTTCCCTACATCGTTGTTGTCAAGGTCGGTAAAGAATCCGAGCAGACTAAATCCAAGCCTGGAAATCGTGGAAAGCGAGACTCCCAGATCTTACTTCTTAGCTTTCTCAATCGTGTTCATCACCGTTCACCAATGTCCCCGCTTGAGCTTGAGATGTTCCACCAGATCAACAACATTATAGGCGTCGACCCGGAGCTATATGAGTACCTCATGATGGTCGACGCCGATACAAGCGTCAAAGAAGATTCTCTCAACCGCCTCGTCGCAAGTTGCGCCAACGATGCCAAAATTGCTGGGATATGTGGTGAGACTAGCTTGGAGAACGAGGAACGAAGTTGGTGGACTATGATTCAGGTGTATGAATACTACATTTCCCATCATCTGGCCAAGGCATTTGAGTCACTATTTGGCAGCGTCACATGTTTACCTGGATGGTGAGTCTGAATCCACCTTTCGCGAATCTGTGCTGAGGCTGATGGCGTAACAGTTTCTGCATGTACCGTCTCCGTACCGCAGACAAAGGTCGCCCTTTGGTCATTTCCGACAAAATCATCCGGGAATACAGCGACTGCGAGGTTGATACACTGCACAAAAGGAATTTGTTGTCACTTGGAGAAGATCGCTATCTCACTACACTTATGACGAAGCATTTCCCAACGATGTCCTACAAATTTATTCCAGATGCTTATGCCAGTACCGCAGCTCCTGAAACATGGAGTGTTCTGCTTTCCCAACGACGTCGTTGGATCAATTCTACCATTCACAACTTGGCAGAATTGGTTTTTCTGAAAGATCTGTGTGGCTTCTGTTGCTTCAGCATGCGCTTCGTTGTCTTCATCGATCTATTTGGTACTATTATTCTTCCTGCTACTTGCGCGTATCTCGGATATCTGATCTACAGGGTTGCCACCCACTCTGGACAATTCCCCTTGATCTCTATCATCATGATAGCAGCCGTGTACGGCCTTCAAGCAATAATCTTCATCATCAAGCGACAATGGCAGCATATCGGATGGATGATCATCTACATCATCGCATTCCCCATTTACTCCTTTGTCTTACCAATCTACTCTTTCTGGAACCAGGATAACTTTACTTGGGGTAATACGCGTATCGTGATCGGCGACAAAGGAGATAGGAAGATCATCGCTGTTGAAGATGAAGGGTTTGACCCACGTAGCATTCCACTTCAACGGTGGGACGACTACGCCGCTCTCAACAACCTACCAGGGCGCCGTGGCATCACCGGAAGCACGGAGAAGGTTTACCAAGATGGATACGACAACGGATACGAGATGGATGACATGCACTCGGTATACTCATCTGTAAAGCCTGCTTCCACGATGTTGACCGGCTTCCCGACCCAAGCTCCTCCGTACATGCCTCCGCAGTCGCCAGCACCCTTTGGTGGTATCCCAAACAGGCAGTCGACATATTCAGACTTTACACATTACACCGACAACCCGCAGATTTATGACCAACGGTTAATGTCCATGGGTGGCATCGGTGATCATTACCAGGACAATCCGTTCAACAACAGGCCGAGCATGCCGGTAACACCAAGTTCGGAAAATTTTATTACCATGCAGTCTTCCCCCTTTAGGCAAAGCAGGAGTACGCTTGGGTTTACAAGCCGGCCTGTCAGTACGCTGGACTTTCAGAGAGCTGGCAATGTCCCGGATGACGGGGCAATCATAGAAGCTATTCAGGCTTGTCTGGCGGAAGTGGATCTTGACAATGTTACGAAGAAACAAGGTCAGTATCGCTATTCAGGGTGAAAAGGAGCCACTCTGCTGACTTGACATTTCTAGTTCGAGCATTGGTAGAGCAGCGACTACAAACAGAATTGACGGGAGAGCGACGGACGTTCCTTGATAGGCAAATTGATGCGGAATTGGCGAACATGTAAGAAGCATTTGGTTTGGTAGCGTAGTGGGTCAATGGGCGTTACCGTTAGCATTTACAGGGGGCGCTTTACTCTGGCGGGCTCAGGGCCCGACTTTATCCAGGCATCACTGGGCGTCGTTCCCTGGGCGATGTTTTTCCTAGGAACTTGCATCATCGATCCTTAATCTAGCATGCTATGTCTAATCTGATCCGATTCGTTTACCAGCAACTCAGAACCATCAAGTGTAACGAGACTTTTTTGTCACTCGTGGGACATGCTTCATATTCCATTTCAATTGAAACCCTTCTGAAGATATGCAACCCTGATTCCGACCATCTGCGCCACGCAAACCGTGACAACTCCTACGGACTACCCTCTCAAAACATCTCACGTTCTATCTGACCTATGGGTCGTACTCGCACACCTTGAGATTTCCTCAGCACAGTGAACTACAGTACAGTACGTCTTATATCATGCCCCTCGGCCAAGTAGTGAAAACCGCATCATGGGTGCAGTATATCTCACCTTTGTCAATGAATCATGGAACAAGAGTATTAAGAGAACATGTAAGAGCAAAATAGATGTGTAGCAACATGAATTGCGCCCTGAGGAGGTAGATGGTATAACTTATGGAGTCTTTGAAGCGTAGACTGAACTACCTTTTCACCATCACTCAGGTAGTTGTACCATTGCTAACGATGATTTGAAGATTATGATTATTCTGCATTGCTTCTTGCAATCACTTTTGACAAAACGCTGAAATTATACATGTAGTTAAACAATTCTTGGTCCAAAACGGCAAGCTGGTTTGACGATACCCAATGCCCTACCTTGGTATATTCATGTTATTCATCCCTGCCACATAACCCTCTCGACTCACCCCCTGGTCTCAGAAACCATGAACCGCTCTCCCTCCGTATTGTAAAAGTAAACACGATCCAGGGTAGAGCAAAGGCAAGAACTTGTATGACCCACGCCCCTTTCGAGACCAGGAAATTTCATTTAAACATGAAATATTAAGATGAGAGAGCCTTGACCTGAAAAGATGACCAACTCGGCCATCCAAGCCTCCGTTGCCCGGATTCGCGGGTTGAGCAAATTGGCTGTAATTTGATGTACTGTATGTTGGGTGGGCTATAGACGCTCGCGAGGTATGTGAACTGTGACGGGGATCAACATATAGGGAAGTTCGGTTTGTCATTGCTGCACATGGCTCATCTGTGGAGTTGGAGCAATGAGGGATATCCAGATTGTTTGCCCAAGCTGCATACTACACTAATGGTTTGATTGTACAATAAACATACCTATACACAATGTTCACTGCCCTAACGGTCACGAACCACGGGAAGCTAACTACAATCGCTTAATAATAGCATCTGCGTACTCATGTGTCTTCGCCTTTCCACCTAGGTCACCAGTGAGGGTCTACACTCTAGTCAACAATGCCGTCATAACATATCACGAATGGATGACAAACCTTTCCATCAGCCAGCGTATCAAAGATGGCTTTCTGGATCTTCTCCGCGTGACCGTACAACCCCATATGTTGTAGCATCATCATACTACTCAGCAACAGCGCGGTCGGGTTGGCAAGCCCCTTTCCAGCAATATCCGGCGCAGACCCGTGCACAGCCTCGAAGATGGAACACTCATCACCAATATTCCCTGAAGGCGTAAGACCCAGACCGCCAATGAGACCAGCGCACATATCTGACAAGATGTCTCCGTAAAGGTTAGGCATCACCAGAACCTTGTCATTATACGGCGTCGGATCCGTGACAATCTTCAAGCACGCATTGTCCAATAGCTCCGCGTCGAACTCGACATCAGGAAAGTCTTTGCTGATTTCCCTTGCAATGCTGAGGAACAATCCATCAGACATCTTCATAATCGTTGCCTTGTGCACCGCCCGGACCTTTCTCTTCCCTACATCCTCGGCGTACTGGAAAGCGAACTTCAACACCCTCTCGGAAGCCGCTCGTGTGATGAGTTTGATGCTTTGCACAACACCGTCAACCACCACGTGCTCGATTCCGGAATACTCTCCTTCGGTGTTTTCTCGAATAAGCACCACGTCGACACCATCGTAAGGAGTCTTGTAGCCGGCAATTGATTTGCAAGGACGGACGTTGGCAAAGAGGTTGAATGTGCGGCGAAGAGTAAGATTGAGTGAGACATGACCTTTGCCGATAGGTGTCTACCAATCGTCAGTACATATCCTGTACATAGTTGGTGTTATGGCTGACTTACAGCTAGAGGGCCTTTCAAAGCAACGTAATTCTTCCTAACACTCGCAATCGCCTCGTCTGGTATGACGGTCTTTCCATCCTTCAACTGCGGAGTGACATCGACTGGTTCCCATTTTATCGGTACCTATCCACGATCAACACGATCTTCAACAACCCTTTGCCCCAAAGGTCCTCTCTATACCTTAGCGGCAGTAAAGATATCCTTGACTGATTGTGAAATCTCCGGCCCAATCCCATCCCCTTCTATCAGCGTTACTGTATATTTGCCCTGTTATGCAGATTGCAATTAGCCTGTCCATCATTCGCTCATCTAGTCGCATAACCTCTGCGCCAGTGGTGGTGCCCTAGGAAAGCTGCGAAGCCTTATGTCTCTCGATTTTGGCGTACATCTGAGCCTTTTGTTCCAGTGAACTTTGCAATCTTATCTTTGTATGGTACGGAATAGAACCGCTTCTGTGTCTATATAATTGGAGAATGTCAGCGGTCGACTCCTCAGACGAGTTTCGGGAAATTTGAAGCTCCATAAGGCTGAATTGAAGCAAACGGACCTGCATCAATGCCGGAGCCCATCGTTGCGGCGCGTTCACTTTTCGTAGGCATTGCCGTGCCAGCGCGGCGAAAGAGCGACAAGCTAACATGGTGGTGATCAGCCGCCAATCTCAAGAGCTCAGAAGGTCCTTTGAGAAGCTGATGCTGCAGATTGACGTAGCTCGTGAAGATTGCGGGAGAGCTCGATAAAGCAGCAAAGAAGCAATTCCCTGCGCGTACCTTACCGGGATTGGCAGAAAGTTATTACTTACAGTAACGTGCCAAGATTCAACCAACATTCACTTCGCCATAGCCTCACGGATTTATACATCGATAACAAAGTCGTTAGCAATAATCTGATTTGTCCATCTTTAGCCTACTATTTGCTAGGACTTCAGAGCATTTGACCTGCTCCCATAATGACGGACTATGAGCGTACAATTCTGAATCACTATAATCTTACGACGCTGTATCCGAATGAGTGGCCAGCGGAGAAGGATGAGAGCGATGCCTCAGAAGAAGATTTACCCTACAAGTCCAAAGCAAACGCACCATTCCGGAGGTCAAAGTCCCGATACTCAGCACTCGAACGAAATGGCAGTGGACGCCGAAGCTTAGTGCCCGGGGCGGAGAAGACGGGGACTGGAGCGGGCAATCTGGTGCCAAAAGATGAGCCGGATCCGCTGGGAGGTATGGACAGCGTGGTGCGGGTTCTGAGGCAGCGAGGCCTACCTGTAGAGGACGACACACGGCTACGTGGGTACAGTTTGGAAGGATTCATGGACTGAACGAAGCTGATTATTCTCAGGAAATCGCTTTCTGCTTTCCTCCACTACCTTCTCGCCAGCTCTTTTCTTATCCCAGGTCCACTCTAACGCTTCTACGCAATCACTTCTCCAAGGCCTGGAATTCCTCTCCCACTCGATTGACCAAAAATCTGCTTCGTTGAAAGTGCTGGTTGAGTCAAACTTTGAGCGCTTTGTCCGTGCAAAAGCGACAATAGACAACGTTTACACTGAGATGCGAAATCAGGGGACTGAGCCAAAGCAAGAAAAGCGCCTAACTCATTCTCGGCACACAAGTAGATCTAGTCCTCATCTCAGGACTACCAGTGGTCATGGTCCTCTTCATAATGCTAATTTGGAAAACGATAAACCACTGCCGAGCGACAGGAAGAAGAACGCTTTGACTAAGGAGAGCGAGTATGGTGTTCAAGGTATCAAAGCGCCTTTAATCGAGGTAATGGTGAAGGCTGAGGAAGTTTGGGGCCCCGCACTAGGAGGCAGAGAGCGTGAAGAGAGCTTGAAAGCGGTCCTGGACTCTGTGGAGAGTTACCGTGGTATTTTCGAACTGGGCGCGAGCATAGCAGATTGCATCAGACGCAAGGATTACGAAACTCTTATTGAGGAATTTTCCAGAGCGTGGAAGTACGCGGATGCAGCCAAGAATACGGCTGATACGGCCATATCTAATCGGACACCGCTGATCGATCCCCAGCTGCATCAGATCATAATCACCGGACGCATGTGGTTGGAGGTAGACGGGCAGGTTGAACATTTCAAGCGTGACATTTGGCGGAGGTTGACTGGAGTCCAATCTAATCTACAGTCAACAACCAACAACACCCAGCCGGCAGAGCACATGGAGCTTATCGGAATCCTGCTGGAGCTAGGCGTCGAAGATAATCCGATTTGGGTGTGGCTTCTCAGCCGTTATGATCATCTAAAAAACAAGATTAATTCGACGTTCGAGCGTTCCAGGGTAGAGATAGAAGTCTGCCGGCGAAGTATTGCGAACGGGGAGAGGCCAAATCCCCAGACCACGGCTTTACACCTACGTTCTCCCAGTCAGCAAGGACTCGATGGAGGGGCTAAGAATCTGGATTCTGCGGACATTGTCGAGCTTTGGGAACACATTTACAATTCCTTCAACAGCATTTTGTCAAAGCAACGTGGCATACTCGGAGAGGTCATCGACTTTTGGGAAAGCGCACAGTCTTTCATTGATGGCAAGGTGCAGAAGACTCTACCAACTGGTATTGATGGTCAAAGTCGAAAGCACCATCGACTCTCCTCCGACGGTACCAGAGATCTGCAGAATGGCGCAGTTGAACTTATCGACATCATCCGCGAAAACGTCTTCTCATTTTTTGCGGATCCCCCAATCGAGGACATCTCTATGCTTTTCTCTCCTCTTCCGCCGAACACCCCAACTACACCGAAGTCTGCAACACTTCCTTCAAATGGGCATCTGGACTCCCGCTTCAGATTCGACCGAAACAATCTCCCTCCGCCGTCGCCAAAACGAGGAGAAGCCTGGGAAGAGTTTGCATTCTGGCCGCCATATGCCAACTCGCTGAGCGGTGTGCACTATCTCAGCAAGCTCCTGATCCTAGTCGGTACAGCAGCTAGCGAAATGGCTGCAATGCGTCCAGTTGCTCCAGGAAGCAGCACTTTGGAGAGATTGAAGCTGCTAGTTGGGGGGGCCCGCGAAAGATCTGTGCGGGCAGTTTGTGCTGCTTGGAACAAGGATGCTGAGAATTGTAAGATCTTGGAAGATTGGACTCGCGCCACAGATAAGAAAGACTTGACAAAGATGCCTTCGCAATTCACGGCTTTCGAAAGTACTGTACTAGCTGGAACACAGAAGCTTCTCTACGTCTCTGAAGCGATGACAAACCTGGGATCGGCTGATGTAGTAACCCCTCCACCTGCCAAGCTCTTGCAAATGGTTAGGAGTCAATTTGTGACAAGTCTCTACAAAGTATTGAGTGGGATGGTAGAGAACGCGGAAAAGTCGGTCGAAGCAGTTGAAGATGAGTGGATCAATGATGTTAATGGCTTGGCAAACCCCATTGCCGGCATGGTATTGGACGGCGTGACTGCGAATTCCATCGACGCCAGGAGCAGAGTACGTTCCCTCCCAACAGTTTAGTCCGTGTAGAGCGCACTTGCTAACCCATCGCTTCTGTAGAGCGTCCGTATGCTGTTAACACTCAGTAACCTAAAAGCACTCCGCACCGAAGTCGTGCCGCAACTCATTACACAATTCGAGATGAACTTCTCCGTCAAGCTGGCAGAAGAGTCAAAGACTATCCGTGACGTACTCGGTCAAATAGACAGTCGCTTATTCCAGTCTTACACGAAGCCAACCGTCGAGAAGCTATCATCCATCATCCGTGCTGGCATTCAATCACCATCCTGGATGCCAACCACGAACAAGCCTTCGGAGGTGCGCCCTTATGTTTACGACACTCTTCTGGTTTTAGTGCTTCTGCATACTGAAGTATCTACGACGGCCGCCTCGCTGATGTCTCAGATTCTGTCGTACCTGTTGGAGCAGGTATCCGTTGCGCTTCTCGAGTCGTTCAAACAGCGAAAGAAGTTTTCCCTACCAGCTTTGATGCAGGCAACCTTAGATGTAGAGTTTGTAGCTCAAACGTTAAACCAGTATACCACAGATAAGGCTAGCGACACGCAAAGCCAGATCTACTTGGAGCTTGACAGAGGCACCGATAATGATGCAAGGATGAGGTTACAGAATGAGCTGCCAGAGATGAGGGCGACGCTGAAGAGGTTACGGGAAAGCACGAGGAGTGAGTTTGCTTGCTTCAAGAAGCAGCGAGGTCAAAGAGAAAGGCCTTAGAGACCACGTCACGCATCATTCTCATGGCGTGACCGAACATGACGAGAATTTGAAACCCTTGATTTTGGTGTGCTCCATGACTAGCAATGGGTGCAACGGTCGAACATGACATCAGCGAATGGAGTGAAGAGCCGCACCAAGCCATATCACTATTCTGCGGCACTGTGGCTTCACTGTCTACGCTTCAGGACCTCCTTACGGTGTGGTATATCTGAAGGGTTCTAAGCAGACTTTGAAATTTCTGTCAGCGGTTTCAGAAAGACGAGAGCCTGCGTTGATCGATAAATCGCATTACGGGGATGAGCTGGGGTGAGCGAAAAAAGGAGATGCCTTCAGCGGCAGCTACTCTAGATGAACGTATTGTTTTATGAAGTGAGCTTTCTAACGGTCTTAGGTTTTCGATGGATACTTTACCTTTATTCGCCACATCTACAATACCCATGGGCAAAGCTCTCAACGCACATAATCCAAGCTACAAAAGTACGATCTGTTGATAAGGTCTGTCTCTCAGCTACCGGACAACCATTAAGTGAGCGGTGGCAGAAGGGTTGAAGGTACTTGCTAAGGACGCAGAGCAAAGGACAGAGAAGTGACCAAAGGCTAGGGTAGGAGAGTCAAATAGTGTGCCCAGTATTTGACGCCTCTGGAACTTTTCAGGTCGACAATAGAGCAACTCTGCCTGTGCACACGACTCCTTTGCTGCCGCTGCCTCGTGGCACTCCCCCAAGGTTCAAATCGATCTAACCCTCGGCAGTGGCGAATCATTGTTTTGCCCGGGGCTCAATCGATGTGTCCTAAGCTATTCACACCGGGCCCGAGTTAGAAGGATTGCGGACCAAGATGGAGATCTACAACATTCGGAGCTTGGGACTTTCGAGATCGTCAGGTTTCAGCTGTGAGCGGTTTACGGAGGTCTTTTATGGAGTATGAAAGGAGAAGTAGTGAACTGCTCCGCAGCCTTTTCTAGGGCTAGAGAATTTAGGCAGAACAGAAACTCATCATGTGCTTGACTGCAATCCAGATCATCGTAAACAACAGAGGTGCTTTCTATGACTAGGTAGGTAGGTATATTTCCGCAACTCCGCTCAACGTCTGGGTTGTCGCTATCGTTTCATACACTACTTTCATACACTACCTGATATTTGTATATCGTGGTGACGAGAACTGAGTCAGCGGCATGGGGATGGTAGGTGTTTGAGCCGTCGAAGATGTGAGATATGCCATTTTTGTGATGGAATTGTCGTCACCAATGTCTTGTCTGCTTTGCAAGGCATTGACGGCGCAGAGTGGTAGGAAATTTCAATAAGTTGTGGAATGTCAAAGTAGGCGTATATGTTTAGAGCGCGTAGGACAGAGATACCTATCGAGGTAGTCTGATTCTCCGCAAGGACGACACAAACCACGAGTCGAGTTCTATAGTGCTAGGGCTTGGTCTATCTGCATGCAAATCGTCTACAGAGCTCATCATCACAAACGGTACTCCTCGACCTAAGTCGCAGCGATCAACATAGCTCATACAAGTCATCAACCCACAAGCGCAGCCTTCCCACCCCCATACTTCCCCTGCGGCCCGTCCAGATGCGCATCCAGCACAGCACCCATCCCATTCATCACCGCCTCCACTGCCTTGGGCAATAACTCGTTCAACTCTTTTGCCGTACTCGCGTGTTCGGCCCATAGATTGCCGCCTGCTGCAGCTTTGGCAATGCCTGCGTAATCGGGCGTTGGAATGAAAGAGATGTTCATTTCTTCGTTTGAGACTTTCGAGCCGAGACCGTCAGGGTGGACGAGGAGGAGAGATTTGCGAGGGGCGTTCCATCCTTTCTCGCATCGTTAGTATTCTCGTATACATTGCTTTGACTGAGAGTAGCTGACCTTTGTTGTTAAGTATGATGGTCAATACAGGAATTTTGTATCGCTGAGAAATCCAATACACACTCCCCGGAACACTAAATAAGAACGTGCCATCTCCTACAATCTGGCATACGAATTTCTTCTCGCCCTCTGCGTCCGTAGCCATCTTGACACCCAGAGCACCTCCTCCAGACCACCCCAACCCGCCACCTCCGCAGTTGATCCACGACCCAGGTATCGAGGCTTGTATTTGGTCCGCAACGAATGCCGTATTCGTCACGGCTTCAATGCAGAAGATTGTATCTTTGGGTACAGCTTTGCGGACACACGCTGTGAGGTAAGAAACGTTGTAGTTTCCGTCATCACCGGGCTGGGCGAGGTGAGCGATGACCTCCAAGCGTTTCTTGTGTTGTTTCCCTAGCTTGTCCCACCGGTCGTCATAAGTACCGACCATCTGTGAAAGCTCCTTGTTGCCATTGATGTAGGTATGAAGTTGCTTAAATGCCGTATAGCTGTCAGCCCGATACCGGGCCATGGCTGCGAGGTAAAATACGGGCATCTGCTGCTTGAGAGGGTCGATGTCGATGTGGATGATCTTGGCGTCCTTCTTTGGATGGCATTGTGTATTGATCCAAGGGACGTCACAATCAACAACCAGAATGACATCTGCAGTTTGGATGCTGTTATCGACTCCGTACCTCACACCCAATGAACCCCGGTGGTCCGCAGGAAAACACATGTCACAGCCACCAGAATCTAACACACGTAGCCCCCTGACCGTTTCCGTCAGTTTGACCAATTCAGGCACTGCAGCGTGGTTCCTTCCACTGTATCCCGTTATTATCAGTGGTTCCTTCGCCTCCACAAGTGTCTTTGCAATACTCTGAACCGCATCTTGCGTCAATGCCGAGGGTTCAACCGGTTGCCAATGTCCCTGCTCCAGATGATACGGTTCTAGATCCTCCTCCATTGCCTCTCTAGCGCCCACAAGATACACTGGCCCCTTCGGATCACTCGTCGCGAATTGTAGCGCGCGATTTACCATCTGCTTGATATTCTTCCCCGTCTTGATCTCTCCAGTGTATCGGCAATACTGCGCCACGATCGCCTTCTGATCCGGCACGTCCTGGATCCAATGGATGTATTCAGTTCGCGAACCGCGCATCTCGCCCTCGATGGTGAAAGGCGAAAGGCCGGCGAAGATAAGGACTGGAGCGCGACCGCAGGAAGCATTGTGTACGGCAGCGCCGAGTCCTTGGGTACCGACATCCACGTGTACGATCACGCACTGTGGCTTGTTGGTCAAGCGGGCGTATCCATCAGCCATTGAAAGGGCGACCATCTAGTAAGAGGACGCGGTGTTAGTAGAAGAAAAGAATAGAGTGGTACATTGTAGAGTAGCGTACCTCATTGGGACAAGTGATAATCCTTGGAAACTGTCCTTTCTTCTCATTTTGCCCCTTGACCATTGCTTCGATGATTGAAGGGTGGTCGGAGCCCAGGTTCACGAAGCATTGGGTGATGCCAGCCTAGGAGCAACAGTATCAGTGGCCGTCAACCCCTTCTGAGGTGGTATTAAGCTCTGCTGACCTCCCATATTGCCTCAAAGAACGCAAACGACGCGGTGTACCTTGTGCCCTGGGTCAGTTATGTCCAGCAGCAGAGTCAATTTTGAGCTCTGATGTTCGAAGGGATCATTAAGCAACATACATCTTGACGCTCAATCGAGACCGCAACAAACAAGGAAACGCAATGGTCAAGTAGAAGGTCAGTACTGATCCTCCAGAACAACAGGAAGTACAGGAAGGAAGCAAATAACGCTCTCGTACCGAGAGATTCTTCACTTTAGAATGCCATGTTTGTCAAAGTTGAAATAGATGGACTTTACTTGATCGCTGTGTCCCACTATCATCCCGTCGTTCGTGCCTCGGATGATTCTGCCGACGGTAAGCGACAGTACTAGTAGCTCCGTACTTCGGACCCACGGAACAATAGCCACCGAGCGTAATAACTTAGTTAGGTAAGCACAATATAACCTCCAATCATGAAAGGATGCTGTGATTGTACGACGCCGCAGACAGCCATTGCACATCTCACTATCGTATTGGCCGGTACGGAGAGTCTGACGACTTCGGATTTCTTCTTGCGACAAGTGCTTCTTTTCCTGTAGTAGTACATCATGGGTCCTTGGAGGATGCTGAACAGCTTCTTTGCCTCCCCAATTAACGCAGTAACCGCTTCATATTCTTGGACATAGCTGAACCACAACTACACCGACTACTCCACCAACCACCGATCGTCATCCTCGGCGACATCGTAGTCGACATCGGCATTCCTCGCTCCATCCACCACCGCCGCTCCGTCACCCTCAGCCATGGTTGTATCTCCATCTTGTTGTTTCGGCGTTACAAGCACAGGCGGTAATGGCGTGTTGACCCACGAGAACTCCACTTTACCGACAGATGGGATCTCCGTGCTGCCGTACATAAATTTTTCCGCCGTGAACCGATCCTTGAAGGTGATGACCTGGGAATCTTTACGGTCCAGATTGGCTTCGATGTTCTCGAACTCACCAATGCCCTGCACAACTTGTCAGAATCCCGTAATCCGATGTGGCTATTTTTCAGCTTACCAGCAGGTACTGCCTAAGACCTTCATCCTTTGCAGTGTCGAAGTTGACACCCGAAACAGCAACCTTCTTCGTCCGATTGTCAAGCTTGTACACGCCGCCACCTCTACCACCGAATGGTGCTCCCCTCCCGCGATAGCCACCCCTGGACGAATCAAAGCCACGACCACGAGGCGCGAAGCTGCCCGTCCCGCGATAAATCCCTCTGCCCCTGCCTCTTCCACGATGCGAGTATGACTCGTCTGTGAGCGTAGTATCTAATCCCAAACTCCGCGCCTCCGCCTCAAGTGCTGCCAGCTGCGCCCTCAACGCTTCCGTCTGCGCACTGACTTTCCCTTCTCCCGTGACATTCGTCCCATTTTCACCTGACCTTGCAGTTCCAGATACACTCGGACTTGGACTACCTGATTTTCCAACACCCTTAGCGGCAAGCTTCTCTAATAGCTTCTTCTTCTCTTCCTGCTGCTTCCTCGCCAATTCCTCCTTCTGTTTTTCTAAAGCTTGCCGCTGCACCTCCGTCTCCTTCATCTTCTTCTGGTTCTCCTCAAGCTTTCTCTGCGCCGCCGCCGAATCTCGCTCAAATTGCTCCTTGTCAAATACTTTTTCTTCACTCTTTGCGGATGGCGACATCGAAGAAGACACTTTCGCCGCACCGTTTGCTGGTGGTGTAGGTAGAGCATCGGGCTTGTACCAATAGACTTTGACGAATCGATTATCGAAGATGACTTTTGGACTTTCGTATGCTCGTTTGGCAGCTCCGTAATCGTCGAATTTCACTACTGCCAGGCGCTTGTATGCTTGCATCGTGACTTCGAGAATATTGCCGAATTCCGAGAAGAAATCGCGGACTGACTGTTCGTCAAATTTGTCCTCAGGAATCTGCTCAACAACTATGTTACTGATGGAGCGATCATGATTTGGACCCGCGTGGGAAAACTCCGCGCGACCTCTTCGGTTCAGCACGAGCCCTCCCCGATCACCTCTGCCACGTCCACGACCCCTGCCTCGGTCATTACTACGGTTATTGTCGAAAGAGCTATGACCGTTTGTGCCATTCGTGGTTTTCTGAATGTCCATCATGACCGAGTTCTTCGGGTCGTATTCATCTTGCTGTGCTGGCACTACAATGTGATCCATGCCATGTTCGTAAGGACACGCGCTACCCCGAGTACAGAACCCTTTTGTATCGTAATCCCTACACCTCTCACGGATCTTACGTGCTGCTGGCACGTCCGCGCCTGGTGACCGCTGGCCACCTGGCTGTTGAAGCCCTGTTGGCGATCCAGCCTGCGGGAATGGTGGCATTCCTGGTAGCGGTGGAAACCCCATCGCTTGCATTGCCATGATCGCTCCCATGGGATCATTTGGATCAAACGGGAATCCTGGTGGTGGAGGCGGCATGCCTGGAAAAGATATCGGTGGAGATTGCGCAAGTCCTGGTATGCCACCCATTGGGAAATTCTGTTCTTGTAATCCACCTCCACGTCCTCCTCTACCACCAAAGTAGTCCGCTCTACCGCTCGAATTGTCCCCCCTTCCGCCTCTGCCACCTCTGCGCACCTGCTTTGTCGAGCGATCACCACGGCCATAATGCGAGTCACTGCCATCGCCATCCCCTTGCCGATCATTGTATGATCGTTTGCGAGACTGATTTGCGTTCCCGTTGAAACCTCCTCTTGCGCCTAGCTGGCCATACGGTCCTCCGGTAGGACCGCGCGCAATGTCAAAGCCAGGCGCTGAAAATCCAGCAGACGGAGGTGGGACATAGCCGGGCATGTAAGATTTTGTGTTGATAGTAGTGAAGATCTCGTCGACAAAGTTCGCCGTGTCTTGGTATCACATTCGCGTGAGCCGGTGAGGTAGTCATAGAGGAGCAAGGATGAGAAGGCTCGGAAACATACTGTCTCTAAGGAAGTCTTCCAAGTTCTCCACAGCATTCTTCTTCAAGTCCTCGTCGGGCGTATCTGCACGTATGAGAGCGAGGACATAGTCTGCTAGAACGTCGGAGTCCGCATCTGAGCTGTTTTCCGCAAAGGCGATGGCTATCAGCACTCCAACTTCGGCAAGTGCCTGCCTGTTGTGAGTGCAATATGACTTACATGTCCTCCAACTTCTTCACAACCCATTTCTTAAGCTCTGCAGTTTCATCATCGGTGAGCAACATCTTCGTAGCCTGGGTTGATCCAGCCACAGGCGGTCCGTGAGTTGACTCAATTGGAGTACAGGCGGAAAACTTTGCCTGTTGCAGGAGAAGAGGTCCTCGAAAGCTGTGCGTTATATTAATGTTTGTTTGTTGCTAAGACATCTGCATGCGCATGGGGATGGAAAGGCGCGTCTCCAGATTTTCGGTGCTTAGCTGTTCATGGTATGCGTGCTGGGTAAGGTATGGTTCCTTAAAATCGTATTTAATCATAATTAGCGCTGTATTCCCTGTATATAGTGTCTAGTATTAGAGCCGCATTACATTGTCTAAGTACTTATGTTTTGAAGTACCCAATCATAGACACTATACTGTGAGGTCATTTAACAAATCAGAAGATCATAACTGCTTTTAAGAACTACATTTCAGGGTTAGATAAAGAGTTAACAATTAATTAAGATCTGATAATAACAGTATGTAATTCTGTTTAATGTGTAATTATATAATAATTACTATAATGTATTTAAAATCTTTATACTGTATATACACACTTAATTAAATAAGCTTATTATATTTAACTATTTCTAAAACTTTAGTATCAAGTTACAATTCTTTAATTCTTTATAGAGATTGTTACATATATCAGTAACTATTAGTGAATAATTTCTTAGCTAAACTATTACTACTTGACTCTTTGTGTACTGCATACCTATATTCACCTCAGAGTCTTACAAGTGTGCTTTCATCTTCAATTCGCATCGGATGTGATTCAGTAGGTGAGATATATACCACGTGGTCAGAGAATGAACTGGACTAAAACTACGAGGTGCTTACCTTCGTAAATTCATGGCACCTCTGTGCGGTCAAGGCTCGTGTTACTTGTATGAAGAGCTCTCAATGCCACTCACACTGTCATCATAATCATCCGGCAAAACGTTGAATGTCAAAATCTCGGTTCTAATCTTTGTAGCTACAGGAGTTGCATGGAAGAGGGAAGAGCTAAACATGGCGCGTCAAAAAAAAGGGAAACAGGTCTTTGACACTGGTCACCTCCATCGCCTAGCGCCTTCTCATCTCTGCCACTCGACAGTGTAGTCGTCTGGTAGTTTTCGTCAATCATGGAGGGGATGGAACTACCGTAAGTCACAAGTGTGGTCCAACTTGTGAACCCACGAAGAAGTCTATGATGCATAAAAGCAAGCTTCTATAACTTGTCGTAATACTGCGCATCAAAGTCAGAAAATAATCCATATAATAGTAATGTTTTGGGTTGCTTACGTTGTCAATGCCTGGTACAACCTCTTTGATACCCTTCCTCTTCCGCATCGTCTGCACGACCTGACCGGGCTTCGTTGAGGGGTCGAGTGGCGAGCCACCAGGCAAGATCTGCCAGTGATCGAACACTGACTGGGGAAAGGCCTGACCGCCAGTATGCGATCGAAGGTCGGCTGTGAAACCGAAGGACTCATTGACAGGGAGGTATGCCTTGACGTTGAAGAGCGGTGTACCAGGACGCTGCTCCTCAGCGAAGACGTGACCTCTCCTTCGGGTAAGCACACCGTAGATACCACCCATTGCCTGCTCTGGCACCTGTATCTCGACTAAGTAAACAGGCTCGAGAATCCCAGGTTCGGCAAGAAGAGCTGCGGCGTAAAGCACACGACGAGCTGTGGGGATGATCTGCCCACCACCACGGTGGATAGCGTCAGCGTGGAGGGTTACGTCCATGATGTTGAAGCGGACTGATCTCATCGGCTCTTCGGCAACGGGACCTTCTCTTGTCGCCCATTGGAAACCCGACACAACCGAGTCTTTGATCTCGTTCAAGTATTGGACTGCCTTGGTCTGGTCAACTAGCAAGTTGGCACCAGTGGTATCGGGCCCGAAGCACCAGATCTTACGAGCATCGGTGACGTCCCAGCCATGTTCATCAGCCAGAATACGAGCGCGAGCTTTGAAATCGTCACGCGGTCCAATCTTGCCAGCTTCGATAGCTTTTGACACGTCCTCGTCCAAAGGCGCGGCAGTGACATAAAGCCGATTGTGCTTGTTGGGAGACTTCGATAGGGCAGTCATACTTGAGTTTCCGCCGACAGTCTCACGGTAGGAAACGACGGGGTCTGAAACACGGAGCGGGACACCAGCGTGGTCTTCTTCAAGATCCTTCAAGCATATCTCCAAGTGCAATTCACCGGCACCAGCAACGATGTGCTCGCCGGATTCGGAGATGTATGTTAGTACACAAGGGTCGGATTTTGAAAGACGCTTAAGCCCTTCAACCAACTTTGGCAGGTCGTTGGCATTCTTGACTTCAACCGAGCGTTGCACGACAGGAGACACGGAAAACTTCATGACCTTAAGATTGTGAGCAGTATCACTGGTGGTTAAAGTACCAGACTTGAGCAAGAACTGATCGACACCGACTAAGCCGAGGATGTTACCGGCAGGAACATCCTCAATAGGCTCAATAAAACGACCCATCATCAGAATAGTACGTTGGATGGCCTTGATGAAGAGATCCTCTTTCTTGCCTGGGGTGTAGTTGGGGCCCTGGATGCGGACCTTCAGGCCAGAGCGGACAGTACCGGCAAAGACACGACCGAAAGCGTAAAAACGACCCTTATCGGTGGTGGGAACCATCTTGGAGACGTACAACATGAGAGGGGCCTTGGGGTCACAGTCGCGGATACCGATGCAAGCCTCGTCATCTGGAGGACCTTCATACAGGGTCTCGGCACGGTATTTTTGAGCAGTGACTGGCGAAGGCAGATGTATGACCATCATCTCGAGCAGGGCGTCAGCAGCTGGCAGGAACTTCCTCATCACAACTTTCAGGAGAGCTTTGCCCTCAAGCTCCTTCTCTTCAGCTGTAAGCTTGATCTCAAGCTTTGTAAGCAAGGTCGGAATCTCGTCCTTCTTGAAGTTCATTATGGCAGCAAAGATCTTAAAGATTGGGTCGAGGATGAATTGATTGAAAGCGCGCTCTAGAGGCTGACCCTCGTGCTCGCCGACCTTGGTCCACTTCTTGGTCTTTGGGTTGAAATAGTTGTCACCCTATTGTCGTTCGTTAGTGCCCTTCTATACCTGTAAAGAATCTTTGGGCGCTCACCCAGAGTCGCTCCATCATCTTGGCCTTGTCCACACCGAATTTCTTGGCATACTTGACGGCAAATTGGCGAACGGTGAAAGCCCATCCGTGGAGACCGGAACCGAAGGCAACGGTACCCTTGTATGGATAGACCTGGACATCACCTAGCGCCTTATCGAAGTAAGTTGCAACAACAACGTTGACCGATTCAATGGTTCTCGAGAAAGACTGGTATAGGTCCTCCTTTGACACCTGGAGCTCAAGTAGAGCACGGTCGACTTTGTTGACAATAACTACTGGCTTGATACGCTCACCGAGAGCTTGTCGCAGAACGGTCTCGGTTTGAACGCAAACACCCTCGACACAGTCTACCACGACAAGTGCACCATCTGTGACACGAAGAGCGGCTGTGACTTCCGACGAGAAGTCGACGTGGCCGGGCGAGTCAATCAGATTGATCAGGAACTCGTTTCCTTCCACCTTTTGGGGAATGTCCTTGAGGTCCTCCTCGTCTGCCAGGTGAGCGTACAAGGAGATGGCTGTGGATTTGATGGTAATACACCGATCCTGTTCATCCTGGCGTGTATCCGTAAATCGAGCTTCACCAGCTTTTGAGGCGGAGATGATACCAGCGCGCTGGACGAGAGAGTCGGTAAGGGTGGACTTGCCGTGGTCGACTGTACAAGCACAATAGTTAGTACTAACCAAACTTTGCAGCGTCTTGAAGTCAAGATTATATACCATGGGCAATAACCGACATGTTTCGGATGTTGGCAGCCTTGTCCATGAGGGCGCGGATCTTTAGAAATGTTAGCCATATTCCACCGGGCTAGCATACTATCCTCGCATATTAGAGAAGTCCTACCTCTTCGACCGTGAAGCTGTTTGCGCATTTGATGTCAGCCATCGCTCTCTCATTATTGCCCATGCTTCACACGTGTTGCGGTGATAGCTCGGTGGGTTCAAAGGTGCAAACACTTCGCACCGCCGGTAACTGGTGGAGAAAGTGGAGATCCAATCTAAGGATGTCACTTACTTGACCATGTTGGCGATGTTATGCCTTGATTGTCTGAGAGACTGTTGAGGAACAAGTCAAGGATTTCTAAACCCCGCTTTGCAGAATCGAGGGCTCGCTCGACCTGTAGTGCAGTCTTGCGGATTAATTGACGTATACAAGCAAGCAGACGAAGAGACGGAGCGACTCAGAACATGTGTCTAATCGTCGGAGAGTGTGGTTGTTGTCGGAGGTGTAGTCGACGATGTGAATATTCTGATGTGGGGCGGATCGCCGATGGCTGATTTGAAAGCTCGCGCTAGCGCCATTTGCCCCACCGTGTGAAGGAATGCATTGACTCACCCACCCTAAGGAACAGTCACGGTTAAGCGATTAGCAGTATTTACTTCCTACACAACTTAAATAGTTTTTGAGTCACGGCTGTTTCAATCTTGGTTTTCTATATACATGATACTCCCCAGCTGGTCGATAATTCATATCCGTATTACGATGTAATGAGACCATTAAACGATCTCTGTTAGGGCTACGACTATTATCTGTCTCTCCCAAGACCAACGCCGTAATGTTTGGCTTCCCAGCCCAGCCCTTATGAGTCATTCCAGGTAAGAATCAACGCCACCCAGGCAAGCATTTAGCAGAATCAAAGCCGTAAACAAAATCAATCTTGACATGCGCCAAGACAATCATGGCAAACAGGATTGCCGATCCTACGACGACCCAAGGATCTTAGAGTATGCGTCCTCAACCTCTTTGGCGACCTCCAACAAGGTCACGATAATGAGCTGATGGGTAAGATGTGGCAGTCGATCTCTTTGGAGTCCAATCCATTCCAAAGGCGGTGTGGCTTCCCCCATGTCCCGTAGTTGGGGAGTCTCAATGATTGGTATCTCCACGGCGGTGTAGTCGTACCTGGACTGCGGTACATTGACCACGGCAGTGATTTTCTCTTGCTCTGCACCATCAGCCCGCCGCTCTTCTCCCTCCACCTCGGGCCGAGGACCGCCGGTGATCTGCACGGCTGACTGTCGCAAGGGCTTGCCCAGGCGTTGGCCTAAAGAGCGGGAATGATTGGCCCACATGCCGCGAATGAAGCTGATCCGAGAGTAGTTCCATCCCACATCAACCTTGCCTTCGAATGAGCTCGTGAATATATAGTCGATGTGGTTGGACTCGGGGGTGTGCCAGGTTTGCATGTTTGCCACGACTTTGGGTACTTTAAGAATGGTACCGCCTCGAGATTCTGTTACACTGCTGATAACATCGTCGACTGCGACCTCGCCAAGAGCTTTTGGCACATTCGGCCGTCTGACACCCGATAACGCAATCCGTAATTGACCAAGATTAAGCCCCAGTCCACTATGGATTCTGTCCTTCTCCAAAACAACAGCAAAACTGGCTTGTGCATTCGAAGCCTCGAACTTGAAGACTTGATTGTCGAAGAAGGTACTGGGAAAAGTTCCAATGTTGATAGCTCTGAGCGTGACCATGACATCAGTGTGGAGCGAAATGGGCGTCTTAGTTGAGTCTTGATCGGCTTTTACAGGTTCACTGATTGAGAGTCGAGTGGCAGCAGGGTTGATCGTTGACTTGCGTCGGAGGAACTTCTCAATGTCCTTCAGCGAAGTCTCATATGCAGCTTGCTTTTCTTGGATGATGCGCTGGAAGGCTTGATATAAGGCAAGCCCTTGTGATGCACTGGTACTTGTGCAAAAGACCTGCACCTTGTCACCGTCCAGAATACCAACAAGACGGTCGCCGCTGCCCTTATTGGTGTCCCTAACATTATACATGAGGAATTCGAAGGAAATTATGTCTGTGATCAAGAATGCCTGGTAGTCAAACGCGGCCTTCACCCGTAGTTCATCGAAACCCAGTGAGGCTTGTATAAGGGGTGTTTGGTTCAACGCCTTCTCTCTGAGAGGCCATTGGATGGAGGTCCGAACTCTGCAACTCTGAAGCTCGACGAAGCCGCTCATCCGGCCGCTGCTATTGACCTCCAATTTGTGAAAGCCAAGGCAGAGATTCTGCTCCCAGTCCGAGGTCTTCTTCGTGGAAATCCAGAAATTTGATACGACGAGAGCAGACTTGCCTAGCGCCTGACCCATGTCTAGCTGAATGTTGAGCTCGGCAACCGAGATAGTAGCATTCCAAGGGAACGCTCCGGCTGCGGCTACCTGCTGATAGCGTTGTACTGTGTATGCTTGGGACCCTGAGGCAGGCGTTGGAGCAGATGTTGACGGGGACTGGCGGATCTCAGGAGGCACCCATATTTCCCGGAAAAGCAAAAAGTCATGTAGCTGCTTCGCGTTGATCTGAGCTTTCATAGGGCTTATCTTGAGAATGGCGGACAATCCATTGGCGTCACTGACGTGCTTGCTGTTCATCAAAGAAACTACGATGGAGTCGACGTCGAAGTTGGCAGTTGACTCGCGCGAGTAGACATGTTGCACAGATGCCTGCAGCTTAGTGAACACAGCTGAGACAGCGAAGAATCGGCTGTGCTCGACTGATTGCACAGTATTAACCGTAAAGTAGATATCCTCGAAGCGGGCTATTGCAGCAACTCGCGCAATTGGCTGACATGAAAGGCCGAACTCCTGCCTACATATTTGTAGTCCCACGTTGAGCTTGCATTTGCCCAAAATAGCGTTAGGGTTAGCAGAGCGTAGCGTTCCTTCGTCAAGAAATTTCTGCGTGGAGGGCTTAGGATGCAGCGCTCGTCCAGTCTCCTCCGGCTCACCCACAACCTCTTTGATGCTTGAAGAGATCTCCATGATCAAAGGAACAACGGTAGGGTAGAGTTTGTGAGAAGATGCGTCAACCTTGATCTCAGCATTCAGAGAGGGGTCGTCAGTCCCACTATCCTTATACTCAACCTTGAAAGCAATACCTGGAGCTCGAAGAGTGGTGCTGCTGCTCGCATCTTCGTGAGTAAATTGACCATATCGACCGTGCTGCGGCATTCTGGCCCCACGCAAAACACTAGAGGCTGAGCTTTGCGAATCCATGACTCTTCTTCCTTGTATGTAGACTACAGCTCCTGCAAAGTCAGCATCAATCAAGAGCGAAGCTAGTCTTTTGTTCCCAAGTAGTTTCATCCTTTCGGCACCACTTTTGCTGGGCATCGCAGCCCATGTTGCTGTCGCGGCACGAAGCTTCTCACTGGCCAATGCTATCGAACGCTGTAGGTCACTGGCGGGGAGAACGAATTGCGATGTTAGCCTCAGATCGAGAGACTTCCCGGCGGCTTGAAAAGCGAGCCTTCGATCCTTCTTAGTCGACAGATGCGCAACGTTGAACACCACTTCAGGTAGGAGAGCGGAATTAAGTGTTCGATCGCGTTTACCCTGCTGAGTCGGGACCATCTGGAGCTGAAAACCTTCGATCATAAGTCGAGCCGCGTTCTCCTTCCTGGTCGCTAAGTCAATTCTGGTGAACGAAAGTACAAGGTCTTCTGGTACTCGGCCAGAGGAAATCTGAGTCGACTCCCCCACAGCCCAGATGATCTGGATACTAAGCATCTCCAAGGAATACATCGAGCCGAACAGATTCCTGTCATCATTGTCCAGATCCACATCGTTGATCGTTAGTTGAGGGTTCGGACTTTGTAGTCTCCGCGGATATTTGACCTCTTTTGATAGATCGAGACTCTTCACTTTGTCTTGCAAGTAACCCGCGACATCAACAATCGTGGAGGCGGTGTCGGCAAATAAATTGACTTCAAGACTATCACTCTTGATGTGATATGCACGAACATGATCGCCAGCCTCGTTATGCTTTGTAGTACAACTTATGCTTGCCGCAAAGCCAACGTCGCCACACATTTGGGTGTTCAGATTATCGGACCTTTTCAGCTGCAATAAAACCTGTCGAAGGTTAACACTGATCTCTGGATACTCGAGTACTCCCCCGCCTAGTTCGAGCCTGTTGGCTGCTTTCATAAGGACAGATCCGAGACTAAAGTCTATATGGGCAGCAACCGCGCCTGATGAGGCTCCTGGAGCAACTGCGTGGATGCCAACTTCCGCTATAGTTGTGTGAGCCTTGTAGAAAACTGGCTGCGAGGACTTCAAGGGACCGACTGGCTGGGAACTCTGACTCCCGTCGAAACCGGTTCGAAGACGATTTTTGAGTGATTCTAAGTCCTTGCGCACATCCTGGACAACATAACTAATTTCTGGCCGGTTCAAGGTATCCAGTAAGCCATGTAGCGCCTTTGGGTCAAGGACAATAGTTTCGACGGTCGTGTAGACTTCGATAGCAGTCTCAATGTCGGAGAAACGTATAATGACGCGTCCATTGATGGGTGGCACTTCAAGTAGAGAAAACTTTTGTGTTTTCCCGTCGATTCGTGTTTCGAGGTCATGAGACTGGCCGTTGAGATCAAAGTCAACGGCCGCTTGCGAGTCTTGCCGGAGGGATACCAAGGTTCGCGCTACATCGCCTGAGATCACGTACGTCAATGAAGGAAGCAACGCCAAGCTGAGTCGGTATTCATCCAGGGAGAGCGCAATGTTAGCCTGATTGGTGGATTTTCCAGTCGAAGCGGCCATAGTGGATGCCTTTCGCGCTGGCTGATCCCGAAAAGTATGAAGCACGCGATGCACATAAGCAATCTCGTCGCCTATGACGACGTTGATCAATGCGATCAGGCTAAGAAGGTCTTCTTGAACCTCGCACAAGAGCTCCCGACATGACCCTGCAAGCTTCCATACGTTGGTGGGAACGTTACCAGCAGCATGATTGGTATAAGAGGCGCAGATCTTCGGATGCCAAAGTTTTGATGATGCCACTACGCTGGTATGACTGACGAACTGGGATGTCGCGGCATCTGCGTGAAGTAAGATTGTTGCAACGAGATCTTTCCGCACCCCTCGCCGGTGTATCGTAACAATAGAGACTTTAGGACCTTTACTTAGGGATATCAGCTTCAGGTTGATGCTATCGAGTGTAACGCTGCCAGTGTCTGCGGTAACAATAAAATGATATTGCTGATCCTCCACTGCAAGCGTGTTGGGCGGTGAAGATGGGACAGGTGAGGTGTGCTCAGTTGTTCTATCTGTTTTGTAGAGTTTTTGAACGTCCTCAAAGAGGTCCCACAGCTCCCAGTGAAGGTCAACGACGATCTTGACACAGTGGATTTGGATGACGGTCGTGCGTGCAGTAGGAATGTTCAAGCTTGGAGCCATGGTCATTGACGTTGGAGATACGCTGGCAGCAATGACAATTGTGAGTGTATCAATTGTTAGTTCGTTCTGCTTTGGACCAGGATCAATAGACATTCGCAAGACTCCACCATTTATAGCTGCATTGATTGGCACAGACTGTAGAGCATGAACTTTCTCCACTCCGGGCATGGTTCCGTATATTCTTTGGATAACATAGCTCTTTCTTACGGGGCCCAAATCCCAACTTCGCCACCGGTCGAAGCTTTCACTAACTCGCGATGCTACATCGCTTGGGCATTGGCCCACATTGTTCTTGCATTGGGTAAGAACCTCGCTCCTTTCGTGCTCAGCTAGATTTTGGTACATATAGCGGAAGCGGGAGATGATTTTCCATGAATCGTTGATTCTGATATGGTCAGTGGCAGAGCGAAGAACGTATGATGGTCTTGTTAAGAACGGCGGGTCAGGTACACTCCCGCCTAACATAGTGAGAGCATAAGTCAGATGACGGAGCCGCATCTTCTGCTGTTCCATTGGTGCCTCGAATGCTTTGGTTACACATGTCCCAAGCAGACTAGTGCGCTGAATCAGGAATGCAAGATACTCAAAATTCTTGCTGGAGGTTATCAAGTCGAGATGCCTGAATCGTAGGTTCGCAGATAGGGTTTGGCCAGACAGAACCCAAAGGACAAGGTCACCGATATCCGCGCGAATAGCGACCTTTTCATTCGTAGCCTCGCTTGATCGCTCTTCGACGAAGAAGCTAAATGAGTCCATAGCTAAGTGCAATGCTGACATCTGCTCGCCGTCTTCGATAAAGTCCTCCACTGGTGCCTTGAACTTGGATCTCGCAGCTACTGTTAATCTGGACAGAATGAGGTTGTACTGATCTTGCTCCTCGTTCGAATTGAAACCGTTGACCGAGGTGAAGGGATTCACAAAACGAACATGAGCATAAGGTACCCGCAAAGTGATATCGGTAGTCTTGCCGATTCTTGATTTCCGCTTTGCATGACTCAAGATCTCGTTCAAAACATCCATTTGCAGGCTATCCAAGACGAATATCGGATCTTTCGGCTGTAGGTGGCTGAGAAGGGTTGAGAACGAGTAAAGAGCTTCAGGGCTGCAGTAGGCCTTCAACCCTGAACTCAAGGTGATAATGAAGCTGGTTTGCACGACATTCTCATTGGAGCCTTGCAGAAGATCGTCATCGACTGGAAAAGGACCTTGCCCAAGAGTCTGGTAGGATGTATCATGATCAGGCAGATCAGGAACATCTTTGAGATCCGGCTCGATCGCGCCGAGCGGGAAGTATGGGGTTGCATAAGAGCTCGTACAAGTAGTACTACACGGGTCGACGTCGCTCCTTCCCGGTCCTTCATCTCTTATTTGGCTTTGATATGATTGTCGTCTATGTGCTGTAGCAAGGTGGCCTCGAGTTCTTGAAATCGATCGCATGCTCGACTCAGCATCATTACTATTGTTGCGGCCATTCGTTATTGAATTTCCATCAGAACATGATGGTTCTGATGTGCCAATTCTTGCTTTCACGGCACCGCCATCACTGCTGCGATTTGACGTGCCAAATGATAAGAAGGAGCTTTTGCGACTGGTATCCCGGGCGGGTAATCGTGAGTAAACGTAGCCTGAGTTTGAAGAGATTGGGTTTGGATGGGTCCTGGCTTTGGTATCGATCGCTATGGGTTCTGGCATGGACGGGAAAGGCATTGCAGGAGCGTTGATCTTTGAACGGACGCCGGACGGCACAGAAGCAACCTCCTCGTCTTTTTCGCGGAGCAGCCATTCAGTGCGCCTTGTTCGTTGATCGTGCACTCGGAGATGATTCTGCTGGAACTCTCGGTCCTTAGTAAACTCGAGCTTCCTCTCAATCAGAGTGATATTGACCGTAGTCTGGAAGTATGCAAGGGTAGGTACAGGGTAATGAGCCATGCGCCGGTAATGAGAAGCAGTTCTGGCGTCCACACAGGTCAGGGTCAATGCTGGTACCACCGCGTTAAGGCGCTCGGAGTAATTCTCTCCAGCCCAGTCATTGAACTTTACGCTAAGAGCATCAGTGCTGATAAGTATTGCCACCTCGTCAACGAGCAGCCACAATCGAATCGGCCCAGTATTCGCACGCAGAAACGTGACATCGTGTATGATATTAGGGTGAATTGAAGGAAGCGCATTCTCATCGTCATCGAATGAGAAAATGAAGACGCGTAAGGCGGATGAGAGTGTTCGAAGAAAGTCCGTCGAACATTGCCCATGAACAGCTCCAACCCTGAAGTCCCAGTTGCACACATACGTGGGTTCCGAAGGAGGCAGGCCGAAGAGTCTGTGGCCATAGATATTGAGACCATCTACAAAAACTTGTGGGCTCGAGCTTGCGCCACTCACAGATGTGATTCCAGGATCAGAGCTTTTGAGAGACACTGAAAGCGGGCTGAAATTGACTTCAAGGTCCATATAGTAATTGGTGAACCTCAAATCGACTACCACGGAAGCGATATCAAATTTCACATTCTCCTTCGCGGAGTAGAGATTCGCAGGAAGCAGTGCAGATGCACCGTCAGCCTTGACGCTCAACAGAACATCAAGATCATTGCTCTTTTTGCCATGTTGGCTCTCTCGCTCTGCTTCATCTGGATGATTGTGGGATTCTTGGTTAGCCAAGAGGCCTTGGAACTCTTCTAACGTCCTGAAATGTAAGTCTTCGCCAAAGTAGTTGTCCTTTAGTTTCATAAGATATCGAACGAGAAAGCCGTATAAATGGACGCTAGGCATTGCACCATGAAGGTCCAGTATTAGCGTATCCGTGAAACTCGCCGAAGTAGAGGTACAATAGTCATAAGAACCTGTCAGCCGCAGTTCCTTCAAAGAAGCAATCTCCATATTGTCGAGGAAGGTGTTTTGTGTGTTCCACAAAGGCGTGCGAAGCTCAAAGCCTCCATCCCGTGCGTCGACTTCGAATGTTACCGCATTTCGCGCAGGTCGGTAATTATCCAGGGGTATGCCGATGGCCGCAGTCAGCTCCTCTCCCCAGACTACAACGAAGGTGTTGTCGCCAACGTCTGAGGGGTTATTAATGATGTTCGAGTCATTGGCGTTGAGGTAAAGCTTGAAGCCTGCAAACCGAAGATCTGCAAGGTACCGGAACGGAATGAAGGTGTAAAAGTCTGCCGGTGGTCCTGACGTCCAGTCATTGATGAGGTCTGTGAGCAGAAAAATGTGATCCCTGAGGAGGAATACTTCGACTCCAGTGCTTGCAATGTCAAACTTCCACTGATGCAAAGCGTTCCATTCCAGCGGATTTGAGAGATCACAAGAAAGTATCTGGTTGGCTGAGCGCCAAAGCAGACCATGATTCACGCTGGAAGACATCTCTGTCCCGTGAAGGTCAATGTCAAGCTTGTTACTAAAACCTCTAGCCCCTGGAAACATATCCATAGTGTAGCTAATCGTTGAATCGGGCTGAACCTTTACATCAAGCCACCCAAAAGGTCGGATATCCGGCCCAGGTCCTCCTTTATTTCCCTTTTTGCCTATACCCCACTTCTTCTTCTCTGGTTGCCTGTGTTGAGTCTTAACGCCACCAATTGCATCTGCACGGCCTTTCCACTTCCAGTCCTTTGATTCTTCGCGAAAAGGAATGCGTAGAGTGGTCTGCTCTTCTATATCAACACGCAATCTGAAGACGGTGCTAACTCTCGGCTGACCAGCTTTCAGAATCGGGGTAGGAACAGCGTCCTTGTAAGGATTTGGGAAAAAGACCGCTTGTAGATCCACCCGTTCCCGATCTGTCCACGGACCATAGTGGATGTCACCACCTCGAACTTGAAGGTCTATACCCCACTCAGGTGGAAGATCTCCATTGATGTCATTGCGATATCCGGGCAAGAGGGCGGTGCGATTGTGTGAGGGTTGAGGGACCAAGCCAGGAACATCCCAATAAAAGTTCATGCCTATACTAGGGCTATCAAGAACAGTCGAAACTCTAGCATACTCAACGGGTTTCCAACCATCTCGCTCGTCCTGCTCGTCTTCATTTAAGTAACGGGATAAACCAAGCCAGCGGTCCTCTACTGGATAGGCACCCTGGGATACGGGCCTGGCGCTGTTCTTCGTGGTGTTTTGAGGCGAAGGAAAAGATTTCTTAAAGATCTGAAAGTAGTGTATCCATTCTCGAAGAGTGTGCCAAAGTCTGTGATTGTGGTGATTGTAGTGCTGGTGATTGCGTTTCTTCAACTCCGCATTAGTATCACCCTGCTCTTCCTTCTTCACTCGTGCCGCTGCAGAAAGCTGTGACTGCTGAAAATCCGCGTTTGCCCGCATCTGAACCAAGGGCCGCGTAAAGTCAAAATTGAGCATTTGCTTGTACTGGTCTGCAGGTCGAGAATAAGTAGCATCAACCTGCCCGCTCGCATTGTCAAACTTAGCAGTTAGTACCGTCCTTGTATTTTCGTTGCCCAAAACAATGGCACCTTTGTTGCATTCGATATACACCGGCAGTATCCTCAAGATATTCGAGGCAGGAACAGAACCATGCCGGTCGCTATCGCTAGGCTCGTAATTTACATCGTTGCTTGCAGGGAGAAGCGCATTCACTGCTTGTGTGGTATCTTCGTTTCGGAGGGGAGAAACCTTCTCGTCCAGAGTGATTGGAGAGGAAATTTTCTCGCTGTCCGAGGATCTTGCGTGTTCTGCATGTTGTCGGTGTGGAGGTTTCATAGAATAATCAAGTGTCTGCCGAGAATCCCTAGAGTCATTCTTGAAGTAGGTGTTTCCAGTTGAATCTTCCTCGGGCCCTGAAGGGCTTTCCATGCTGTTCGGACACTTGAAATGGCCGTCTGCGCCAATCTCTGCGCCTGACATGCTTGTAACAATCGCATCGTATGCCGGAGTTCGGTTGTAGACAAACCATTCCAAACCTTGCACGGAGACCGCAATCCGACAGGGTAGCTCCTTGAAAGCTTTCGTCCCTCCTCTCTCGCCATCGCTGACGTTCCTACTCCTGAGAGGATCTAGTCCATCCTCCTTTATCCCCAGGCTCGGCGTTCCTGGCCCTCTCTTTGTGTGACTGCAACCCACTTCTCTGACCTTGCGTAGCCAGTATCGCCAAGTGATGTGTCCACCATGTACGAGGATCGTCTCATTCGTCCCATGATACCGAAAATCTTTGAAGAAGATCCTACCAGCCAACAACGAGACCTGGAGGGCTTGTATGTCGACGTAAACGCGGTATTTATGCCACGTATAAGCTCGTAGGCCGTATGAAATAAAGGTTGCGAAAAGGCGGTTGAAGTAGAACAGGAAGAATAACGTCCTACGGAGGGGAGAAGCGCATTAGTCTCTGCTGTTAGCTGAACGGGATGCGGCGCTTGCTTACAGGACGCCGCATACCAACAACTCCACGAGGAACACCCTAAATGTTTTATCAGCGCAAGAAGTCTCGAAGAACTGAGTACGGGCGGCACCAATTGAAGCTATGTGCCGTCAACGGTTGAGCCGTCAAACTTCCCCCAGCCATACCTCGAACAGCGCTGAAGTTGACAGCACAGTGGCTTCATCGTCGGATCTGGCCAACATCGCAAACACGAAGGCAAATCAACATTACTCAGCCTTCTTCGCGTCTGCTTGACCTTGTGGTGTGGTAAATGAAGTATTGATCCTTACAAGTACTGTGCGTGAAGCTTGCAATACAAGGCCCAAGTCACATCTATTATTGTAGCTATCAAACTTAGCAGTCGTCGTCAGAGGTGGCCCGTGCAATCTCTAAAGTTCCGTCATGGGAATGCCATTGACACGTCCAACATCTATGATAACACAAAAGGTCTTGCGCGAGGTTCATCATACCTGTAGTCGGATCACTCGGGGATGACTGTCATGCAAATGGAGTGAGTTTATGCCTTGTCCTTTTGCGGTGATGCTGTCTCCTACTAACTAGCTCTCTGAACACTAGCTCTCTGAACACCTAGGCCTTTGCTATAAGTAGAGACAGCCTTACCGCCGACTCGCGAAGTATCGTCGACATGCCAGATGGAGCGTCTGGGGGTGGGACGGGTTCGAAGCTCACTCGAGCGACTATCATCGTTGCCGGTGTTGCATCTCTAGTCGCGTCGTTGATATCATTCCTGTAAGCTCATTCCGGAGCTGGCCCATGCGCTGCTGCGACTACGCTGACCTTATATCTACAACCGTAGCTCAGTATGGCTACAGACGTGAGATGCTGTACTCCTTCCGCATACCTGCCCGCACTGAACGTTGCCTTACAGGAAGAATTATCGGAAACCGCTGTTACAGCGATACGTAATTCGCATATTACTGATGTACACTCCAGTCATGCCACGATAGCACCTGCCTTGCTTATGGGTTGTTAGGGTCCCCATATATGCGGCATCTTCTTGGGCGAGCATAATGTCACTAAAAGCGGCCCTCTACCTTGATCCTATTCGAGATATATACGAGGCAAGTTGTCGAGTCGTGCACTCCGAAGTGCTCTGTCACATTGTTAACTGTTCTCGCTCCAGGCTTTCACGATTTATACCTTCCTCCAGCTGCTCGTGAACTTTCTGGGTGGTGAACGTGCACTCATCATCATGATGCATGGCCGACAGCCAGTGCATCATCCTTGGCCTCTAAGCCACTGCCTGGCGAAAGTTGATATCTCCGACCCACATACGTTCCTAGCCATCAAGCGCGGTATCCTTCAGTATACATGGCTCAAGCCGATGCTCAGTCTCGTTACAATCATCATGAAGTTAACGGATACCTATCAAGAAGGCTATCTCGGATTGACATCTGGCTATTTATGGACCGGTATACTCTACAATGCTAGCGTGACATTGTGTCTTTACTCATTGGCAATGTTTTGGGTCTGCATGTCACGAGATTTGCAACCATTCCGACCAATGCCCAAGTTTCTCTGCATCAAGCTGATTATCTTCGCTTCTTATTGGCAAGGGTTCTTCCTGTCTATCCTTCAGTGGCTAGGAGCTATTCCTAACGATGTACCGGGTTACACTCCGGATAATCTTGCTGCTGCCATCCAGGATGCTTTGATTTGTTGTGAGATGCCGATCTTTGCAATTTCGCATTGGTACGCCTTTTCGTGGCATGATTATGCAGATATCACCATCTCAGCTGCGAGAATGCCGGTCAAGTACGCCCTGCGCGATGCCTTCGGCATCCGAGATCTTATTGAAGATACCAAGGAGACGTTTGGTGGCAAGCAATATGAGTACCGAATATTTGATACAGGAGATAATGTTCTGGCGCACGAAGAATCAGACTCTCGAGTCGCTCGTATGATGGAAGGGATGAGGTACGAGCGAGGCGGCAAGGGCAAATATTGGATTCCCAAGCCTGGTGAAGTTAACAGTCGAACTCCACTATTAAGCAACACTGGGCCGAGTCGAGCTGGGACAATGAGCACAACAACCACGGACGACCGAGTAAGTGATGAAGGAGGCTCGGACGGGGCGGACGAAGCAGTCATAGATCCAGAGGATGAAAGACTCTTCGCAAACGCGAGAGTTCTCCAGTTTGGAGATTGGAACGTGAGTACTACCAAGTCATGCTAACGTTTGTTAGTCCATTGATCAAATTCACAGTACCCTGTCATAACGGCTCATCAACCATCTCGGGAACGGTGGATTCATGCAGACCCAAATCTGATCACTACTTCGACCAACAGAAACATCTTGCAGCCCACCAAGGGGAACAAGAAACGTCGCGAGAGCAAAAGAAAAATGACTCTGAGCAAGGGCAAACATAGGAGCAGCTCAAGCAGCGACGATGAATCCGGGTCTAGGTCACGAGCTCCAGTATTGCATGGTGTGCTCCATCGAGGTTCTTCCTCGTCGAGTTCTGCAAAGTCAGGCCGCAGCCAACTAGTAGATCTGGTCGTTGAGGATACGGAGGCAGAGGGAATTGAACGTGTTAGAGCCCGAAAAGAAGGTGGTGCCGCATGGAATGAGGATGAGCCGAGACACTTCGTGTAAGTTGTCTACATGGCGGGCTTCTCGTGATGATAGGTGATAATTGGTTTCGTTGTTTAGAAAGACTTATGAAGACGAGGGTCAGGACGAATTCATCCGCAGTGGTTTCGAGCCTAGCGAAGGACCGGCTGCAGGAGTGTCTGACTTTGCCGTCGGTGAGGACGAGGAGGATGTTGAGCACGACCATGCCAGCACCCATGATGAGTCTGATGAGGCTCGGCGATGGAAGCAACGTGACGGTGCAGAGGACTTACCCGCGAAGGGAAGTCCTACTTACGGCAGCTTGGATGAGGAACGGCACGTTTGGGGCACTGGAGGTGGGCATAAACATGAAGCCCGCTGAAATTTCCGGCGCAGCTCATACGGTCATGAAATCCGTACGTACTTTGATCCTATGCATTGCGGCGGTGTCGGGATAGGATTAGCAGGAGTTTTGGGTGTCCGGTATTCGAAACATGCTACAGACAGCGTCACTAGCATGACGATTTATCACTCTTAAGAGTCCTTTGCAGGCCCTAAGGAGAAAGCGTGGTTTGTAAGATAATCTGCATGCAAAGATGAGGATGGCACTCATCGTTTCGAACTCCTATAATCTCAACCAGACGCACTTCAAATCCCTTCGTTTGATAGACTCTTAACCAGTGACCATCCGTAGTCACATTGCAAGCTTGGTCTATTCTCGAAAGCGCTCCTGCGAGACATGTGAGTGTGCGGAATTACTGGCTCAAATGATAACGGTCTTGAGCGCCCAGTCAATGTCCCCGCCAGTAGAACGGGCCATGGAAGCCAGCAGCCAGCTAAGGCCGTGCCAGGATTCAAAACCCAGTAAGGTAGACTTGACACTTCATAGTACTCTACCGCCTCCAGTCTAGCGCCGACTTTGCCTGAAAAGACTCGTCCAGTCATCTTCATGAAGTCCATATCATAAGCGCCGACCACAACGTCTTCGGTTACCAATCAGACATCGACTCAGGTAAAGGCTCGCTCACCAAGCAAAGTCTTCAAACAGAATGGGTCCCGTTCTGGCAAATTGGTGGGTCTTATCCCCAATCCTCTGGCGCTTGCTGGTGCCAACGTTGACACTGTACAATTTCAACCTCTGTTTCGAAAGCTTCCATTTCCAGCACATCACAGGATGACGTGTTCGATTCATAGTTCGCAAGCTTTCCTTTTAAAATCACGGCCGACCGAGTGTCGTTGTTTTCTTTTCTGCTGGATTGCATTGCAGGTGCTATGAGAGGCGATGGTATTGACAATCTTGAGCGACTGCGTGGATACGGTGTGCGGGAGATGGCTGGCCTCATCAATCGCATGCTGCTTACCTCGCAAGCCATACCAGGAATATCCACCTTCTGACGGTAAGACGATTCTCAGGATATCGCAGGACCATGCTAATTGTCATCAGGCATGGAAAGACCTATGTTGATATGCTACGATCAGCCACAACTTATACCTCCTTTGGAGGTAGACCGATACGACCAACGTCCGAGTACTCGATCTTCTTACTATCCCTCACAATGGCTGGCGGAGGGCTGGGATTTGGCTTCAAGAGCATCGAGCCGTGCAAGCTTCTCGGTCAGAAGAAGCAGGTCTCGACGGCCAACGATCGGCACTCCATCGGACTTCCGACGAATGAACATATCCGATAGACGGAGAGAAAACTTCAGACCCCTGGAACTCAGTATCTACTTGCCAGGAAACAGATTGTCACCGTTACCCATTTTTAGCGAAGCTCCTCACCACGGACCTGGCGAGTTGGAATACCCGACGAATGCGCTGATACGGGCTCGTTCGGACTCTCTACTCTACCGGCCTCCCACCAGCTTCGCGATTCCAAGAAAGCCTGTATCTTCGATTACTGGCATGGCCTCGACAGACGAATCTCGCTTCTCCCGATCGGCCCGTCCCAGTATGAGTACACATTCAAGGTCTCAGTCACTGCGCCTTGGGTCTAGTAACCTTGATTCGGAGAGTACGAAAGAATTTCTCGCTGCGCTGGACGCGCGGTTGCCTCAATCTCCGTCGCCTTTACGGACGCGATCCAGCACTGAGCCAGGCTTCACGCTACACCGAAGGGCAAGCGAGCAAAATCTCCGGCTGAGAATTCACTTGGAAGAGAGGCAGGAGATTGAGAGAAGACTAAAAGATATTGATACGATCTTAGAGGAGAAGCCACATGTTCCCCAGGAGGCCGAGGCAGAGCTTCCGCCCATTATAGCTTCCGTAGATCTGGATAACAACCATCAGCAGGCAGAGCGTATGATTGGAAGCACTGCGCCGTCAAGAACCAAATGCGCGCGATCTCAAACCATGCCAGATATTCGTACCCCTTTGGAACGGCCACTGCCGGCTACGCCCTTGACTTTCACCCAACCGAACCCTACCAAGCAGCCAGCTCCTCCACCGCCACCACCAAAGTCTGCAAATCCCATATCTCAGGCATCTGGCGTCTACCCAAGTCCCTCACTTCATTCTCACCCCTACTACCAGCAAAGAACATCAACTCGAGCTCGTGTGTCTCAGTGGCTCTTTCGATCGACGTCGGACGCGTCTAATACAGCCTCTCGTGAGATGACAGCTTCAGAAGAACCGTTCTACCAGTGCTCTGCTTCCTTTGCTAGAACCCATGCGGCTACCGACTCGACCGGTACATCAATGTCCAATCCATTAGACGATTTGATAGCGCCGACTGTAACCACGGTCTCATCGCCCGAGCAACATAATGCCGCTCTACCTCCATATCAGGCCTGTCCTCCTTACCAAGAATTCGAAACCAAGGTAGAAAAGCCGTTGAGTTCTGTCAGCGTTGGAGTTGCGTTCTAAAGTGTGCCCTTCTCCCCCGGTCACGGAGCATGGTGTATTTTGGCTTCGAAGAGCCTTTCTCACTGGACTTCAGCCCCAGCTCCGGTCGCGTTATGTGGTGGTAGTCTACTATCTGCGTTCTACTTTAGATACCCAACTCGATTTATTTTCCTCTCATCTTGCATTCCTCGATGTCTGTTTGGGCTTTGTCCACGAATCTTGCTTACAGTCATGACTATTATGTGATCTGCTAAACGAACCATCATTTTGACGTTGACAGACTTATTGATCGCTTATCTCGGGGCAAGCCCTAATTCTGGGTCCATTGTAGCATTTCGTGCCAGCAACAATAGGTGAATAAAACGGAGTTGATACGTAGTGATGATGTTGTCATTCATTGTGCCGCTCTCGACACTTGTCATATCTATCTCACCTCTCCAGTTCGATCTAGATAGAGCCGCCAAGCCGCAGTGGCAAGAACGACAAACTTCATGTCGCGAGTCTTATTGACTCGACTTTATCACCTTCGCAGAACAGACCATCAACCAGTCCACCTCCCTCCAGCAGAAATGCCCACCCTAATGTCAGGTCTCGGCAAGGTCAAATTGGAGGTGAACGAGAATGACTTTGCAGCCGTGGATCACAACGGGTCGAAGCAGCCTCTTGCGTACCACAATGTGGTGGTGAGCACTCGTGAGGAGAAGGCTATCGTCCGCAAGTGCGACCTGCATTATGCCTGTCCTAATGTTCTTGTACACGTATGTCCTATCGATGGCGAATAAGAGCTAACTACAGTCCAAACCTCACGTACGCTTTCCTGCATCACGTTTAACATTGGCAATACCACTATCGCTGGGATGAATGCGTCCTTGAAGCTCGCTGTCCTTCAGTTCAACATCGCGATCGCTGTCTTCAAGTGCCAGTATCTGTCCTCGGTAGGCGTTCTATCTCGGAATATCCCCCTTCTCAGCGCCCGGCTATCGTGCATCATCACCGTCTTTCACTATCGCCGGATTGCGGTATTCAAGACCAACCATTCGCCTTCCTACACCGGCTGAGGGCGACGTTCCCGCATTCGGCATGGACTGCCCTAGCTCAACTGTTGCAACGCCCTTGGTACTCTCGTGTGTGGGTGATACAGGAAGTTGTAATTGCAGCTGAAGCCACACTCATCTGCGGGAGACACCGGATTCCTTTCGATGCCATGATCACCGCCCTTCCTACTGTTGTTCGAAACCCAATTGAGATAGGCTTTAACGTAGAGTCGTACGGTGGCGACAACCCAGACGGCTACTCGCTGCTCATGGAAATGGGTTTACAGAGGATCTACTTTCACCATGGCGGTGCTTCTAAACTGCAATATCTTCTGACCAGGACGGGACGATGCGGAGCGACAGATCCAAGAGACAAGACATTTGCTGTACTTGGCATCTTCAAAGATGCAGAGGACATCCGGCTCAAGCCCGACTATGCGCTGTCTGCGGCAGAGGTGTACAGGAATCTCGCCATACGCCAACTATCAGGAACCAACCCGTTGTGATTGCTATAACAATTACCGACAACGTTGGTAACAGTCCTCGGATAGCCTTGCCATCATGGGGCCCCAGATGGAGCCATCAACTCAGTGATGCTGCGCCACTCGCGCATACTGGGACCTTCCACGAGCCAAAAGCTTCAATGTCGAACATTCATTGTTTTGGATCAGAAAGCAGCATGCTGATTTGCGTGGCAAGATCATAAGTATTCTCTGCCAAATCCAGGGTGTTGGAGACGCCATTAAGCGGACCCACACTGTCGGTCCAATACCCACGGACACCGGGCCAAAGCTTGTATAGTTCTAGGTCGTAAATGAATGCCGTTTTTAAGGTGCAGATGGCCAAGCGAGCGGCAATCATTTACGACCTGGAACTGTACGTCACCGGGGGAGCCTTTCTCACAAGTCCTCTGGCGAGCTATGGTTTGCGCTCTCGACTTCAACTACCAAAAGACCTCAGAAGATTACCGCGACTCCATTCACGCAGCTTGCGAGTTCATGGATGCCTACTATCACACCTGGACCAATCCGGGCAGCGAGCAGCCTGCCTTACCGTTCATGAAATCCCGCTCCACAAAGATGAGCATGTCCGAGAAGACTTTCGACATCAGATCACTGGGTCGCAAGTTCTGTTTAACGCGCAAGGGATATGTGGGGTGGGTGCCGTTGAGGTGGGCGATCCAGTGTGCGTGGTTGAGGGAGGGGAGGTCCATTTTATCTCGAGAAGAGATGGAGATGAGTGTGTCTCAAGTTGATTGCGAATGCTATATTCTTGACATCAGGTATGGGGAGGCCATGGACATAGAGGAGTGTCCATTGCAAGATCTCACGTGGCGGTGAGGTCGGGATGTTACCAGTGTTGAAGATACAACCGTGATGAAGTCTATCTAAACAGAGCTGATCCCTAGTAAGTCACTTTTATACTAAGTTTGCCGCCCAGTGTCGCGAAGGTCAGGCTGGTTCCAGACGATGACTTTGGGACAGTCAAGATGTGATCTTTCAACAGCTATCAAAGTAAGAGGAGAGAAAAGGAGCGGGCCATGGTTCACTCGATACCGCCATAGACTGCTTAATTCTCTATCCTTCTATCATTCTATTGTGAATCGCCAATGGCGAATGGCTAATACGATTGCCTCATCAGCAGGGATAAGATTAAACCAGGAAGAAACTTGACGATAATGGCAAAATACAAAGCATGCTCTTCGCTACGATAATTCCCCAAATCCGATCTGCCACAACCAGCTCAAGGCATAACCTTCCATTGCAACTTATACGTCCACCATACATCGACGGAAACTAAACGTTTCTACCACATTTTGGGTCAATGCAGGTTGGGTCAACACTGTAGATTGAACCGTCCGCGAACTTGTATCCCCCGCCCCTGGTGTTTTGATTCGCTCCTTGACACGCGTCGCCTGCTCTTGTGCCCAAGATCCACGTGAAGGCGTTCAAACAGTCTTGCGTGGTGGCATTACTCGCCTTAGGGGGCAAATTGATAGTGTAGAACAAGATCTGAGTCATCCCTTCCGCGTTCCGGATAGCCGCCGTCTGTCCGGTCTGCGTGTTTTTATACGAGGCGACCGCAATCTTTTGGTCCTTTCCGTCGAGTTGGTTGAAGTCAATAGCGTACGAATTGGTTGCGGTTCTGCCGGCACACACAGCGATGGCTGTGTCCTTGATTGGTTGAATGCCGGACCACGAGCCACTCCTTTGGCACCAAGGGTTTTTCTTACTGTTTCTGATATGCTTTATGAGGATCGCTTCGGTAGCGTAATAAGCAGCAGCGCCGAGGACATCAAGCACACCGACAACGATGAAGAGCGGAACTTCTCCGAACTGACGGTTCTCCAATTCAGCTCTGACCACCTGAGTTGAGACTTCTGCCGACTCGTCGATAGGTTTGGCGTAAGTGGAGCTGGAGAACTGAGCAGCAACGAGATAGCCTAGTCCTATAAATCGAGAAGCTGTGAGACCATTGTTAGCAAGCCAACTCTTAGAGGTCTAGAATCTATTAGGGCCAAGGGATAGACACAAGAAGTCTTACTCTTCATTGTGATGTTTGACTTGTTGAAGTTCTCAAATCAGTGAAGAGAGACTGGTTCGATATAGAGTGCTCGTGACTTTACTCCGAGGTCGATGAACATGGGCGTCGACACGTCGAAGACCTAGATGCGAATGTTCAAGGGATTCCTCAGAGGTTGGATGAAGCTTTCTTGCGTTGGTCTTGGGGTGAATGCTGATATGCAACCACTCTTCTTACTGCAGTCTCGACTTCAAAGCTCTTTTACATCCGAGTCGATTCTGTTTTCAGGGTCCTCATCTAGCTGAACAAATAATCATGAAACTGCCGCGTTTCATCCAAGTGAGTTGGTCTTTCAGCACGTTGAAGCGCATCAGAGTTCATCTCAAATGACCTGATCCCCAAAAACATAATCGTGGTGAAGCAAGCTGTCACAACTGGTTCGCCAACCTTTCTACTGCAGCTTCGACTCCAAGGCTCTTTTACATTTGAGTCCCTCCCGTTTTGAGGGTCCCATCAAGCTGAACAGAACAATTGCGAAACCGCCTCGTTTCATCCAAGTGTGTTGGCCTTTCAGCACATTGGGACGCATCAGGTGCTGGACCTTAACCTCTACACAGCAGTGGGATCAGTCCACCTCAAACGACCTGATCCCCAGATACATAATTGTGGCGAAGTAAACTGCCACAAGTGCTTCATCATTCGTACTATGTAGCCGTTTCATCTTCCATGCGACATGCGACAACCCGGGCACGGCTCTTTCCAAGGACAAGGAAAAGGAAAAAGAAAAGGAAAAGGAAGAACAGGAATCTACCGCAATCTCACTTCATCTAATAATCGTACCCACTTACCGTTGTTACTACTGACATGACGTCTGTTACTGGCAAGAAGGGCGTTCAAGATAAAGCTGAGAGACTCATTGGAATGGCGTTTTTCAGGATATTATGCCTCATCTCTACGTTCCTATGGCTAGCTGTCAGCCTACACTTAAACCTGGCGAAGAAGATAACCCTATTGTGACCGCACCCAATGTTCCGGATGATGCTTCAGGGAAAACCAAGAAGCTCACCGTAAAAAGAATCCATCGGCAGCTCAAGGAACAGGCTGGCAAGGAACCAGCCTCTCTCGAATTTCAAACGAGCGCGGTTGAGCGGGTACGTTATGGATCATGTCGACACTGTTTTCGTGGCACACCACACTGAAATTCAGAATCTTCGTCAAGCCGGACATACGCTCAAGCAGCTTCGTTGAGCGAAACATTCCAATCCAATCGGCAAAACCTAATAAACAGTAGCTCTGATACCATGGACATCACCACCTGGCCGTGCCAAAGCTTGCAAATGCTCTGCCGGATTTTGCCTGAGGTCTGACGGATCAGGATGAGATGAGAAGTTGGTAACCTTTTCGCAATGGTCTCAGATCAGGCTAGGGTCATCAAGACGTTCCTGAAGATGTTACAGTTTGAAGTCCAGTGCTATCATGCTGGCCTTGGTCACAAGAAATGGAATGGCTTGACTCCGGACACTCACTTCCGGACAGTTAGCACATGTGTTGACTGTTCAAACTGACTGAGGTAGCAAGGCGGATGTGGCGGAGCTACTGCATATAGCCCATGGTCATAGCTAAACAATCATGTCATTCGTCCCCTCAAGAGTGCTCATTGTATACACGGTGCTGACCATCATACTATGGTGAAATATGTGGTGAGCATATCAACGAGACTCACGGAGAGGGAGGGAGGGAAAGCTCAAGAATATAAGGTAACTTAGAGACTCGTATGCGTAGGGTAGAGCAACACACAAGATAACCCACCGAAAAAGTAACTTCTGATGCGTCATCAATGCTCTAAACCCCTATCGTGGGGGGCCTCCATTACCAGTTGCCAAAAGCCTATGCGTTGACAGTCAAAGAACGGCTGCGCAGAGGTAAGCCGGGGATGGAAAAAGCTCGTGGGTGATTTCGATAGCCAAGGTCGCCGTCGGGGCTTAGATCCTTATTGCTTCTATGGTGCCAGCTGCTGCAGCGTCAAACTCTACACCCGGATTTTCACCACATGGTGCTTTTCGAAGCGCCAATCAACACACCGCCGGAAAGCCAAGCCATGGGTCGTTGCCATCATATCAGCCAAGAGTACATCTTCCCTCGACAAAGTAAATCGACCGGCTCAGGCGGCGTATGACTTGTTTAAGCAAGCCGGCAGAAGGTCCGAACGAAGAACTCAGCTGAAGAAGTTCACTTTGGACGGCAATTGCGATCAATCATTGAACCTCAAGCCTGTTCATAAAGCAGGTGAAGTAGAATTTACAAAAAGACTGATGAAGACGGAGGGCCGCTTTGAGTGAGATAGCTTCAAGATTCTGGGCGAAGATGACATAGAGAAGAAGACTGGGGAAGTACTGGAGGTTGAAGACGGCCTGATGACGAGGACAGCTTGTCCAGACTCCACACCATGACTGAGCAATTTCTTAAGTACCATTGTACTGCGGCAACGAGACAAAATGACTTTTGATATATCACCACAACATCTTATTGCCGGCTGGTCATCATTTTCCTGAAGCCGGCGAACTAATTTCCTAAGTACATGTGCATAAACCCTATATCAAGGAGAAGGTGGTTTGCCTGGCATGTTCAACGAACAGCAGGGCCCGTGAGTTGACGGTGTAGAAAACCGTGCACTTCAAGGTACAGACAGGCGTTGCTGTTGTTTGTTATTGCGGCTGCATGAGCTTGCTAGTTGCTGGGTTTGAATTGTCGAAGACCATGTGACATCAGTCTGGGGCATAGTGAGTTTGCCTTTGGACTTTACGCGACTGGAGGCATAGAAGCCGCGCCTTGTGTCTATAAGGAAAGTCTTCAGCAGACGGAAAAGAGCATAGCAGTGGAAGAAAGAAAGAGCTAGCACACGAGCTACGTTACGGGTATAGTCATAGCAATGTTGAAGATAGGGAATAATATCTTATGTAGAACAATTAAGCCGTAAGCAGCCTGAATTCGCGTGACAGATGAGTCCACACCAACTTAGAGTCTAGGATAATTCTAACGGCCATCGAATGACGATGATATTTTCCAGGCGAGAAGCGCAATGAGGACTTGTCCAAATTTGTCGCAGGATGAAGGACGAATGGAGATCTAGAGAAAGTACCGTACTTTCCGTTCTGAAGCAGGAATGTCGTCGGCATGTCTTGATGGACCTTAGCTATGACAAACAAGAAGGAATCAGTTGATGTGAGATTGATGAAGCGCAGAGAATAGCTGAGTGTCAAGTGTTCTTTCTCGAGTCGAATCACAGCTCCTAGTAAGCCTTGATGAGCTAGGCCGTGTCTATATTCCGCGGAACCGACCCTGGCAGTACTCTGCAACATAGTTCGCTCTGGATATAGACAGTAGGCCTCTCATCCAAGTATTCCGCTGTCGATCTTTGTCCCGGTTATGGCGGAAGGTGGTTCCATGTCCGATGTACCCGTTTTGCTGATCAACTGAGGTCATCTGAAGCAGTCTTGAGTATAACGAATGATGAGTCAATGTAACGTACCCCAGTGTAATGAAATGGAAATAACTTTACAGAGCACGGACAAATTAAAGAACACGCTGTATCAGCTATAGATCTGAGGCATTACTCGTTGGCTTAGTCTAAGTGTCTCTAACAAAGGCGATTATACTGCACACCAGCGCAGAGTAAAGCCCTTCAAAGCATTCCAATATACTTGGGAACTGCACATCACAGCACCAGGGTATCTTCCCGCAGCAAAACAAAGGATCGCAGCCACCCTAACCAAGAAATTGCTTCATTAGAAGCTTCACCCAGTTACGAGAGATTGTAAAGTCTCCATATTCATCATCTCATTGCAAATGGATCTCGATGTCGTCTTCGCTGCTACTGTCCCCGTCGCCCATTGCGTCCAGCATCTTATCAATATCATCCTCTTTGTCAGTGCGTCCTAGCCCACGTGAAGTACTTTGCCTCGGCAAGACTCTGTCCAGACTTCCTTGCTCTTCATCACTGCTTTCTAGACCTCCGCTTGCACCAGCAAATTCTACACGTTTTCCTGCAGTACGGTACGCATTCCTCACCGGTGTACCAGGTACATGTCCACTCTGAGGAATGTATCCTGAATTGACTGGACTTGACATGAATAACAAAGTCTCTACAGCATCTTTCTCCATCGCTGCGTTCTGGCTTGGTGTCCGTATAGCAGTTACACGCTTTTGAGGAGGAGGTGTAGCAGGTATCAATGATCTCGCCGATGCTTCTGATGAAGTGCTAAGGTTGCTCAGGTTATTGGTGTATAAAGAAGGAGGCTGTAAATGTTGAAGATTAGATCGGCGTGAGTTACGTGAGACAATGTCCGCGGGTGGCTCAAGAGACGGCCCGGACGAATTCGATGAGTGTTCTTGCGCGTATCTGGTCGTAGGTTTTGCTGAATGTTGGCGCCAGAACGATTCATATGTGGGTGCTTCTTTGGACGAGGTTGAAATCTGCTTATCGATAGTAAATTGATATGGATGGGTTGGGACACCAGGACCGCTGGCTACGTTTCCATGTTCTGTATGGTACTGTAGCATAGTAGCGTCAGTATTACGTTCAGGAGACTGAGAGAAGCCGCTCCGTCCCCGTCTCGAGGCGGCCACGCTCGTGCCTGGTGATTGCTGGAATTGGCGAGAAGCGTGCAATACAGAGGGATTCGAGATTGGAGAGGCCTGCTGTGAAGCCAGATTTTCTACTTCATCGAGCGAGTGGGCTTGCCAGCCGTTTTGCACCTTGACCATGGCATAGGAAAGGCGCGTGCGCAGCTGCGAAGACAGCTATAAGGACATGCGTCAGCAAACACAACACGCGGTTAGATAAGATGACAGATATTACCTCTGCTATCTGAGTACCAGTGGAGTTCATACTCGTATTCCTCGAATGACTTCGGCCCACTACCTCGACTGGACTTGCAGGCAGACTGGTGCTTGCTGGCTTGACAGCTCCACTTGCAGTCCGCTTTTGTCCATGTATGAGTCCTTCCGCCGGGAAGCTTGCATTCGCTGGACTTGTTGGTGTTGTGTGTACGCTCAAGGCAGCTGTGTCCCCATCGAGATCAACCGTTATTGCGGTCGTCCTATCCTGGGACCAAACCGTAGTGTTCTGGGTTGAAGAGTCCCTCTGGGAAATCTGAGTCAATTGTGAACGTTGACTCTGGCTAGAAGGCCCGGACGATGTGGTTGGGGGAGTGACATCGGTGTATACCGTTGATTGGGAGTTGTTACTGGACGTAGTATTGAGATGAGGCGCATCGCTGGGAACTAACGGACTGGTCATTTGTGACTGTCGCAATTCCAAGAGCTCTTTCGCATGCAATTGCGGTGTATATCCCAAGCTTACGTACGGCCCTCGTACCGACGCATGCCCCGGCGGTCGGTGGATCTGTTGACTCGGCGCATTGTCGGTTGAAGAGCAAAGTTCGGGCTCTTTCCCTGGCAGATTCTCCGATGGACTCCTTGAGTGCGCGGATTGCAACGGTGGCATGTCAACAGCAGCGGGAATTTTTATGGTGGCGATATGTTGGTCGCGGTGTTGAGTCGCGTCGCTGCCACTTGGCGTCTTCTCGATAGAGATCTTACAAAGCTTTCCGGACTAAGACTGTATTGATATGGTCTTTAATATTAAGTCGCACCGTAAACGTTGAATATGATAGGGATGGCAAAGCTCAACGAAGTACAAAAAGTGTGTATGTACAGGTATTTCGTTCCCCATTGACGTGTTTGAAGACGATGGTGAGGTGAATGATGAAGGTGGGGTTGGTTCTGAAAGTGTTACGCGTTGGCCGCTCTAGGCAACGCTTCCGAGGCCACATCCGTGGTAAATGGGAAGGGTAGCAAAGGGGTTGCTTGGATGTGCATGACTCTAGCCGTAATGTACGTGTACATGAGCCTACGATGTACAAACTACAGGAAGGTTACTTGAAGAGCGTGAGATGCAGAAATCTTGGGACAAAGCCAAGGTATCTTTCTGTTTTCAGGTTTCATATTTGTGTCTTTCACTTCGTATCTGGGCTTGTGAGTCTTGCAGGATGATGCATGGTACAATCATTTCATGGTTGTCTATAGCTGCAGAGAAGAACAAGCTAAGCCATTGAGCAGATCGACCACCAGAGCTCCGATACGTAACCAGGGCGCCAGTCATGATTCATGAGCTCAAACCCTATGGGCCACTGCTCACATCCATTGAAAAATCCTCAAGGCTGCCAGAAACCCCAGCTGGACCTTGAGTGGAGCCTGGTACAGTGCCATGTTCTTTTCCTTCTTCCTTCTCCTTCTCCTTTCTCTCTCCCTCTCCCTCTCCCTCTCCCTTTCCCTTTCCTTCGTCTTCGTCTTCTTTTCCTTCCTCATCGCTATCGTCAAGCTGTTCGCTGTCATCTTCCGCCTCCTCTTCAGTGCTTCCGTCACCGCTGCCGTCGCTGCCGTCGCTGTCGTCGCTGTCGTCGCTGGATCCATCATCAGAAGAATCGTCACTCTCGGTCCCGTCGTCTTCATTGCTATCATTCTCTGCCTCTCGGAATTTTAGACCACTTGTGACTACTTCAACCTCGCTATCGTCCAGATTCCCTTTCACCTTGATCTCCAGTCCAGATTTATGTCGGAACTTTCGCAATGACCTGACCACATCCTTCACCAGCCTGCAGCACCCCTCTGGACAGAATGCTTGCTCGAGGTTGATTGTGAGGACCTTCAGACCATCCAGCATGCGAAGTAGCTCCCCAGCTACAAGCCATACAGCTTGAGAGCTGTTCCTATCTAGGTCATGAAGATGTTTCGCTCTTTGCTTTCGACTCTGCTCTCCGAAACCTTGGTTCTGCCATAGCTCCCTCATACGCTCCTCATGATAAATGGTCGGTATGTAGTCTGCAACAAACCTGAGTTCTAGTGAGCGGATTGCGGCTCTGGTGGGAAACGTCTCCGTCGCCGGAGTATAGAGACAGTAGTCCTCTGGTTTGCTCATGAAGCGAATCAGATCTCTTCCAGTGGAGATGATGAAAGTACTCGTGCTGTAGAGGAGTGCCGAGGCCTCCTTGTTGGTCTGACGGTTGACTCGAAGGATAGGTACGTAGGGAATCTCTTCGCGTGGAGGGCACGCCACGCAGCACGGAGCGCAATTGTAAGCGTCTACTGACTCGAAGATGAGAAGAAGTTCATAGATCCTATTGCGAATTTCACCGGGGATGGTGAGGAGAGAGGGTGGCGGTTTGACGTCCGGTCGAGTCGAGGGAAGCGCCGCAAGGATCGTGTGTCTCGAATACGCTATCAGCAGCTGTTCGGTAAAGGAGATAATGAAAGAGTACGAAGATTCCAACTGACAACGAGTCCATCGTCCTAAAGACTGGAGCTGTAATCAAAGCGCGAGAGGTGATGGTGTTCAGCCAGGTTATGCAGAAGTGAAGATGTGGATTGGGTTAAGGCACGGTCTTGTGGTAACCTTTTGCTGAGTGTTAGTCACAAACTCGGCCCATATACATGTATTTGATTGAATGAAGTGAATGGTGAATGATAAGGGACTTGAAGTGAATCAGGTACTTCGTACTCGAGTCCGTAAGCGAGCATTGTATTCCTCATAGGTCTAGGGCAACGGCAAGAATAACGCAGCATCGCCGAATCCAGAGCGCAAAGAAGCAGATTTGGTTGCCAATGAAAGAATTATTACTCCAAAAAGACGAGCATTTGAACAAGATTTCCTGTTGCCTCTGGGAGTAAGTGAGTGATTCGGAGAAATCTTTGAGATAGCTCCGAAAGCGTCGGAAAACATCACAGAACATCAGCCTTGGACAACTCTAAGATATAGAAGCATCAATAGTGGCGGTCGCATCAAGATGATTCATAGAAGGCCACTTTATCTAGTTTGACTGCGTTTCAGTAGCTCTGAGTCCTTCTCTCGGGATCACTCGACCACACCATGATCCAGCATACTAGATACTCCAGCTCCTGCTTTCTCTAGACTTTCCGTTTCAAACGCACACAATGCCGTATGTTGGGCACAGTCTCGGTCTCGGTCAACTCAGCTGGTAGTATTTCGTTGTAAGGAGAGGATGGGAAAAAGATTATCACACGCGGCTAAAGTTTCAAAAAGGGCGCACGGATGTCTTCCTTGTATGGGGGCGCGGGGATGTTCCAATACCTCCGAAGGTCGACTACAACCCACGACGTTGTGACAGTCGACCGCGCACGTGGCATTGTCGGGACTCAGCTATGAATGATTCAACTGTTGGATTGAGAAAGAGTTGAAACCATGGCGACGGCTTCGGCACTGCTGAAAAGCCGGGTACGACGGCCGTCAATGCTCAAGAAACTGGCAAAGACAGAAGATTTGATCGAACTTTTTCCACATGGGTCTTATGTTGGATGGTCAGGTTTTACTGGCGTTGGCTACCCTAAGTAAGAGACAAGACCTCCATCGATAGCCAGATTTCTCCAACTAATCGAGGTGCGTAGGAAGGTCCCCACAGCCCTCGCCGACCATGTGGAGAAGAACAACCTACAAGGGAAGCTCAAGTACTCCCTCTTTGTTGGTGCTTCGTCTGGTGCAGAGACAGAGAATAGATGGGCAAGGTTGGATATGATCGAAAGGCGGAGTCCTCATCAAGTTGGCAAGGAGATCGCCAAGGGTATCAACGAGGGCAGGATCAATTTTTTGTGTGCAGCCAAGAAAACAACCCTTTTCTACTTCAACTGACAGAGAGCAGCGACAAGCATTTAAGTATGTGGCCTGTAGACCTTGTTTATGTAAGAGCTCCTGAAACCGGTTATTCAAGAGAGGCAAGTCGCTGATGGTGTTGGGAAGGGTTACTATACCAAGGACAGGCCCAACAACAAGCTCGACGTAGTCATCGTGGAGGCTTCTGCTATCACCGAGGAGGGCGGCATCATCCCAGGGGCTTCCGTTGGAGCTTCTCCGGAATTGATCCAGATGGCGAATAAGGCAATGCAAAAGACCCCTCTATTGCATACGTATTGACCAGACTACTGTAGATAATTATCGAAGTCAATACTGCCATGCCATCCTTCGAAGGCCTCCACGACATAACCATGACCGACGTTCCGCCGCGAAGGAAACCATACCTCATCATGGCACCTGAAGACCGCATCGGAACAACGCACATACCAATCGACCCTGAGAAAGTCGTTGCAATCATCGAGTCTGACTACCCGGATCAAACGCTGCCGAATGCACCGCCAGACGAAACTTCTCAAGGCATCGCCCATAACCTCGTCGAGTTCCTAAAGCACGAGGTGAACATGGGAAGATTGCCAAGTAATTTGCTACCAATCCAGTCTGGCATCGGAAATATCGCAAACGCGGTTGTCGGAGGCCTCGCGCAGGGCAATAACTTCAGCCACCTCAAAGTATGGACCGAGGTTCTCCAAGACTCATTTCTCGACTTGTTCGACAGCGGTCATCTTGATTTTGCGACTGCTACCTCTATAAGATTCTCTCCTGACGGGTTCAAGCGATTCTACGACGGCTGGGAAAACTATGCTGGCAAGCTGCTATTAAGGCCACAGCAAGTATCGAACTCTCCAGAGATCATCCGACGTTTGGGAGTGATCGGTATGAACACGCCAATAGAGGTCGATATCTATGCACACGCGAACAGTACCTGCGTCATGGGTTCGAGAATGATCAACGGACTTGGTGGCTCGGCAGACTTCCTAAGGAGTGCGAAGATTAGTATCATGCATACCCCAAGCACCAGACCTAGCAAAAAGGACCCCACCGGCGTAAGCTGTATCGTACCGATGTGTACGCATGTCGACCAGACCGAGCATGACCTTGACGTCGTGGTGACCGAGCAGGTAGGTCCTTCCGGTTCAGTCATGAAGCCCCTTTCGCTGATTGTGGAAACTAGGGTCTAGCAGACGTCCGTGGTCTCTCGCCACGGGAGCGTGCTCGACTGATCATCAAGAAGTGTGCGCACCCTGACTACCAGCCCATTTTGCAAGACTATTTCGACCGAGCCGAGTATGAATGTCTCAAGAAGGGATGGGGACACGAGCCACATATGCTATGGCAAGCATTCAAGATGCACAAAGAGTTCAACGACAACGGGACTATGAAGATCAAGAATTGGGATCCATAAAAGAGAAATATACAAGGAAGCTACGGAATGCCTCAGAAGACCTAATGGTACATAAGTGATTTCATTGAGCGGTAAAGCCACCGTCAACCGGCAGAGGTACGCCAGTTATCCAACTGGCATCTTCACTTGCCAGGAAAACTGCAGCTTTCGCAATGTCTTCCGGTTCTCCGAGTCCTCGGAAGGGATGTGCCGCGAGTAGCTTCTCCTTTGTACCCTCATCGTTGGTCATGCTTGCGATCATAGCGGTCTGAGTGACTGCTCACTGTCAATACAAGCAATCAAAACCTCAGGGATGTAACTTACAGCCAGGGCAAATGGCATTACAGTGAATGCGATGCGCTGCATAATCAATCGCAACTTGCCTGGTCAACTGCACAACCGCTCCTTTCGCCGCACTATAGCTCGCACATCCTGGAAATCCTATCAAACCGAGGATACTCGCCGTGTTGATGATCCAACCTCTATCTCCACTAGGATGCACTTCCTGCTTCAGCATCCGTGCTGTCGCGTACTTACACCCCAGAAACACGCTCCGAGCGTTAACCCTAATGGTCTTATCGAAAGTATCATCCGCAGTCTCGTGGATAGGAGCAGGCGAATACCCTTCGATGGCGATACCAGCATTATTCACCATTCTACCACTTATCAGCCTTGAAGCCCCCCGTAACCAACAACAACAAATCAAGGTAAGTTCAGACTCACATATCCACCCTCCCAAACTCCTTGACAGCAGCATCCACCAAATCCCTCACACTCCCCGAATCCCCAACATCAGTCTCAACAAAGACACTCTTTCCCCCCTTCTCCCTCACAACCTCATGCGTAGCCTTGGTCGCTTCATCCCTGATCTCCACTTTCGCCGTCGGTTGCAAGTCCGCACAAACGACGTGTGCGCCTTCACGCGCGTAGGCGAGGGTGATGGCACGGCCTAGACCTGAGGAGGAACCGGTGACGATGGCCACTTTGTTGAGGAGGCGGTTGGAGCCTTGGGAGGTATGGGTTGAGCCGTTCATTGCGGAGGTTGATGGTTGATTCTGGTGAGTTTGAAGGGTCTTATAAGTGATTTAGCCAAAAAGGGAGCAAGAAGTTGAAGGAAGGCACTTAGGTGACATTGATAATCATGCTGACTTACATGAAACATTGGCAGTTTGCAGATGGCACGGTAAATATTCCGTAGTGTGGGGTAAACGCGGGGAGAAGGTAAAAAGTGGCGTCCCGCATACCTCACCGAGGCTTGTCAAGATTTATACTTAGACTTCACTTCATGCGTCGAGGTATTTCATGTTGTTGTTGTTGTTGTTGATTCTGGGAGTCATCTAAGATTCTAGGCTTTCAATCCAAACAGAGAGGTGAACATCAAGGTATTGAAAGGAATTTGATGCCTGCTACAGATGAGTGTGGCTCGGGCTGCAATCACAACTCCTCGCATCACCCAGAACCAGAGGGCGTTGCAACGGTTGAGCTAGGGCAATTCCGCTGAAGCCTGAACCCTGGAAGGCGAGTGATTTGTCCTGACTCTTGACTATCAAAGATATAAAAGTTAATAACAATCACATAAATAATATTTCTTTATGAACAAATCATAGTTGAAGTATATAAGTTGTTTCCGTTTTGGTCCTATTCTGATCTTTGCTCACTGAATCACAAATTCTCTGCGAAAGAAGGCCACTACCTAATGCGCTGAAATTCTTCACTTAATCCTCGGGCTGGAAACATACAAATCCTCCTGTAATACACAGAAGACACTTATGCATCAAATTGGCACTGTTCACACCAAATGCTTCCCACACTATTACCGTCTTGCCTCAGTCCCTTGCAGCTCTGACCATTTAGGCTGCCCAGGCAGTTCCTCAGAGAAGGTGCATTCGTCCAACCATGGCCATAGTCGGACATCTGCAAGAGCTGATACTCAGGCATGGACGCTCCCGGGTACTCTTGACACCTGTTTTCGAAGACGCCTCTCCCTGAAAAGTAGAGCTAGGGAAGCAAGCAATGCAAGCCCTAAGGGTATACCCACGCCTGCGCCGATAGCAGTATCATGATTGGCCGAGGCTCCCGGGTTTACGCAATGCGAGAGGGAGACATGTGAAGTCAAATAGGGAAGTAAACTGAGTGGGTCCTCATAACCGTTGACAAGTAAGAATCTAATCATAGAGAGGCTTTGCCGCTTCCTAACTCCTCTGACTAACCCCCGAGTAGATGTAGTGGTTCCGCTCAGAAGTCACAGGAGGTACGATTAGAAGCTGGATCTGGTCTGCACTTGCTGGAAAACTGTTCCGACACAGAGTTTATAGATGAGGTAGATATGGGCGTTTAGCACTGACTAGCTCGTATTAGAAGGCTCTGTATCCCACGAATTGCCCGTGTCTTTCTTGCTTGCTGTTGCTGTCTTTCGTCTCGCCTGATCCGTGCGGCGAATCTCAATCTCGGCGCCCTTGAGGCTGATTATGACCCGCTTCCTGATATTACCCTTGGTCTCGGACTATGAAGGGTAGTCCCCGTCGACATTCCTCGCTGTCGTCATCAGGTTCGTCAAGGGTGGTTTATCAAGATCATGCGGGGCTTTTGCAGGAGGGTGCAATATCTCATATTGCGAGGTGTTGGCTGGACAGTTAGGCCCTTGGTCCAAGACTCGCGATTTATGACTCATATGGTATAGACTGATTGTACGGTGGTCCAAGATTAGAGACGAAGTATAAGCCCACAACTCCCACAAGAGATGTAATCGCTTTTAGGACCGAACGGAATCACAACTATCCCATAATTACGAGGAGTCTCTCTGATATACGCCAAGCAATGCAGTACACCCCCGCTAATGCCACGACTGTCTAGATTAACTCACGCAAGGCAGTCAACGCTTCCTTCTTTTGCCGCCCCGTCCCCCACCATCTGCCGTCTTCCTCTTCTTCCCTTCTCTTCTCCAATACTCATCACGCTCCCTCTTTTCCCTCTCGTCCTTCTTCTCTTCATTCTCCGCCACCTTCTTCCTATACACCTTTCTACCTTCTTCCTTCGCAATCCGTCTCTTGGCAACCTTCTCGTTTCGAAGTGTCATGATCTTCTGCATCAGATCTCTCGCCTTCTTCTCTTCACCGCCAAGGACGACAGCACGCTTTTGCATGTACGTCCGCTTCTTCTGGGGCTTCATCTGCGCGATCTGTGACTTGAACGGTAAATCTGCTGCAAGATGTCGAGGCACACGAAGTGGGTTGAAATGCCGAGTTGGACGTTCGATCTGCCTATAGGCAGAGTTCTTCTGCTGCGGCGTTGGCAGACCTTCATCCTTCCGTACTTCACCGGTCAATCTCATCCCTTTCCATCCTTCATCTGCGTTCTCGGCATCCGGTGCTTCGAGCAGATTTGTCACTGGGTTATAGAATCGGTGCGGCTTGACTGGATACCACGCTCGTAAGAACACGATATCGCTCATCAAGATCTTGTCTTCGAACGTGGCTCGATAATACCCTTCTGGTTTGCTCAGGGCACGTTTAATCTGTCCTCTGATGCCTGACACGGTTCGTATACTGGCTCCTTCAAACTTGGCAATCTCCAAAGAGGTGCTGAACATGTCTTTGATGAAAGCGGTATTTCTGAAGATCTTATACGGGTGCCCGGTCAGCTTGAGCTTCTTGACTATCTCTGTACTTTCGTCGACATTTAGTACAACGCCCGTAGCAGCTACGCGGAAGCCAGGGTTTTTGTTCGAGAACGACTGCACACAACAGAATCCAGTATTCGGAGCTATTAGCGGGCCATAGAATGTACCAAAGCAGTGCATATGCTCTGGGGTATATTTCAACATCCGATTCCGCGTCCGAGAGTCTGAAATGCTGTAGACTGGCATAGCTTGGAACCTTCGCCATCCAAGGGAGAAGATCAATGGATCGTTTGTTTTAAGAATCTTTTTGTGCCACCTATGCCTTTTAATTCGCACTTGCACGAAACCGAAGCGGTCTTCAGTAGGCGCCAAACCTCCAATGATTAGGGGATATCGGGGATTGAAGGTCGCGGCAAACTCGTAAGGAACGTGCTCCAAAACAACGCGAGCGTATGTGCCAGCTTTGTAACCTTCCACTTGCGCCCTCGACTGGTCATCTAGAGATTCGAACTCGGCTCGGTTGATGGTAAGCTGCTTTTGGATCTGCGCTTTTTGCGCATCATACCAATCGTCTTCTCCGAATTGCTGTTCATCGTCATTCTCGCTCCCGCGCTTTTCGCTGACCTTGCTATTTGCAAAACCTTCGCGATCCTCTTCCTCAAACCTGAGCTTAAGCTCTTCCTTCCTTCTTGCGTTGCGTTCACGTTCGGCTTCGAGTGATCCGCGCCCGTCGGATTGTACCGCACGTGCCTCCGCAACAGTAGCGGTTTCGCCAGTCTCTAGGTCCTCAAAGTCGCCATCTCCTTCATCATCATTGTTGGCGGAAGCGCCATCAGCATCATCAGCACCAGTTCGTCGTTCCCCAAGCAGATCAGCCGAAGCAAAGCGCTGTCGTAAGGCCTCAAGATTGTCTTCATTGGCCCACTTTTCACCAAGCGCCTCGTAATCATAGTCTGGCACGCTCCGATCTTCCAGACCATGTTCACCATCGTCTTTCGCCTTTTTAAAGAACGTCTCATCCTCGTCATTCTCCACTTCTGCGTCGAGATTGTCATCCTCACCAATGCCTTTCCATCTTCGGACAACTTCAGCCGGCGTCAAGGAGTTATCGTACATTAAGCGAGCAAGGTCTGATATTCGATAGTATGACCGTGAGCCGTGCAGGTTTCTCGCAGTCTCTGACAGATTACTTTTCCATTGTAGAGTCCCATCATCCTTGAGATCTAGTACTCCATCCTCAGAGTCATCGCCACCCTCCAGCTCCTGGTCTTCCATTGAAGTTATCGAACCCAACTCCGAGTCGCTGTCTGCGAAGGCAATATCTTCGCTGTCGTTATTATTGACCATACCTTCTCTGGCTTGTTTGAAGGCCCTTCCAAGCTTCTCTTCGGGAACATCGCCCTCTTCAATGTACCCAACATCGTCTTCACCGTCTTCTCCACTCTCGAATGCTTCATCGTCACTTTCGAAATCGTTCTCATCCCCTTCTTCCGGATCGACTACCCTTGCAGTGCGTTCTTCTTTGCGTCCTTCGTCGTCCTGGTCCTCTGGTTCAACACCAGCGTTCAGAGCCTCGCCGCCACTGAAGAGCCGAACACCAGCGTCTGCTTCGCCCAGGAGTCTTCTTTCGCTTTGCAGTCCAACGACCAGTTGCTCGCCGAGCCCTCGACCTGCTTGATGCTCGTTGTCTTTGTCAAAGTTTGAAGTCTTGACATCGATATAAACGGCATCTTTATCGACTAACACACCGCCAACATCTGACATTGGTGCGAAAAGGACCTTCTGCTTCTCGCCCAATCTTCGTCGACCGCTTTTACCAGTTGTCTTGGCGATTGCTTGGTCCATGTATGGCGTGGGGCAGGGGTCAGGAAGGGCTTCAATCATGGAGACGCTGAGATCGCCTACACCGGGAACATGAACTCGTGCGTTATTTGCAGGGAAATTTGTTCCCCGTAGATATCCATACAGCGCAACTATTCGGTCACATTTTGGATCTTCTTCGACGATCGTTGGAGGAGTCAAATCCAGAAAGCGATCGGCAAGACAGTAAGGGTGTGAATTCCTCCATATCAAGGGCCGCGGGTTCTTCATGACTGATATGAAGCGGGACAGATTGTGGACTTCTCGATCCGGGTATCGTCCGTTGATCACGCCAGAAAGATAGAATAACTTTGCCCCCTGATACAATTCACTCCAAAACCTATGCTTGAGCCTTTTTTTGGCATCTTTCAATGTACTTGGTTTTCGAAAGAGGTCAAGGTGTGTAAGAATGCCAAAGACGTTGCCCGGCATACCGCTTGCCGAGAGGATATTGAGGAACTCCATTGTCTCCATTTCGAAGCCAAAATTGCCATCTATCATCAGCAGCACAATGTCTGCAATCTTCGAGACGTCGATCATGCTTGCTAGCGAGTCCGCAGGACATTCTAGGAAGGTGAGGCGTCTCCGTTTCGAGGTGACGACGGTAAGAGGACCGATGGGTGAAGAGAGGGATTGTTTCGTATAGCGCTTGATTAAGGACTTGATGAGGGTCGTTTTCCCAACCTTGATTCAGGATCAGCGATTGAAACGTTGTGTCATCCAGTCCCGCACTTACTCCGGGTGGTCCAACCACTGCGACGACGATTGGGGGTGCCTCTTCCGGTAGACGGTCCACCAGTGGGACGTGGAGTCGCTTTTCTTTGACCTACACACATATGAACATCACTATGAACAAGTAAGATGTCGCAAAACATACATCGTGAGAGCGAGCTGCTTGTCTTTGTAAACGTCCTGGACTGGCATACGCGAATGCTTTCGGATTGGGACCTTTGCCCGTATCAGCTCAAGCTACTCCAGCCACGGCTTCTTGCAGCTTACCACCACTGTGCTTCTTCTTTTCCTTCGTCTGGCGATGGGGTCTGTTTGCTTGGTCCTCCATTGCTTCGCTTTTGCACAACACCCACCTAAACCTCACTCCCACGGTGATCGAATTTCGCGAACTTTTTGAATCAACGCTAGGAGTGCTTCGGCGAAAAGATCGCCGTAAGATCCGGTGCTATGTCATGCCCCGCGTGGTTGTTTCATGTAGCGATCAACTTAAGGCTACTTCAGTCATCACAAGTAAGCCATCGAAAACATTCACACCAAACCTTCACGATACGACCACTACAGGCATCTAGGTGCACATATCGAGTAACTCCATCAGTCAAGATGTTATACAACGTAAGTAATCTCGTAAATGTCTACTTTTCTCTGCCAGGAGGGGACACTGACTGTGCTTGTGCTGTAGGTCACTCTTAAGGAGAATGCTTCTCCCGATGAGCTCACGAAGTAGATCGTCTTCCCCATTGTCGAGATCGACACTGAACCTGAGCAAAGGGCGAAAGAGACCGCGAAGGATCAAGGCGGCGACATCAAGCATGAGTTCACCCTGATCAAAGGCTTTACGTACGCTTGATGCGCCTTATGCGACCCCAATACGTCTCTGTATTGATGAAGCCAGTGTCGACTTTCCCGCAGACAAAGTGAACGTCCTTGAATCGAACGAACATATACATGTCGAGCAAGACGCGGAGGTGAAGACTCAGTAGAGGCACAGATTACTTGCATTTGAGCGTGGCTAGGGAGTCGGATAAGGCATATAAATCTGCACACAGGGGATAGGTCCTACTGGCAATGACACTGATTTGGCTCCGTGATTTTTCTTGAAATATTGCAGCCGAACAGTCTGATTCTGTCCATTGGCATTGATCCCGATCAAATTCCTAGCACGGTGAGGCATGAGGTTATCATACTATTCTATCGAGTCAACAGTATCTTTTGCACTTCGCTGCTTCACTCCTCCCACATGTCGGTCTAGCCGTACTGTGCTGACTCTTGTATCCTGACTATTCAATGCTGATCAAGTTACCGGCCTGACTGATCGCACTCCTCTATCCCCAAACAGCTTTTCGATTAGCTGCGCATGATTACCAACTAACCTTCAGGCTTAGACACTGCACTTGGTAGGACAACTCGAAATCAGAGGTGCTACAATAGGATGCGGGAAGACGAAGGAGACCTCGAACCAAGCCACTATCTGTAAAAGGTTTGAAGAGACAGGGCAAAGGCTGACACTTATTCTATTGCCGCCCAACAAACCGTGGCTACAGAAAGCCGACAAAGGCCCACGAAGCCTTTGGTCATGCAGTAATGGGGCATGGACGTCGGAATATCATCTTCTAGTTGGTTGGCGGAGAAGACTCGTTCAAAGATTCAGTGGAAGGCACGCAGGAGGCCAGCGAAATCGTCGAGGCTGACGGTCCGAGAATGCTTAGGGGAATTTGACATACTGGGGATATCGCCCGGATAGCGAACTACTTGCGAATCTTATCCGAAAACGATATTGTTTCTATCTTGATAACCTCTGAGTTCACTCAACCTCTTACAAATCTGCGATCCTCATGCTTTTCTCTGTCAACTGAATCCGAACGTGCGATTAGCACTTGTCAAAACTTCCTATCGAGACCGCAACGTCAGACCTCCATCACCCAATCGCTCTTTCTTCCTTACTCTTCAACTCCAGCGCAAGGATACATTGTCAGTTCATCGCGACCGCCCACTCTTTGCCTAAGCCTCCTAATCGTCTTATAGATCTCACAAGTCTCAAGATATCGTCCACGTTAAAATCAAGATGTCTATCAGATGTGAGATAAACTGACGTTTAGGTCATGAGTTTACACTGACTTCTAGCAATCAGCATCTACAGTATCTTCTCCCGGCCAGCTCTTTCGCGCAGGAGGTTTCTTCTTTCGAAGTGGTATTATTTGCTTCGACGAAGACGATGTGGAACTTCTTGTAGTGTATAACAAGGAGACTGGGGAGCACTGCCTACCACAAGACCGTTGCAGACTCAGTGAGGAGAGCGCACCTGCCACACAGAATCGTCTTATCTCACCGGCGGAAAGCTTCGAGGCCACAGCAAAACGCGCGCTCTGGGAGCAGACCGGCTATACCTGTGATCTCAGTGGCTCCCATAATCGCCGTACGCTCCAGCCAGGAAGACGGTCCTTACTAGCATGTGTCGCGCCAACCTTGGACAAGACGGAGATCAATAACGCTGGGGTCTTGAAGGTTACAACCTGGTACGAAGCTACGGTGGATACTATGGCTTCTCGAAATCTGTATGGGAGCAGTCTCGGCGAAGATTGGGATTCAAAGTGGATATCTTACTTTGACGATCATCTTTCGCCTGATGAAGTCGTTGTGGTCAAGGAGTCGCGCGCAGTTAGCGAAAATGAGGAAGACTCCTGGTAGACAAAGGCATTAGCCCTTAGAGCTTCCCGTGAATTGAGGCGAACCTCGTGCACAATCCTTAGAGTCAGCGGAAATCGGTGGTTGGCTCCTACATTTAGATTTCGCGTATCAAATGCAGATCAATAGCCTTCCACTTCAGTCTTCATGAAGTAAACTCTGAATATACACCCATAGTGATGCCGAACATACAACGACCTCTCATACTACAATCAGCTATCTTGAGGATCCTCTGCCCATTGAAGCGATACACAAGAAGCTATACTACTTCTCCGCTGTCGTTATCATCCCCGGTAACACAGCCATGGTCTCAACCACCAACATCCGTGAATATCGCAGAGGATGACATTGCAAAGTTGGCGGCAGAGCCACTTCATCCATTGACTCTGGCTGACTTAGTAAGGTGATAACATCGCAGGTTCCCGTGGTTTGTTCCCAACGGCTGACGTAGCTATGGCTCCAGGCATGGCCGACCACCACTCTCCTCCGAAGCTCTCTTCTCTTCTGCGAACTTTACTCTTTCCCTTTTACCTATACGACTGGCGCATCGTATACAAGCTCTTCGAAACCTGCCCTTTATAGTCGTATCTAATCCGCATATTTCGAAGATCTACAACAATTACCTCCACTCTCTATCGACGCTACTCCCGTACCAAGAGCGGCGGATCAGCTCACTCGAGGATGAAATCAGGTTCACAGAGGTTATGGCGGATCTTGTACAAACACACTCGAACACCATACCTTTACTCGCGCGAGGTTTCTTGGAATGCCGGAAGTACATCAGTCCGTTGGATGTTACACGGTTTCTGGATGAGCATCTTCGAGCCCGGATAGGAACCAGGTTGATAGCGGAGCAGCATATCGCTTTGCATTTCTCCTCTCCACCACACAGCCATGACTATCCGGTGCAAAATACCGAGGAAGCATCTAGCTATATTGGTGTAATCGATACTGCCCTTCAACCTGCTAAGATCATCCGGCATTGCGAATCTTTCGTTTCTGAGATATGCGAGCTCAAGTACGGTGTACGACCGACCGTTGTCATCAATGGTCAACCGGATACGACGTTTGAACATGTTCCTACTCATCTGGAGTACATCCTCACCGAACTCTTGAAGAACGCTTTCCGCGCCACCGTTGAGAGCGGCAAAGAACGGGAACCGATCGAAGTCACTATAGCTGCTGCGCCAGAGATCATTGGTCAAGACAATGCCAGCGGCCAGCTGAATAACGTCAAGACCAAGTCGCCCATATCTGGTGAATTCGTGCGAGACGTCGATAGTTCTACATCTGGCGTTACCATCCGCATTCGAGATCGTGGCGGGGGAATCACCCCGGACAACCTTCCCAACATATGGTCTTACAGCTTTACTACGTTTGGCGATGACGACGTATTAGATGCTGTATCTAGCAACGGTAACATCGATGCCCTTAACGCGATCTCTGGAGCAGGAGGTAGCAGCCTTGCAGGGTTGGGGTACGGCTTGCCGCTTGGTAGGGCTTACGCGGAGTACTTTGGTGGTGGGATTGCGGTGCAGAGCTTGTGGGGTTGGGGAACGGATGTGTACTTAAGCTTGCGTGGCGTTGGGAAGATTCGGTAAGGTTGCGGAGTCAATCGAAGCTCGAATTATTGAAGTTCAACAACTGGATCGATCTCATCAAGTTGATTGCTATGAATGTGAAGGAAGTAAAGCTCCTTGACTTAGTGTTGCTTTGAGAATATTATCTTTTGAGCGTCAATCAAAAGGTGAGAGCAAGTACTTTTTGTTCAAGGGATACTATGAAGTCGTTGGGAAAGCACGAGAGAAGTTGACATATTTGATTGCGTTATGCCGACTGGTATCAGCGAGACTTCGGGGCTTTGTGATAATCAAGCATTGGTAGGGAAGAGAAGGCGTGAGCTGTCTTCATTTGGCAACCACGAAATACACCAAAGAAATTATCGACCGACGCAGAAGAACTTCACTGTCTTCAAGCTTCTCTTGCTGAAGGTAGAGATTCACCAGATGAGAGCCTCCGTGGCTACTCTACGGCGGCAATCGACAGCTGTTCTGCAGCCTGACACTCTGGCACCGCCGTAACCACTCCACATCAGCATACTAGCCGTCATTGCCATTGTTCCTTCCTACCGAATAACCAGCTGCATAAACACCACCGCGCAACCCGCCACTTCCTTCGTCTACCTTCTCTCCGCTAATCAGAAGCCTTGCATTGAGCAAGCCACGGTTTAGCTATCCCAGCTACAGTGGAGGAAACGGCTACAATAATGGCGGTAAAGGCCCCGTTACTTGGTGGAGGAACCTCACCGCAATTGTACGGCAAACTGTCTTGCAATGCTATGGCCAACGACGACTAATTCGACGGTTACTACGCGAATCCCGCAATCAAATAGCGACTCCGCATACTACTACGCAGCTATGTACTTGCCTCGAATGCGGTCGAATAACAGCCTGCATAACCACTTCCGACTACGCAGGCTACGATCGTTGATCACGCCCAGATAACATACAAAGGCGTAAACGCAAGTCTGGAACGAAAACGGATTCCATCATCGGCTCCGAAGACGAACAAATGAGGCGACCGGAGAAGGCAGCAAGTCAATGTGAACGAAGCGCATGTAGGTCGACTTGTTCATGATCCGCAGCTCTTGATTGATATGAGGAAGAGCGGGTATAGTTGCGGAAGGCTCTCGATTTCTGTGGTCTTGGTAGCTGCTCATGGACATCGTGTAGGCATTGTTGTACTTGATCCTGTCCTTGGATCAGCACTGTGGACTTACAACTGGCGCGACTCCATTTGTCATTTGCCGTCATATGGATGTTCTGGTAAGGAAACAAGTGGGTGATGGAGGAATGATCAGATGAGGCGTGTCTAGACGCAGGAATCATAACAATTGCAGGGAAGGGGTACGGAACGTCTCCTTGCTACTAGCTACTTAGCACATGCAACAAGGGCGTTGCCTTTCTTGTCTTGGGCAGTTATCACGGATATTCTATGTCTACTCCTCGATAAGATCAAAGTTATGATTTGACACCTCCTTATCATATATTGACTCAGCTTGGCTCCCTCGTGCGAACATGACCGTTTACAGTTGCGCTGCTCACGATCTGTATCGCGGTTCTTAGCCTTATCATCAATTACAATGTACGATGTGTTCACCCTAGATGTATTTCGGGAGAGTCTCGATGTCAGATTTGACGTGCAATGTGTTCACGATGGTACCCCTCAATATTCCCAGCTTGGATATATCTATGAGAGCCTTGATGTTAAGGCGTCTGCTGTTTCCTCTCTGGTTCCCTTTTGAATGACTTCACAGACATTTCTTATGATGGCGAGTTGACGACGTCTACGATTAAGCTTTGAGGGCCTGGAAAACTTATCAACACATGCTGTGAATGGCATCACATGTCTTTGTATAGGAATATTGATTTTTGGCAGACATCTTGGGCAGATAAGTAACACCCTGTTTGATCTACTTGTGACGCAGGGGAATGCTGTGCCCCTGTTGTATCCCACTACAGTCTTGAGGTAGAGGGTCTCTTATCACGCTCCCTCAAACATGATCTGTGAGGGTCTCAAGGTTGATAATGCACTTATCGCGGAGACTGGTTTATTAAATCAACGCAAGGCTGCAGCGCCAAGTCCTATTTCCCAGTTACTTGTAGGCTGAGCCAGATTTAGCCCCTCTGAACTGATCCAAGTACAACAACGTCTGTTAACAGAGTGAATTCTTGTCTTTACAAACCCATAATGTCTATCACAATGGATCAACTTCCTGAGTCTGCACCCACTGATGCGGCCGTTTTCGGCCATGACGAAGAAGCGGAATCCGAGGAAGAAGACCCTACGGAGTTGTTCTCTGCTGTACTCGCGAGCATACGGCTCGACCACCTCCCTGGCTTTGCTTCCGCTGTTCGCCGTAAAACCCATCCAAGCAACGAAGGTGGATCATCGGACTGGATCGGTCCCGTCGCAGTCGGTTCACCAATTTTTGGCTCTTACCATATCCTCTTCCCGTTGGAGTTCAGTGATGGAGTCCGCTGGCTTCTCAAGGTCCCTGTCAACGGAATACGCGATCAGTTCGACGAGCCTGCTGCGAAGGCTCTGTCGTCCGAGGCGTTGACGATGCGACTTTTGAGACGTGAGACCACGATTCCCGTGCCTGAGGTATTTGCATTTGACGCCACGCTCGACAACGAGCTCGAATGTCCCTTCATCCTCATGCGTTTCATTCCTGGCATGTCTTTGTACAACTGTTGGTTTGACAAAAGTATTCCAAAAGACATTATACAAGCACGCCGAACTCGAACCTTAGAAGAAATCGCGGCTGCCATGGTACAATTGGACAAATTCTCATTCGACCAGGGAGGCTCAATCGTCTTTGATGAACAAGGCCATCCCGCGAGTATCGGACCAACAAGACACGTCGACAATCAAGCCATGCTCGAACGTCTAGGAACTGACGATCCTGACGAGACTGCCATGTACATCGAATTGGGTCCGCATGCGGACCCAAAGTCGTTCTACACCTCTGTGCTGGATCGCCGACCTGAACCGCCTAGCCTTTGGGGCAAAGGCGAGCTCAAGCTTTTACGAATGTTCCTGGACTGGATTCCCGAATCTGACGACGGTAGGAAGGAGTTCGTATTGACTCATCCAGACTTCGATTTCCAGAATGTCATTGTCTCGGAAGATGGCGGATTGCAAGGATTGATTGACTGGGACGGCGTTGCTGCGGTCCCACGAAGCCTGGGAAATGAAAGATATCCGGGCTGGCTGACTCGGGACTGGGATCTGGCGATGTACGGTTATAAGGAAGAAATGGACGAAGGTATTGAGCCGAAAGGGCTTTGGGAAGATTCGCCCGAGACACTCGCCTTCTACCGCGCGACGTACGATCGCATTATGGAATCGTGCCCCTCTCAAGAAGGAGCATCAAGAGTTTGCGGGCAGGATGCTTGCAACTCAGGGGAGTCGGACTTGAAGTCGCCAGTTCGCTTCACTCGCAACTCTCTCATCGCCGAGAACTTATACATTGCAGCAGAAAATCCTCTGTGCACAGGTGCAATCTTGAGTAAGATCTTTAATGAGATCGCCAAGATAGTTGGCAAAGGTCCTTATATGTCGAGTTCTTCCAGGGCAAGCAAGTGGACCGATGGCGAGGGGGAAGGAGCAAAGGTCCGAAGTGACGATGACCAGGTACTTGATGAGAAGAGCGAGCACGGCGATACGGGAAATGCGAACAACGAATATGAGCCAGACGACTTTCACAAATATGATGTTGCGTGTGCGCTCGCAGACGGAGATTTCGATAAACGGCGGATGAGCTACTTGGAGACAGGCTTTGGTGCACTCCTTAGTGGTGATATGGAACGTCCAAGAGCGAAGCCGTAACCGGCAAACACGGGCTACTGCAAACCAAGCGTATGCCGAAGATACGCAGCGGCATGTTGGAAGCAGTCAGTGTAGGATGCACGCCAGGTATTCATAACATGTTTCACTCCGTCATGCTTCAATCAGCAGCCATGAACGCTCTTTCTTTTCAGTGTATGACAGACCCACAACCCTCGCCACAAATTGTAAGCAATGAAGAAGAGTTTGAGATAAAGAAGATTCTGAAGAAGAGGTTTGTATGACATAGAGAAGGATTCAAGAAGAAGTACTTGATGAAATGAGTCAGTTATATTCAACTCACATGAGAATCAACGTTCACTCTGAAAGACACAGTGGTGTTAAATCAATGAGAGTTAATGCAACCTGAGTTGACTAGATCTTAATCATACACAAGAAGATTGAGATGCTTCATGAGTTCAGAGAATTGTACAGAGTTCAAAATTTAGTGTTGAATTTATTTGATTTATTTCTATACTAATTACTAATGGTGCCTTCTTGATTTCATCAAAGCTACTTGTTCTGAGCACTGCAAAGAGATAAGGCACACTGCTCAGATGTTGCACACAGTTCATACAACTAGGCTTTATAAGTGTTGTGCACAGTCTGTATGACTAAACAAGCACAGCACAAAGAAGAAAGAAGAGTTGTATGTACCTAAAAGACAACATAGATGATGATCACCTTTGTCAGTGATGCTGATGTGATTCTTCTTGACTGAGCAGCAGGCTCATCCTCATTGACATTATTGTCATTCTCATTGTTTAAGATGACAATGAGAACATCATTGTTGTGTACAAAACAGTGAGCAGTGTGGTCACACCACTTGCAGTTACTGCAACACTCACTGAAATGTTTTGATGTACAACAACATTTCAAAAAGAGTGTCATATCATGTGTTTAACAGTTTGTACAACCAGCAGAAATCAACACATCTTGACTCTGAATTAGAATTGCATTGATGTATGATGGCTGATGAGTTCTTATCTGATTCAACAGAATACAAAGTCATACAAACAAAACATTCACATCAGACAGCATGAGAATGCCTCTTGTTTGAGAGAAGTGAGTGTACTGAGCAAGCTGTTGCTGATCAACAAAGAGAACTGAATCTTCATCAGCAGTCACAAGAATGAGAGCAGCAATGTATGCATTGTAAAGAATGAGGGCCTTGTGAGCTGTCAGCTTTGAGATATGTACCTGTATAACACTTACATTGTTGTTGTTGTTGATGTTGTTGCTGCTGAGCTTGTCATACAAGAGTCAGTGCTGACATATTTAATCAAGAAAGGTTTCACATACAAAAGTTATGAGTGAAGAAGTTGAAGAAGAAAGAAAAAGAAAAGTTGTATGTGAGGTGAGGGATTTTATAACTCACTTCACTGACAGATAAGCTCAAGTGAATTGTCAGAGAAAATCACACAAGCAATGAAAAAATTTTCATCTGCAAACCTTACCTGTACAAAGCAGGCAAAACATGTGTCAACAGACATTAACAATCATACAACAATCTTTTCAGAGGCTTAGAGCACAACCTTAAAGAAAAAGAAAGAGGTGATGTTATAAGTTGAACTCATACTAAGGTCTTATGGTCTAGTTGCTTACTAAGATTTTAAGACTAAAGCACATTATCTTTTTGCTTCTGTATGAAGCTTTTCTTTTTTTCTTCATAGTATTCTTCTTGTATTTAGAAATTATCAATTGAGCATCAGTCTCATTGCAAACCTGTGACATTAAGAGGTTAAAAAAACATATCAACAATAGCCTTCTCAACATTACAGCAGGTCACATTAAGTCAGTGATCTGTGATAGGTTAATAGACAAAGCTAACTCTGTCATGTGAAATTCATGAATCAGACTTCTCATCAGCATATACTGTGAACAAGATGTTGTGAACATCTCTGCACTTAAGACAAAGCACATTGACTGATTGCTTTTAAGAAATGTTTTGAGTTAAGAACAGAGCAGGTGTATTGTCAATGAGATAGAAGAAGAAGACAAGATTTATAACAGTAAAAGTGAGCATAATGAAGATTTGTAGAGTGCAGTCTTATTGTCTGTTAATTTGTAGCTGAACACAACAAAAAATTTCTAGATGAATGTAAACCTGTAGATGTGTCATGGTTTTAAGAGCTTAACAGCTAACATAAGCAGTATTGACAAAGTAGAGTTGCTTAAAGATGATATGATGATTT
>JAABUP010000770.1_pt1 | contig 69232 bp, 69 predicted proteins | sample 5559201 | NCBI WGS metagenome assembly JAABUP01 (sample SAMN10711887, study PRJNA513373) | rock metagenome | isolation source: Antarctica rocks | place: Antarctica
GAGGCGATACGGGCGGATGGGGATCGCGTGGTGGCTCATCTGGCCGCGCACTCTGAGGCCCGCGCCGAACTTGATGAGATCGGCGCACCGCTAACCGATCTTCCGTGAGCCGCCACGCGGCCGGCAGCATCGTCGTCGTGGATTGGCGCGGCGGCGCGCAGCCCAAAGAGCTGAGCAGGCTGCGTCCCGCAGTGATCGTCGAGGATCATGAGTTGTTTCCGGACTCCTATCCCAACACGCTCGTGGTTCCAATGACCCGAGACGAGGGTCTCGCCCACAGGTCGTTCGCCGAGCGCATCGAGCCGACCGATGAAAACGGGGCGGAAACGACGTGTTGGGCGTTGGCTCATCACGTCACGAGCGTGTCGCTGCGCCGCGTCAGCCCAACCGTTTCTCGTATCACTGCCGATCAGCTGACCAGCATTCGCCGACGCATCACGGTCGCCGTCGGGGCTGGCTGATGCGCTAAGGGCCTGCGCGGAGATGACTTGCGTCATACTCGGCGTGTCGTGGTTCGGGGTGGAGTGTGTAGTTCCCTTCGCCGTGGAAGTCGTGCCGGTCCAGGGCGATGGCGGCCATGTGCTCGTCGCCGATCTTGATCTTGGTCTGGTAGATGCCGGGGTCGAGTTCGGCGTGGACCTGCAGGCCGGTTCGGGCGGTGGTCGCGCCGATGAGGTCGACGACGACTTCGTGGCTGATCAGCGGTCGTCCTCGCCAGTTCATCGAGATGTGGCTGAACAGCCGGTGCTCGATCTTGTTCCGCTTGCTGGTCCCGGGTGGCAGGTGGCAGACGGTGATTGCCAGGCCGGTCTCGGTCGCGAGCGCGGCGAGTTCGGTTTTCCAGGCCCGGACCCGGTAGCCGTTGGACCCGCCGCCGTCGGCGCAGATCAGGAGTCGATCCGCTGCCGGGTAGGCGATCTGGCCGACCGAGGTCCACCAGCGCCGCAGGGTGGCGACGGCGAACTTGGAGGTGTCGTGGTCCTGGCCGACGGACACCCAGCCTGTGTTGGCGGCCACGTCGTAGATCCCGTAGGGGATGGCCTTGCCGACCTTGGGGTCGGGGAAGTCGTGGACCTGCACCCGTTCCGGTTTGCCTTGGGGCATCCACTCCTGGCCGTTGTTCTGGTAGTCCCCGACAAGTTCCTTCTTCTTGGTGTCCACGCTGACCACCGGCGCCTGGCCCTGTTGATGGTCGGCGACCTGCCCGTTGAGGTAGTGGAACTGCGCGTCGCGGTCTTGGTGGGCGCTGCCCTCGCGGACCTTGATGTTGGCTTGCAAGCTGTAACCGGCCGTGCGCAGCAGCTGCCCGACGGTGGAGGAACTGACCCGATGGCCTTGCGCGGTCAGCTCGCCGGCGAGCGTCCGGGTGGACTTCGAGGTCCAGCGCAACGCCGACATCGGATCGCCCCGGGTCGCCGGGTCGACCAGTGTGTCCAACGCCGCCAGCAGCCCCGGATCGGTTGCGGTCAAAGGCTTACGGCCACCGCCGGGCCGACGCACCCGACCCGTCGACGCCGCTCCAGACGCCAGCTCCCGCAGCCCTTTGGCGACCGTGTCCGGCAACACACCGGCAGCGGCAGCCACCGACTTCACCCCGCCCCGGCCGAGTTCACGGGCCTCGGCCCCCAGCACCAGTCGGCGCTGCCGCTCATCTCGATGCGGCCACAGCGACGCCGCCTTGCGCGCCACCGCATCCTCGATGACCGTCATAACACGAGCGTAGGGCGCTCAAAACCAAAAACCTACGTTATTTCTATGCAAACCCTAACCGAGTTCACAACGACCCGATAGCATCGATCGCGCAGGCCGGCGCGGCCGGTTACGTCGCGATTGAGACGTTGCACATCACCCATCGTCGTGGAGGGGCTGTCTGCCGGCAGGACGACGTTCTCCTGCTCGGTAGTGAGGCGAGCGACCGGAGTGACGTTGTCCAGGGTGGGGACGGACTTGTTGGTTTCGGTGGCACCGACCATCACCAGGCCCATCGTCATGAGCGTCCCGCCTGAATTCAGCCTCCTCGTGTGCCGACGGTCTCCGGGAGTCTGTCCGATGCATCCGCTGCGCGGAACGGCATGTCATTAGGAGCAGGCGGGGGTGCTTCTCGTTCCGGCAGTGCGTACATCGTTCGAAATGTACAGTTCGTCGCGAAGGCATCAGCGCGAACCGTCGTGCCTCGAGTCAAGATGCCCGCGAAACCTGTTCGGTGCCTCGTGTGTCTGTGGAAGGACTGCAGAAGATCACCCGGTGGCCGTCCCACACACTCATGCCTCCGGTCACCGGGCCGTCACACACCACCCTGGTGGACACTACCTCGCCGGCCTGATGGTACGCAGCGATGCCCCCAGCGTCACGGGCGGGCTCGCCGGACGGCGTCAGCGCAGGCCACGTCTCCCCGATCGTGCAAGCCCGCCACCACCCCGTCGATGTCAGCGCCCGACCGGTTCTGGCTCCACTTGGCTTTCGCCTCGATCCGAGTGATCACGAGTTCGACGCCGACGATCGCGCGCAACTGTCCCGTGACGAACCGGGCAGGCGCATCGTCCACCGACCACGGCAGCGCACTGCTGGCTTCGTGCTTGTCGGTGAGACGACGGACGAGCGCGTCGAGCCAGACCGGGTCGTCATGCACGATCAGCCTGCCGTAGACGTGCGCGGTCAGGTAGTTCCAGGTCGGCACCACCCGCCTGTGCTCGGCTTTGGACGGGTACCACGACGGCGACACGTAGGCATCAGGGCCGCGGACGATGACCATCGCCTCACCCAAGACCGGAACCCGCCACTGCTCGTTGTTGCGGGCGAGGTGACCGAGCAGTGCGCCGTGTGCACCGGAGTCCGCCTCGTAGACGAAGGGCAGCAGGGTCGCGAGCAGCCCCTGCTGTGTCGCCGTTACCAGGTCTGCCGCGCCGTGCTCGGCCAACAGGTCGTGCACCACGGCATCGTCAGCGGCGAAATGCGCCGGGACGTACATCAACCCGCCACGCTGGTGATCACCGCACCAGTCTGCCTGACGGGACGCACGTGGTGGCGTGGTAGCACCCTTAGTCAAGCAGCTGAGCCAATGCGGCGGGTGCGTCCGACGGACCGGTCAGCGGCGCCCACCGCACCCCGGCGCGGCGCGCGAAATCCTCGGCCTGCTCGGTGTCGCCCGCGGGAGCGAGAATCGCGAGCTCAGGCAGACGGGTCGCGACCGGGACGGGGTCCAGTTCGTCGGTGCTGCGGCAGTCCGAGAGCAGGATGACCACCCGGCGCGCCGCCCGGCTGCGCTCCAGTTGCTCCGACGCCGCCCGCAGGGCATCCGCCAGGGCCGTGGTGCCATGCCCCCGAAGGCTCAGCACCGCATCCACGACCGCTGCCGCAGGACGGTCGGAGTCCATCGCCCGCAGCACCTGCACGTCACGGGCAAAGGTCAGCACCGCGTGTTCCCCCGGGCAGCGCCACGCACAGGCCGCCGCCGCCAAGGCCGCCGCGGCCAACCGCTCACCACCCATCGATCCAGACCGATCAACCACCAGGCACAGCGCCAGCTCCGGGCGCGCCCAGTCCCGAGCCACCAGCTCAGCGACCTCGGGTGCCCGACGTTGCGCGCGACCGGCCAGCACCGCATCCAGCGACGCGTCCACGTCGAGGTCGCCGCCCCGCTCGGCCGGGACCGCCCGCAACCGACCGATTCCCCGACCCAGTGGGGTTCCCCTGCGCGCCAAGTCCAACACGATCCGCGCCGCCAGCCGACGAGCCCCCGCCCGCAGCTTCTCGTCGGTGGCGGTGGCCAGATCGGCGAGCAGCGCCAGGGCAGCGTCCGCGTCCGCCGCGAGGGCCTGGTCGAACGCGTCCTCGTCGAGCACCCCTACCTCGGGCGACACCTGCTCGAAGTGGGCGTTGCGGGCTAGCTCGGAGCGCGGCGTGGTGCGCGACTGCGGGCCGCGGCGGCGATCCGGTGGAGCTGGTGCATCAGCGCCCGCGGCAGGCGGGCTCACGCTCCCCCCGGGGCATCACCGTCCTCGGCTGGGTCCCCGGGCGCGGGCTCGGCGCCGAACACTGCCTCGTACAGCTCCCGCACCACCGCTTCCGATGCCCGGGTGCAGGATTCGTGCAGCCGCACCCGGCCGGAGAGGGCGACAAGGGCTGCGTCCAACCCGGTGTGCCAGTCGGTGACCTCGGTGTACCGCAGCCCCGCCAGCGACCCGGCGAGGCGGACCAGGTCGATCGAACCTCGCACTGAGGACCCCACCCGCACGTCGGGGTGTTCGCGGGTGCGTCGCACCAGATCCACCACCTGGGTCCGCCACCCCGCCGGCACCTGCCCGGGTGCCCGCAGCGCGACGATGTCGGACTCGTCGGCGGCGCTCTGGTAGCCCATGGTGATCCGGCACACCCGGTCGTACACCGCGGCGGAGATGCGTGCCGTCCCGACGGCGTCGAACGGGTTCATCGCGGCCACCAACCGGAACCCGCGGTCAGCGCGTACCCGACCCAGCCGTGGCACGTGCAGTTCCCCTTCGCTCATCACGGTAATGAGCACGTTCAGGGTCTCTTCGGGTACCCGGTTGGCCTCCTCCACGTACAGCAGTGCCCCGCTGCGTAACGCCGTGACCAGCGGACCGTCGACGAACGTCGCGGGCGTGTACCCGTCGGTGAGCACCTGGGACGGGTCGAAATGCCCGACGAGCCGGGCGGGGGTGAGTTCGGCGTTGCCCTCCACGAACACGAACGGCACCGACTCCCGGTCGGCCACCGAGCGCAACAGGGTGGTCTTGCCGGTGCCGGGCGGCCCCTCCAGCAGCACGTGCGCGCCGCAGGCCAGCGCGGCTACCAGCAGTTCGACTTCGCGGCCCCGGCCGACGACCTCGACCGAAGCATCACTCACGCGTGCTCGTGAATCAGCACACCACGGACGTTCTTACCGCCGAGCAAGTCGTCGTAACCCTCGTTGACCTGGTCCAGGGTGTAGGTGCGAGTGATGATCTCATCGAGCTTGATGTCCCCGCTCTGGTAGAGCCCAAGGATCCTGGGGATGTCGGTGGTGGGGTTGCAGTCGCCGAACAAACTGCCCTTCAAAGTCTTCTTGAACAGCGTCATGATAGTGCCGGGGAGCTGAATGTTGTTGACCGACAGCTTGTTCAACCCGGTCAGCACGATCGTGCCGCCCTTTCCGGTGGCGTTGAACGAGTCGGTGACGTTCTCCTCGGTGACCAGCCCGGTGGTGATGATCGTCTTGTCCGCACCATTGCCGTTGGTCATCGACTGGGCCAGTTCGATGGCCTCGGCCGCGCTGGCCACCGCATGAGTGGCGCCCAGCTCCATCGCCTTCTCCCGCTTGTTCTCCAATGGGTCTACGGCAATGAGGTTCTTGGCCCCCGCGTAACGCGCACCCTGGACGGCGTTGATCCCGATGCCACCTACCCCTACCACAATGACGGTCTCACCCGGTCGCACGTTCGCTGCGTTGACCGCGGAGCCCCATCCGGTGGGCACGCCGCACCCGACGAGCACCGCCTTGTCCAACGGCAGGTCGTCGTCGACCTTCACGACAGAGTTCTGGTGGATGGTCGAGTACTGGCTGAACGTGCCGAGCATGCACATCGCGCCGTAGTTCTTCTCGGCACCTGGCCCAGTGAAGGGGAAGCGCTCACCGGGCAGGTAGCCCTGCAAGATGGTGGCTCCCATGTCGCAGATCGCCTGTTGGCCGGTCGCGCACCAGCGGCAGACCCCGCAGTTCGGGATGAACGAGCACACCACGTGGTCGCCGGCCTTTACCCGGGTGACGCCGGGCCCAACCTCCTCGATGATCCCGGCACCCTCGTGGCCCAGCACCATCGGCAACCGCGCCTCCAGGTCACCGTGAGAAATGTGCACGTCGGAGTGGCACAGTCCGGCGTGGGTGTAGCGAATCAGCACCTCGCCTTCGCGGGGACCGTCCAGGTCCAGCTCGACGAGCTCGATCGGCTTGCCGGTTTCGTAAACCACCGCGGCCTTCGTTTTCATGGCTGTCCATCCTCTTCATCCGGCTCGTCGCTGCAGGGGCCGTGATGTCGCTCACAGCACTCAGCGCACTGTGGCACGGGTGCCCATGGCTTGTACAACGTTGCACGGACGTTGCACGTCGTCGGGTCGACCGGGATGCGTACCGTGGGAGCCGTGCGGCTCACGCGTTCCACTGGCCGGCTCGCGACGTCGCCCGGTCGAGGCCGGACGACGTGGCGTGGGCCCGTCGTCGCGGGCGCGCTGGTAATCATCGCCGCGGCAGCAGCGCTGACCCTTGGCCTTCGGCTGCCCAGCGGCGCGGCGCTGCAGGACTGGACCGCGAGCGCCCACAGGCTGGGCGTGGCACTGCCGGTGATCTTCGTGCTGGTCCACGCGGTGGTGACGACGGTCCCGTTCCCCCGGACGGTGTTCACCCTCGCCGCAGGTGTGCTCTTCGGCCCGGCGCTGGGAATCCCGCTGGCCCTGGCGGGTGCGACCGCCAGTGCCGTGCTGGCCTTGCTCGGCGTCCGAGCCCTGGGTCGGGATGCGGTGGCGGCTCGTTTGCAGCACCGCACAATGCGGGCGGTCGACGAGCGGCTGCGGCAACGCGGCTGGCTCGCGGTCGCCTCGCTTCGGCTGATCCCGGCCGTGCCGTTCTGGCTGATCAACTACGCGTGCGGGGTATCCGCGGTGCGGGTGCTGCCGTTCGCACTCGCGACCGTCGTGGCGACGGTGCCGGGAACCACCGCGGTGGTTCTGCTGGGCGACGTCGTGACGGGCCGCAGTTCGCCGCTATTGCTAGGAGTGTCGGTGGTCAGTGGTGCGGTCGGCCTGGTGGGAATGCTGCTCGATGCGCGCACGCCGGTCAACGAGCCGGTCAAGGCATGAGCATTGCTATAGTGAAGTCAAGGCTTCATACTTGTCGAAGCGGGGTGGTGCAGCGGGGAGTGGTGCGCGATGTATGTGCTGACGGTCGACCAGCGGGGCAGCCGCACCGACGCTGACCGGGTGGCGGGGCTGCTCGAGACGATGAACCGGATCCAGGCGGTTCGGCAGTTCGAGCGCACCGCGGGCGACGAAGTGCAAGCGGTACTGGCCGATCCGATCGTCGTGGTCGACATCGCGTTACAGCTCGTCCGGCAGCGTTGCTGGAGCGTCGGTGTGGGCGTCGGGCCGGTCGAGCAGCCCCTGCCGGCCAGCACCCGGGCGGGTCGCGGCCCAGCCTTCGAGCACGCGCGAACCGCGGTGGGCCGGGCTAAGGCCGCCGCCACCCGCGTCGCAGTGCACGGTGTGCACCAGGAACGGACCGCAGCCGCTCAAGCCGTGCTGGATCTGGTGGCCCTGCTCGTGGTCCGTCGCTCACCGGCAGGGTGGGCTGCCGTGCAACTGGTCGCGGCCGGGGCGACCCAGGTCGACGCGGCCATTCAGCTGGGGGTCAGCCGCCAGGCGGTGTCCCAGCGCATCCGGGCCACCCATTGGCCTCAGGAGCAGGCGGGACGCCGCGTGGTGTCAGCCCTGTTGTCGGAGGCGGACCAGTGAGCGTGGGTGCACTACTACTGTTGGGGCTGACGGCTGTGCTGCCCACAGCGGCGACACGGCTGCGCCAGGACAGCTGGGTGACACCGTCGGTGCAGCTCACCGCACTGGCCCGAGGGCGTCGCCGTCGCGCTCGCGGTCAAGGGCCTCGCCCGCTACCCGGAGCTACGGGAGGCCAAGGCTGGCGAGCAGTTCATCATCGGCACGTTCACCAGCGTGCTGTGGGCGGTTGGTTGCTGGGCGACGGCGCAGGCCCTGCTGCGGTGATCCGCCCGGCCAAATCGTGCCCCAGATGCTCGTCGCGTCTGCTTGGACCCGAGGCGCGTAGCCAACTCAACTCGGTGGCGCAGCCTCGGCGTCAGACTGGGGCAGCGCGGGCTGCTCCGCCACCTCGTCCACCTTGTTCGCGGCGAGGGACCCCTGCGCCGCACGTTCCGCGGCGATCGCCCCGGTGCGCCGGGCCGCCTCGTGCGGCGCCTCGACGTCAGTGCGGGCTACGGCCTCCGCGGCGGCCACCGCGGCGGCGATCCTCGGGTCGGTGGAGGTGTCGAACCAGCCCTTGACCTGCTCGGAGTCGTCCTCGGGGTTAGTCGCCTGCTGCTCCACCGGGCTGGGTTCGAACCGGAACACCCCGTCCGCGCCGGGGGCGCCGAGCATCTTCGCGAAACCCTGCAGCGACGAGGAGAAGTCGCTGGGCACGATCCACACCTTGTTCGCGTCGCCCTCGGCCATCATCGGCAGGGTCTGCAGGTATTGGTAGGCCAGCAGCTCCGGCGTGGGCTTACCCGCTTTGATCGCGGCGAAGGTCTTCTCGATCGCCTTGGCCTGACCTTGTGCCTGCAGGTACAGCGCGGCCCGCTCCCCTTGCGCCCGTAGGATGCTGGATTGCCGCTCGGCCTCTGCGGACAGGATGGCGGACTGCTTGGCACCTTCAGCCATCAGGATCTGGCTCTGCTTCTGCCCCTCAGCGGTCTTGATGGAAGATTCACGTTGACCCTCAGCAGTGAGGATGGTGGCCCGCTTCTCCCGGTCGGCCTTCATCTGCTTTTCCATCGACTCCTGGATCGACGGCGGCGGGTCGATGGACTTCAGCTCCACCCGCGCCACCCGCAGGCCCCATCGGCCGGTGGCCTCGTCGAGCACGCCGCGCAGCTGGCCGTTAATGGAGTCACGTGAGGTCAGCGTCTCCTCCAAGGTCATCCCACCGACCACGTTGCGTAGCGTCGTCGTGGTGAGCTGCTCGACGCCGACGATGTAGTTGTTGATCTCGTAGACCGCTGCCTGCGGATTAGTCACCTGGAAGTACACGACGGTGTCGATCGACACGGTGAGGTTGTCCTGGGTGATCACCGGCTGTGGGGGAAAGCTCACCACCCGCTCGCGCAGATCGACCTTGGCGCGCACCCGGTCGACGAACGGGATGAGGAAGGCCAGCTCGCCGCTGATGGTCTTGTTGTAGCGGCCCAACCGTTCGACGACAGCCGCCTCCGCCTGCGGTATCAGGGCGAACGACTTGACCACCACCAGTACAGCAAGCGCCACGATCACGGCGACGACGATCAGAGCGACATTCATTTAGAGCCCTCCCCAGACGACGGCGGTGGCGCCGTCAATTTCCATCACGGTAACGGTGCGCCCCGGTTCGAGGACTTGGCTGTCGTCGTAGGCTCGGGCCGTCCATACCTCGCCGGACAGCTTGACCTGACCGATGCCTGCCCCCACCTGCCGCAGCACGGTGGCCTGTTGACCGACCAGGGCCGACGCGTTGGTTGCGAGGGCCGGGCTCCGACGCACCCGGCGCAGTAGGGGCGGTCGAACACCGACCACCAGACCCACCGACACCACAGCGAACACGATCGCCTGCACCACGTGCTGGTCGGTCACGATGGCGGCCACTCCAGCAGCCGAGAGGGCACCGCCGGCAAGCATGAGCAGGAAGAAGTCACCGGTCGCCACCTCGGCGGCGGCCAGCAGGATTCCGGCGATAAGCCAGAGCAACGCTGCCACCACCCCATCCTAGTGACCGCGGTCGCGGCGCGGTGGCCCGTCAGCAGTCCGGTTCGGTGACGAAGTCGACCAGCCTTTCCACCGCCCCGATCATCGGGGTCTCCAGATCCCGGAAGGTGTGCACGGCAGCGCTCACCCGGCGCCAGCCCTCCCGCGGCGAGCCCCAGCCCAGCGCCAGGCACACCCCGGTCTTCCAATCCTGGCCGCGGGGGATCGTGGGCCACCCGGCGATGCCCACCGCCCGCGGCCGCACCGCCTGCCATACGTCGATGTACGGGTGGCCGGTCACCATGACGTGCGGGCCGAGCGAGGACGTCAGACGGGTCTCCTTCGACCCCGTGACCAGGTGGTCGACGAGCACGCCCACCCGCCGGCCGCGCTCGGGCCGGAAGTCCGACAGTCGATCAGCCAGGTTGTCCAGCCCCTCCAGATGCTCCACCACCACCCCCGCCACCCGCAGGTCGTGACCCCACACCCGCTCCACCAGGGCGGCGTCGTGCAACCCCTCCACCCAGATGCGGCTGGCCACCGCGACGCGGGCGCGCTGCCCGGTGACCGCCGTGGAGCCCGACGCCGTCCGGGCAGGTGGCGGGGCGGCGACGGGCGGGCGCCGCAGCGTGACAGGGACGCCGTCCACCAAGAACGCGGCCGGCCGCATCGCGAAGAGGCGGGTGCGCGAGTGGGCGTCCTCCAGACGGACGAAGTCCCCGTCGTAGGTGCGCTCCAGGCCCACCACCGCACCGCAGAAGCCCGTTGCCTCGTCCTCCACCACCAGGTCCCGCTCGGCGAGAACCTCGGGCACCTGGCGGTCCGTGCGACGCGGATGACCGGCGAGGATGTCGGTGCGGTATCTGTCGTTACTCACGGCACGCGACGTTAGGTGGCGCAGCGTTGACGGCGCTGCTCGCCACGCCGACCTATGCTCAACCACCGTGCCCAACGTCAGCGCCACTCTCACCGTCTGGGCCTCGGCGTGGCTCGCCGGGGTCGCGGCGCCGGACAACGTGTTGGACGCGCTGACGGCGTGGGCGCCGTTGCATCGGGTGCATGCCGCCGACCGAGTGGCAGCGGGCAGCACCGGACTGCCCGGGCCCGATCACGGCACTGTCGGTCCTGCCACGCTGTTCGCCCCGCTGCGTGCCGCCCGCGACCCCGAGGTGCGCCTGGTGCTGCCGGTCGCCGGTGACGTCCGGGGGCTGCCCGCGGGTACCGACTTCGCCGCAGCGGCGCTCGAGGTTGGACACGCCGTGCTCGTGCCCGGTGCCGGGATGGGTTTGGTGCCAGTACCCGAAGGCCAGGAGGCGTTGCGCTGGAAGGTGTTCGCCGTTCCCATCACGGCGTTGCCTGCCGAGCATCTGGGTCTGGGTGAAGCCGAGCACCTACTGCGCACCGCCGTGCGCGACGGTGCGCAAGCCCTGTTGGAACTTGACGTGGCACACGGGGATCGCCATGTCCGAGGTCAGATAGCGGCCATGCTTGGCGCCCGGCCGCGACCGGACTGGCCGCAAGGCACCCCGCCCCGAGCGTTGCGGGTGCTCGACCAGGCCGACCAGGTGGCAGCGATATTGCAGGCAGCACAGCATGATTCACCAGGTGGTGCGCGGACGGCGAGCACCGCCGCGGCCCGGGAGCAACTGCTTCGTCCGCTGTGCACGGCGGTTCGCGCAGCCCGGTTAGCCGCGGTGGCGGACGCGGTCCGGGTTCTCACCGCCGGCCGAGCTGCCCGCTGATCTCAGCCGCGGGTTCAATGTGGTCGCGCGGCTGGTTCGCAGCAGGCCACCGCGCACGGCGCACCGTTGAGCGTGCACCCGGCAGCGCCAACGTCGGACAATCGACGCGCAGGTGCCGCCGCGATCTGTTCCCGGACCAGTTCCACCACCAGCTCGGCGAACCGTGGATCGGTACCTGCGGTGGCGGTGCGCACCATGGTCATACCCAGCTCCCGCGCCCGCTCGGCGGCCTCGGTGTCCAAGTCCCACACCACCTCCAGGTGGTCGGAGACGAACCCCACCGGGCAGATCACCACCGCGGGAGTTCCAGCGGCGTGCAACGCGTCCAGGTGGGCGAGGATGTCGGGCTCGAGCCAGCGCACCTGGGGCGGGCCTGAGCGGGACTGCCACACCACGTCGAAGTCGCTCACCCCCGCGGCCGCTGCCGCCAACCTGGACGCTTGCGCCACCTGACGGGAGTACCGCCGACCACCCTCCCCCGGCGGCCCGGCGGCCAGATCTGCTGCGTCAGGCACGGAGTGCGCGGTGAAGACCAGGTGTGCCTCGTCGCGTTGGTCGGCGGGAATCTGTTGGTAGGCGGCAGTGATGGCATCGCCGACGGTCGCGATGAACAGCGGGTGATCGAAGTACTGGCGCAGCTTGAGCAGGTCGGGTGCGTCGATGCCGTTGGAGCCCACCGAGTCCCGCGCCCGGGTAATGTCCTCGTGATACTGCCGGCACCCGGAATAACCACCCCATGCCGACGTAGGGAACACCAACGCGGTGCGGACACCGTCGGTGTGCATCCGGGCCAGCTCGGCCTCCACCATGGGGTGCCAGTTGCGGTTGCCGAAGTACACCGGCATCGAGAGCGAGTTCCGCGCAAGCTCGGCCTGCACGGCGGCGATGATCTCGCGGTTCAACGCGTTGATCGGGCTCACCCCACCGAAGTGCAGGTAGTGCTCGGCCACGTCGTCCAGGCGCTCGGGCGGCACTTCGCGTCCCCGGGTCACGTTCTCCAAGAACGGGCGGACGTCGTCAACGCCCTCGGGTCCGCCGAAGGACAACAGCAGCAGGGCGTCGTAGTCAGGCACCTACTGATAGTCCCCGACCAGACGAACACCCGCAGCGTTAGGTGCCGTCGTCGTCACACCAGTGTGCGCGTCAGCCACCTCGACCCCCAACAACACCCACGCATCAACCCCCTGCGCCGCCCGCCCCAAGCCCACCGACGCCGACCCACCCTGACCGACATATCACGAGCCCGTTCCGTGGTGCGCCCCGGCCAACGCGCTCCTGTCATGCCCTACATGCCGAGGAAGTGCGCTCCCCCGTCGACCATCACCATCGACCCGGTGGTCGCGGGCAACCAGTCCGAGAGCACCGCGCACACCGAGCGGGCGACTGCGGTGGGATCCTCAGTGTCCCAGCCCAGTGGTGCCCGCTCGTCCCAACTGGCTTCGATCGACTCGAAGCCGGGGATGGACCTCGCGGCCATGGACTTGATGGGCCCCGCCGCCACCAGGTTCACCCGCACGCCGTGTGGGCCAAGCTCGCGGGCCAAGTACCGGTTCACCCCCTCCAATGCGGCCTTGGCCACCCCCATCCAGTTATAGGCCGGCCACACCACGCGCGCGTCGAAATCCATGCCCACCACCGAGGCACCCGGCGTCAGCAGCGGCAGCGTTGCCTTGGCCAACGACATGAACGAGTACGCCGACACATGCACGGCGGTGCTCACGTCGGCCCACGGCGCGTCCAGGAACGGCGCTCCCAGGCAGCTCGGCGGGGCGAAGCCGATGGAGTGCACCACGCCGTCGAGACTGTCGGTGTGCTCGCGCACCCGCTTCGCCAGGGAATCCAACTGATCCTGATCAGCCACGTCCAGCTCGATCACCGGCGCCGGCGCCGGCAGCCGCGCGGCAATGCGCTCAACCAGGCGCATCCGGCCGAACCCGGTGAGCACCACGTGTGCACCCTGCTCTTGCGCGGCCTTGGCGGTGTGGAAGGCGATGGATGCGTCGGTGATGACACCGGTGATGAGAACGCGCTTGCCCTCGAGCAATCCGCTCATGGTTGTCCCTCCATTCTGGTCAGTCGCAGGTCACGGCATCGACGGTCGCTCAGTGGCCCATGCCGATACCGCCGTCCACGGGAATGACGGCTCCGGTGACGTACCCGGCGTCCTCAGATGCCAACCATCGGACCGCACTGGCGATCTCCGCTGGCCGCGCCTGCCGGCCGAGCGGGATCGACGCGCTGATCTGCGCCCGCCGCTCCGCACTGAGGGCCGCGGTCATGTCGGTGTCGACATATCCCGGGGCGACCACATTGGCGGTGATGGAACGCGAGCCGAGTTCCCGGGCGATCGACCGCGACAACCCCACGAGCCCGGCCTTAGACGCGGCGTAATTCACCTGGCCGGGCGCCCCGGACATACCTACCACCGAGGAGATGAACACCATCCGCCCCCAGCGCGCCTTGAGCATCCCCCGAGCCGCCCGTTTGGCCACCCGGTAGGCCGCGGTGAGGTTGGCATCCAGCACCGAGGTGAACTGTTCCTCACTCATCCGTAACAACAGGCCGTCGTCGGTGATGCCGGCGTTGCTCACCAATACCTCGACCGGCCCCTGCTCGGCCTCCACCGCGCTGAACGCAGCGTCCACAGCCCCGGCGTCGGTGACGTCGCACGGCACCCCGAACAGGCCCTCGGGCGGACCGGAGTTACGGTGGGTGACCGCAACCCGGTGCCCGTCCTGGGTCAGCGAATGCGCTATGGCCAGGCCGATGCCGCGACTGCCGCCGGTGACGAGCACGGAGCGAGGGGTGGGGACTGCTGCCATGGTGGCGAACCTACCCAGGTGCAGGGTTAGGGCAGCCGTTGGGTGAGCACCAGCGCCGAAGCACCTGCGAGCAGGGCGGTGATCGTGCCGAGCAACAACCACGGCCGGCTGGCGTCGCCGCGGGTGGTCTCGAAACCGATCTGCTCCTGCAGGGTGTCGTACACCGACGTGAGCTGCTGCAGGCTCGACGCGGTGTAAAAGTCGCCGCCGGAGATCTGCGCGATGCGTCGCATCGCGGCATCGTCGACAGGCACCGGCACCTGCTGGCCGTCGATGCCGACGGTGCCATAGGTGGTGCCGAAGGAGATCGTCGAGATCGGCACCCCCTTGTCCTTGGCCTGGGTGGCGGCGGTGAACGACCCGCGCGGGTCGTCGGTGTTCTGCGGGACGGTCTGCTTGCCGTCGGAGAGCAGGACCACCCTTGCGGGTGGGGGTCCCTCTCCGCTGGGTACCAGCGCGGCCAGGGTGTCGATGGCCTGCAACGAGGTGAAGATGGCCTCGCCGGTGGCGGTTCGCTCGGCCAACTTGAGGTTGTCGATCGCGGTCCGCACCGGAGCTCGGTCGGTGGTGGGCGAGACGAGCACCGCCGCCGTCCCCGAGAACGACACCAGCCCCAGGTTGACCCCCGGGGTCAACCCGTCGGCGAAATCCTTCGCCGCTTGCTTCGCGGCCTGCAGGCGACTCGGGGCTACGTCGGTGGACTCCATCGACAACGAGACGTCAATGGTGAGGATCACCGTCGCCCGGTTGCGGGGCACCTTTTGCTCGGCGGTCGGCCCGGCCAATGCCACGGTAAGTCCGACCAAACCCGCCACTAGCAGCACTGTCGGCACATGCCGGGGCCACCCTGGCCGCCGCGGCGCCACCTTCTCCAACAGTGCCAGGTTGGTAAACCGCATGGTGTGGCGTCGCCGCTGCCGCTGCACCAGCAGGTAACCGGCAGCCAGCGCCACCACGGGCAGCAGCAGCAGGAACCACAGCGGGGCGGTGAACCCGGTCAGGCTCATCGGCGGGACGCGGCCAAGCCGCGCTTTCGGGCAGCCACGAAGCGCACCACATCGGCTATCCAATCCGAGTCGGTACGCAGCCTGAGCTGGGCGCACCCGCAGCGGCGCAGCGCCGAGGTGACGTCGCTGCGGTGGGCCTGCGCCTCCGCGGCGAAGTCGGCGCGCAACCGCGGGGTGGTGCTCACCTCCTTGGTGCGACCCGACTCGGGATCGCTGAGCACCACCCGGCCCACATCGGGCAGCTCCAGGTCGCGGGGGTCGAGCACCTCCACCGCCAGCAGGTCGTGGCGTACCGACAATCCGCGCAGTGCACGCTCCCAGTCCAGCTCGCCGAGGAAGTCGCTGATCACCACGGCCAGGCCGCGCCGTCGCAGTGGGCGACGCAGCGTTTCCAATGCGGCGCCGAGATCACCCCGAGTGCCGTCGGGGGCGCGCGGGGTGGTGGCGGCCGTGCGGAGCAGGGTCTGCGCGTGCACGGCTCCGCCCTTGGCCGGAACCCGCACGGTGCTCGCCCCGGTCGCGATCACGGCCCCGATCCGGTTGCCCCCTCCTGCGGTGAGATGGGTGATCGCCGACACGGCGGCCACCGCGAGGTCGCGCTTCTCGCACGCCGCGGTGCCGAAGTCCAGGCTGGGCGAGAGGTCGAGGACTACCCAGGTCTCCAGCTCACGGTCGGCGACGCTCTGGCGAACGTGCGGTTCGGTAGTGCGCGCCGTGACCGACCAGTCCATCTGGCGCACATCGTCACCCGGCTGATATGCCCGGGCCTCCCCCGGCTCGCTGCCCGGTCCGGGTAGGAGCCCCGTGTGGTTGCCCTGCAGCAGCCCGTCCAGCCTGCGCCGCACTGTCAATTCCAGGGTCCGCAACGCCGCTCCGAGACGCGGGTCGTGCAGCGCCCCGGCCTCCAGCGAGGGCGGCGCCCAGGACGGCCGGCCCGTCACCGCAGTCGGGGTGGGTGCGCTCACCGGGGCAGCGAGCCCGAGCTATGCTGCGGCGTCACCTGGTGGTTCGCTGATCCCACGGGCACGGTCTGCGGACTGACCTGCGGCAGCCCCACCGTCTGCAGAACGCGGGTGATCACGTGCTCCACCGGCACTTCGTCGGCCATCGCGTCGTAGGACAGCACCAGCCGGTGGCGCAGGACGTCCGGCAGTACGTCCACCACATCCTGCGGGAGGACGTAGTCGCGGCCGCGCACCAGGGCCAGCGCCCGGGCGGAGGCGATCGCGCCCAGGGTGGCGCGGGGGGACGCGCCATAGGTGATCCAGCTGGCAACGTCGGCCATCTCCAGCTGCGCAGGGTGGCGAGTCGCACTGACGACCCGCACCACGTAGTCGACCAGGGCGTGGTGCACGAACACCCGTGACGCCACGCCCTGCAGCCGCACCAGCTGGCCCGGGTCGAGGACGCGCTGCGCCTGCGGGGGGCTGACCCCCATGCGATAGACGATCTCGCGCTCTTCCTCGACGGTGGGGTATTCGACGAGGATCTTGAACAGGAAGCGGTCGCGCTGCGCCTCCGGCAGGGGGTACACCCCCTCGTTCTCGATCGGGTTCTGCGTTGCCAGTACCAGGAAGGGGTCGGGCATCGGGTAGGTGGTTCCGCCGATGCTCACGTGCCGTTCGGCCATCACCTCCAGCAACGCGGACTGGACCTTGGCCGGTGCCCGGTTGATCTCGTCAGCCAGCACGAAGTTGGCGACGATGGGGCCGAGTTCGGTCTCGAACTCCTCGCGACCCTGCCGGTAGATGCGGGTGCCTATCAGGTCGGCGGGGACCAAGTCCGGGGTGAACTGGATCCGGGAGAACGACCCGCCGACCACTCGGGCGAAGGTCTCCACGGCCAGCGTCTTGGCAACCCCTGGTACACCCTCGAGCAGGACATGCCCACGGGCGAGTAATCCCACCAACATCCGCTCCACTAGGCGGTCCTGGCCGACGATGACCCGCTTGACCTCGTACACGCAACGCTCCAACACCTGGGCTTCGGCGCCGGCAGGCCCACCCCCGCCACTGATGTCGTTGCGGGCAGGGGTGCCGAACTCGGACGCACCTGAGGTCACTGACGACTCCTCCACTTTCTCATCCCGCGCCGGCTGTGCGTCCACAGTCTGCTGGTCCACCCAACCGCGCCCGCCGTGTGGGGGCCGTGAGCAGTCAGCCGACGAGGCGGGTGACGTAGGGCAGCATGTCGGAGTAGTACACCGATCGCAGCCGGACCTGGGAGCCGGAGTACGGCGCCTCGACCATCTGACCATTGCCGACGTAAAGCGCAACATGATGGATTCCACTGTTGCCGTAAAAGATCATGTCGCCGGGGAGCATCTGCGCGCTCGGCACCTGGCGTCCTGCGGTGTACTGGTAGCCAGCGTAGTGCGGTAACGCAGCGACGCCGGCAAAGGCATACATCATCAGCCCCGAACAGTCGTAACCCACCCGACGGTAGTCGCCGAATGCGTCGGCGACCCCGCCGTCGCGGATGCCCAGGGTGGGGCCGTTGGCGTTGCCACCACCCCAGGCGTAACTGATACCGAGCTGGGACTCGGCGCGGGCGATGACATCGTCGACGGTGCCGCCGCGCACTGCCGGTGGCGGCGGTGGTGGGGATGGGGATGGGGCATCTACCGGGGCTGGGGATGGTGCCGGGGCTGGGGCGTACACGGGCGCTGGGGCGTACACGGGCGCTGGGGCTTGCACGGGCGCTGGGGCTTGCACCGGGGCTGGGGCTTGCACCGGGGCTGGGGCTTGCACCGGGGCTGGGGCTTGCACCGGGGCTGGGGCTTGCACCGGGGCTGGGGCTTGCACGGGCGCTGGGGCTTGCACCGGGGCTGGGGCTTGCACCGGGGCTGGGGCTTGCACGGGCGCTGGGGCTTGCACGGGCGCTGGGGCTTGCACGGGCGCTGGGGCTTGCACGGGCGCTGGGGCTTGCACCGGCGCTGGGGCTTGCACCGGGGCTGGGGCGTACCCAGGGGCTGGGGCGTACCCAGGGGCTGGGGCCTGCACGGGCGGAGCTGCCGGTGTGGCGCCGACCGTGTCACCGGCGAGTGCTGCGGGGTTGGGCCGGGCGGCGAGCGTTGCCTGGGCCTGCTGTGCGGCCTGGGCCTGCAGCGCGCCCTGCGCGGCTTGCGCTGCCTGCGCGGCTTGGGCCGCCTGACGTAGCCGGGCCGCCTCCGCGGCTTGGGCCGCTTGCCGCTGTTGCTCGGCGGCGGCCGCCGCCTCCGCTGCGCGCCGCTGGGTGTCCCACGCGTCGAACGCCGCACGCTGACCCTGCAGTCCCGCGACGTTGGCCCGCAGCGCGTCCAGCTGCGTCTGGGCGGCCGTCTGTTCGGCGGTGAGCTGTGCGGTCCGCACTGCCTGGTTGGCCTGCGCGACCTGCGCGGTCACCCTGGCGGTGTCTGCGACGTTCCTGGCTTCGACCGATGCCGCTTGCGCGGTGTCCGCGGTCTGAGCGGCCGCCCGGGCCACCGACGCCGCGTTGGACTCCCGCGCGCGAGCACGCTGCAGCCCCTCCAGCACGTGCAGCTGGTCGCTGCTGACAGCATCAAGAAATTGCGCCCTGGCCAGCACGTCGTCCGGGCCACTGGAACCCAGGTACGCGCTGAGCCCTCCCACGGTGCTGCCTTGCTGGTAGCTGCTTGCCGCGAAACGGTTCACGGCCAGCAGAGCCGTGTCGATGTTGCGTGCGGCGGAGGCCACCTGTTGGTCGGCCAACGCCTTGTCCGCCTGGGCCCGGGTGACGGTTTCCTGCGCCATCTGTAGGTCCACCAGGGCCTTGTTGGCCAGTTCCATCCTCAACGCAACGTCGTCACTCACCTTCTTCAGCTGGGTCTGCGCGCTGGTCAGCTGGGCGATCAGGGTCGCGACCTGACCGACCTGGGCCGTGCTCGCGGCGGACGCCCCGGAAAGCTGGGAGTCGCTGGGATTCGGTGGGGGTGGCGGAACCGCGTGCGCCACGCCGCTCGTTGGCACCCAGAGCGCCGCGGTAAGTACGACGCCCACCGCGATCCGGGCTGCCCGAGCGGGCATAACGGTCGATGCCCTGGTATTGGGACGGCTCACTGACGCTGCTCCTCCGCGACTTCCGCTCGACCCTCGCACCATGATGGCGCTCCGTAGTCAAGTCGACACGCCGCGTTACTAAACCACTCTTCTCTCTCCGGCACCAGTGGCATCAAGGGCATCGGTGGCAACATCAACCTCAGCAGGCCCGCCGGTGACGTCCGGGAAGTGGCGGAGCTCACCCCCCGCAGCGGCGGCGGTTCAGTGCATCTGGCGCTCGCCCTGTGGCCAGAACTGCTGACGGAGCTTGAATTTCTGGATCTTGCCCGTAGCGGTGCGGGGAATCTCCGAACGGAACTCCACCGACGTCGGGGCCTTGTAACCGGCCAGCTTCGACTTGCAGTGCGCCACCAGGTCCGACTCGCTCACCTGTGCACCATCGACCAGCACCACCAGTGCCTTGATCGTCTCACCCCACTTCTCATGGGGCACCCCGATCACCGCCGCCTCCGCGACCGCAGGGTGGCTGAAGAGCACGTCCTCCACCTCGATGGAGGACACGTTCTCTCCCCCAGTGATGATGACGTCCTTCTTGCGGTCGGAGATGATCAGCTCGCCACCGTCGGCATCGATGCTGCCCCCGTCCCCAGTGTGAAACCATCCGTCTGCCAACGCTTCTGCAGTTTCCTCCGGCTTCTCCCAGTACCCCTGGAGCACGGTGTTGGACCGGACGAGCACCTCCCCGGTGTCACTGATCGCTATCTGGGTCCCCAACGAGGGCGAACCGGCGCGGCTGAGCCGCTTGGCCCGGTCGGTGGCGGGTAGGCGCAGGTCCTCGGGGCGGGTGCGGTTGAAGGTCAACAACGGCGAGGTCTCGGTGAGGCCGTAGATCTGTAGGAACTCCCACCCGAGCTCCTCGATGACCCGCTGGATGGTCCGGCTGGGCGGCGGTGCCCCGGCGCACACCACCCGCACAGTGTCCCGGCCGGGGATCTCCCCCTCCCAGGTGGCCGCAGCGTCGAGCACCGCGTTGTAGACCGCCGGTGCGCCGCACATCAGGGTTACGCCGTGGTCGCGCACCCGGCGCAGGATCTCCGCACCGTCGATCTTGCGGAGGACCACCTGCGGCACCCCCAGGCCGGCCATCGCGAACGGCATTCCCCAGCCGTTGCAGTGGAACATCGGCAGCGTGTGCAGGAAGACGTCACGCTCGTAAGCCCGGGTGTGCATGGCGAAGGTGGTCGCGTTGACCCAGCTGTTGCGGTGGGTGATCTGCACGCCCTTGGGCCGAGCCGTTGTGCCGGAGGTGTAGTTGATGGTGGCGGTGGCGTCCTCGTCCGGGCTCGCCCACGGGCGCGGCTCGACGTCGAAGCGCATGAGGCCCTGTTCGGTCTGCTCCCCCAACACGAAACGGTACGGCGCTGTCACGTCGGCGAGGGTGGTCTCCAGTTCGGGGTCGATCAGCAGCACCGAGGCTCCGCAGTTCGCCACGATGTAGGCCACCTCGTCGCGGCTGAGCCGGAAGTTCACCGGCACGCACACCCGCCCGCTGGTCGTCACCGCGTACAGCAGCTCGAGCAGCCGCGCGGAGTTGTGGCTGACCACGCACACCCGCTCGCCTTCGCCGATGCCGAGCGCGTCGAATCCCGCCTGCCAGGCCCGGATCCGCCGGGCCAGCTCCCCGTAGGTGGTGGTGGGCACCGGTGGGGCCGGCTGCAGGGGGTCGTCGATGACCGCCGTCCGGTTGGCCCACACCATCTCTGCGCGGTACAGGAAGTCCTGGATGGTCAGTTCAACGCGCATCGGTGCGCACCTCCGGGGTGGGTGAGTACTCGCAGACATCGCTGAAGACTAGTGAGCCGCGACACGACACGCCGGGGCCCACGTGAACGCGTCAACGCCCCACGAACTCCAACCGGTTTCCCAGCGGGTCGTAGGTGTGGAATCGCCGCAGTCCGGCCAGGTGCGACCCAGCCCACTCCGCGGGGTCCGCCCACCGGAGCTCTCCCCCAGCCTTCCGCACGAGTTCCGCCATCCGGTCGACGTCTGCGTGCAACGCCGGGTGCGCTTTGCGGGCGGGGGTGAAGTCGACCTCGATGCCGACGTGGAGTTCGGCGCCGTCGGGTCCCTCCCCGAGTCGAAACCAACAGCCACCACGGACCGCTAGCAGCGTGGGCTTGGGTATCTCGACGAACCCCAATGCGGTGAACCACGCGCGAACGGCAGGCTCGCTGCCTGGCGGGGCAGCCATCTGGACGTGGTGCAGGCTCATCCGTGATCCTCTCACCAAGGCACATCGACGTTAACCGGACAAGCGTACTGCTAGACTTTGGTCGCGTGTCCCGGCGTGGTGTGCGCCAGGATTGGCCTAGCAGATGTCATCGATGAGTGGAGCTGACGTGACGAGCAAGGACTCCTTCGGCGCCCGGGGCACCCTGGAGGTCGGCGACTCCTCGTACGAGGTGTTCCGGCTCTCGGCCGTGCCCGGCACCGAGAAGCTGCCCTACAGCCTCAAGGTGTTGGCGGAGAACCTGCTGCGCACGGAGGACGGGGCGAACACCACCGCCGAGCACGTGCGGGCCATCGCCACCTGGGACCCGACGGCCGAGCCGGACACCGAGATCCAGTTCACCCCGGCCCGGGTAATCATGCAGGACTTCACCGGGGTGCCCTGCATCGTGGACCTGGCCACCATGCGTGAGGCGGTCACCGCACTCGGTGGGGATCCGGCGAAGGTCAACCCGCTGGCACCGGCCGAGCTGGTCATCGACCACTCGGTGATCGCGGATGTGGCGGGGCGCCCGGATGCCTTCGAGCGCAACGTCGACATCGAGTACCAGCGCAACGGTGAGCGCTACCAGTTCCTGCGCTGGGGCCAAGGCGCGTTCGACGACTTCAAGGTCGTCCCGCCGGGCACCGGCATCGTGCACCAGGTCAACATCGAGCACCTGGCCCGGGTGGTCTTCGACCGCACCGTCACGACCGCCGACGGCAGTTCGGTGCTGCAGGCCTACCCAGACACCTGCGTGGGCACCGACTCCCACACCACCATGGTCAACGGCCTGGGTGTGCTGGGCTGGGGTGTGGGTGGCATCGAAGCCGAGGCGGCCATGCTCGGTCAACCCGTCTCCATGCTCATTCCCCGGGTGGTGGGTTTCAAGCTCACCGGGGAAATCCCGGCCGGGGTCACCGCCACCGACGTGGTGCTCACCATCACCGAGCAGCTGCGCCAGCACGGGGTCGTCGGCAAGTTCGTGGAATTCTACGGCGCCGGGGTCTCCGCGGTACCGCTGGCGAACCGGGCCACCATCGGCAACATGAGCCCGGAATTCGGCTCCACCGCGGCCATCTTCCCGATCGATGACGAAACCACCCGCTACCTGCGACTGACCGGGCGCAGCGAACAACAGGTGGCGCTGGTGGAGGCCTACGCCAAGGAGCAGGGCCTATGGCACGACCCGGCTCACGAACCGGCATTCTCGGAGTACCTGGAGCTGGACCTGTCCACGGTGGTGCCGTCGATCGCCGGTCCCAAACGACCGCAGGACCGGATCTCCTTGACCGAGAGCAAGCAGAGCTTCCGGGGCACTCTCGGTGACTATGTCAGCGCTCCCGTCTCCGACAAGCTCGCTGAGACGTTCCCGGCCAGCGACGCCCCTGGCGCGCAGACCGGGCACGCCCAGCCCGCCGGTCAGGCCCCGATCGACGCGCCGGAGTCCGAGGACCGCCCGCACCGGCGGGTCCCGGTGCGTTTGGCCGATGGAACAACCATCGAACTGGATCACGGGGCGGTCGTTATCGCCTCGATCACCAGCTGCACCAACACCTCTAATCCCTCGGTGATGCTCGGTGCCGCGCTGCTGGCCCGCAACGCCGTGGAGAAGGGCCTGAGCGCCAAACCGTGGGTGAAGACGTCGATGGCGCCCGGATCGCAAGTGGTCACCGACTACTACGACAAGGCCGGGATGTGGCCCTACCTGGAGAAGCTGGGCTACCACCTGGTCGGCTACGGCTGCACGACCTGCATCGGCAACTCCGGGCCGCTGCCTGAGGAGATCTCCGCGGCGGTCAACGAGCACGATTTGTCCGTGGTGGCGGTGCTCTCGGGTAACCGCAACTTCGAGGGCAGGATCAACCCCGACGTCAAGATGAACTACCTGGCCTCCCCACCACTGGTCATCGCCTACGCCCTGACCGGAACGATGGACTTCGACTTCGAGCGTGAGCCGCTGGGCACCGACAGCGACGGGGCAGAGGTCTTCCTGCGAGACATCTGGCCCACGGCGCAAGAAATCCAGGCGACCATCGAGTCGGCGATCACCCAGGACATGTTCACCACCGACTACGCCGACGTGTTCGCCGGTGATCACCGCTGGAGGTCGCTGCCCACCCCGACCGGTGACACCTTCGACTGGGATCCGGAGTCCACCTACGTACGCAAGCCGCCCTACTTCGACGGCATGGCGCCCGAGCGGTCCGCGGTCACCGACATCCGCGGCGCGCGGGTGCTCGCGCTGCTGGGTGACTCGGTGACCACCGACCACATCTCCCCCGCCGGGGCCATCAAGGGGGGCACCCCGGCCGCGGAGTACCTCGACGAACACGGGGTGGACCGCAAGGACTACAACTCCTTCGGTTCCCGCCGCGGCAACCATGAGGTGATGATCCGGGGCACCTTCGCCAACATCCGGTTGCGCAACCTGCTGCTGGACGGGGTGAGCGGTGGCTACACCCGGGACTTCACCGTCGACGGCGGCCCGCAGGCCTTCATCTACGACGCGGCGCAGCACTACGCCGCTGCCGGAACCCCGCTCGTGGTGCTGGGCGGCACCGAGTACGGGTCCGGGTCCTCGCGGGACTGGGCGGCCAAGGGCACCTCGCTGCTGGGGGTGAAGGCGGTGATCGTGCAAAGCTTCGAACGTATCCACCGCTCCAACCTGATCGGGATGGGCGTGGTGCCGTTGCAGTTCCCGGCCGGTGAGTCCGCGGCCTCGCTCGGCCTGGATGGCACCGAAACCTTCGACATCACCGGCATCGCCGAACTCAATTCCGGTCGTACCCCACCGACGGTGCGGGTGACCGCGACCCGCGAGGGTGGTGCAACCGTCGAGTTCGACGCCGTTGTGCGGATCGACACCCCCGGTGAGGCCGACTACTACCGCAACGGCGGCATCCTGCAGTTCGTGCTGCGGAACATGATCGCGAGCTCCACCCCATGATCACCAGTTCGGCATGCAACCGTGTGCTCACCGCACGTTTCTATGCCGAACCGGTGATCAGACGGGGGCGGGACGGGACGGGTCAGGCGGCGGGGGCCAGCAGCAGGGCGTAGCGGTCGTCGATGTCGGTCCACACCGCCGGGGTGGCGAAGCCGGCCACGGTGAGCTCGGCGATGATCCCCGGCAACCGGAACTTCGCCGACACCTCGGTGCGCAGCTCCTCACCGGCTGCGAAGTCGACCTCGAGGTCGAGTTCGGCGACCCGCACGTGCATCGCCCGGGTGGCACGCAGCCGCATCTCGATCCACTCGTCGCGCGCGTTCCACAGCGCCACGTGCTCGAAGGCCTCGGGCTCGAAATCTGCCCCGAGCTCACGGTTGAGCACATGCAGCACGTTGCGGTTGAACTCCGCTGTCACCCCGGCGGCGTCGTCGTAGGCGGGCACCAACACCGACGGGTCGACCACCAGTCCCACCCCCAGTAGCAGGTGCTCCCCGGGGCTGAGCACACCGCGAACCCCGGCAAGAAACTCTGCTCGTTCGACCGGGATGAGGTTGCCCAGGGTGCCGCCCAGAAAGGCCACTAGCCGGTGCTCGCCGCCGGGCAGCTCACCGAGGTGATCGGTGAAGTCCCCGACCACGCCGTGTACCTGAATGTCCGGGTACGCCGCGGCCACCTCGATCGTCGCAGCCTCCAACGCCGAGATGGAGACATCCTGCGGAACGTAGCGACGCAGCGTGCCCACTTCGTGCAGGGCATCGAGCAGCAGCCGGGTCTTTTCCGAGGATCCCGAGCCCAGCTCCACCAGGGTGTCCGCCCCGCTGGCTGCGGCGATGCGACCAGCGTGCGCCCGCAACAACGCCCGCTCCGTGCGGGTGGGGTAGTACTCGTCCAATGTGGTGATCTGCTCAAACAGCTCGCTACCCCGCGCATCGTAGAACCACTTGGGTGCCAACCACTTCGGCGCAGCACTCAGACCCGCCCGGACATCGGCACGCAATGCCAGGTCGGCGTCGCCCGGGGTGAGATGGACGTCCAACGTCGGTGTTGTCATAACTCCTCATTCGCGGTCGGCGGACTCATGGTCAGAGGTCCAGTGGTGTGATCGCGGCGTGCCCGGCGCGGGCAGTGAGCAGGCTGTACCCGGGTACCGGCTGCCACGCCGGGTCGTCGTCGTAGGGCTCGGAGGCCACGACCACCGCGTCGTCGGTCACCAGCACCGACAACGAGTGGAAATAGGTCGTGGCCAAGACCTGCTCACCGTCGGTAAGAAGCAGGTTGAGACGGGACCCCGGCGCTGCGGCGGCCACCTCAGCGACCAGGCGCTGCACTGCAGGACCTGGACCATCGGCTAGCCGCGGTCGCAGCAGCGCCCACAGCAGTGCCGAATCCGTTGGCGCGTCCAAGGTGAGCAGGTCGGCGACCGGCAGTGCGCCTGCCAGTTCGGCAACGGTGTCCGGCCAGCCGGAGATCCTCCCGTTGTGGCTGAACACCCACCGACCATCGGTGAACGGTGCGTTGGCACTGGACTGCACCGGCATCCCCACGGTGGCCGAACGCACGGCCAGTAGCACTGCGGCGGAGGTCGCTGCGCCGAGCACCGCTGCACCGGCGACGTCCGTCCACACCGGAGCGGCACAGCGATAGCGCACCGGCGCACCGTCCACCCACCAGGCCGCGCCGTAACCGTCGGCGTTCACCGTTGCACCGCCGCGCATGTCCCGCGGCGCCCATCCCTGCGATTGCAGGCTGTGCGGCCCGCGGGTGAGCAACTCCCCCACTGCGCACGGCGGACCTAGGTAGGCCAGGTGCCGACACACTCCCCCGCTCAGCCCCGCTCGGGCGCGGTGAGATCCCGGGCGGTTCGCAGACCGGCGAAGATCTGCCGGCGCACCGGGTGGTCCCAGTTGCGAAAGGTGCCCCGCACGGCGACCTGGTCGGTGCCGAACGACCCACCGCGCAGCACCCGGTAGTCACCGCCGAAGAACACCTGGGAGTACTCGGCATAGGGGAACACTTCGAAGCCGGGGTGCGGGGTGAACCCGGAGTCGCACCATTCCCACACGTCGCCGATCAGCTGGTGGACCCCCAACGGCGACGCCCCCGACGGATAGGCCCCCACCTGCGCGGGCTGCAGATGACGTTGACCGAGATTAGCCCGCTGCGGGCTCGGGTCCTCATCACCCCACGGGTAGCGCAGCGAGCGGCCCGTGACCGGGTCGTGCCGAGCGGCCTTCTCCCACTCCGCTTCGGTGGGCAACCGACGCCCGGCCCAACGCGCGTACGCCTGAGCTTCGTGGAAGCTGACGTGCACCACCGGTTGACGTTCCTCCAGTGCGATGAGTTCACCGAAGCAGCGCCGGTGCCATGCGTCGGCGCCGTCGCGCTTCCAGAACAGTGGCGCGGTAAGACCGGCGTCGACGCGGTGCGCCCACCCGGTCTGCGTCCACAGCTCGGGCCGCTGGTAACCGCCGTCGTGCAGGAATTTCAGCCACGCCCCGTTGGTCACCGGGGTGGTGTCGATCGCGAAGCCGCCGACATGCACGCTGTGCGCTGGGCGCTCGTTGTCCAGCGCCCACGGCTCGGTGCAGGTGCCCATCACGAACTCCCCCGCCGGCACCACCACTTCGGCGGGCAGGGTCGCGACGGCCGCCGGCGGTGGCGGGGCGTGCAGTACCGGGGCACCGGCCCGCAGTTGGTGGGTGGCCAGCATCGTCTCGGCGTGCTGTTGCTCGTGCTGGGCGACCATCCCGAATGCGAACGCGTCGCGCTCCAACCGCCGACCGGCCAGTGGGCTGCGTTCCAGCACGTCGAACACCTTCTGCCGCACCGTGCGCACATAATCCCGGGCCTCGGCGGGAGCCAGTAGCGGCAACGACACCCGGCTGGACCGGGAGTTCAGGAAGGCATCGTAGAGCTCGTCAATGTCCTGGCGAACCGGGGCGCGCCCGCCCACGTCGCGAACCAACCAGAGTTCCTCCTGGTTACCGATGTGGGCGAAGTCCCACACCAGCGGGCTCATCAGCGCCGAGTGCTGCGCCGTCAACTCCTCGGGCTCGACAGACGTCAACGCCGTGGTGCGCTCCCGCCCACGGTCCAGGGTGGCAGCGACGTGCTCACGCAGTGCCTCGGTGCTGCCCGGCAACCGGTGCTGGGTCGTCACAGAATGTGCTCCCGTTCACTTCGGTGCAGTTCCTCCGGGGCGAGGCCGCGACCGGTGCGTTCGGCCGCTTGTTCCACCAACCTCGCCAGGCCGGGATCCGGTACATGCTGGCCGGCCAGCTGCAGCAGTCGGGTGGCCGCCGCTCGGAGCGCCTCGTCGGCCAGCCCGACCCTGGCAGCGTCGTGCCAGCGCCCGGCGGTGCGCCCCACCAGTGAACGGGCCTGTTCGACGGTCGCGTCGTCGCACAACAATGCGTCGATCGCGGCCATCGGCGCCTGCCACTGCTCGCCGGGCTGGGCGTCCAGGTAGCGCACCTCCAGGTGCCCGCACGCGCGGACCGGGGGGAACAGCGTGCTCAGGTGGTAGTCCAGGTCGTCATCGGTGGGACGCATCGGCAGCACCGCGTCGAGTCGACCGTCCACCCAGTCGGCGAAGGTAACGCAGCCAGGTAATCGCCAAGGTCCTTCGAGGGTGCGAACGCACAGCAGCGGCGCGTCCACCGCCCACCGTGCGTACTGCGCGGCCGGGTCGCCCCCCAGCCGCGGCCCGCTGGTACGCGGCGGGTCCAGGCGCAGCCAGGTACGCATGCGCTGCGATGCCCACCCACCGCGCGGTGCCCCCCGCAGCTGCGGCGAGCAGGCGAACGCGGCGAGCAGAGCCGGACCCGCCTCGTGCAGCAGTGCCCACCGACCGTGGGACTGGGTGCCGGCCCGTCCGGCGTCCACACTCACCTGCACGGCAGCGGTGTTGGTCATCATCAGCCGGCCGAACGGACCGATCCGATCGAACACGCGCTCCATGGCCTCGTAACGCGGGTGGGTGAGCAGGCGCTGCGGGCTGCGGGCGGTATCGGCGGCTGCGGCGACAGCCCGCAGGTTGCGGCCGGCCAGCCGATCACCGAGCGTCTCGGTGTCCGCGGTGAGGGCGAGTGCCAGAGCGGCTGCGGTGGGAAAGGGAGCGCTGGACAACTCGACCTGACCACCGGGTTCCACGGTGACGGTGCTGCCGTGGGGTAATGCACGAGCAGGGGACTGCGGGAGGATGCTGCGGGGGGAATTCTCGCCGAGGGCGATAGCGAGTTCGCTGAGCGGGGGCCGGACGCCAGGGTCGTCGCGGTGCTGCACGAGGAACTCGAGTTCGGCGCCGATGAGCGCAGGTGGCCCGAGTTTGAAGCAGGTCACACCGACGTGCGCTTCGGCTTCACTCCGCCCTCGCAGGGGCAGCGGTGCGTGCATCACGTGCGCCATACCAGTCACCTTCCGGGTGGGATAGCTCCGGTGGGCGACGCTACACATGGCCAGCCGAGACCGCCGCGTGATGGCCATCGGATCGAGGCGCTGGGTCCCATCCAAGCCGTACGTACGGCTTGGAGCCGGTCTACGCTGACGGGCGTGCCGAAGGTCAGCCGGGACCATCTCGACGCCCGCCGCCGCCAGATTCTGGACGGCGCCCGGACCTGCTTCGCCCGGCACGGCTACGAGGCAGCCACCGTACGCCGGATGGAGGAGGCCACCGGGCTGTCCCGGGGGGCGATATTCCACCATTTCCGGGACAAGGAGGCGCTGTTCCTGGCACTCGCGCTGGAGGAGGCGCAGCGGATGGCCGACGTGGTGGCCGAGCAGGGCCTCGTGCAGGTGATGCGTGAGCTGTTGGATCACCCCGAGCAGCACGACTGGCTCGGCACCCGGCTGGAGGTGTCCCGGCGGTTGCGCACCGACGCACGGTTCCGGGACGGGTGGGCACAGCGCTCCGCGGAGCTCAGCGCGGCCATCCTGGCGCGTCTGGAGCGCCAGCGGGCGGCCGGCAAGGTACGCGATGACGTCGACCCCGCGGTGCTCGCCGGATATCTCGAGTTGGTGCTGGACGGGCTCGTCGCTCACCTGGCGATGGGGCTGCCTGCGGTGCATCTGAGCCCGGTACTCGATCTGGTGGAGGACAGCGTCCGCCGTCATCTCTGATCTGCGGCGCCTCGGGCGCGACTCTGCCAGCACCCCGGCGCGATTCGGAACCTTTTCGCCGCGCCGAGGCGCCAAGCAGCGTTCAGATCGTGGTCTCGAACACGCCGTCGTAGAGCTCCGCGTAGCGGCCGCCCTTGGCCAGCAGCGCCGCGTGATTGCCGCGCTCCACGATCCGACCGTCCTCGACCACGCAGATCAGGTCGGCGTCTCGGATGGTGGAGAGCCGGTGTGCGATGACGATCGCGGTCCGGCCGGCCAGCGCTTCGGTGAGTGCCTCCTGGACGGCGTGCTCGGACTCGGAGTCCAGGTGCGCGGTGGCCTCGTCGAGGACCACCACCCGCGGTTGCGCCAGCAGCAACCGGGCGATGGTCAGCCGTTGGCGTTCCCCACCGGACAACCGATACCCCCGCTCCCCCACCAGGGTGTCCAGCCCGTCGCTCATCGACGCCACCAGCGGCTCCAGCCGCGCGCGACGCAGTGCATTCCACAGCTGCTCTTCGGTGGCGTCGGGATCGGCGTAGCGCAGGTTGGCCCGCAGGGTGTCGTGGAACAGGTGCCCGTCCTGGGTGACCACACCGACCGCGTCGCGCAGCGAGTCGAACCGCACATCGCGCACGTCCACCCCGCCCAGGCGCACCGACCCGGAGTCGACGTCGTAGAGCCGAGGCAGCAACGACGCCAGGGTCGACTTGCCGGCACCGGAGGAGCCGACCAGAGCCACCAGCGCCCCAGCCTCAACGGCCAGCGACACTCCGTGCAGCACCTCGTCGCCGCCGCGGGTGTCCAGCACCGTCACCTCCTCCAGCGAGGCGAGGGAGACCGCGGAAGCCGCCGGGTAGGAGAAGCGCACATCGCGTAATTCCACCGAAAGGGCTCCCGGCGGCAGGCTGACCGCGTCCGGGCGTTCGATGATAGTGGGCGGCAGATCGAGCACCTCAAACACCCGCTCGAAGCTCACCAAGGCCGTCATCACGTCGACCCGGGCACTGGCGAGCGCGGTCAGCGGACCATAGAGCCGGGTCAGCAAGAGGGCGAGGCTGACCACGGCTCCCGGCTGGATTTGTCCGGTGTAGGCGAGGTAACCGCCCAGGCCGTACACCAGGGCCTGGGCTAGGGCCGACACCAGGGTGAGTGCGGTGAGGAACACCCGGGTGGCCATCGCGGTGCGCACCCCGATGTCGCGGACCCGAGCTGCCCTGGCGGTGAACTCCGCCTCCTCCACCGCGGGCCGCCCGAACAGTTTGACCAGCGTGGCACCCGGTGCGGAGAACCGCTCCGTCATCTGGGTGACCATCCCCGCGTTCAGCCCCGCTGCCTCGCGCTGCAGGTCGGCCATCCGGGATCCCACTCGCCGGGCCGGGATGACGAACACCGGCAGCAGGATCAACGACAACACCGTCACCTGCCAGGACAGGCTGGCCATCACCACTGCGGTGAGCACCAGTTGGATAACGTTGGTGACCAGGCCCGACAGTGTGGTGGTGAACGCCCGCTGCGCGCCGATCACGTCGTTGTTCAGCCGCGAGACCAGCGCACCGGTCCGCGTCCGGGTGAAGAATGCCACCGGCATCTGCTGTACATGGGCGAACACCGCGCGGCGCAGGTCGAGGATGAGCCCTTCACCGATCCGGGAAGCCTGCCAGCGTTCCATCAGCGACAGGGCGGCGTCGACGATCGCGAGCCCCGCGATGAGCAGCGCCAGGATCACGATGGTGCGTACGCCCTGCCGGTTGATGACCACGTCGACGACCCGCCCGGCCAGCAGCGGTGTCGCGACGGCAATAACCGCCGACACCACAGTGACGACCAGGAGGGCCACCAACGACCGACGATGCGGGCTGGCGAAGTCCCACACGCGCCGAACGGTCTCCCGCCCTACTTTGCGGCGCGGCTCCTGGGAGAGCATGGCGCCGCGCATCAACTGCCAACCGTTGTCCATCACTGCTCAGTGTGCGCGCTGCGCGATCCAGCGCCCAGTGGGGGCGGTCTGCAGCGTCGTCCGCTCAGATCAACGTCCAATCAGGACGCTTTACGGATCCCCCGGGTGGCACCGCCGCGGCCCCGAAGCTTGACCTGCGCCTCGTTCAGGACGCGGTGCACGAACCCGTAGGAACGTCCGGTGGCATCGGCCAGGGACCGGATGCTGGCTCCCTTCTCGTACTGGGTGCGTAGGTCGGACGCGAGCTGGTCCCGGGTGTCGCCGGTAATCCGGGTGCCTTTGGTGAGTTCCATCTGGGATACCTCCTGAGCCGGGTTGTCTCGACCACTGTCGTGCGGATCGATTACTGGCCGTTCGGTCACCACACCCCGGGCGGTTCGATCATGACCGGACTGAATCGATCCGGAGCGCCGATCCGGCGGTCACGCGAGCTGCACAAGCTCCAGGTAGTCCGCCGACCAGTGGTCCTCCGAACCGTCCGGCAACAGGATGACCCGCTCGGGTTCCAGTGCCTGCACCGCACCCGGATCGTGGGTCACCAGCACTACCGCCCCGGTGTAGCTGCGCAACGCGTCGAGCACCTGCTCCCGTGACACCGGGTCCAGGTTGTTGGTCGGCTCGTCCAACAACAGCACGTTCGCGGCGGAGGACACCAGGCCGGCCAGGGCGAGACGGGTCTTCTCCCCACCGGACAGGGTTCCGGCGGGCTGGTCGAGCTGTTCGCCGGAGAACAAGAACGCCCCGAGCAGGCTGCGCAGCTGCTGATCACCGGCATCGGGCGCGGCATGGCGAATGTTCTCCCACACCGTCGCGTCGTGGTCGAGGGTCTCATGCTCCTGAGCGAAGTACCCCAGCTTCAAGCCGTGCCCGGGTAGCAACGTCCCGCCGTCGGGCTTCTCCGTGCCGGCCAGCAACCGCAACAGGGTGGTCTTGCCGGCTCCGTTGAAGCCCAGCACCACCACCCGGCTACCCTTGTCGATCGCCAGGTCCACCCCGGTGAAGATCTCCAGCGAGCCGTAGACCTTGGTCAGCCCCGAGGCCATCAGCGGGGTCTTACCGCACGGGGCCGGATCGGGGAACCGGATACGCGCCACTTTGTCGTTGACCCGCACCTCGTCGAGACTGGCGAGCAGCTTGTCCGCCCGCTTGGCCATGTTCTGCGCGGCGACCGCCTTCGTCGCCTTGGCACCCATCTTCGCGGCCTGCGCCTTGAGCACACCGGCCTTCTTCTCCGCGTTGGCCCGCTCCCGGCGCCGGCGTTGCTCGTCGGAGGAGCGGGCGTCGAGGTAGCGCTGCCAGGTCATGTTGTAGATGTCGGCCTCGCCGCGCACCGCGTCCAGGAACCACACCCGGTTGACCACATCGGCCAGCAGGTCGACGTCGTGGCTGATCACCACCAGGCCACCCTCGTGGGTCTGCAGAAAGCCGCGCAGCCAGGTGATCGAGTCGGCGTCGAGGTGGTTGGTGGGCTCGTCCAGCAGCAGCGTGGTGCCCGAGCGACCGCCGCTGCCGTCAGAGGCGGCGAACAGGATGCGGGCCAGCTCGACCCGGCGGCGCTGCCCACCCGACAGCGTCTGTAGCTGCTGGCCGAGCACCCGGTCGTCCAAACCCAGATTGGCGCAGATCCGGGCGGCTTCGCTCTCCGCGGAGTACCCGCCCAGGGCGGAAAACTCGTCCTCCAGCACACCGTAACGGCGCACGGCGGTGTCCTGCTCGGCGTCGCCGACCACCTCCGCCATCACCACCTGCTGCTTCTCCAGCTGGCGCAGCAGCCGGTCCAGTCCGCGGGCGGAGAGCACCCGGTCCTTCGCGGTGATGGTGAGGTCACCCTCCCGCGGGTCCTGCGGTAGGTACCCCAGCTCGCCCGAGCGGGTGACCGACCCTGCGTAGGGCTCGCCCTCCCCGGCTAGTACCCGCATGGTCGTGGTCTTACCGGCCCCGTTACGCCCGACCAGCCCGATGCGATCACCGGATTGGATCCGCAGCGCCGGCCCGGGCGCGGACAGCAGGGTCCGCGCTCCGGCGCGCAGCTCCAGGTCGGTCGCGGTGATCACGGGGGTGTCTCCATCAACATCGAGGACGCTGCGGGCCGGCTCCGGCCCGGAGTGCGCCAGGAGTCTCCCGGGCGGTCCGCCTCACGAGTCTAGGCGATGCACACCCCCTCGACTCGACCCGTTACCGTGCCCGGACATGACCTCCTCCAACCACGACCTGGGCGGCCGCGCGGCCGTCGTCACCGGAGCCAGCCGGGGAATCGGTCTGGCGATTGCTGCCGAGCTGCTCGCCCGCGGGGCCAGCGTCACCATCACCGCCCGCAAGCTGCCCGAGCTGGCGGCGGCCGCAGCCGAGCTGGGTGCGGCCGCCTCCACCGATCGAGTGCTGGCCATCGCCGGCAACGCCGGTGACGCCGCGTCCCGGCACGAGGTGGTGACCAGGACGCTGGAAGCGTTCGGATCAGTGGACATCCTCGTCAACAACACCGGCATCAACCCGGTCTATGGTCCGTTGATGGATGCCGACCTCGACGGGGTCCGCAAGATCTTCGACGTCAACGTGGTTGCGGCGCTGGGCTTCGTGCAGGAGGCGTACCGCGCGTGGATGGCCGAGCACGGTGGGTCGGTGGTGAACCTGGCCAGTGTGGCGGGGATCCGCTCCTCCGGGGTCATCTCCGCCTACGGAGCCTCCAAGGCCGCGCTGATCCGACTCACCGAGGAACTGGCGTGGCAGCTGGGACCAGGGATCCGGGTCAACGCGGTGGCCCCCGCTGTGGTGAAGACCAAGTTCGCCGAGGCCCTGTACAGCGCGGACGAGCAAGCGGCGTCGGCGAAATACCCGATGAAGCGGCTGGGCAACCCCGAGGACGTGGCGCAGCTGGTGGGCTTCCTGGTGTCGGACGCGGCGTCCTGGATCACCGGCGACACAGTGCGGGTCGACGGTGGGATCCTGTCCACCGGCACGCTGTGATGCGTCGCTGGTGAGCGGGTTCCGGCCCGGTGGCGGATGACACCGCTCACGAGCGCAGCAGCACCTGCACCGCGTCCGCCCGCTGCGCCGCGACGTCCAGGGTGGCCCGCCGCGGCTCGCCCAGGTCCAACCAGCGCTCGCTGCACAACGGGCGTAGCTCCGCCAACCGCGGATCGGCCAGCACGAGGTGCACGCTTCGCCGGTCGCCGCCGGTGACGAGAACCGCCAGGTCCTGGCCTAGCAGCGCGCGCACCGCGGTGTCGGCGGCCTGCGCCAGTGCCGCCCTGGTCTGCTCGGCGCGGCGACGGGCGAACCGTTGTTGCGACCATCCTCCGGCTGCGCTGCGCCCCTGCACCTGGCGTCGATCGGTGGAGCTGCTGAGCACCTGCCCGGCGACCGACACCCCAGCGCTGTGGCCGCTGGCGCGCACCAGCAACAGCCCGACGCGCCGGGGGACGGCCAGGTGCGCCAGCAGCGGCTGCAGCGCCAGCCCGTCGAACTCGACCGGGAGCAGGCCCCCCACTGTCGGGATCAGCTCGGCGCTCGCCGGACCGGCAGTGCTCAACGTCACCTCGTCGGCCGTTACCCGGGTGGTGCGGATCGCGCCGTTGCGTTGCTCGAAGCCGAGGCAGAAGCGGTGCAAGCGGGCAGGTGCCACCTCGATGCACTGGCCACCGCCGGCAAGCTCGCGCACCCTCACGCGCTCACAGTAGGTGGACGGCTTGGCGGGGAGAGGACCTGCGCGGTGAACAACGACGTCGACGTGGTCGTGCTCGGGTTGGGGCCGGCCGGTCGTGCAGCGGCGAACGCGTGTGTCGGGAAAGGACTGTCGGTGACGGCGTGCGACCCGGCGGCGCACCGCCGGTGGACCGCGACGTACGGCGCGTGGAGTGACGAGTTGTCTCCCGGCGTTCCGGTCGCGGTCCGGATCGAGCAGCCGGTGGTGTGGACCGACCGCCGTCACCAGCTGACCCGCGGGTACACGGTGCTGGACACCGGGGCGTTGCAGCGGCAGCTGAGCGTGGACGGGGTGGATGTGCGCACCGTCCGGGCCGACGTGCAGGGCACACGCACCGTTCGGTGCTCCGACGGTCAGGTGCTGCGCGCCGGGCTGATCCTGGACGCCAGGGGGTCCCGGGCGGCAGGACGCGCCCAGCAGACGGCGTACGGGGTGGTGGTGCGCCGCGATCGCGCCGAGCCCGCACTCCTGGGGGCGCAGGCGGTCTTCATGGACTGGCGCTCCTCGTGCGAGCTCCCGCCAGGGGCACCGCCGAGCTTCCTGTACGCGGTGGCGCTGGACGACGAGCGGGTGCTGCTGGAGGAAACCTGCCTGGCCGGGCATCCGGCGCTGGGGTTCGGGGAGTTACGCCGGCGCCTGGAGCACCGGCTGAACGCACTCGGGGTGCCCCTAGGCGGCGGCGAGCCGGTCGAGCGGGTGCGTTTCGCCTTGCACCGCCCGTTGCCGTGGGCCGAGTGGGCCGGGGCCGCGGCGGCTGTGCCGAGGCTGGGGGCCGCCGCTTGCCTGGTGCACCCGGCCACCGGTTACAGCGTGGCGACGTCGCTGCGGCTGGCGCCAGCGATTGCTACCGCCGCGGCTGGACCCGATCCAGCGCGCGGTGTGCAGCGGGTGCTGTGGCCGGGTGCTGCCCGCACGGTGCACGCTCTGCGGCTGCACGGCCTGCGCGTGGTGCTGGGCCTGGCACCACAGCAGGTGCCGGAGTTCTTCACCGCGTTCTTCGACCTGCCGGCGCAGCACCAGCGGGCATACCTCAGCAACCGCAACGATCCGATCGCGACGGTGGCGGCCATGAGCGCCCTGCTGCCCCGGGTGTCCTGGGGTCTGCGCCGGGCACTGATCCTCGGCGGCGCACCGCTGCGTCGAGGATCAGCATGATCAACGGGACGTCAGCGCGCCCGGCCGGCGGATAACCAATCCGGGTGTACTGCTGATCATGGTCCGGTCCGCTCGGTAGGTCAGACGGTGAAGCCCAGTGCCCGCAGCTGCTCGCGGCCGTCCTCGGTGATCTTGTCCGGCCCCCAGGGTGGCATCCACACCCAATTGATCTTGATGTCGGACGCCAATCCGTCGCTGGTCAGCGCGGAGCGGGCCTGCTCCTCGATCACGTCGGTGAGCGGGCACGCCGCAGAGGTCAACGTCATGTCGATGGTGACCACCCGGTCGTCATCCACCCGCAGGTCATACACCAGCCCGAGGTCGACGACGTTGATACCGAGTTCGGGGTCCACCACGTCGCGCATCGCCTCCTCCAGGTCGTCCATGCTCGGCAGGTCCGACGGCGACGCTGCTTGCGCGGTGGCATCGAGATCCGCCGCGGTCCGGCCGGAGCGGGGGTCGGTGGTGGTGTCGGTCTCGCTCATCGGGCAACTCCTTCGTTCGAGAGATCAGCTGAATGGGCGAGGGCCGCCTGGGCGGCGGCGTCCTTGAAGGCCAGCCACCCCAGCAGGGCACATTTCACCCGTGCCGGGTACTTCGCCACCCCGGCGAACGCGATGGCGTCCCCGAGAACATCTTCGTCGCCGGCCATGGTGCCGCGGCCGGTCACCATCTCGGTGAAGGCCGCCACCGTGGCCAAGGCCTGCTCGACCCCGACACCGATCACCAGGTCGGTGAGCATCGACGTGGCCGCCTGGCTGATCGAACAACCCTGACCGTCGTAGGACACGTCCGCGACCTGCTCGCCGTCGGCGGTCAATGCGACCCGCATCCTCACCTCATCCCCGCAGGTGGGATTGACGTGACTCACCTGCGCGCTCGGCGCTCCCGGAGCGGGTTCACGCAACCCGCGCCCATGCGGGTGCTTGTAGTGGTCCAGGATCACCTCCTGGTACATCTGCTGCATCTGCACCCCGCTCACGCCGTCCCGAAGAACCGCTGCGCCACACGCACACCGGCGACCAGCTCGTCCACCTCGGCCAGGGTGTTGTACACCGCGAAGGACGCCCGCACCGTGGCGGCCACCCCCATCCGCTTGTGCAGTGGCCACGCGCAGTGATGACCGACCCGCACCGCGACCCCGCGATCGTCGAGCACCTGGCCCACGTCGTGGGCGTGCACCCCCTCGACCACGAAGGCCACCGCGCCACCCCGGTCGACGGTGCCGGTGGGGCCCACGATCCGTACCCCGGCCAATTCACCCAGCTGGGTCAACGCGGACTCGGTGAGTGCACGCTCGTGCGCGGCGACTGCCGCCATGCCCAGCGCGGTGAGGTAGTCCACCGCCGCACCCAGCCCCACGACCTGCGAGGCCATCGGCACCCCAGCCTCGAAGCGTTGCGGGGCAGGGGCGTAGGTGGACACGGCCATGTCCACGGTCTCGATCATCGACCCGCCGGTCAGAAACGGCGGCATGGCAGCGAGCAACGCGCTGCGACCGTAGAGCACCCCGACACCGGTCGGGCCCAGCATCTTGTGCCCGGAGAAAGCTGCGAAGTCCACCCCCAGCGCCCGCAGGTCCACCGGCGCATGCGGCACCGACTGGCAGGCGTCGAGGACCACCAGGGCACCCACCGCCCGCGCGCGGGTCACCAGCTCCGCTACCGGGAGCACCGTGCCCAGCACGTTGGACTGGTGGGTGAAGGCCAGCACCCGGGTGCGGTCGGTGAGGTCGAGGGAGTCCAGGTCCAGTCGGCCCCCGCCGCTGACCCCGTACCAGCGCAGGCTCGCACCGGTCCGCCGGCACAGCTCCTGCCAGGGCACCAGGTTCGCGTGGTGCTCCACCTCGGTGACCACCACCTCATCACCCGGTTGCAGCGCACCGCCGGGGAACCGGCTGTCGCCGAGGGTGTGGGCGACGAGGTTTAGGGCCTCGGTGGCGTTCTTGGTGAACACCACTTCTCCGGCGTCGACCCCGACGAAGCCAGCGACCTTTGCCCGGGCGGCCTCGTAGGCGTCGGTGGCCTCCTCGGCGAGTTGGTGGGCCCCCCGGTGCACCGCGGCGTTGCAGGTGAGCACAAACTCCCGCTCGGCGTCGAGCACCGGCAGTGGTCGCTGCGAGGTGGCCCCGGAGTCCAGGTAGACCAACGCCCGGCCTTCGCGCACGGTGCGACCCAGGATCGGGAAGTCCGCGCGCACGCGCTCGACGTCCAGGATCGCTGGGCACTCCGTGGTGGTCGTCATGTCAGACGGCCGCTGACTGCTTGTCGTTCACGGCTTCGGCTTTGTCGGCGTCGGTGAAGCGGACGTAGCCGTGGGTCTCCAGCTCGTCGGCCAGCTCCGCACCGCCGGACTCCACGATGCGACCGCCGGAGAACACGTGCACGAAGTCCGGGGTGATGTGGCGCAGGATCCGGGTGTAATGCGTGATCAGCAGCACCCCACCGGCGTTGTCCGCCGCGTAGCGGTTCACGCCTTCGCTGACCACCCGTAGTGCGTCGACGTCCAGGCCGGAATCGGTCTCGTCCAGGATCGCGATCTTCGGCTTGAGCAGGGCGAGCTGCAGGATCTCGTGGCGCTTCTTCTCCCCGCCGGAGAACCCCTCGTTCACCGACCGGTCACCGAAGGCGGGGTCGATGTCGAGGTCGGCCATCGCCGCCTTGACCTCCTTCACCCACAACCGCAGCTTGGGTGCCTCGCCGCGGGTAGCGGTGGCCGCGGTCCGGAGGAAGTTGGTCATCGACACCCCGGGGACCTCCACCGGGTACTGCATGGCCAGGAACAGCCCCGCCCGGGCGCGCTCGTCCACGGTCATCGCCAGCACGTCCTCCCCGTCCAGGGTGATCGTCCCGGCGCTCACCTGGTACTTGGGATGACCGGCGATGGCGTAGGACAGCGTGGACTTGCCGGAGCCGTTGGGACCCATAATCGCGTGGGTCTGCCCCGAGCTCACGGTGAGGTCAACCCCGCGCAGGATCTCCTTGCGGGGCGCTGCCGGGTCGTCGGTGGCGACACTGACGTGCAGGCCGCGGATCTCCAAGGTGGACATGGTGTGTGGTCTCCAGTGTGGGTCAGGGTTCAGGCGGTGGTGGGGGGCGGCTCCCCGGACGGCTACCCGCCGACCGCAGCCAGCTCGGCCTCGATGGCCGCTGCCAGCCGATCACGGACGTCGACGACGGTAATTTTGGCCAGAACCTCGTGGAAGAAGCCCCGCACCACCAGGCGACGGGCTTGCTCCTGCGAGATGCCCCGCGAGCGCAGGTAGAACAGTTGCTCGTCGTCAAAGCGACCGGTCGCGCTGGCATGCCCGGCGCTGACGATCTCCCCGGTCTCGATCTCCAGGTTCGGCACCGAGTCAGCCCGGGCGCCGTCGGTGAGCACCAGGTTGCGGTTCAACTCATAGGTTTCGGTGCCTTCCGCGGCGGCCCGGATCAGCACGTCCCCGATCCACACGGTGTGCGCGTCCGGGACGTCACGAGAGTCGGTAAGACCCTGCAGCGCACCCTTGTACATCACGTTGCTGCGGCAATGCGGCTCGGAGTGATCGACGAACAAGCGCTGCTCAAGGTGCTGTCCGGCGTCGGCGAAGTACACCCCCAACAGCTCCGCGTCCCCGCCGGGCCCGGCGTAGCGCACGGTGGGACTGAGCCGCACCAGCTCCCCGCCCAGGGTGACCGCGGTGTGGCGCAGCACGGCGTCCCGGCCGAGAAGCGCGTGGTGCGCGGCGACGTGCACCGCGTCCGATGACCAGTCCTGCACGGCGACCACGGTGAGGTTCGCCGAGTCCCCCACGACGAGTTCGATGTTCTCCGCGACGGTGCCCGAGCCGCGCTGGTCGATGACCACCACGGCGCGAGCGAAGGCGGCCAGCCTGATCTGGGTGTGCCCGTAGGCGACCTGGCCCAGTCCCGGACCGCTCATGTTCACCACGACTGGCTCGGCCACCGAGGTCTCTTGGCCCACCGAGATGACGGTGGCCTCGGTGAACGAGCTCCAGGCTTGGGCGGCGACCCGGTCGGCCGGGGTGCCCGCATCACCGAGTCGAGGGTCGTCCCGACCGACTGTCTGCACGGTGACGTCGGGGCCGGCCTGGACCTCGACGTCCAGTGAGCCGGTGGCGGTCGCCGACCCGTCGTGCAGACCGCGTAGCCGGCGCAGCGGGGTGAACCGCCACGACTCGTCCCGTGAGGTGGGCACCTCGAAGGCGTCGACGTCGTAGGAACGGAACGCGTCACCTCGGCTTGCGGCGGGCACCGCCGACGTTCCCTCCGGGATGGACGTGGTGCCCGCGGGCTGGGCGATCGCAGTGTCGGTGATGGCCATGCTCAGCCCACGGCCCCTTCCATCTGCAGCTCGATCAGCCGGTTGAGCTCCAGGGCGTACTCCATCGGCAGTTCCCGCGCGATCGGTTCGATGAACCCGCGCACGATCATCGCCATCGCCTCGTCCTCACCCAGACCCCGGCTCATCAGGTAGAACAGCTGGTCGTCGCTGACCTTGGACACCGTCGCCTCGTGGCCCATCGAGACGTCGTCCTCGCGGACGTCGACGTAGGGGTAGGTGTCGCTGCGGCTGATCTGGTCGACCAGTAATGCGTCGCACTTCACGGTGGACCGCGACCCGTGCGCACCCTTGTTGACCTGGACCAGGCCGCGGTAGGAGGTGCGGCCACCGCCCCGGGCCACCGACTTGCTGACGATGGTGGAGGTGGTGTGCGGCGCCAGGTGCAGCATCTTCGCCCCCGCGTCCTGGTGCTGGCCCTCACCGGCGAACGCGATGGAGAGCACCTCGCCGTGGGCGTGCTCCCCGGTCATCCACACCGCCGGGTACTTCATGGTCACCTTGGAGCCGATGTTGCCGTCGATCCACTCCATGGTGGCGCCCTCTTCGGCCTTGGCACGCTTGGTGACCAGGTTGTAGACGTTGTTCGACCAGTTCTGAATGGTGGTGTAGCGGCAGCGGCCACCCTTCTTCACGATGATCTCCACCACCGCCGAGTGCAACGAGTCCGACTTGTAGATGGGCGCGGTACACCCCTCGACGTAGTGCACGTAGGCGCCCTCGTCGACGATGATCAGCGTCCGCTCGAACTGGCCCATGTTCTCGGTGTTGATCCGGAAGTAGGCCTGCAGCGGGATGTCGACGTGCACGCCCTTGGGGACGTAGATGAACGACCCGCCTGACCACACCGCGGCGTTCAGCGCGGAGAACTTGTTGTCCCCGGCAGGGATCACCGAGCCGAAGTACTCGGCGAACAGTTCCGGGTGCTCCCGCAGGCCGGTGTCGGTGTCCATGAAGATGACGCCCTGAGCCTCCAGGTCCTCCCGGATGGAGTGGTAGACGACCTCGGACTCGTACTGGGCGGCCACCCCGGAGACCAGCCGCTGCTTCTCCGCCTCCGGGATACCCAGGCGGTCATAGGTGTTCTTGATGTCCGCGGGCAGGTCATCCCACGTGGCAGCCTGCTTCTCCGAGGACCGCACGAAATACTTGATATTGTCGAAGTCGATACCCGACAGGTCCGAACCCCAGTTCGGCATGGGCTTGCGGAAGAAGGTGCTCAACGCCTTCAGCCGCTTGTCCAGCATCCACGTCGGCTCGCTCTTCTTCTGCGAAATGTCGCGGACGACCGCCTCGGAGATACCCCGCTTCGCGCTGGCCCCGGCCACGTCGGAGTCCGCCCAGCCGTAGGAGTACTGGCCGAGGGAGGCGATGGTCTCATCCTGGGTCATGGGCTGACCTGCGACAGGTGCGAGAACCTCGGGCTGCGTGACGGTCATGCGAACTCCTTCCGGAGGGCGGTACGCACCGGGTGGTGCGGGCTTGGAGCGTCGGACGGGTGGTTGAGGGGCACGTGGGTGGTGCAGACCGGGTCGCCGTTGGCGATGGTGGCTAGGCGCTGGACGTGGGTGCCCAGCAAGTCGGCGAACGCATGCCGCTCGGCCTCGCACAACTGGGGGAACTCCGCGGCGACGTGCGCGACGGGGCAGTGGTGCTGGCAGAGCTGGACGCCGGCCCCGACCTGGCGAGTGGACGCAGCGTATCCGGCGGCGCTCAGCGCCCGCGCGAGCAGGTCCGCGATGTCGGCGCGGTCACGGCCGAGGGGATCGGCCGCCGGTACCAGCGCGGTGATGGCGGCAACCCGGCGACGGGCGAACTCGCGCACTGCGGCGTCGCCGCCGATCTCGTCGAGGTGCCGAAGGGCCGCCACCGCCAGGTCGTCGTAGGCATGCCCGAACCGGGTGCGGCCGGTCGCGGTCAGCAACCACCGGCGGGCCGGGCGACCGCGACTGCGGGGCCCTCGGCTCGGCGAGGCCGCGCTGGAGACCTCCTGCGCGGTCACCATGGCGTCCAGGTGCCGACGCACGCCCGCCGCGCTCACGCCGAGCTGGTCGGCGATGTCGCTGGCGGTGATCGGACCGTCCTCCAGCAACACCCGGGCCACCGCGTGGCGGGTGTGCTGCTCCACCGCGGGCTCAGCGGCTGGAGCAGACGTTTGGTATTCCACAACACGAGTGTGTCGCAAATAGCGGAGCCGCGCCAGTCCGGCCGAAACCCCGTCGGAGTGTGCCGGTGCGCGCTCCTGGCGACTTGGCTGCCCGTCAGCGACCTGCCGCGAACGCGCGGCTACTCTCGGTCGGTGACAGTGACCGCGGGCGCCACCGACTTCGGGCCCGTGGGCCTCGGTCGGGGTGCGCCCGGGTCCAGTATCTCGGCGTTGCACGACGCCGAACCGGATGCCCCGGGACTGTCGCCCGCCGAGACCGGGCAACTGCGCGCGGCCCGGCGCTTCGGTGCCACCGGCTCGCTGCTCATGGCGTTGGGATCGCTCGGGGCCGGCGCCAACCCGGTGCTGCAGAACCCGTTGCAAGGCGTGCGGGTGATCGGGCTGCCAGCGCGGATGCCCAGCACCGCGCTGGCAGTGGTGATGACCGGCATGATCATGGTCGTCCTGAGCTGGTTAGTGCTGGGCCGGTTCGTCCGGCGCGACGCCCCGCGACGGCTGAGCCGCCGCCAGCTCGACCGCACACTGCTGGTGTGGGCACTGCCGCTGAGCCTTGCGCCGCCGATGTTCAGCAAGGACGTCTACTCCTACCTGGCGCAGAGCGAGATCGCCGCCCGCGGGTTGAACCCCTACCGGCTGGGACCCGCCCAGGCACTGGGTGTGGATAACGTCCTGACCAGCACGGTGCCCACCATCTGGCGCGACACCCCCGCCCCCTACGGCCCGCTGTTCCTGTGGGTGGGCCGCGGGATCGCCAGGGTGTCCGGTGACTCGATCATCCTCGGGGTGTTCCTGCACCGCCTGCTGGCGTTGGCGGGGGTGGCGTTGGCGGTGTGGGCATTGCCGAGGCTGGCCCGACGCTGCGGGGTCGCCCCGGTCGCTGCGCTGTGGCTGGGTGCGTTGAACCCGCTGGTGCTGTTCCACCTGGTCTCCGGCATCCACAACGAGGCCCTGATGATCGGGCTGATGCTGGCCGGGGTGGAACTGGCGTTGCGGGCGGTGGACGATCGTCGGCCGCTGACCGGGCCGCTGCTGTGGACATTGCTGGGGGGCGTTGCCCTGGTGGTCCTGTCGGCGGCGGTGAAGGTGCCCACCCTGGTCGCGCTGGGTTTCCTCGGTATGGCCCTGGCCCGCCGTTGGGGGGGCGGCACCGGCGGTGTGGCCAAGGCCGCAGCGCTGCTGTCGGCGGTCACCGTGGTCGTCTTCGTCGCGGTCAGCCAGGCCAGCGGCCTCGGCTTCGGCTGGACCGCCACGCTGCGAACGGCGAACGCGGTGCGCAGCTGGATGTCGTTGTCCACCCTGGCCGGCCTGGCCACCGGGTCTGCCGGGGTGTTACTGGGGCTGGGTGATCACACCTCCGCAGTCCTCAGCCTGACCCGCGGCATCGGTGCGCTGCTGTCGGCCGCGGTCGCCGTCCGGATGCTGCTCGCGGTGCTCGCCGGGCGGTTGCACGCCGTGGGTGGTCTGGGCATCACTCTGGGTGCGGTGGTGTTGCTGTTCCCGGTGGTGCATCCGTGGTACCTGCTCTGGGCGGCCGTGCCGCTGGCCGCGTGGGCGTCGGCGCCGGTGTACCGCCGGGCGGCGGTGACCGTGTCCGCGGTGATCGCGTTGCTGCTCATGCCCAACGGGGCCGGGTTCCCCACCTTCGTCATTGCGCAGGCCGCCATCGCAGCTGTCGTCGCGGCGAGCGTCGCGGTGGCACTGGTGCGGCGCCAGCTGCCCTGGCGGGAGCAACTTGGCGTCGTCTTGCCGGGGCTGCGGCGACCAGCTCAGCAGGACCAGGCACCGGCCGCCTACCCTGCTGGCTCGTGAGTACCCCACCGTCGGCCGCGACTCTGGATTCGCGCCGCGACCCGGGCAGCCACCCGGCGGTGCAGCTGACCGACGCCGTCAAGAGCTTCGGGTCGACCCGCGCGGTAGGCGGACTCGATCTCGAACTTGACCCGGCCACCGTGCTCGCGCTACTGGGTCCCAACGGTGCCGGTAAGACCACCCTCGTCGAGCTGTGCGAAGGGTTTCATTCGCCCGACTCGGGCACCGTGCGGGTGCTGGGGCTGGATCCGGTGGCCGACTCCGCAGCCCTGCGTCCCCGCATCGGGGTGATGCTGCAAGGCGGGGGCGCCTACCCGGCGGCGCGGGCCGGGGAGATGCTCCGGCTGGTCGCGTCGTACTCCGCTCGCCCGCTCGACCCCGACTGGTTACTGGCGACGCTGGGCTTGCGAGACGCCCAACGCACCCCGTACCGCAGACTCTCCGGCGGGCAGCAGCAACGCCTCGCATTGGCCTGCGCGATCGTGGGACGACCGGAACTGGTGTTCCTGGACGAGCCCACCGCCGGCCTGGACGCCCAATCCCGGCTGCTGGTGTGGGACCTCGTCGACGGGCTGCGGCGCGACGGCGTCAGCGTGCTGCTGACCACCCACCTGATGGACGAGGCCGAGGAGTTGGCCGACCGGGTCGTGATCATCGACGGTGGCCGGGTGGTCGCCACCGGCACCCCGACGCAGCTGACCAGGGCTGGAGCCGAGCAGCAGCTGCGCTTCTCCGCCCCCAGCGGTCTCGATCTGGACCTGCTGGCTGCGGTGCTGCCGGAGGGATACCGCACCGCGGAGACTGGGCCGGGCAGCTACCTGGTGCAGGGGGCGATCAGCCCGCAGGTGCTGGCTACCGTGACCTCGTGGTGCGCGCGCCTGGACGTGCTTGCCGTCGACCTGCGGGTCGCCCGGCGCAGCTTGGAAGACGTCTTCCTGGAACTGACCGGTCGGGAGATGCGGGAGTGAGCGCGCCGCCCGGGAGTGGCCCGCGGCCGGCGCGGTTCGCACCCGGCACGTTCACCCCGGACCCGGCTGCCGCCGGAGCTGGCCCGATGCTGTTGTCGCAGAGCCGGTTCGAGTTGATGCTGCTGTTGCGTAACGGTGAGCAGCTGCTGCTGACCATGTTCATCCCGCTCACCCTGCTGATCGGACTCACCCTGCTGCCGGTCGTCGACCTGCCACGGCCGCGGGTGGCCACCGTAGTTCCCGGGATCATGGCGTTGGCGGTGATGTCCACCGCGTTCACCGGCCAGGCGATCGCCGTCGGGTTCGACCGGCGCTACGGAGCGCTGAAGCGGCTCGGCGCCACGGCCCTGCCGCGGTGGGGGGTGCTGGCCGGTAAGACCGCAGCGGTCGGGGTGGTGGTCGCGCTCCAGGCCGTGCTGATCGGTGGGGTCGGCGGGGCACTGGGGTGGCGACCGTCGGTGGGCGGGCTCGCGCTGGGTGCGGTGATCCTGGTGATCGGTACCGCGGCATTCGGTGCGCTGGGCCTGCTGCTCGGCGGTTCGCTGAAGGCCGAGGTGGTGCTGGCACTGGCGAATGCGATCTGGTTGGTCCTGCTGGGGTTGGGCGGTGTGGTGGTGCCCCTGGCGCGGTTGCCCGCCGGGGTGGCTGCGGTGGCTCGGTTGCTGCCCTCGGGTGCGCTGAGCGAGGCGTTACGGGCCGCGCTCGCCGGTGGTGTCGACCCGGCGGGGATCGGGGTGCTGCTGGGCTGGGGGGTGCTTGCCGCGGCGGTAGCGACCCGCACCTTCCGCTTCACCTGACCTGCGCGGCAGCTGCGGACTCCACGCCCCTACCATCGACTGGTGCGTTCCACGCTGCTCGCCCCGCTGCGCGACCGACTGCCGGTGGCTTCGACGCTGCTGCAACGCCGGGTGACCGTCGTCGCCGCACTGACCCAGGCGCTGATCGCCGTGACCGGGGCGGTGGTGCGGGTGACCGGTTCGGGCCTGGGGTGCCCCACCTGGCCGCAGTGCTTTCCTGGCAGCCTGGTGCCGGTGGGCGGTGCGCAGGTGCCCGCATGGCACCAGGCGATCGAATTCGGCAACCGCATGCTGACCTACGTGGTGGTGCTTGCCGCCATCGCCGCCGTCGTGGTCGTGGTGGGCGCCGGTCGACGCGCCGAGCTGCGCCGCTACGCCTGGGCGTTGCCGCTGGGCACCGTGGTGCAGGCCGTGCTGGGTGGTGTGACCGTCCTCACCGGGTTGCAGTGGTGGACCGTCGCGCCGCACTTCCTGGTATCCATGGTGCTGGTCTGGCTGGCGGTGCAGCTGCACGTCGGGGTGTCCCGGCCCGACGAGGTCGCGATCGCCATGACGGTGCCACCGGCGTTGCGCGGGCTGCTGGCGCTGACCACTGGGGTGTTGGCCGCGCTGCTGGTGGCTGGGACGTTGGTGACCGCGGCCGGCCCGCACGCCGGATCCGCCGACGTCGATCGGTTGTCGGCCGTCAGCATCCCTTCGCTGGCGCAGCTGCACGGTGACCTGTTGGTGGGCTACCTGGCCCTGCTGGTGGGGTTGATGTTCGCCCTGCGGTTGACCGGTGCGCCGGCACGGTTACAGCGCAGTGGGTGGATTCTGGTCGTGCTAGTGCTCGCGCAGGGCGTGCTGGGGCTGGTGCAGTACCTGACCGGGGTGCCCGAGGTGCTGGTCACGCTGCACGTCGCCGGGGCGGCGGCGGTGACAGCGGCCACCGCGGCGCTGTGGGCACACACCCGTCAGTCGGCTCCGGCCAGCATCGCCAGCACGCCGGCCACGAACGACGCCAACGCCGCAGCCCGCTGAGGCTGCGGCACCTGCCGCCAGCCCAACGACGGCTCGACGAGTTCGAGTTCCAGCAATCGGGGCTCGTCCGCGCCCAGGACGTCCACTCGGGCGTACAGCAGGTCTGCGGGTTCGAGCCCCAACCGCCTGGCCGCCGCGCCTACCGCGCGCTCTGCGACCTCCCAGGCGCGAACCGACGGCTCGATCGGGTACAGCCGTTCCGTCAGGTACAGCCCTGAGTCGTCCACTGCTGCGTCCGCGCCCGGCGCTGCCAGCATCGCCGACTTACCGAACGCGTGCGAGCGACGTCCGCGCAGCAGCACCATCACCGTCTCCCCCACTGTGTCGACGCTCGCCTCGAACGGCTGCACCAGCACCGTGGCGCCTGTCGCGTGCAGCCCAGCCGCGTGGTCCAGGGCAGCGGCGCGGTCGGTGAACCGGGCGACTCCGCGGGAGCCCGCACCGACGGCGGGTTTCACCACCACCTCGCCGTCGGGCAGGCGGACGTCTGTGCCGGGGGCGAACGCTTCGGTGCGCACGACCGGTACCCCGTCGGTGGCCAGGTCGAGCAGGTAGTGCTTGTCGGCGCTCCACCGCACCGCGCACGCGGGGTTGGCCAGCCGGGGCACTTGTTCGGCCCAGTCGAGGAACTCGCTCAGCCGGTCGGGGTAGTCCCACGTCGCCCGGAGCACCACCAGGTCGGCCTCGACCACCCCCCGGCTGTCCCAGGGAGCCCACCGGGCCGCGATCCCGCCGTCGCGCAGCGCGCTGAGTAGCTCGTCGTCGTCGCCGTCGCCCTCGGGCAGCGCCGTGCAGCTGGCCAGGACGACGTCAGCGGTCACGTCCGCCGGCCATCCGTAACCGGTTGGCCCGCGTCAACGTGACCGCGGCCGACAGCTCCCGGTCCCACTCGGCCGCGGTGGCGGAGGACGCCGCGATCACCGCTTCCGCAGCGCCTAGGTCACGCACCAGGACGTCGCCCAGTGTGCCGTCCGCACCGACGAGGGTGATGCGGACCTGGTCTCGGCTCACCGGCTGGGTGACGGCGCGAGCGCTTTCGCCATGACTGGCGACGAACCGGTTCACTGCGCTCACCGACCCGCGCGGGGGCGTGGTCCGGCCTGCACCGGTTGTGTCCTCGTCACCCATGCGTCGCAGCCTAACGACCGCTCTGGTGTAGTAGTCGTCCATGCGTGCCATTGCGGTCACCGCTGTCGGCGGTCCCGAGGTCCTCGTCCCTACTGAGCTGCCCGACCCGTCGCCGGGTACCGGTCAGCTGCTGGTCAGGGTCGCTGCCAGCGGGGTGAACTTCATCGACACCTACCAGCGCAGCGGCGTGTATCCGATGGCGCTGCCCTTCGTGCCCGGTGCCGAGGGAGCCGGTGTCGTGCAGGCGGTGGGCACGGGTGCGGATTCGGCGCTGATCGGCACCCGGGTGGCCTGGGCGACGGCGCCGGGCAGCTACGCCGAGCTGGTCTTGGTCGGCGCCGACCAGGCGATTCCGGTGCCGGACGGGGTCAGCGACGCCGAAGCGGCCTCGGTCTTGCTGCAGGGTATGACGGCGCACTACCTGGTGACCTCCACATACCAGGTCGAGGCGGGGCAGACGGTGCTGGTGCACGCCGGTGCAGGTGGAACCGGGCTGGTGTTGACCCAGCTTGCCGTGGCCCGCGGAGCTCGGGTGATCACCACGGTGTCCAGCGACGCCAAGGAGGAACTCTCTCGGGCGGCAGGTGCTAGCGAGGTGTTGCGCTACGGCGACGACCTGGCCACGCGGGTCCGCGAGCTGACCGACGGCGACGGCGTGGCGGTGGTGTACGACGGTGTCGGGGCAACCACGTTCGACGCGAGCCTGGCCGCCCTACGGGTCCGCGGGATGCTGGTGCTGTTCGGCGCCGCTAGCGGTCCGGTGCCACCGGTGGACCCGCAGCGGCTGAATGCGGCCGGGTCGGTGTTCCTCACCCGCCCGACGCTGGCCCACCACGTGCGCGCCCCCGAGGAGCTGCGGTGGCGGGCCGGTGCGGTGCTCGCCGCGGTGCTCGACGGGTCACTGCGACTGCGGGTGGGTGCGACCTACCCGCTGACAGAGGCCGCTCGCGCGCATACCGACCTCCAGTCGCGGTCGACCACCGGATCGCTCGTCCTGCTGCCGTAACGGTCGTAGGGCACGGCCTTGGCGGCGAGAAGGTTCCGAATCGCCCCGCGCGACCGCCCCCTGGCGACGAAAGGGTTCCGAATCGCGCAGGAGGGGGCGGCGCAGGGTGCTCAGAGCAGGACGGGCAGGCCGAGCACGGAGTCCACCGCGATACCCACGAACAGCAGCGACAGGTACGTGTTGGACAGGTGGAACAGCCGCATCGGGTTGGTCACCGCACCTGCGGCTGTCGCGGCGTGCAACCGGTGCGCCATGGCGGCGAACCACAACCCGGCCGTCACTGCGACCGTGGCGTACACCCAGCCGGTCGCGAACAGCAACGACAAGCTCACCGCCACCATCGCCCAGGTGTAGAGCAGGATCCGCCGGGTGACCTCCACCGGCGTCTTCACCACCGGCAGCATCGGCACCCCGGCGCGGGCGTAGTCGTCGGTGAACCGCATCGCCAGCGCCCAGGTGTGCGGCGGGGTCCAGAAGAAAATCACCCCGAACATCGCCAACGCGGGCCAAGACACCGAACCTGTGACCGCGGACCACCCGATGACCACCGGCATGCACCCGGCCGCGCCACCCCACACCACGTTCTGGGTGGTGCGCCGCTTGAGCAGCAGCGTGTAGACGAAGACGTAGAACAGGATCGTGGCGACGGCCAATGCCCCGGACAGCAGGTTGGCGGTGACCCACAACCAGCCAAAGGACGCCACCCCCAACGCAACGCCGAACACCAGCGCGTTGCGGGTGGGGACGGCGGCCCTGGCCAACGGCCGCGATGCGGTGCGCTTCATCACCGCGTCGATGTCGGCGTCGGCCACACAGTTCAAGGTGTTCGCGCTGGCCGCAGCCATCCAGCCACCCACCAGGGTGGTGACGATAAGCACCGGGGCCGCAGCGCCGCGCTGGGCCAACAGCATGGCCGGGATGGTCGTCACCAGCAGCAGCTCGATGACCCGTGGTTTGGTCATCGCGACGTAGGCGCCCACCCGCAGCCCCAGCACCGAACCCTCCGAACGCTGCGACAGTGTCGACCGGGCAGTCGAGTGGCTGGTCGTCCGGTCGACGCGCTCTGCTGCCCGCACCACCACTCCTCGCCCGTTACCGCCAGTCCGACAACTGATAGTAGACACCTGGCGGTCAGCCGCATGACCGCCGGGATCGTCACGCGGCCGCGACCGCACTAGGCTAGGCACCGAACAAGGGCTCCCGGAGGCAGGGTCTGCGACGACCGCTCAGCAGCTCGCGGCGCCGAGGTCCCCGCCGGACGGAGTTCTCCTCTGCAACCACGTCAGGAGTTCCTGCGCCGTGCCGGTCACAGACGACATTTCCTCCCTCACCACCGCCCGCCACCCCGACGGTTGGACCGACCGCGACACCCGGGCGGTGGACACCGTGCGGGTGCTGGCCGCTGATGCCGTGCAGAAGGTGGGCAACGGCCACCCTGGGACCGCCATGAGCCTGGCCCCGTTGGCGTACACGCTGTTCCAGCGGGTGATGCGCCACGACCCGTCGGATCAGGACTGGATCGGCCGCGACCGGTTCGTGCTGTCCTGCGGGCATTCCAGCTTGACCCTCTACATCCAGCTGTTCTTCGCCGGCTACGGCCTGGAGCTCGACGACCTCAAAGCGTTGCGCACCTGGGGAAGCAAGACCCCGGGCCACCCCGAGCACCGGCACACCCCTGGCATCGAGATCACCACCGGGCCGCTGGGCCAGGGCCTGGCCTCGGCGGTCGGTATGGCCATGGCCGCCCGGCGCGAGCGCGGGTTGTTCGACCCGGACGCCGCCCCTGGCACCAGCCCGTTCGACCACCACATCTTCGTCATCGCCTCCGACGGCGACATCGAGGAGGGCGTCACCTCCGAGGCGAGTTCCATTGCCGGGCATCAACAGCTTGGCAACCTGGTGTTGATCTACGACGACAACAAGATCTCCATCGAGGACGACACCGACATCGCGCTGAGCGAGGATGTCGCCGCCCGCTATGCCGCGTACGGCTGGCACGTGCAAGTCGTGCAAGGCGGGGAGAACGTGACCGGTATCGAGGCGGCGCTGCTGGCAGCCAAAGCGGAGACCGGCAAGCCGTCACTTGTCCTGCTGCGCACCATTATCGGTTACCCGGCGCCGAACAAGATGAACACCGGCAGCGCGCACGGTTCGGCGCTGGGTGATGAGGAGGTGGCAGCGGTCAAACGCGCACTCGGGTTCGACCCGGACCAGCAGTTCGTGGTGTCCGAGGAGGTGCTCGCTCACGTGCGCGGCGTCCGCGACCGCGGGCGGGCAGCGCGGCAGGAGTGGACGCCGGGCTTCGAGGACTGGGCGCGGCGCGAGCCAGCGCGCAAGGCGTTACTGGACCGGGTGCTCGGGCGCAGCCTGCCCGACGGGTACGCCGACACCCTGCCCACCTGGGAGCCAGGGTCCAAGGCCGTGGCCACCCGCAAGGCCTCCGAGGCGGTGCTCGCCGCATTGGGTCCGGTGTTGCCCGAGCTGTGGGGCGGCTCGGCCGACCTGGCCGGCAGCAACAACACCACCATCAAGGGTGCGGACTCCTTCGGGCCCACCTCGATCTCCACCAAGACCTGGACCGCGAACCCGTACGGGCGCACCCTGCATTTCGGGGTACGCGAGCACGCGATGGCGGCGATCCTCAACGGTATCGCCCTGCACGGACCCACCCGGCCCTACGGCGGCACTTTCCTGGTGTTCAGCGACTACCAGCGCCCCGCGATCCGGCTGGGGGCACTGATGAAGAGTTGCGTGGTGCACGTGTGGACGCACGACTCCATCGGCCTCGGGGAGGACGGCCCCACCCACCAGCCGGTGGAGCACCTCACCGCGCTGCGGGCCATCCCCGGCCTGGACGTGGTGCGTCCGGGTGACGCCAACGAGACGGCCTACGCCTGGAAGGCGATCCTGGAGCGCCCCGAGGGCCCGGCCGGGCTGGCCCTGACCCGCCAGGATCTACCCGTCCTGGCAGGCACCACCGCGGAGGGAGTCGCCAAGGGTGGTTACATCCTGGCCGACGCTGACGCCGGCCCGGTGCAGGTGGTGCTCATCGGTACCGGCTCGGAGCTGCAGATCGCCGTCGCCGCGCGGGACACCCTGCAAGCGCAGGGAATCGGCACCCGGGTGGTGTCGATGCCGTGCGTGGAGTGGTTCGACGCCCAGAGTGAGGACTACCGCGACACGGTGCTCCCCCCCACGGTGCGCACCCGGGTGGCGGTGGAGGCGGGAATCGCCATGAGCTGGCACCGGTTCACCGGAACGGACGGCGCGGTGGTGTCCCTGGAGCACTTCGGCGCGTCGGCGGACTACCAGACCCTGTACCGCGAGTTCGGCATCACCGAGGAGGCCGTCGTCGCTGCCGCGCAGCGTTGCCTGGCCCGAATGGAGGCATCACAGAAATGACAACCCAGAACGAGAAAACGGCCCAGAACGAGAATCTGGCCGCATTGAGCGCCGCCGGGGTGTCGGTGTGGCTCGACGACCTGTCCCGAGAACGCCTGAACTCGGGCAATCTCGCCGAGCTGATCGACACCCGCAGCGTGGTGGGGGTGACCACCAACCCGACGATCTTCGCTGGCGCGCTGGCCAAGGGCGACGCCTACGACGCGCAGCTGCGGGAGCTGCTCGGCCAAGGCGCCGACGTCGACGCCGTGGTGCGGGCCCTGACGACCGACGACGTCCGGCACGCGTGCGACGTGTTCGCACCGGTCTATGACGCCACTGCCGGCAAGGACGGCCGGGTCTCGATCGAAGTCGATCCCCGCCTCGCGCAAGAGACCGACAAGACGGCCGCACAGGCCATCGAGCTGTGGAAGATCGTTGACCGGCCCAACGCCATGATCAAGATCCCGGCCACCGAGGCCGGCCTACCCGCCATCACCGTTACCCTGGCCGAGGGCATCAGCGTCAATGTGACCCTGATCTTCTCGGTCGAGCGTTACCGCAAGGTGATGGACGCCTTCCTCGACGGCCTCGACCAGGCCAGGGCCAACGGCCACGACCTGCGCCGGATCGGCAGCGTGGCCTCATTCTTCGTTTCCCGGGTGGACACCGAGGTGGACAAGCGCCTCGACGCCATCGGCACCCCGGACGCCGTCGCCCTGAAGAGCACCGCCGCGCTCGCCAACGCCCGGCTCGCCTACGGTGCCTACCAGCAGGTGTTCCAGGTCGGGTCGCGCTGGCCGGAGCTGGCCGCAGCCGGGGCACTGCCCCAGCGACCGCTGTGGGCCTCCACCGGGGTCAAGGACCCGTCGTTGCCCGACACGTTATACGTCACCGAATTGGTAGGCCCCAACACGGTGAACACCATGCCGGAGAAGACCCTGTCGGCCGTGGCCGACCACGGACAGGTGCACGGCGACACCGTGAGCGAGACGAGCGTGCAGGCTCAGCAGGCGTTCGACGCGCTCGCCGCGGTCGGGATCGACACCGCCGACGTGTTCACCACCCTGGAGGAGGAGGGCGTGCAGAAGTTCACCGCGTCCTGGGCGGAACTGGCCGAGACGGTGCAAGACCAGCTCGACGCCGCCTCGAAGGCCTGAGCCAGGTGGCGACGACGGTGGGCTGGCACAACCCGCTGCGCGATCCGCGCGACAAGCGGCTACCGCGGATCGCCGGACCGTCGGCGCTGGTGATCTTCGGGGTCACCGGCGACCTCGCCCGCAAGAAGCTGATGCCGGCCGTCTACGACCTCGCGGCGCGGGGGCTGCTACCGCCGGGGTTCGCCCTGGTGGGGTTTGCCCGCCGGGACTGGGCCGACCAGGACTTCGGGCAGGTGGTGCACGAGGCGGTCCGGGAACATTCCCGCACCCCGTTCCGGGAGGAGGTGTGGGCGACGCTCGCGGAGGGTTTCCGCTTCGTGCCGGGCTCCTTCGACGACGACGATGCCTTCGACACCCTGGCCGCCACCCTCGCCGATCTGGACCAGGTGCGCGGAACTGGAGGCAACCATGCCTTCTACCTGTCGGTGCCGCCTAACGCGTTTCCCACCGTGTGCAAGCAGCTGGCCCGGTCCGGGCTGGCGCAGGCCCAAGACGGCCAGTGGCGGCGGGTGGTGATCGAAAAGCCGTTCGGCCACGACCTGGACAGTGCCCGGGAGCTGAACGCCGTCGTCAACGAGTACTTCCGGGAGCACGCGGTGTTCCGCATCGACCACTACCTGGGCAAGGAGACCGTCCAGAACATCCTGGCGCTGCGCTTCGCCAACCAGCTGTTCGACCCGATCTGGAACGCCCACTACGTCGACCACGTGCAGATCACCATGGCCGAGGACATCGGCTTGGGTGGGCGGGCCGGCTATTACGACGGGATCGGTGCGGCCCGCGACGTCATCCAGAACCACCTGCTGCAACTGCTGGCGTTCATCGCCATGGAGGAGCCGGTCAGCTTCCAGCCCACCGAGCTGCAAGCGGAGAAGGTGAAGGTGCTCTCGGCGACCCGGTTGGCGCAGCCGTTGACGGAGACGACCGCGCGCGGACAGTACGCCGGCGGCTGGCAGGGCGGCACCCAGGTCGTCGGGCTGCTGGAGGAGGAGGGCTTTGCCACGGACTCCACCACCGAGACCTACGCGGCGATCACCCTGGAAGTGGACACCCGGCGCTGGGCGGGGGTGCCGTTCTACCTACGCACCGGTAAACGCCTGGGACGTCGGGTGACCGAGGTGGCTGTGGTGTTCAAGCGAGCGCCGCACCTGCCCTTCGACGCCACGATGACCGAAGAGCTGGGGCAGAACGCGTTGGTAGTGCGGGTGCAGCCCGACGAAGGCGTCACGCTGCGGTTCGGCTCCAAAGTGCCGGGCAGTGGGATGGAGGTGCGCGACGTGAACATGGACTTCAGCTATGGGCAGGCGTTCACCGAAAGTTCCCCGGAGGCCTACGAACGTCTGATCCTCGACGTGCTGCTGGGCGAGCCGTCGCTGTTCCCGGTGAACGCCGAGGTGGAGCTGTCCTGGCAGATCCTGGATCCAGTGATCGAGCAGTGGGCCGAGCACGGCAGCCCGGACCCCTACCCGGCGGGCACCTGGGGGCCAGCCTCCGCGGAAGCGATGATGGCCCGCACTGGTCGCACCTGGCGGCGCCCATGATGACCGCGACCGGAGGCCGCTCATGATTCCCGCGACCGGAGGCCGCTCATGATTGTCGACCTGCCCTCGACCACCACCAGCAACATCAACAAACGGATGGTGGAGATCCGGGAGAGCGGCGGTGCAGTCACCACTGGTCGCGTCCTGACGCTGGTCATCGTGACCGACGACGGAGCCGACACCGAGGACGCCATCGCGGCGGCCAACGAAGCCAGCCACGAGCACCCCTGCCGGGTGATCGTGCTGGCCCGCGGTGCCCGCAAGGCACATGCCCGGTTGGACGCCCAGATCCGGGTGGGTGGTGACGCTGGGGCCTCGGAGGTGGTGGTGTTGCGGCTGTACGGGCCGCTGGCCGACCACGCGGACAGTGTGGTGGTCCCCTTCCTGCTGCCGGACACCCCGGTGGTGGCCTGGTGGCCCGGTGAGCCCCCCGCGGTGCCGTCGCAGGACCCGATCGGCCAGCTGGCCAACCGGCGGATCACCGACGCCTCCGCCTCGCCCAGCCCCGCGAAAGCCCTCGCTCAGCGGCACGCGAGCTACGCCGACGGGGACTCCGACCTCGCGTGGAGCCGACTGACCCCATGGCGGGCGCTGGTGGCTTCTGCGCTGGACCAGCCACCCTTTGAGGCTGTCACCAGCGCCACCGTCACCGGCGCGGCCGAGTCGCCCTCCAGCGATCTGCTCGCCGGGTGGTTAGCGATCAATTTGGGGGTGCCGGTCAGACGGGTGCGCGGTGGGGAGGGAATCGGGTCGGTGCAGCTCGACCGCCGTTCCGGTCCGGTAGCCCTGGTGCGCCCCGCGCATTCCACCGCGGTACTCACCCAACCCGGTCAACCCGACCGCCCAGTGGCGTTGGCTCGGCGCCGGGTCCGTGACTGCTTGGCCGAAGAGCTACGCCGCCTAGATGCCGACGAGGTGTACGAGCGGGCGTTACAGGGGTTGTCCCTGGTCAAGCGCTCCAGAGCCACGGCCAAGACTGCTGCGGGCTCACCCGGGCGTCGGGCATGAGCGCGCCCGAGGTCGTCGTACACCCCAATGCGGAGCTGCTGGCCGCAGCGGTGGCTGCCCGGGTGGTGACCACACTGGTGGACGCCCAGTCCGCCCGGGGGTCCGGTTCGGTGGTGCTCACCGGTGGCGGTACCGGGATCGCGGTTCTGGAACAACTGCGTTCGTCCCCCGCCCGCGACGCGGTGGACTGGGCGCGGGTGGACGTCTACTTCGGCGACGAACGGTTCCTGCCGTCGGGTGATCCCGAGCGTAACGAGACGCAGGCCCGGGCGGCGCTGCTCGACCACGTCCCCGTCGACCCTGCGAGGGTCTTCGCGATGGTGGCCTCCGACGGCCCCGACGGTGCCGACCCGGAGGCCGGTGCCGCCACCTACGCGCGAACGTTGGCCCGCCAGAGCCGACCCGAGGACCACGCCCCGGTGCCGCGCTTCGACGTTCTGCTGCTGGGCATGGGCGAGGAGGGCCACGTGGCGTCGGTGTTCCCCGACTCCCCCGCCGTGCACGAGACCGAGCGCAGCGTGGTGGCCGTGCACGGCTGCCCGAAAGCCCCTCCCACCCGTATCAGCCTGACCCTGACCGCGATCCGCCAGGCCAGCCAGGTGTGGCTGTGCGTGAGCGGTGCCGCCAAGGCCGCCGCGGTACAGCTGGCGCTCAGCGGGGCCGGTGAGGTGGCGGTGCCCGCCGCCGGCGCCCGCGGGCTGCGGCGCACCCTATGGATGCTCGACCGCGCCGCAGCGAGCCAACTTCCTCGGGAGTTGCTGCCGCCCCTGCACTGAAGGTTCTTGCACTGACGAGTCCCGCTCTGCGGGGTTCCCTTTGCGGCGGAGCTGACGGCTGAGGACCCCGACCGGATCTCCTTCACCCACGCCCTGCGCCTGACCCGCCGTACCGCCACCGGCACGGCGGACATTCCCCCCTGAAGACTGGGCAGGCGCCCTGCCCAACCACCTTGCCGCAGATCGGGGTGCTGCTGATCCCCCACCGCCGCCACCGCACCTGCCCCTGCGCGGTCAAACGAGCCCGCCACAACAAATACCTAGTCAAGAAGCCCAGCGAACCCGCCAGCACCCGCCACCCCGCCCCGGCCACCATCCACCTGCATACCCTCAACCCCCGCGCAGCATGATCAACTTACGCTACGTGGCATTGGACGCGGCTGGATCGCAGTACCACCGGTATAAGGTTGTCAAAGAAATTCCGGGCAACCTGGTGGAAACCAATTTTGTAGAGAAGGCATTCTACGAGAATCGCGCGAATCCGCCAGGTGTCCAATTCTCATTCTCGAAATCAATTGACGAACTCGTCGAGGAGGGATATCTTGAAGAGATTCACCTCCCTTGAGTTCAATGTGACGACTAAACGATCTGGGTGTGAGAGATGAATATTTGGGATGTGCGACGTATTGCTGATGCTGGAGGACAGTCAATGAGCTGGTCTGTTAATGACCGACCTGTGGGTGAGGGACGCCCGGCAAACTCGTGGGTTGTAGCGCCACTAGAAGATGGTGCTGATTCTCGATGGACGATCTTCTACACGGAGAAGGGGATCGACGGGCGTTACGAGTACTTCGACACGGAAGACGACGCTTGCCAGTGGGCCGTCAAGAAGATCGAGAAGAACGCCGCACTCGCAAGCGCGCCCGTGCGCGTCCTCACCGAGCAAGAGGTTGAAAGGGCTGCTGAAGTGCGGAAGAAATTCCTCGAGAAGGTGAACATTCCGGACTGGAGATAGATGGACCTCTTTTGCCGTCGCAGCTGTTGACGAGTCTGGACGTTATTCTCACCCGGGGCGGCGGGGGCCTGCCCGCGGCCGTGCCGCTGGGGGTGTATCTCACTGATCCCGACGGGCTCGCCGCGGTCGGTTCGCTGGCCCTCGGTGCCGGGATCGTCCCGATCCCGGCGGGCCACGGGCAAGGTGGTTGGTTGGCCTTCGCCGGGCCCGACCCGTTCGGGCAGCTCGCGGGGGTGTTGCTGGTGGGCGGCCGGAGTTCGGGCTGAACCCTTCGCAGGGGTGGTGTCCGGTGCTAACTTGTGAGCGGTGCGACGCTGGGGGGCCTGCGGCCTGCCGGGTGCACATTGAGGTGGTGGGTGCGAGCACGCGTCTGCCCGGGGTGGGGTGGTACGGGGAGGTTGGCATGAACTTCTCGAAGCAGACGCGGATGGGTACCTACGACTTCGACCTCAACTGGATCGGGCCATGAGGGTGCACGCGCTCCGAATCAGCCGCTTTCAGCCTGGAGCAACTCAAACGCCAGACTCCGCATGGACGTCGATCGGTGACGTCGGCCAGACGTTCTCCGAAGGGGTGCTCACGCTCGCGGAGTATGAGCGTGTGGAGGCGCTCTACTTGAACGCGGTGTCGCTGCTGCTCGAAGACTCAGAAGTGCGTCAACTGATCGTCTCGGACGTGCAACTGACACCGCTGGCATCTGAGACCGCGCGGGCTATTAGGGAGGGTGCTCTGGTTTCAGCGTCCGACGCTCTTGAGATCTGCCGCCTAGAACTACGCGACGAGGTCTCCTGCCGGCTGGAAGACGATGGACGGTTCTACGTCCACATCGGCTTCGATTACTACCTGTACGTCGGGTCTAAGCAAGTCAGTGCGGCAGCCATTGAGGCGATCGAGCAGTCGGGGCTTTTCGTCGAACAAGGCATCCCTTCGCCGTACACGACCGCCGACTGAGGGCGTCGTGAACGGCGCAAGCAGGGTCAGATGGCTGGTGTGTCGATGGCTGGCTTCGATCGTCGTCGTTCTGGCTGCCGTGCTCGGGGCGGTTCAATCCCACGCCGATGTCGCTACCACGGCTGCATCCCACGGCTACGACCTCCGTGAGCAGCTTGCACTTGCCGCAGTCGATGACTGCGCCTCCGATGCTGTTGCGTCCGACCCGTCCGTCATTACAACCGGGGGCAGCTTGACCCGCGTGTGCTCACCCGAGGCATGACCCAGCTGCGGGTCGACCTGAAGGACGGCACCTGGCAGCGCAAGAACAACAGCTTGCTCGAGCTGAACGCCCTCGACGTGGGGTGGCGGCTCATCTCCACTGTTACGAAACTCAGGGGCAACCTGAACGGGAGCTGAGGCTCCCCCGCAAGACGATCGGTCTGCGGGACGCCCAAGCGGACGTCTTACAATCTGTGTTACGTTGAGTACATGGCTGACACGATCACCTTTCGTCCCGATGAGGACGCCGCCCGTGCTCTGGCGGTGTTGACCCGCGACGGAACACCGGTGTCGAGCGCTGTGCGAGCGGCCCTGATCGACGCGGCTCGTGAGCAGGCCCGATCCACCCTTCGTGCCGAGGCAGAGGCGCTAGCCGCCGACGAGCAGGACCGGGCCGAGGCTGCACAGGTCCTGCGGGACATGGAGAGCCTGCGTGCGTGGTGAGGTCTACCGGCTACGTGCACCTCGGGACGTCCAGGGGCACCAGCAGCAAGGCTCTCGGTACGGCGTAGTCGTCCAGTCCGACCAGTTCCCGCTTTCGACCTGGCTGGTTGCTCCGACCTCTACCTCGGCACGTCCGGCCAGTTTCCGCCCTGAAGTGGAGATCGGCGGGCGAACGACACTTGTCCTCGCCGAGCAGACTGCGGCGGTCGACCCTGCCCGTCTCGGCGCCAGCTTGGGCAACCTCACGTTCGATGAACTGCGGCACGTGGATGCGGCCCTGCGACTCGTACTCGACCTCTAGATTGCTGCCGCTTCGTCTCGCTGACGATCGCTCAGCGGGACGGTGCAGGTCATTCTTCGCGGCCGATGTGGCGGGCCTACGGAGTTTCCGTAGTACGCTTATTTCGTGTGGAGATCCATCGGTCGGCACGTCGGCACCAGATCCCTGATGCCGACATCGAGCACGCCTACGCACAGACCATCGCCTGGGCCGAACTGGGTGATGATCCGCCGCGTTACCTCGTGGCTGGCGCTGACCGGGCCGGGAACCTCCTGGAGTTGGTGGTGATAGGGGCCGAGGACGACGAGCTGGTCATTCACGCGATGAAGCTGCGGCGCAGCACCCAAGCGGAACTGTTCGGAGGAGGCTCATGAGCGAGCGCACCTATGGCCGCACGATGGGCGGGAAGCCGATCAACGACCAAATGATCGAGAAGCTGGCGGATGAAGCGGAACGAGGATACGAACCCGGCCAGCTGCAGGGCCGTCGCCGCGGACCTGGCCGTCCACCCCTCGGTGACGCCGCCAAGTTAGTGGAGTCGGTGCGTCTTGAGCCTGCTCTGCGGGACGACGCGGCGCAGCGGGCCGCGGCTGAAGGTGTCACCGTCTCTGAAGTCATGCGCCGGGCCCTACGTCAATACCTCCGGAGCGCGTGAGCGAGCCTCCCTGCAGTCCCCGATCGGCTACCGGTGACCGGTCGTCCGCCGGGACGATCAAGAGTCCATCGACCTGTGGGACCCATCAGCAACCGGGTCTCGTCGCCAGGGGGATACTTGGTCCATGCGAGACCCGGCCAGGGTCGGGCAGGAGGCGCGATGACAAGCTTTCAGCCGCAACTGTGGGTAGATCACGCCGCCGCGGCCGTCTCGTTCTACGAGTCGGCGTTCGCGGCGACGGTCGTGCACCGCGTTGGCGAGGGTGACGACATCGTGGCGCAGCTCATGGTGGGTGACGCGGCGTTCTGGGTGGCAGCGTCGAGTCCAGATCTGAGGCGGCTGAGCCCTCTTTCGGCCAACGGTGCGACGAGTCGGACGCTGCTCGTTGTCGAGGACCCAGATGCGCTGGTCGAACAGGCGGTCGAGTCCGGTGCTTCGCAGGTGGCTGCCGTCAGTGAGGAGCACGGCTGGCGCTTGGGACGCATCGTCGACCCATTCGGTCATGAGTGGGAGGTCGGTAGACCCGTCGGCTCTTGGCCGCCAGGCTGCTAGCCCAGCGTGTCGGTAGCCGACGATCGGCATACGGGACGCCTTCGACACAGGGCTTCGACGCGCTGGCCGGAGGCGGGCCGACTCCTGGCGGATGAGCTCGTTAGTGGCCGATGCTCTCGCGGCTGTGGACTCCGAGCTCGAGCTCTACGAAGGAGGCGATCAGGGCGCGGTAGGTGCGCTCCACGACCTCGGGCGAAGCCCCACCCGACACAGCCAGCGAGCGGACCCGCGCGATGACGGCGTCGACCCGCGCTGGTGCGCGGACCGCATCCTCGCCCTGGTCCCGCTTGAGCCTGCCGGCTTGCTCGACCCAGGCTTGACGTTCGCCGATCAGCTCTACGATGCGTTCGTCGACGACGTTGATCGCCTCGCGGATCTCGGTCAGGTCGGGGTTGCGGCGTGCGTCCACGCGCAAAGTGTACGAACTCTTGACCTTGCTCCTTGGGGCTCCGCTTAGGCCGCGGCGACCGCGACGACCGGCTCGCGGACGGTGGCCTGCCCGCGTCTACCCTCAGCTGCTGAGCTCCACGACCTGCACCTCGGACTCGACCCCCTCCGGCATCGAGCTGCTTGCAGGTCATGCTCGCTGCGAGGCAGGCATACTGCTGGCCCGTCATAGCGTGAGGGCAACTGATGAGCCTGGCCTTTTGGATCACGTCCCTGGTCATCGTCGCGACGCCCGGCACGGGCGCGCTGTTCACGATCGCCGCCGGTATCGCCCGGGGCCGGCGCGCCTCCCTGGTCGCGGCGGCCGGCTGCACGCTGGGGATCGTCCCGCACCTTGTTGCGGCGATCACCGGCGCCGCTGCACTGTTGCATACCAGCGGCGTCGCCTTCCAGGTCCTGAAGGTCCTTGGCGTGCTCTACCTGCTGTATATGGCATGGTCCACCTGGCGCGACCGCGGCGCGCTGATAATCTCTACTGACGCTGCGCCGCGTTCCTCCCGCCAGGTGATCGCTTCAGCGGTGCTAGTCAACCTGCTGAACCCGAAACTGACCATCTTCTTCTTCGCCTTCCTGCCCCAGTTCGTTCCCGCGGGGAGCAGCGGAGCGCTGGCACACCTGGTGGCGCTCAGCGCGATCTTCATGGCGATGACGTTCGTAGTGTTCGCCGTCTACGGCGTTTTCGCCGCTGGCATGCGTACCCACCTGATCGAACGCCCGCGGATCATCGCCAAGGTGCGCAAGGTCTTCGCCCTGTCCTTCGTCGCCCTCGGCGCGCGCCTGGCCACCACGACCCAGTGACCACGGCCGGGTGTGGGCCTCGACGGGAAGAGCCCATTCGGGCAGGCAGCCGCGGGCGTGGAGGTGCAGCCGTGCGGCTACAGGCACGCCAGGCCGGGACAACCTGCTTGCTACGTGCCGAGAAGGGCGCGCCGCATGAACGTTCGGTGCGCTGGCTGATGACGAGCGGGGACGAGGGCAGCAAAGGGCCGCCAGCCCGGATCCGCTGGGGCCCGGCAGATCCGTCGGCTCTTGGTCGCCGCCTGGCTGTCAGCCCAGCGTGTCGGTAGCCGATCCTCAACCGGTGATACGGATCTATCTCTTCCACCGGTTCGACGACGGCAAGACCGGCTCCGCTGGGGTTCTGCATTACACAATGACCGTGGTTATGTAGTACAGTACCCGTGTGGCGGTGATCTGGGCTGAGAGCGCCGACAAGCACGGCATCCCGCGCGAGGACGCGTTGCACGCGATCGCCAACGCCTCCTACGTCGAGTCGGAGTTCGACGAGCCACGAATTCCGGGCCGGGTCCGGCCGACTCTGTTCATCGGACCGCCACGCCGGCTCGGCGCCCCGTTGCTGGAGGTCATGGTGGAAGTTGCTCCACCGCGTGATCTGCACATCTTTCACGTGATGATCGCCCGCCAGAAGCACCTCAACCGGATGGGAGAGACCCAGTGAGCAGCACCGAGAAGAACTACCAGCAGGCCGCCGAGTGGGCCGAGCACGACATGACCTTGAAACCAGATTCGACCACTGCGCGACGAGGAGAGGCCGCTGCCACGTTCGGCCGTGATCTGCTCGAACGGGCAACCGGGGGACGCCCGTCGATCGACCCGAATGCGCGACCAGGGCAGCACTCACCGGTGCGGCAGGTTCGACTGCCAGCCGAGGTGAACGACCAGCTGACTGCCCTCGCGCAAGCCGAACATCGCAGTCCCAGCGACGTCATCCGCGACGCCCTGGCCGACTACATCGCCGCGCACACCGCCAGCTGAGCAGACACCACCTCCCGGACGATCCGCAGCGCCTCGGACCGGTATCGGCTGATCAGCCTCGGGGCAGGACCGGCTGGTGATTCGGGATGCCACCGCTCACCGACCATCGGCAGATCCGCGCGCTTCGCATAGGGATCCCGCTCCGGGATGTCCGTGGAGACGTCCCGGTGATGGGGCGGCGCATGTCGTGAAACGCCCAGGGATGGTCACAACTTAGACGATGGCTCTGGCGGCACACCACCATAGGAAATTGCCTCGCCGTCGTCGGTGACTCCGAAAACGGCCATGTTGGTCGGGAGGGGGCCGCCTGACAGGAGCGGTCGGGGGTCGGCTCTGTGCTTCACGGCGCGGCGAACGGGGTGCGCGCGTGCTCGAGCTGCCTGATAGCCCGGGTGCATGACCGTGCCGCTGACGTTTTCTCTGTCGCTGCGGGTGCCCGCCGAGATCTCCGCTCGGATGCGGCTGGAGTACCGGTCGAGCTCCCGTTCGTACTCAGCTGCGTCGTCGTAAACCGCCACCACGACGTTGCGCCGCTGGCTGCGCGCCGGATCGAAGCGGTAGCGGCGAATCCCCTAGCGCCAGATCGTGTCGTCGTCAGGATCAACTTGTCCCATGAACCTGTCCCGCCCTTCGCTGACCCGCGGTGCCTCATCATGCCAATCGGACAATGTCCACGATCGCAGAGCGAGCAGCGGTTAGCGATCGCGGTTACCGGTCAGCGATTCCTCGCCGGGCGGCGGTAGCCCGTACGACGGCTCGCTCGGCGGCAGACGAGTGCGACGTCAGGGGCCTCAGCTTCGTCCTCGAGGCATGCCTGTAAACCATCCGGCATCCGGCATCCGGCATCCGGCATCCGGCATTCGCTACCGCCCGTTCAAGCCGGCGGCTTGCCCCCGTTGCGGGGAGGAGTAGCCGGCACCGCCGTAAGTGGCGCTCCGTCGGCGTCGGACGGTCATTCGCGGCGGCCGAGCGGCTGCTTTCGCGGGCAAGGCCTGATACACCGTGTGGATGCTGCTTCCGCCGGGCCTGATCTCGCTCGCAGACATCCGCGTCGCCGTGGACGCCGAGCTGGACGGCCCGCCGAGGCTGCTGCCGCCCAGCAGCGTCCACCCTGCGTTGCTGGCGCGGCGCGAGGAGTTCGCAGCGTGGGCTTTCGAGAGAGTGCAAGGCGAGTTTGTGCCACCGGCCGAGGTGACCGTCGCGGTGAGCAAGGCCGGGCACGGAGTGCGCCCGGTCGCGGTGTGGGACCTGCCGAGCAGGCTGACGTACTCGGCGCTGTCGGACCGTCTGCGGCCAGCGTTGCCACCGGTCGCCCGCAGCCGCGGGGCGTACAGGGCGTTCCAGCGGGCGCCGTCGGAGGCCGGAGCGAAGTACATCGTCTCGTCCGACATTGCCGCGTGTTACCAGTTTATTGACCACGCGCTCTTGGCTTCGGAGCTGCTAACTCAGACCGGCGAGGCGGCGACGGTCTCCGCCCTCATCTCGCTCCTACGCGAAACGAGCGGGCGCACGTACGGCCTGCCGCAGCAGTCGCCGGCGAGCGACCTGCTGGCTGAGACGTTCCTTCGCCGGCTTGAGCGGGCACTGGTGCGCAGAGGTTTGAAGGTGTGGCGCTACAACGACGACTTCCGGTTCGCGTGCAGCTCCTGGTCAGAGGTTGTCAGGTCCGTCGAGGTCCTTGCTGACGAGTCGCGGGCTGTCGGGCTGACCGTTAACGACCTCAAGACGGTCACGTGGACCGCCGGGAAGTACACCGCGAACCTGGACTTGGCGGAGGCGCTGCGCACGGAGATCGCAGCGGAGGCCGAGCTGGACCTGACGCAGATCGAGATCGACTATGACGGCACGGTCGTCGAGGCGGCGCCAGACAGCGGCGACGTCGACGCGCTGGCGGCTATCCGTGTGCTCGAGCGCTGGAACAAGATCGCCGGACCTGGCCGGGGCCGCATGACCCAGGCGAAGCGGCCCGAGCATCGCGCCGTCGTCGAATTACTGCCGGCGGCGCTCAAGACCTTGGAGGCAGCCCCGGAGACCGATCCGGACGTGCTCGCGCTGTGTATGAAGGTCCTGCGCTACGAGAGGACTGCGACGCCGGCCGTTGCCTCCTACCTAATGACCCGGAACGGCGAAGCCGCGGTCGTCAGCGCGTTCGACAAGCTCCTGGCGGCGAAGGCCTACCTCAACGGATGGCAGACCTGGTGGCTGCAGCCCGTAGCCCGCCACGCCGGCTTCGCGTCGGGACAGGGCTCGAAGGCTCGCAACGCGTGGGCTCGGGACGCACTCACAGTCGCCGAGCACAGCCCCGTCCTGCGGGCCCACGCCGCGCTGACTCTCGCACGGCTGGGCATGGTCAACTCGGCGGAGCTGCTGTCGCTGTACGACCGCACAAACGTGACGCTGCGGCCGGTTGTCGCGGTGGCGATCGCGCTGTGCCAGCCCGCCGCCGACGTCGCAGCGGCCGTGCGCGGCGACTCTCGCTTACACGCGTGGGCCTACGACTGGGCGAGCATTCATGCCTGAGACGCCGACGTTGTCAACGCTGGCCGAAGTCGCGCTCAGGCGCTTGACGGCCCGCGCGGCGATGCACGCCGTGGGGCTCGGCCGTGCGGTCGGCGAACCCGGCCGCCACTTGCCCGCTCGCGAGCTCGACAGCGACGTCAACGCGCTCGTCGACCTCGTCGCCGTGACTGAGTCCTACTTCGCGGATCGGCTCGCCGAAGCCGCGCCCGCCGTGAGGCAACCCTCGAATTGGCACGCCCGCGCCAAGGCGTGGCGGGACGAAGCCAACTACGACGTGGCCGCAGACCCGCGCTGGCCGGTCCTCATGGGGTTCGTAGAGGCCCGCAACGCGCTCCAGCATGGCCTTGGACGCCTCACCGAGCTGCAACTCGATCCAATTTCGCGCAGGGGTCGCGAGCCTCGCCGCACCCAGGTCCTCCGTGACCTTGCGGCCTGCGGCCTGGTCCTCAACGGCGACCGGGTGACCGTCCTGGCTAGAGACGTTGAGCGGTGCCTCGTGGCCTGCCGTGAACTGGTCTTGACAGCGGATGAGGGGCTCTGGCTCGCTGGTGGGGCCGCCGCCGGGTAGTGATCCAGCCAAAAAGGAACCAGAATCCTCGCTACTCGTTAACCAACCGGCCGCCTTGAGCATGATCCCCGGCGCTCCGACGGCGCTGGTCCCATCGCCAGTGCCGCATGACCCATTATGGACCGATGGCGCCGCTCGACTACAAGTTGCACACACTCGGGTGGCGCGCGTTCCAGGACCTCTCCGCCGTCGTGCTCCAACGGGCGCTCGGGCAGGCGTTTCACTCGTTTGCGGACAGCAACGACGCTGGCCGCGACGGCGCGTTCCACGGCACGTGGGCGGTACCGGGGGACGCGCCGCACCCCGGGCTCGCCGCCGTGGCTCTAGGACGAATGACCGTTGCGCAGTGCAAGTTCAGCAGCCGAGCCACTGGGACGCTCACGCCGTCGATGCTTGCAGACGAAGTGTCGAAAATTGAAACGCTGCGTCGGCGGGGGCTGTGTGACGCGTACCTGCTCATGACGAACCTGCGCGTGTCCGGCCAGACCGAAGCTTGGGTCTCGGAGCAGTGCGCCAGCGTTGGTGTCACCGCGTCCCTAGTGCTCGACGGCGCCTGGATCTGCCAGCAGATCGAGAGCCGGCCGGATCTGCGTCGCTACGTCCCGCGGGTGTACGGGCTTGGCGACCTAGGTCGGATTCTTGATGACCGGCGACTGCGCCAGGCGGAGGCACTGCTTGCGCGGCTGCGGCCAGACCTCGCGACGTTTGTCCCGACAGTTGCCTACCGCCGCGCAGCCGAAGCCGTCGCGGACCACAGCTTTGTCCTGCTGCTTGGAGAGCCCGCGTGCGGTAAGACAACGATCGCCGCGACCCTTGCGCTTGCCGCCCTCGACAACTGGGGTTCCGGCGTCCGCCGCGTCGACTCGGCCGAAGAGCTCGTCGGCGCGTGGGACGTCGATGATCCGGACCAACTGTTCTGGGTCGATGACGCTTTCGGCAGTATCCGCCACGACCCCGCCCTCACCGATGGGTGGACCCGTCGGATGGATCAAGTGATGACGGCGATTGACCAAGGCGCGAAGGTCGTACTGACTAGCCGGGACTACATCTACCGCGATGCCCGCCCGTACCTCAAGGAGTACGCGCATACCCAGCTGCGCGAGCGGCAGGTTGTCGTAGACGTCACCGAACTCACAACTGAAGAGCGGCGGCAGATCTTGTACAACCACCTCAAGGCGGGCGATCAGCCTGCTGCGACGCTACTTCGCTGGCGCCCGCACCTGCGCGCCGCCGCCGATGTCGAGCGTTTCCAGCCGGAAGTCGCCCGCCGCCTCGCCCACACCGCATTCACCGAAGCAGCCCGGATTGCGTCACGCGACGACCTGGTCCGTTGGTTTGAGCGGCCCGTACCGTTTCTAACCGACGTTCTATCGCAGCTCGACTCTGCGACTCGCGCGGCACTGGCAAGCGTGTACATGGCTGGTGAAGAACTTGCGGCGCCAGTCATGCTGACGCCGCAGCTCGTCGACGCCGTCGCCCGCCTAGGTTCGTCGCTGCCCGAGGTATTGGGAGCGTTCGCCGCCGCCGATGGGACCTTTCTGCAGTTGTCGACGGACAGCGTTGGCGACCCGGTTTGGAGGTTCCGCCACCCGACAATCCGGGAGGCGTTTGCCACCGTCGTAGCCAAGGACGTCAACGCTGTCGGCGTTTTCCTAGATGGACTATTGCCGGACGAGATCGTCGCGCAGCTCGACTGCGGGGGCGCGTCCGCACGAGGCACGCTCGTCCGCGTCCCAGTTTCTATGTACGACCGGGTCGTACCAAAGGTCCCCGTGCCCAGTCGTGGCGGAAGCTGGTTAAACCCAATGGCTTGGTTCCTCCAGCACCAGTGCTCCGATGAGTTTCTTCGCCTATGGGCGGCGCACCACTCGACAGAGTTGCCCCGGCTTGCGACCTTCGGCATGTACATCTCCGCGATGTGGGAACCGAGTCTTCTCGCCCGCCTCCAGGGCGCGGGCGCCCTGCCCGAAGCCGTGCGAGCTGGCGCCGCCGCCAAGCTCGCTGAGTACGCGCTCTTGTTTGATGGCGGTTGGCTCGACAACAACGTTGTCAAGCTGCTTTCCAGCGATGAACGGAAGAGCATCCTGGACCGGGTTCGTGACGAGGTTCTTCCGGACTTGCGCCACCACATCGACGAATCCGGCGACGGGTGGAGTGAGGACGTTGAACCAAGCGAGCGGTACAGAGAGGCGCGCAAGACAATCGCGTTCTACCTGGACGCGTTCAGCGCTGACGCCGACGCCCTAGCTCAGCTCGCGGATGCGAAGGCCTACATCGACGAGCGACTCTCTAATGACGACGAGGCATACAAGCCGCCGCCCGCGGCCCGCCTCGCCGCCGAGGCGCCGACCACCACCTCGAACCGCGACGAGTTCGATGACATCGCGGAGGGGCACCGCTAAGGGCCCGCGATTATTTAATGTCGTGAGGTTCGGGCGTGTCGGCGGGTGGGGGGTTCAAGGTGTAGTTCCAGTCGCCGTGGAAGGCGTGGCGGGTGAGGATGTGTTGTGTTTCCAGGGCTTT
>JAABUP010000771.1_pt1 | contig 69219 bp, 93 predicted proteins | sample 5559201 | NCBI WGS metagenome assembly JAABUP01 (sample SAMN10711887, study PRJNA513373) | rock metagenome | isolation source: Antarctica rocks | place: Antarctica
AGTCGAAAGTCGAAAGTCGAATTTTCAGTGATTGAGATTTGAAGTTAGTTGAAGGTAAGTTTGGGAGATAAGATTGTTAGACGTTGTCACTCGTGTTCAGTGAACGAGTACAATAAGGTTGTTTGGTACCAAAAATTCATATCATCTATCGATGTAGTAAATCCAACTATGGTTACACATGTAAAATGTAATTATAAGACGAAGTAGAAACGCTTCGTGTGGAAAGTCCGCTCAGAAGAATCGAGTGCCATCGAACATGCCTGGGGGAAAGACGGAGTAGATGACGAGGACGACGAGCATGAGAGATGCGTCGAGTGCGATGAAGAGGTTCTGGTTGGTCTCGATGGAGCCGTTCCAGCCACCGAGCAGCTCGATGGATCGATAGACGGATCGGACGACGATGAGGAGGGTGGTGGCTGCGAGGACGGTGAGGTAGAGGGTGACCTTGCCTGGGGAGACTTCGACGGAAGTGGAGCGGTGGACACCAGCAGATTCGACGTCGGATGAGGTGGGGGAAAGGGAGTTGGATCGCTTCTTCTCGACAATGGCACCGGTGTTGGAAGATCGCATGGGTCGGGGAACCATCCAGTTGGGGAGAGTAGCGATGAAGTCGTACTGCTTGTTCACGGGCTTGTTGAGATAGTATCGGTAAATGAACTCGGCCCAGACGACGACGAAGCAGAGGGTGACCACGAGTTGGGTGATGACACCGCCGGTCATGATGTAGGCTCCTTTGTTGGCGTTCGCGTCAGTGATGGCAGATCCGGCGATACCGCCGCCGGCTCCTTGAATGGAAAGGCAGACGATGTCACCGGTGACGAAGATCGTAGCGAAGGAGACGGAAGTGATACTGGTCCATCGGTTGCCTGTGGCTTTGATGATGCGACCGAGGAGAACGTAGTTTGCCGCGGAGAAGAAGACCGGAGCGATAATGAGACAAGTGACCCTTGGGGGACAGTCAGCGAATGAAGGTTGCGTGGAGAAATAGGTACTCACTGCATGATGAACCAGCTCTTCTCAAAGTACCATCCACCGCCGTTGTTGATGTTCCAGTAAGTGTTGGTGCGAGAGAGGTATCGTCCGAGCCAGCCGAGAACCTCGGTAAGACCGCCGAGGCATAAAGTCGCAAAGGTGTACCAGTTGCGCCAGTAGACGGTCAGGAGGATCTGGATAGCGGTGACAATGGTAAAGAGAGCGAGGAAGCTGAGAGAAGTCAGCGAATGGGGTCTTTGAACAAAGGAGGGTATGACTCACGCATCTGTCGAGCTCGTGGTGAGGAGGTAGCCGAAGCTGTCATAGTAGACTTCGCCAGAGTGGGTGTTGACGGACCCATTGACTCGGTTGCAAGGGGTGGTACCGGTGAGGTTGGTCTCTTTGTGGTAGTCGGGGCAGAGGTCGGACGACATGGTTGCGAAGTGGCCGGTTTAGTTTGGGTGTGTGGTGTGGTTCAGTGAGTCGCAAGTGAGATTGTGTGATTGATGAGAAGTAGAAGTCGGAATCTGAGGCGGAGCTATATATCTTCTAAAGGGCGATCGTCCGACGCGGTCTCTGACTGGATGAGGCCATGAAAGCCGATCGAGAGGAGAGATGACCGTAAGGGGGGGTGGGGCGGTCATGGCTCATTGAGACCTCGCCTGAAAGGAAGCGCACCAAACCATAGATTCGTACAACGGCCTCGTATCTGAATTTCGGGCATGGCCCCCGTCCCCTTGCCGCTTCGAGGTGTTTCATCCTTTCGGTCGCCGCGCGTATGCCTTACGTCATGTTCCCGCGGTGAGGGAAACCTTGGGCGAGTGACGGCTCATCAGATCCCTTTCTTGGAACAGGAACATGGACGGTCTGAAATGAGCGAAGCTCTGCAGTACGCATTTATGACGTAACACAAGAGGCATTGTCGGGCCGTATCCCGAAGATCGTGGTTTCAGGTGGGAGTGAGGTGTGATATGTTTCCTGATACGCGAGCTTCGACTGGTCAGATTGAAAACGATTCCGTCTGGATTTGTTGCCAAACCTCCGCCAAAAACGGCAAGCGCGATTTCATCATCAAGGACAACGACATTTCGACATACCTACACGATGACAGAGATTACTCCCAAACAAAGCATAGTGGGAGGACTCCGATGCGTCGTCCCAGCAGCTCTTGCCGATCGGCGACCCCTCCTACACCACCGTACGTATCTTCGGAACTCCCTTGTTGCCCCATCTTCCCGTCTGCTCCCCAGTGTCGTCGATATGCGCTGATTGGCATCCATAGTGAATGCCGATACCACCTGGCTGCTGCAAATCCCCATTCCCTCTACCGCCCGAGACACCGACCGACGATGGCACAACATCCTCTTCGACCCTTGGCTCGCTGGATCGCAAAGCGAGGTGGCGAGCTGGTTCAGTCGACAGTGGCATGGTATCACTCCGGCGTTAGGGAGCATCGCCGAGGTAGAGGAGTTGTGTCGGGAGGTAGAGGAGATCTCTTCTGGCTCGAGGCGAAGCGACTTTTTGACTGCGACAACCTCTTCCTCCTCATCCACCCCATCCTCCACATCAATCACATCCTCCACATCAATCACATCCTCCTCATCCACCCTGTCCTCCACATCCACCTCTACCTCCACATTCACCTCTACCTCCATTAGCCCCGAGCCCACTTTTATCGACACCATCGCCATCTCCCACGAGTTTACCGACCACTGTCACCAGTCCACCCTCCTCGAATGTTCCCCTTCCACCTCCGTCATCGCGTCCGCCAACGCCGCTGCCCTTATCAAGGGGTGGAAACACTTCGACCGCGTCGAGATCACCCCGACATTCTTTGGCGACTGGCGGGAAACAGCGGGTGGGGCGACCCCATCGTGGTTGAGTATCAATTGGCTGCAGACCAAGTGGGACGCGCTGTACTACCATTCGGCGGTGATGGTTGCCTGGGAGCAACATATCGGCGATCTCGGTACTGGAGAAGCCGAAGCTGTGATCTATACACCTCACGGTATCCATCCGGCCACTCTCACAACCGTCGCGAAAGCTTCCCCACCCATCCAGACCCTCGCTTTCCTGCACGGGCTCCACGATATCAGCATCGGATCCCAGCTGAACCTCGGGGCGCATAACGGTCTCGCCGCGCAAAGATTGCTCGGCGCGAAGTATTGGATCGGCACACATGACGAGGTGAAGAAGGGCGGTGGGTTGGTGAGCTGGTTCCTGAAGAGGAAGGTGTATACGGTGCAGGAGGCGCTGGAGAAGGCGAAAGAGCAGGGTGATGGAGGGGAAGTGGACGCGAGGTTCATGGATCTGAAAAATGGGGAGACGGCGGTGCTGGCGTAGCGGGTGAAGATTGGCCGCTGGTCATGTTGCAGATCTTTAGATCAGTACTGTTGTGAGTTCAAGTCAACATAGCATCACATCATCGTTTGAATAGCTTGGCCCGTTTTGGTTGACTTCGGGGTCACCACTAGCTGAAGGCACCGGTCATGCTCCGAGTCCCGAACGAGTCCGGAACTGTTGAGATTCGAGCACCTTTAGTGAAATGTAAGGTATATATACGAGTATGGTAGGTATGAATGTCCGAGGCGATGGGGAAGCTGCCAACTAGGCCTGCTAGCTAGCTGGATAGGCGAGTAAGATTATACGCTTCAACAGGAACGGCCTACTCCGCTTGACCTGACTTTTCTGTTCTCCAAAATGTATATAACAGAACCTAAAAACTAGTTGTGATTACATCTGATTCGGCCCAGATGCCGGCTTCCAATGACAACCCTCTTGCACACCTCGCTTCCCTCTCCACCGAACAACGCAATCCCAATACTTCCAACATCGACGTCGTCCCCACCCTCGAGCTATGCGGTGCGTCCTCTCCATCTTTTCCTCTTCCTCGTGCACCTTGTTTGACGCGTGATAGAGATCATCAATCGAGAAGATGCGACAGTCGCGACCGCTGTCTCCCGCTGTCTGCCCGAAATTGCTCGGATCATAGACGAGCTCGCTCCGCGTCTTCGAGCTGGTGGAAGGGTCATCTATGTGGGAGCTGGGACGAGTGGCCGGCTCGGGGTACTGGACGCTTCTGAGATGTGCGTATCACCATGAGCACCACTTCCAATCAAGATTCCAATCAAGCTGAAGTTATATAGCCCGCCAACTTTCTCCGCACCGTATGGCCAATTCATCGGGTATGTCCACTTCCCCTTCCCAGCTGTGCTGAAGCTGATGAGCGCAGTATCATAGCCGGCGGCGACCGCGCGATCCGCTTCGCTGTCGAAGGCGCCGAAGACTCCCTCTCCCTCCCCGTCACCGACCTCTCATCCCTCACCCCACCACTCCAACCTCAACTCGACTCTGTCATCGGCCTAACCGCTTCTGGACGAACACCATATGTCCTGGGAGCACTCCGGTATGCGAGGGAGCTTGGGTGCTTCACGGGTGGGGTGTGTTGTAGCTCGCCGAGTGAGATGGGGAGGGTCGGCGAGGTTATCGTGGAGTGCCCGGTTGGGGGGGAGGTGGTCACTGGGAGTACGAGGATGAAGAGCGGGACGGCGCAGAAGATGGTGCGTTACCAGTTCGGGGTGAAATGATGGTCTGGAGTAGGTGCTGAGTAGGGGCGGTAGGTTTTGAACATGATCTCGACGGGTGTACAGATCAGGATAGGGAAGACTTATGGTAACCTAGTACGCCTATTCTGCGATGCGAACTTCACAAGTTGATCCGAACCCAGATGGTGGACGTGAAGACCTCCAACATAAAGCTCCTCGACCGGGCACGGCGGATATTTAGAGCTGTCCTCGTACCTCTCACTGAGCCGCACATGTCCACCCAGCCTTCAATCGACACAGACGACGACGGCGCTGTGGACCGGTTGATCGCGAAGTGCGGTGGGAGCGTGAAGACGGCTGTGATTGCGGCACGGTGGGGATGTGGAGCTGAGGAGGCGGTAGAGAGATTGGAAGAGGTCGATGGCGTCTTGAAGAAGGCGCTTGAGGGATAAAGTAGAGGCGCAACGAGGGGAGCAGTTTGATCGGGACTGAGGAAGAAGGGCTGCCTTCAAAGGCATGTCTGTCATCAGCAGTTTTCGGATCAAAGATGCAGGGGTAGATGCATTCCTCGCGAATGATATGCAATGTCATGGGCTAACCTATTACATCGCATGCATAGATTGTTCTGGAGAATTCTTGTGCAGCAACCTGCTTTCGAATCGTAAGAAAGGATCCTTGCAACTGTTTTGCTTCCCGGGCTTCTCATAAGGGAAGGGGTATGACGTTCTCCAGAATGAGCCAGATGTCAGCGAGCCCGCCTTGCCACCCTTCTCATCTCTATTCCACCAGTCACAAAGCTGACTTATACCTCAAATCAGTAGATTTCCCCTCATCTTCTGCCGCATCGTCGACCGGTTGCATCACCGATCTGCGAGATGGTCTCGACGCACAAGCCTGCTTCATACTTTCCCGCCATATCCTCTCGAGCGCCTTCAAGAAATCGGGTCAAAAAATCAGGTCTCTCGATACCTCCTACCAATTCGAGTCCGAGAACCACACGTTCCAGCTCCACGAAGCAGACTCAACGACCGATGGGATCTCGGCTGACCGCCAACTACAAGAAGGGTTTTGGGGATCGTCAATCCGATACATGGGACTTCGAGGAATCTTCAAAATCCCAGCCCAGCCCCACCTTCACCTCAAATGAACCTACCTTTGTGATCGACACGGCGGACAGGCCTGCTGGTTGTATGGGAACGATAAGCCGCGCGGTCGGTTCGATCCCAAACGAATCGAAACTCACCTCACGCGCTTGGGATACCGCCCACTCTGTGACCGAAACCTGGAAGACAGGTGAAAAGCCTTCGACCGTTGCAGGGCGAGAGCTGCGAGGTTTGCAAAGAGCTCTACGAACTCGATCACCGCAGGATCAGGAGACGCGTGTTGCTCAGAGTTTGGTCAGCTATGCTCTGACCGATGTCACGGATAGCAGATTACGGTATGTCTTCCTGACAAAATTGGAGCACCGCTAACACGTTTGTCCAATAGAGAGTACAGAGATCAGGCCGAAAGTGCGGCGAAACGATTGTACCTCAACCACTATCCGTTGCTACCACATGATTTCTCGAAACAATGGGACAACAAGCCAAACTACTTTGCCACGCCATACTCCAAATACGTTCAGCCTACGATACGAACGGGCATACAACTCGCCTCGGCAATCGCCACAGGTTGTACTCGCCTCGCCAAAAGTGCTGTCGACACGATTGGGCCGGCTGTCCGTTCCTGTGTTGATTGGGTGAGCGCTGCTGCTCCCAGACTTGCCGAGCAATTTTCCAGATGGCCCCACAAGCTCCCTCAGAGCTTCTTCTGGACATATGATTCGCCAGCTCGTTCGTCGCATCGGTCTGGAACTGACACCAATCATGAAAAGTCTTTTTGTGACTGCACAGTCCAGAGCTGACACGATGGGATTGAGGCGTTATCCGAATGAATCTCGCTACCTCTAGACTCGTAACACTGATGATTTGCCGCGGCTGCAAATCATCAACCGCAAATCCCGTTCATCCCCGGTTTCCAACGCGGAAGACTACGAAAAGGGCGATTCGCCTTCATCGGATAGCGAAGACGGTTCGTACGGCTCACTGTTCAAGGCACGGACACCCTCCCAATCGTCTTGTAGCTCCGCAGATTCGCTCGGGTCGGCGAAGTCCATGTTGTCTTTCATTTGATGATATCTACCTCGGTGATGATCAGATGGATGTCGGTTTTGACCGAGTCGTGGAAGCCGATTGATACCAAATGGCAGAGAGCCTGAATGTGATTCGCGATGTCGTCCCGGTTGTTGTCATGTTTCGTCGGCTTTCTTTCCGATGTTCATCATTGCAACGCCGAACAAGGGGAAGGTTAGCGACACCTTCTGACACACGCGGTGTCGTGAGCTTCTGGTTGGAAGCTTCCGCCAGCCTCCTTTGACACCCATCAGCGTCTCAGACACCCATTAGCATCACGAAAATGGCTTCTCAACACATCTCCCCATCACACCATACACCCGATAGAGATCCCAACATCATCTCACAACATGCCTCTTCGTAGACGCTCATCCCGTCCCGCTCTGAGATGAGCAGATGCCACCGGTCGATCGGTTGGGATCTACCAATCCCACTTCCAAACACAGGGCCCGACCAACTCCGTCAGTGGAAGCTCGTTAGCCTATCCTCCAAGGACAAGGAGAAGTCAGTCCAGGACAGGAGACTCGGACAGATCGCTTTTGGCCCGTAACGGAGATTTGGCGATCAACGAGGAGAGACCAACTGGCCTGCGTCGGTCCTCCCCAGGAGACATCGGCCATCGACAGCTCGTGTGCAGCCGTCCAGACACGATCCAAAACGCGATCTCGAGTACGTCAACCGTCTGGCTATTGACCTGGACATACCGCCGGTCCCAGGTTTCGGATGATACCCGGTCAGACCCGAGGCGACAGTCGCCCGGAGGTTTACAGCAACTTTGACGGAGAAAGACCCCCGGTCTATCCGGAGCGCGTTCCTCAAGTTTCGGATGATGCCCGATTAGTCCCATTTGGAGATGACTGTCGCAGTGAACTCTTCAGCAGTTTCGCGGGAGAGTCTCTCCCAGATTATTCGCAGCTGGGATTCGACGAATCTTATCAGTATGACCGGGGCAGTGATGACAACAGACAATCAGATGCTGTCGCTCGTGCAGCAACTGACGCCCTCAAGGAGTCCTACTGGGACTCTCGGCACGAAAGGACGAGCACAATGCCTCTGAGAATGGCCATCAGAGGCATTCGACACACTGGTCATCCGGACACCGAATCGATCTACGACGACGTTGACCGTCGCGTTGGAGCTCAGGGGACTGAGCCCGCGTCAACTCAAGATGTCGCTCCATCCGTCCTCAGCATGGTCGGGACTGGCTCGTGGTACGTCTTGACAAACGCCGCATGGCTTGCCACCGCCACCCCGAACGGTGCATGGTCCGCCGCCGACGACGTTCTCCCTAGTTGGTGGCAGTCAAGAACAGATGCCAGAGACAAACATCTTATTCCGGTTCGTCTGCCTGGCCAGAGTATTGCGTGGGCTGATCCTCAATCGCGGCCTGACCTGTTCTCGGCGGATGGTACTCTCTTCTGGGCGAGTTCGAAATAGATCGAGGCGTTCCGGTGGGTCATTGCGTTGGTCTCGTGACCCGCGCGATGGCTTCTCGACGGGCGGAGATGAAGACGACTTGGGCAATTCGTCTGAGCTGACATTCGATATTGGTTCTCTACGCCGTGCCCCAACTCCACCTATGCGTCGAGACTGATCCTCCATAGAATGGTCCACGGACTAAACTCGTGTTGTTTTCGATGTGTAACAAAGTTGCATGCATTCGATTTGCCATCACCTGGGGATAAAAATTTCGTCGCGGGTGAATGGATGAGCCAAATGACGGGCTGCGTCGCTGTGAACGTCCAGAGACAAGGCGATCAGGTCGGTCGGAAGATCATCCTAGGAACTATCAGGACAGCCTGAGAGGTTCTGACTGACCTGTTCGCGAATGACGCTGCTAGATATCGGCACTCCAGACTTCGCTTCAAGTAGTGCAGAGTCCTCAGCACTGATGGCATGCCTGACCGTCGATGGAGACATCGACTCGCCCTTGCGATAAATTGATTCTGGGTCGGTGCGTAGTCTGACGACACTGGCAGGTTCGGTCGGTGACATCGACTCATCGTCCCGGTAGATCGACCTTGTTGTGCTGCGAGATTTCGTAGGTTTCGGTACTTCGTAGGCATCATAACGCAGTCTGCTTGCAGATAAAGGCGCAGACCTGACTTGAGGAGGCGGGGAGGACGGTATCGGCGATCTCGTTGAGCGCTTTTCAGTTTCAGCATGAAGCGGGATAACGGCGTTCAGGATATCTGGTAGCTGTGCCATAGGTCAACTCGCTTGCCAAGCAGTCAAGATGAGGTCGCTTACCGAGCTTGATTTGGCCTCCGACATCACTTGATCCAGCAAATCCAGCTCGATGAGAGAGATCACCTGGAGACATCGCTAATGGTGCAGTTAGCCTTGCCGTCTCCTTTGATACGACAAAAACTTGCCTTGCGGATGTACTTGCCGCTCCTTACTTCCAGAGCCCGTAAGGCCTCGACCACTGATCCGGACGCAGCGGCTTCACGCGCCAGTAGAGGCACAAGCGCAACGATGATCAGTTCTTGGACCGATGCTGTGCCGGATCAGGCAATTCTACGTTGAAGTCCTCGAACTCACTGCCAACGCCCGGCAAGTCCCCGAGCAGCACTGCCACGGCCCGCTGGGTGTCCGGAGCATACTCGGTTGCCATAGTCGCTCGAATGACTGCCAGTATGGAGCCGGCTTGGCCAGCTTCCGGTTGAAAAATGGCACTGGAGAAACCTCCAGAGAACGCTCGAGAGCCTGAATGATGAATTAGCTCGACTCCCGGAGGGCCAGAGATACATACGTGTTCGAAGACCCTCAAGTATCCTTCTTAGGCCATCCTCCCAGAGCCCACCGCTCCCCTTTTCGTGGCTCTCATGAAGCGCATTCAGTACCCGCAATACCGCTGCTCCGAAAGGCCAGCCAGCGATGGACTCAGAGTCTCCCTCTGTCAAATCGGCTTGCACCTCGGCCACCTCGATAAGGCGAAGGGCCGTTGTGTTCCTCCCAGCCCGTAGCTTCTCCTCGAGCGAAGCATCTTCCGCCAGACCTAGTGGGAGACAAAGATCACTAGAAGTGCGAAGGGACTCGAGGAGGTTATCGAAGGAGATGGTGAGGAGGTCGGGTGAAAGAGTGTCGAGGAGACGCAAGGTCTACGAGATGGTCAAGCTCTCGTCCTGAAGCGGACAACAAGCGTACCAGTCGTCGGATTGTATCGTCCGGGCTGTCCAGTCCTTCCATCATCACGCCCATCTCCGCCTCACCCAGGTGACCATCCCATACACTCTTTGGGAGGGCAAGAAGGCATCGGAGGGCGAGGACGTGATCGATTGGCGGGGGTGTGAAAGATTTGGAGCTGGACGTGGGAGGCAGAAGGAGGCTGGAAATGGCGCCGAGAATCCGTAGATGGACCTCAGCCGACGATGATCCGAGCGGTCTGACAATGCCACATGCGTCAAGCAGGAAGGCTATGGTCACATCAGACGAATCTGGTCAGGAGCATGAGGAGCTCACCAGCTGGCCAACCTCTGCACCGCTTGATATTGCCGAGCTGATCCTCGACCCATCCCTCCACCGCCATGACCGCCTCGGCTCTGCAACCATCAGCTTCCCATGCTCTGGAGGATCGTTGGTCTGAGCTCACTCATCATCTCCTCGAGCTCCGTCCATCAGTTCTCCCAGCAATCTCAGTACCTCCAACCCCACCCCACCATCGTATCCCACCTCGGTCCTCCCGGCAGCTTCCAAGATCTGCTGGATTATGTACATCCTCTCCTCTTTGTATATGATGATGTGCAAACCAGTCTATCAATGTCAGCCTCAACTCTCCTTTTCGCTAGACATGACTCACATGCAGCACCTGCCGAATGGTGCGTAGCAGACCCGCAAGAACCGCGACATCTTCTTCTCCGGAAACGAGCTTGACCAGCTTATTCATCGATATCGGGAAGCTTCTCGATCCTTCACCACCATCGAGGTGGAGGGCGGCAAGAGATTGAAGGGCTCTCTGTCGCACCGCGGGCCTGAGATCGCTCAGCTTCATCGCGTCTCATCAGAGACCGCCGCACATCTTATGTCGCAGCAGACCTTTGGCGATGAGGATTGGCGTGACCGCCGGACTGAGGTCGACTGAGGGGATCTTGACGATCATCCCTAGAGCCAGCATGATCTCCAATACGTTCGCGCTCGAAAGATCCTGCTCCTCTCATCAGCTTAGCGAGGAGAGGTTGAGGGGAAGACGGACCTTGCGGATGGTATTGATCAGCAGCAGCCCAAGCTCGTGCTGCGGCGGCATCATCTCTGCCAGATAAAGATACCCTACTCGCTTTTTCTCAGCTGCAATTTGAGGTGATCCAAGGGAGACTGACCGACCCGCCGCTCTTTGACCGTCTTTCCCCCCTCGGCGAGCTGGAGCGCCGAGATCAGCGCGAACTCCAGCTTGGTATCCGTCGTGTGCCTCATGATCCCGATATGCAGCAAAACAAGAAGCGTGTCAGCTATCTTTCCCTGCCTCACATCAGTCTTTGGCTACTAATTATAGGTAGAGGGGACAATACCGTAGACTGCCCCTTGACCGACAACACGTCTCTGGCCCGTTGGACCTCGGAGGACAGGATGGTTTCTTCCTCCTGCGGCGAGGAAGCGGAGTGGAGATTGACGAGTAGGGCATGATGGGCTCGGGAGGATGCTCCAGATGTCAGATAGGGTGGGAGAGTGGAGCGGGACATTGCATGTTCGACAAAGATGATGAGGATGGAGAGAGAACAGCGAAATGGGAATTGATGGGCGGTTCTCCAAGCCCCCCCTCAATGCCGAAGGGATAGATGCATAGTAGTGAGGCAAAGCCGTTGAGGCTAGGTCATGCATCCCATATGTGTCTCACAGGCCGTGCATTCTCTGGTTGTCTAATTTATCCCTTGAAGACGAACGCGTCCTCATGAGCCGGAGTGAGCTTGTCATGGAGCATCGCCGCGAGTTGTTGGTATTCTGGGTCCGAATCTACGTGATTGAATCTGACGAGTTGCCATGTTGTTCCCGCAGCCACCTCATCCCGCCTTCGCTGTCGCTGTTCATTCTGCGCAAAATCTCATCAGCCTTCTCATTTGTCGCGCACTTTTGCGGCTCACCTCAATCCTCGTCTTATCCTGTGCCGCGGCATCATAATTCCCCGACCGGATCCCCTTCGCGACCTTCTCCCACAATCTTCGACTCTCCCAATCGCCCTGTTGCTCAATAGGCTTCACTGTGACCTCCTCCTTCGGCGCGCTCGTATCGAGGAAGAGCGCGCCTTTGCTGCCACCGCTGGTCGAGGTACCGGTCCACTGCCCCTCATACGTCTGGACGGTGTGCGAGCCTCGGTTGAGGTTTGCTTTGAATGAGTGAGGTTTGCCTGTGAAATAGCCTTTGCCTTTGTAGTCGATCTGCCTGGCTCAGAATTGCAATAGGGGCGCAGAACAGGCGTACCGTTGCAGTGTATCCGGTATTACTTTGAATAGCGCTGGTGTCCGCCAGCTCGACATACGGTGAACCCCATACGATGCCCTCGATCCGCAGTTTAGCTGAGTGAGATGAGCACAGCTTGGGGTAGTGACGGTGAACATACGCAGCGTGATGAGGTACTGCTCCTTGCCGATCTTTGTTTTGACGGTAAGAATGGCATGTCCCGACTGTTTTACTGCACGGAGATCAACAAGAATCCGCCAAGAGGAAAAGGTCACCGCACCATGGATCGCTGTACCCGAGAACGATGTCTTCTGCCCAGAATGACCCTGCAGTGATACACCCGCCTTCCTGTTCTCGATGTAGCTGCGATGGATCAACCCTGGGACGGCAAAACCAGCGTGTCAAGCTCACTATGCGGTCTAAGGAATAAAGTCAGTAATCGGCGTCCTTATCACTCGAGTCTGGGCAGGGCTCACGATCGGTGGATGATGTGAGACCTGCTCGACAATCAAGTTCGTCTCTCCCCGCCCATTGCTATCAGGCCAGACTCCGTAGAACATCTCGCCGAGCACTGGATTCAAGGGCTACATGCTATATCAGCGCATTTTCCACAGGATATCATCAAGACACACCTTCTTTTCGGATCCCATCTTCTCATTTCGAGTCTACGCCTCGTCAGAACTTGGGCTAACCTCACTACTCGTGTGTCATATGTCTCACGGTGTACTGCCCCTTGAGCGTCGCGATGAACCACTTCAACACCCTCTCCATCCGATCCTGCTCATTCACTCCCTGCGAAATAGACGCGAAGAGTAAGGGGTGTTCAGACCAGTATGCCGGGAATTCGGTAAGAGAGACAGGCGACAAGATGACTAGTATCGAAAGTAAAATCAGCGAGATTCGTTGAGGGATGAGGAGGGGACGAGCATACATGGCGGTGCGGTCATCGACGAAAGGTCGCCCTTCATGTGTGCGAGCGACTTGATGAAGCTCGCCCATCCTGCCTTTTGCTCTTGGGGCACGTCGGCGCCTGTTCACCTGATCAGCGACGATTCCAGCTTGAGATGAGTGCCCGTCAATCTCGCTGGGAACCTTCCAGCGACCACTGCCAAGGAAAGGTGGAATGGTGTTGGAATAGGGAATATGATGGAGAGGAGGGGAAGGTGGGGGGGAGAGGGATGTGTAAGGGGCACGCACCCTCTTCTTTCTCCATCTTGCTTGTCTAATCACGCGATCTACTGTCGTCGGGAAATGAGTCGATGTCAGCCAGCCAGCGACGACGCAGTATTGAGAAGCGAAGACGATTCTATGGTCTAGGTACTAATGTATTCTCTAGAGTGGAGATCTGTACGTCAACACAATGGAACTCGACGCCCGGGTCAGCAAACGATGACCAGCCTTTTCCACGTGGTGCCGGGATGACGCTGGTGTAATAACACGTGGTCTGGATTTCAGAACCACCTCTCGCCTACCATCGCTCAACTCCTCAAGATGGCCTTCCACTCACGCACGATGCGATCCGCGCCGCAGTCTATCAGGCCGGGTGTCGAAACGTAGTGACGATGTGACGAGCTTCCCTGGACGGGATGCTCCACGGGCCGAGACCAATGACCTCGGCACGACCGATTTCAGTCTCGACCACCCTCGCCTTCGATCGGTACCTTCCAATTCATCGACCGCGTCCAGTCACTGACTCACTTTATACCCTATTGCCGACTTGCGCCGTTATAATGAGGGTTGAGAGGCTTAAGTATGGCGCCCTGTCGCCACTTGCCGCTCTTCGTCTTCTCCCAATCCAACTTCCAGAATCAAGTGGTATCATCATCACCGCGATCACACAACTACAGCACAATCTCGCTGTTGCAATCCAAATCACAACTACATCTTCGCGTACCATCACGGATATCTGACTGTACTATCCGTGAGCCTGTCGGGAAGCAGATTGGAATCGCGCTGATGACAGCAGTATCCGGCAATATGCTCGAGCTCCCAACCGTCCTACGCACCACTCTCGGCTATCTCATGGCCTTCGCCCTTATCACCTTCGCCTGCGATGCCGACCTCGTCAGGCTCACTCCTATCTGCTTCCTCGTCCTCGAGATTCAGTTCGGCATTGTCCTCCTCGTCGTCAAACTGATCGTCGAGAGTCTACACCTGGTCGGCGCCACTTAACCGATCATACTTCAACGATATGTGATCCGATACACGCGACCGAAGCCGATCATCGAAGGCTGGCTCTTCGAGACTATCACTCATCTTTCCAAGCCCGCTTCGCCATCTCACCAGGCGATCCGACCTCTTGAAGACGTCGGCGGAACAGGGACTGAGGTTTCGCGTCCGCAAGGATCCGCGCAGTGAGTCGAGCTCTTTTCCTATCGCAGTTGTACGCTGACACGCGCAGGACGGATATCGACTTCTTCGCACATCCGAGTATTTGGTACTCGAACAAAGTTGGCGCGAGCCGGCCCTCCAAGAATGCGCCCTTACCACGAGGTTTCACGCGGTGCGGACGTAAGATCAACCGAGAGCTGTATTCCAGTGGGTTTCTCGTGTCATGTGATGTAACCCCAACTAATCGCCATGCAGACTCTTTCATTAACGCGCCGAACTACGCAACATATACTCCTCCGATTCTCCTCATCCATCAATCCGGTTTTGAGCTCCTCCCGACCCCTGACCACAGTATCCTCGCACCGCCACTTCGCCCAGTCTTCATCTCGCACACCCACCTTGACAGCCTCGCCTCTACCACCTTCGTTCACCCCGTCCAGAACGCGCCCGCCTTCCCACCGCTCAATAGCGTCAAAACCTCCTCGTCGGCCGCTCTCCTTCGCCCAACATGGGTCAGCGCCTTCGCGGAACCGGGCATTGCATCTGGCGCGCTCACCGCGAAGAAACGCGTGCACTTCTTCCCTGGCGAAAAGTATGACCAAAATCCCATCGACCAGTATCCCGGGCCGATCGCGAAGCCGGCTGAAATTGCCGACATCGAGATGCTGGATGTATCCCAAGCATCTCCGTTTGAAGAAGCGATGGACGTGGACGATCCGGTCGAGTCGCTTCCCGTGGACGAAAGCGTTGACATTGACATGTGCGAGCCGGTACCAGCGATCATACCTCGCTGGGACGCGCCAGTCAAGCAGATCTTTTGTGCCATGGCAGGCTACGGCGCTGCCAGTCTCGTCCTTCATAAAATGGCTCCCTCATCTCCCACCACAAGCGCCATACCATCCTCCTCCCGCCCTGAGACACGTCGCGATGGTCCCTCCTCGAGCTCCTCCTGCGCCGCCAGCACTCCTAGCCTCGAACTACAGCTTCGCCGAGCTGAAAGCAATATTCCAATCAGGCGACGAATTGGGAATGAGCCCCGAACAGCGAGCCGAGATCGGTATATTCATGATCCAAAAGAAAGCCGAGGAGAAGAAGCAGAAGGCGGACGAGCAGGATGCGCGGGAGGAACAGCAATTCAATGAACGAGAGCGCTTCCGAGCGTCGGCGCAGGGCAAGATGGCCGCGAGATGGGGACTTGGGAAGAAAAGATGAGAACATAGGGTCCGGTGGGTTTTGGTTGAGGTTTCCTTGTATAGATTCCCGTCCCTAGATCGCATCCTTATGGCGCTGGTCGCTAGTATACCCTACATTGTGTTGTTATCTTCCCGATCCGCATGAAAACAAAAAATTGCCATGATCTATGTGGTCAGAACTTGCATCGCACAACTCCGCGGACTTCAACCTGATTCTTCGAGCATCTCTTCATACGCAGCAGCTCATCCCAAACACCCTCGCTACGACGACACCTCTCGCCTGTCCTTTCCCCTTGACCTCATAAGTCTGCACGCTGAAATCGATCATCGGCCTCGGTCGCTCCCCATCCTGCTTCGCGCCCAGCAGCACGTCATACACCTGCGCCGACGCTTCACGGATCCGCTGCAGGGTCTTTCGATAATCGTTTGGGTTGTTCGATGCGGAGAGAGGCGGGAGAGGTGGGAGGAAGGAGGCAGCGTCGTCGTCCGCGATGATGACCGGGAGGATCTGGTCGTCTTGCTCCAGGATCGCGAGGAAGCGGTATCGCAGTTCAGCTCGGTTGAGCTCTGTATCGTTGCAGGATTGACAATACTCGCCGGCAAAGCTAAAAACCGCTCAGTCACTGCAACGTGATGTTGGGCGGGCACTGACAATCGATCACACTTGGTGCAATGCTTTTGAACAAGTGACTGATTCCCGGCCAATCCGCGCGGGTGTACGGACTTCACTCGCGCCTGGATGCGGAACTTGTTCGGGATCGTCGCATTAGTGAGTAGCGCTGAGAGTGATGTGGTTGGATGCTCGATGGGGTCATTGAGGGTGGTAGAGACGTGTGTCGCGAGGTGGGGAGCCGACATGGGGTCCGAATTTACGGGTGCTTCTTCCAGTGCGACTGACCGCTGCTGAGGAGGTTGTCGGGGATCTTCGCCGAGCTTCAAAGCTCGAATCCGCCTGCTTTCCGTCAGCACGATGTCAAGGACAGCTTGAATCTACTCGCCTCTCGATCACCTTGGCTCGCTCATCCTCTTTGCCCACAAGCTGACCTCTCCTTCTATTCCAGCCCTGCTGGAGCTGATCTGAGGAGACCAGCTCCGACCAGATCAACTCCAGACCCCCCTGATACACCTTAGCCCGGACGTTACGCGTCTTCACGAAGTTACCGACCTCAAAGATATGCCGTTCGGACATTGGGGGAAGGTCCTTGATCGCGAGTGAGAAGACGGCACTGGGTGGGATGGAGAGGTCGACATTGTGAAAGTTGCGAGTTGGTTGGGGTGAGATGGTACCGTCAGAGATGTAAAGCTCGAGCGCCGGGCGGGGTGGGGTGTTGGCAATGACGTGCATGATCTGGTGAGAAGCGTCAGTATCGCAGCAGAGAAGGCTCGGGAAGGTTGCAAATCGGTGAGGGGTTCATTTACCTTGAAAGCAGCGTCGAAGAACATTCCTTCGCGGACCTCGTTGAACGTCAGATTCCCATGCCTTCCTCCCTGTTCTTCCGATCCTCCGCTAGTGCTTCGATTGTCCGTCTCTGCCCCAATCGATGCGACATCTGCCCGTCCATTCGAGGCTTTCCACCAGCGCAATAGTCCCGAGAGGCGATCCAGCTCGACCTTCCCCACCGCCGGACTCATGTGATGAGGATTCGCCAATTTCAACGTCTTCCCACTAGGCAAGGTCGCCCAGGTATTCGTGCTCGACATCCCGCCGCCAGGGGTAAAAGCTTGACCTTTCGGCTTGTCATTCCATACGGTGACCTAAAGCCGCATCTCAGCGCGAGCCCAAAGTCGGTTGTTCGAGGACGGACCTTGATACCACGGATCAAAATTGGGGTACCCGGAGAGACAGCCGTGGGAAGCTCGGCTATAGTCTTGCGGAAGACGGTGACAATGAAATCATTGCTTCCAAAGCCGTCGGTGTGGGAGCTCGGATCGGCGATGACGACGGACATTGACCAATCACCTGAGCGAGATTGAATATATGCGGAGCGAGTGTTTGGGTGAAGGCTCACGCGTCTTGGTCTCTCTTGGCGGTAACGTTTCGATGACTATGCCCACAACATTTCTAATTCCTGGAGCCATCTCGGCGATGGGCGTATAATGCATGCCCTGCTACGAATGAGCCAAGCTGGGGAGGACGGGATGACTCACTGAAACAGAAAAAGGTCTCTTCATCCTCGTGATGTCATCAACCTCTTTCTGCTTCTCCAGGTTGCGAACCGACAGTTCGGCCGCCGCTTTGACCCTTGCTTCCGCTTCCGCAATCTTCCGCCTCTGTGCCAGGATCGCCTCCTCTGCCATACGCCTCGTCTCCGTTTGGTCCGCTTTACGATCGATAATCTGCTGTTGACCGTTCTCCGTGGCGACCTCGTCCTCTACCAGCTCTGTGTCCACCCCGGCAGTCGTCTCCTTCTCAGGACCCTGTTCAATATCCGTGGCAGCGTCATCGAAGACCGGCAAGTCTGACGGTGCAGGGCCAGGCGGTGATTCCTGGACTGCCGACGTTCCCGCTGACCTCGGAGCGAATACTGGAGTAGGGTCGGTACCCCGGAAAGAAGGACCAAGCTGGATAACGGTCCTGTTTTCCCAAACTCCATTTGATGCTGGCTCGGAAACCGAAGCCGACGACTCGTCTCGCTCCTCCACCCGAGGGCGGCGCGTTTCAGGTGATATCTTGGGAGAAGGAGGCCGTTTGACCGGGTTTTGTGGCTCTTCTCGGCCGGATGCCTGGGGAATTCTCGCTGTCGCCAGCACCGATTCACCGATTCTGTCTTCCACGCGAGTCTGCTTCTCAGAAGAAGATTGCGGAGAGGCAGGCCATTTGTTCTGATTGGTACGCATCTTCTCGTGGGGAGCCGGCTTGGCGAAGGTGGGGACAGCATGAGCGGAGAGAGGACGGAGTCGCGATACGCCAGCTGTCGGTACAGGAGGCGCTTCCGCAACTGCATCTCGCTGTGGTACTGGGGCAGAAACGGGAGGGACGGAGGAGGCTGCAAACCAGCTAGGAGCTCCGCTCGTGTTGGCTAAATCTGCGGGCAAGGTCAGCTCTTCGCATCGGTATTGTGCGGCTCATGTAGAATGACAGACCGGCTAAAATCTTGACCTTCCCCGTTGATTTCGACATCAACTGCCTCTCGCCTACACCTTCCAGGTGCACCAGCATCCCAGGTCCCTGCTTCTCCACCTTCTCCACCTTCACGCCAGAACAGTCAATCGTGACCAGCTTCCCAACCAGGGTAAGCAATCGCTCTCGCTCCTCCTCCATACGGGACAGACTCTCTTCATTTGCTTCGACTAAGCCGGAGGGCCGGAGGAGGAGCCGGAAACTGTATAACGTAGCCTTCTCGGTCGGTACGCTGAGAGCTAAATCGCTTCGGGGTGCCGATTTGATGGAGATGTACGTCTTCAGAAGACACGTGACGGCATTCCCAGACCAAGTCTTTGAAGTCAGATTGCCCCAGACGAGCGAAATAGTACCGGTGAGGTGGGTGGACGGAGGAAGGGTGTTTCGGAGCTCGAGTTGGGAGATTGACAGATGGACGGAATGAGCGAAAGGATCGGCATCCAGCCTTGGGGCCGGTACCATACCTGCAAAGGCAGCTCGATGTCAATGTTGATGCTAAAAGCGTATTGACGAGGACGCCGGAACCAGATTCTCACATGGGGGATCAGCGCCCGGAATGTCCCAATTCGACCCCCCCTCTATCTTTTCGATATCCTGCACAAGGGCCCTATCGGTTTCCAAGGGACGGTTTGAGGAGGTACTCGGTATCGCTGCTTTTTTCGGACCTCATGGCTCAGTCATCTCCAAAGACTCCGCTTCTTCCCCGTTCCGACTCAACGAAGATGGCTCTTCCCTCGATCAGTCCGAAAGGATGGACCGAGAATGATACGGGGAGGATCGGAGTGTTTGTCATGTCGGTTTTGGTCGGTCTGGGTAGTGGGTCAAACTATGTAAGCACGCCTCATCAGTCCAAGTGGATCACCGACTCATCGTATTCTATCAGGTCTACTCTGGTGAGCTTCCTTGACCCCCCCCCTTTCAGACTCACGACCGCCCTGACGATCAGCTGATCCCTTTCTTCCCCAAGCCTATGCACCACAGCTGGCATCGCAGCTCGCCCTCACCTCAACACAGGTCAATCTCATCGGAACTGCGGGAAATCTTGGCATGTACCTCATGGGACCGTTGTGAGGATTTCCCACCTGCCGATACGTTCCAATCTCTTAAATTGTATCCCTAGATGGGGCAAAGTAGTCGATTCTCATGGGCAGCAGATGTGCTTCCTTGCTACCCGCAAACGAGTCTTACTGAACTCTCCTTAGGCCTCTCCTCTCCGGATCCATCCTCAGTTTCTCCGGCTACGCCCTCGTCCGAGCCTTCTACACCCAGCTCATCCCCGTCCGCTCCGACCCATCCTTACCAGCATCGGCACCACGCCTCCTCTTTCTCGCTCTGTGCATGTTCATGACAGGTGCAGGCGGGTCTGCCGGTCTTTCCGCATCGGTCAACGCAGCAGCTAAATCCTTTCCGGATAAGACACGAGCTTCTGCGACCGGGACAGTTCTCGCTGGGTTTGGTCTCAGCGCATTTGCGTTCTCGACCGTTGGGCACTTGATTTTCAAGGGCGATGCTGGAGGACTGCTCTTGCTTCTTGCCATAGGGACGGGTTTGCCGATGTTCGTCGGGAGCTTTGTCGTCCGTCCGGTCCCGCCTACGAGAGAAGCGGATGGGTACGAGCCGGTTGCGAGCGTCCCCGACATCATCGTTGACGACGAGGAAGCCTACCCGCGCGATTCGATCGATTCGTACAGGGGCGCTCGCTCGACATCCCTTGAACTCGCTCGCTCCCGCTCGCCTGCTACGCGAGGTCGTCCCGCGCATCCTCACGCCATCATCCCCGCCGAGCTCCCATCCTCTTCAACTCTACCCAAAACCATCCGGAATTCCTCGCTTGCGTCCCTGGGCCCGCTGGCACCCACATACACACCCTTGCAGCTCCTCTCCTCAACAGACTGTCATATCCTCTTCGTCATCCTCGCTCTCCTTTGCGGGACCGGTCTCATGTATATCAATAACGTCGGCACCGTCGCGCTCGCACTCGCTCGGAACGGGTCGCCATTGTATGACCAGAGGGCGGTGAGCGCATGGCAGGCAAAACAGGTCGCTACGGTCAGCGTATGGAACGCGGCGGGGCGTATCTTGGGCGGTCAGTACTGCTCGAGCTCCCGAATATCTCTGTTGACATGAATCCAGGAATCTTCTCGGACTTCTGCAAAGCGAAGTTTCAGATGACTCGGGTGAGCCAATCTCCCCATCGTGAACAGCAAATCGCTCATATTGTTCCAGATCTGGTTCCTACCCATCGTCGCTCTCATGTTCGTCTCCTCGCAATTGGCGGGCATCGGCACGACCCGCGTCGACCACCTTTGGATCGTCTCGACAATGCTCGGCTTATCATACGGGAGTCTGTTCAACGTCGTGCCGATGTTGGTGCTGGAGTGGTTCGGCATGGGTACGTGATCACACCCAGGTCGATGAGTAGCGCTGATGCTGTGCGATAGCTCATTTCAGCCAAGTGAGCTTTGTTGGCAATGTGAAAGCGATGGTAGCTGATACAAAGTAGAATTATGGGTGGATCTGCGTGGCACCGGTGATTGGCGGGAACGTGTTCAACCTGCTCTTCGGCAGGGTTTACGATTCCAATACAGTTTGTTTCTCCTGCGCGAGTCGGATTCCGTTTCAAATAGCTGATACTCGTCGCAATCAGGTAGGCCGCATCGGCGCTCCTGCAGGGATGGCGGATCGAGGCGAGCTTCTGCGCTCGCTGGTCAAGCGTGCAGGCGGGATCTCGCCAGACAGCGGACACGACTGTGAGCATCAGTTCATCTCCGTTTTTGTTCAGCACTTGAGGATATAGGCCTCGTGGGCGCGAGATGCTATGCGGCAGCATTCAAGGTCTCGGCACTCGGATGCTTTGTGGCTTTCCTGCTCAGTATCGGCGCAGGAGTCAAGCGGGAACGAATGAGTCGAGAACGGCGGCGGCTCGGGTGAGTGACGAGCACTTGACGTTTCATCGTACGAAGCCGATACAGCGTCAGTCGATTGGAGGCGGCGGAGCAAAGTGCGCAGCCGATGTTATGATTGGGGTCTTGGTGTCCTAGACGATAGAAGATAGATAATACGGCTATGCCGAGATAGCATGGAGATACAACGTATGATACCAACCCAAGCAAATGCGATTCAAGAGAGACCCTTCATTCGACGCTCGCTCAAAGCCTCCCTGTCCCATCCACGTCCCTCCCATCCCCGACGACTCCCCCTCCGCCATTCGTCACCCCTCGCCAGAGCACCGCAGCGTCCGGATCTCTCGGGTACACCTCGGTAGCGACGCCCACGCCCATCGCCCCCACCAAACCCGGGGGCGGATACACGTCGGGCACAGCCCTCATCACCAACAATTCCGGTCCCCGTCCTCCAGCCATGACTTTCACTCCCCTCCCGGTCCTCACACCAGGTGCATGTGTGCTATTCGTTCCCGAAATCCCTGTCGTGCCAGAAGAGGGCGAGGAAGAGGTGAAGGAATTCGACCAACTCGGAACGACAGGTAGTGCCGGTCGATTGCCCAGTACCGCGACATGCGGTGCGTATCTCGGGTCACTGAACCGTACGCTACGAGGTGGACCTCGAGAAGTGGATGGTGGTGATGGATGGGGTGTTCCTCGTGTGGAACTCGTGGGGAACGATTGATCTTCTTCTTCCTCCGTCTCTTGGTCTTGTCGCGCTCGTAGAGATCGGGAAGTGGTACCGACATGGTTGTCGGGATTGGTATCGTATGCGAAATGGTGGGGGTGGTTCGGGACGGGACATACCCCTTGACCGGAGGGGTTGTACATGCACGGTCGAGAGAGTATACTCTCTTTCGGAGCCGGAGCCGGAGTGTTTGGGGCGGGGAGGGAGACACCGTCATGTATCTCGGTGGGGATCTCGGAGGAGAGACTGATGACGCCGGCACCGGAGATACTTCCGCGAGGGGTATTTGGACGGGAGCGCTGGGCGGGTTGGGAGACGTAGATCGGTTCGGGCCATCCGGAGAGGGCGACCATGTAGGGTGCGGCGGCCCGAGCTTTCGAGGGATGGGAGTGGGCGGAGGGTTGATGAAGTGAGTTCGACTTTGTGTTGGGGTTGGATAGGAGGGGGGAGGATGGGTATTGGGGGGAGGGCGAGGAGAGTTGGAAGTGGGGTTGATGCTGGGGGAGTGAGAGCTGGCGGGCGGGAGTGGAGGACATGGTGGGTGGTGGCGGGTGGCCGCAGATGAGGCGGTCTATCCACTGATGGAGTGTAAGAAGTATGGGCGAGGATTCGTCGAAAGGAGGGCGAAACTTTTCGACACGGTTCGAGTCGCCGCTGTATTTGAAAGGATGAGTGACCTCGAAACTGGATGAGAAAAGATTGGACCACACGATGTAAGATCAAGAGCGCAAAGACCGTCTGAACGACATCGAGTAGGGAAGAAGCAACTCGGAGGCAGAGCCGGATGCCTCGCCGTGATTTCCCGAGACACACAGCGACCGGTTACTTTGAGTAGGCTTTTGGGGGTTGCCGTCATAACCGGAGAAAAAACTGGCAATCATCAGGAAAACAGCAGACCTCAGGACCCGGTAAAGAGATACGCCGGGTCCCATGGATGCATCAGATTATCAAACTTCTATATGCCTATCGCCCGGCCTCACGCCTCACACCTCTTCTTTCGCATCTTCTAGTACCTCCCCGTCTCAATCGCCCTGCTGATCTGCAGCCATCTAGTCCATCAAGTGTCCCAACCCCATTCTATTCGGCGCTTTCGTCCCGCCCGGCGTCGTCACCGGCGACCCCTCCGACGCTTTCTGGCTCCCGGTTTGACTCGTCGCGTCGCCCACATCCGAGCGGGTCGATTTGGTTGCAACAATCTCTGGCCTGGCGGGAGGGGCAAGATTGATGGGCGGGAGGGGATTGATGGGCGCGAGTTTGATGGATGAAGGCAGACGTGAGCCTGATTGCGAGGGGCGCGAGTCCGGATGCGGTGGAGAAGTCTGAGAGGTCTGCTGAGGGGGTGCACGAGGGAGTGGGACGGGTTGATGGGGATGTGACCGGGTATCTCGAGGTGAATGACGTGGTTGTGGGAGTTGCTGTTGCTGAGGCCAAGGCACGCCGGGTTGAGATGATCGGAGATCATAGCCTCGAGGTGGAGGAGGATGGTACGGGCCGGGAGCGTAGCCAGGATAAGGTTGTCGCTGATCCGGGTAGAAACCTGCTGGGGGGATATTCTTCTGATGCCGACTCGTGCTCGGTCCGGGTTGCGGGCCCGGTCCAGGATGCGTCACGGGTCTTCCGTAAGGTGCATAGGGCATCCGGTACTGATCATACGGGACAGGCGGGGGAGGCATCTGATGTCCGGGAGGGTAATGGTGGTGGCCCTGGTAGTACTCGTTGGGAGGGGGTCCATACTGGTATGGTCCGGGTGGGTAATAGGATTCTGGATACGCCACTTGGTAGGACTTGGATTGGGTACGGGCGCGTTTGGGTTCTTCCTCTGACTCGTTTGCGCTGGACTTGCGCTTCGACCTCGTGCTGCGCCCTACGAGCGTCAGCACATGATCGTGACGGGCGGCTTACTCGACGCACGTCTCGGATCTTTCCGGACTCGGATCTTCAGTCCCTGTTCTGCAAACGTCTTTGAAAGATCGGTCGCGCCTGGTGAAATCAGGATGCGGAAGTATGGACAAGGCAATGAAGCTCACGCTGCATCCCGGGGAACTTCTTGGCTGAAAATACCGAGAAAGTGGACGTGTGCATGGTGGTACAGTAGTATACCTCTTGACTGCACGGCAACTCGTCAGCCAGTACTGATGTACCGAGAACGATACTCACTCGACGATTTCGAATAGCGTCAGCTTCAGCTTGTAACGCCCTTCCTTTCGGACGCCCAGATCCGGGAACACGAAGAATGCTGCGTCCGAATTGTCGAGATCCTTAAGGTGGTATAGCGATGAGACTGGCGTGCCGGTGAGGAAGCGAGTCTTGCCATCGTCAATGACATGCAGTTCGCCCTCCTGCTCGTCTCCGCCGACGAGGCATGCGAAGAGGAAGTAATATGGGTCTACAGCTGTAAGCTTCACAGACTTGCATATGATTGGCTTACTTTGCATAAAGCTCATCCCCTGCGGCCCGCCCTCGGGCCGGCGCAAGGATTTGCGCTTGTTCGAGTCGGACGCGTCCCGCGATGAGGGGTCGGCTGAGGTAACTTCTTCCCCATTTCCATCGATGACCTTGAGCTGAATGATGGGTGTAGGATCCACCGGTCGTCGATCGGCTGCGCTGATATCAGCTCCACGATCCTGCCATCATCTGGAATACCTACACTTCTCGCCCACACCGCACATCCTTGCCTGAACCGGCTGTTGGCGCATCTTCATCTCGTACGTTCTAAGCACACAGTCATGGTTGGTGGCGAGGTCAGGATGATGTTGGGATGACACCAGCGGAGCAGGAGGGACGTAGACCAGTTGGTGGGTGGGTGACGCAGGTGGGAAGAATAACGGGAGATAGTCCACCATTGGTCAGCGAAGCTCTTGGCTCTATCCTCGAAGTTGAAACAAGTGGGAAGAAGCGGAAGGATGAAAATGAAAGTTTTAGGGGGCGAGCGCGCATCTTGGCCTGCGGGACAGGTTGACGTTCCGCAACCCCGGAATCGGACAAAGCGCGATCATGTCGGATGTTGACAGGGACGACGCCTTTGTCTTGGCGGCGAGTGAGGAGGACGGCCTGGGCATTATATCGTACACATACACAGGTTTGTGTGCGTGCGGATTCGGCGATCGGCGTTTGTATGGTACTCGCGCGCGGGGATGACGTGAGTCCGGGTATACAGAGCAGGGGTCGAAGTTGAGCATAGAGTCTGCGGAGAATGCACATCAGCCCTATGCCTCGAAGCTATTCCAAGACTCAGTGACAAATATGTCGTCACGTGGACTTGTTGTTGCCATATCCCTTTCCCCTCTGAGCCACATGCTTTGCCGTATAAACAAAGCCCTCTTGATCTCGCCATTGTCTGCGATAACCAGCGAAGACCGATGCAAGGTATCCAAACGGCTTGAATAGCGGTTGGTAAGGGTTAGCGTGTCGGTCTCGGTGTCTGAGAAGGGAGCCAATAGGCGAGGCTGTGTGTCCGAAGAAGCACCACGGAGTGGAGATCGCTGTGTGATGATGGAATACGTCGTTTGTCCCGAGATGCCGATCGTCGTCCGCTCATGACGAGCTGTTTGTCCGTCGAATGTCGTTCTCGACTCGATGAACAAGGCAGGAGAGGATTTGCGAAAGGGAATGCAAGACGAAGGGAGGAAAATCATAAACCAATTGATGAAATACTTACATGTTCTGCCGACCCTCTCTCCTCTCCACAGCGATCAGCTTCAACATCATGCTTGAAGAACCCATCAACTCACCTGTGACACCAGGACATACTCGTACGCAAAGTCAACGCCTTCTACCCCGATCTTCCCACTTGTCCCCGTACCATCCCTCTCCTTGCCTTTCTCTCCCTGTGCTGGTGCTTGCATATTTTCGAATGACGGGTCGACGGGCATGAGCACGTTCGAGATAGGTGACGGGGTGGAAGTGAGAGCGCGTTGAGCGGCAGGTGGGAGGCGCGACAGTGGAAGTGTTGTTGGCGGTGGGGATGCTTTGATGGGCGGGGACTCCTCACGAGGTGTAGGAGATGGTGGAGCGGGGGATAATGATTCGGACATGGGGTTGATGTGAAATGATTTGCCGGGGTAAGGCGTTAAACGAGCTTCTACAAGCGCTTTTGATGGCGTCGATTATGTGGCGTACTGATGAGATGTAGTGATCGATGATCAGAGTATCAGCCAACATTCTGATGGGTTGTAAACACGGGCGGGCCAAGGGATGACAAAGGGAGGATCGAAAGGAAGAGGGGGAGGATCGAAAGGAACAAGCCAAAGTACGGGGTCGGGTCGTGACGATCCGCCTAGCTGATCCTACGCCACGCCGAATATACCGAGGTAAGGGACTGACTCACCTTAGACTATTCGCTCTTCGCCCAATTACAGCTCATCACCCAAAGCTACAGTCTGGATGTCAGGTGTAAGATGATGGTCGTTCGGTCCTCTTTTGTGCTCATCCGTAGCGGTCAGTCGTAATGGAGCATCGAAGGCAGGCGAAAGGATATCCGAGGTTTTGCTTTCGGGACCGCCAGGATGTAGGCTCCCGTCGAAACGGAGTGGATTAAAAGGGGGAATCCGAGATTAAGACCGTAATGTCGGACTCTCGGGGACAAAGGGAGTATGACGCCTCAGGGATGAAACGACCCGGAATAAATTGTCGCCGGGACCCGCCAAGAAAGCTAGAAGTTACTAGCGTATAAACTCCATTCCCCATTGAACGATGGGCGAAAATCGGAGAAGTTAACTTTATTGTCCAGGCGACCTTTGCCAATCCGAGAGCCATGTTTCGGAAAAAAAAGGGAATGAACAGACGAATAATGTCGGGAAGGGTTCCTTCAGGGAAAGGACGATGAAACGACAATCATGGAGCGATTGAAAGATGACGTTAGCGTCTCTAGCTTGAGCTAAACAAATCGTCTTTTTTACTTCCGAGAGATGCTATCAGTCCGACACAAAGTCAAACCGATTCATGACAACTGCCAAGATCGAGGTGGACGAATTCCATTGGGTTTCAGAAACGGCCGCCGCACAAGGACCCCGAGGGATCTCGTTTACATCGTAATACTTTTATCGTAATCAGATAAAACCAACCAGATCTGTTGACCTCGGGTGAGAGAGAGCTAGCCGTAGATCCCAGGAGCAATTCTCCTCGGGCCAGATCCATGCAGGCATTCACATCATCGATGCGATGCATACCTGGACGTTCCGAAGTCAGTGAGGAATTCCCCAACCTCCGAGCCCCATCCTCGCACCGAAGCGGATGTGGCGGCTCACTTCTGCGGCGAGCTTTGTCATATTGCTAGATCTTCGAGATACAAATTCAGCAGCCTTATTTTGAGAGAAAGTGTAGCGTCTCGGATTGACAGCCACCTAGAAATCGCGTCCTGAATGTATAGCAGAGACTTCCAGGCATCTGTGGCTGAGAAAGGCCGCCTCTGGGTCTCCGCTTCGATCGTCTCCTCAGATTCCGCTTCCTCGTTCTCTCCTTGGATATGCTCCTTCTGCTGCAGGAGCGTTACGGTGATTTCACTCCGAGAACCTGAAGCATTAGGAGTGGAGCGAGCGAGATAAGAGTAATCTTCTTGCCTGCTGTCATTCGGCTTTCGCTCTCCCAGAACGTATGCGGTGACTGAAGATCTGATGTCGGCTGTCGGTATTGCATATTGCTAGCCTGGTCAGGATTTGGCCATACTTGATATCCCTGGGCCACGTTCGGAGTCTCACTGTCCGTCTCCATCGGCGAGCAGTCAGATTCGCAGTCATAACTGACGGATGGGCTACGCAGCGTTGACTGTCCAGCCTCACCGCTGGACCCAGTCATGTCGTACGGAGCAAGATGTTGAGTCGACCTATAGCGACTCGGCCACTTCTCTTCCGTGTCCATCGTTGCGTTTTCCCCTGCATTCTTCGCTGCGACTACGATCATCACGCTGAAGGGACGAACCTCATCGGGAGGGCTTACCAGTTGTCTCGTCGTGCGCATCGTCCCCCAAATCATCTTGTGGTGTTATCGTCATCTCGTCTAAATCAGCATAAGATGTCGTCCGGGCTCTCTTGCGTTCATGATCCGACCCTTCAGATGAAGACTTCCAAGACCGTTTCGTCGCAGTTCTAGTTGCGGTTCTTGATGATGCGTATTCGAGGCTCGAAAATCGCTCGAGGTCCGGGACGGCAGTCATCCAGCTTCCGACAGCGCTGTCCAAGCTCGGTCTTTCTTGCGGTATGCGTGAGAAAAGGCTGAGCGACCATTCGGTAAGCGGCACGGGGGACGATCAGATAATAGTGCTCCTCCCTCTTTTCCAATCCCTGCTGTCCTCGATGCCCATCGTTTTCCGCGCAGCTCCAGCTCAAGGTACATTTCCATGGCCTCACTGCGCGTCATACCATTTTCGATGTATCCCGATGGTTTGTCGTCCTCTGAAGCGGACATCGTGGCAGGCTTGGGGCGTTAGCGATCGGAGCGAGTGTCAAGTGGTGAGGATGAGATATTGAGCGGAGGTAGAGGGATGATTGAGGTGATCAGCGTCGAAAGCTTGTCTCGTGATCAGGTAGGTATGCGTCGCATCCCGCCAAAGGAAGGGTCAGCCGAAACGTACTCGCACCCCACGGTCTCACACGGCATGATGATTTTGGCGCGACGAAAGGCACACGCTGGACTATCTTGCAAAGAAAGGCGGTGCTGGGATTGTCGGTACACGATCGATGTGCGTTAAGTCCAAGGGAAGTCATCAGCCCAGTCCGCCTCCAGGTGTCTGTGAGCGCCCTTTGCTCAGTACGGATCCCCTTCTCCAGGCTCGGTCGATACTGAATCGACAGCCAGGGTTGTGGTATGAAGAGCAACAGAGCAGCCGCTCATTGACAGTGCAGCTGTCTGCATATGGACAAGTCAAAGGCATCGGGAGGAAAAAGTAAATCGCTGGTGCCTTGACTGCGTATTTTTCCCGTTATCTCGGGACCGGCTTTCTTTATCTTCCCCGACTTTTCGTCGAATGCCGTATTTAGGTCCTTGAATGACCTAGAGCTTTAGGAGAAGCTTGAGCCTGTGGGTACCAGCCAAGCCAAAGGGACAGCGAGGTGAGCGCTCCCTCTACCGCTCGCAAGAAGATCGGTGCATTCACCTTCCTCCTTGATGACCCATGCTGGGGTTATGACGTTCCATGATCACGATCCAGCTATTGCTAATCACGCCATTTGGCGTTCCTCACTGACCGGCCAAGCCATCCCCAAACCGCGTCTCCATACTCCTGACCACGGCCCCGCGCTGACCTGACTACCAGGAATGCCACCTCTTACCCGAACGCTATATTCTGGCCCCGTCGTCCATTCCCTCTCTCTCTCCCAGCTCGAGATCATCGACTCCGCTCTATTCTGCGTGAGTGTCGAGGGGATCATCGAGTGGATCGAGCGGGACGTCCCTGGCTCCTTTCTTCAAGCTGCAGCTGCGGAACATGGTGTGATCCTTCGGGAAGGGGAGGGTGTGGAAGTGGTGCAGCTTGGACCTGGCGAGTTCTTTTGTCCTGGTTTAGTGGACACACATACTGTGCGCTCCTTGAAATGATGTGGGATACTAATGGCTGATGGTGCGGGATAGCACGCACCGCAATACCCGAACAACGGGCTGGGAGGAAGCCTGCAGCTTTTGGACTGGTTGGAACAGGTCACCTTCCCGGAGGAGAAGAAGTATGGGAACGTGGAATATGCGAAGGAGGTTTATGGGGAGGTCGTGGGCCGAACACTAAACGATGGGGTGAGTATCTCGGTAATAGGTGGAAAGAGAAGGTATTGATGGTTCAGGGGCTTTAGACCACGACAAGCTGTTACTATGCGACGGCCCATCTCGAGGGCAGTATTGCCTTGGCCGAGATATGCCTCGAGCGCGGTGAGCGATTCCTTGCACACTCTCCACAGCAAAGGCTGATACGGTGTCCTGTCAGGACAACGGGCATTTGTCGGGAAATGCTGTATGGACCGGAATTGCCCTGACGGTTATGTCGAATCGACCTCCGCCTCCATTGCGAATACCAAATCCTTTCTCGACCACTTCGCCTATCTCTCTTCGTCTCACTCAGTCCCAAAAATCGCCGCCAACTCCTCGCAACCCTACTCACCCGCCTTGCCCCCGCTCGTTCAGCCCATCATCACACCCCGCTTCGCTCTCTCCTGCACCGACCCGCTCCTCGCTTCCCTCGGCCAGCTCGCCTCCTCCTTCACACCGTCTTTACCCATCCAGACACATCTTTCCGAGAATCCCGCAGAAGTGAGACAAGCACTCGAGCTTTTCCCGGAGTGCCGGACGTATGCCGGGGTGTACGAGAACTTCAACCTCCTTGGACCGGGGACGATCTTGGCGCATTGCGTGCATTTGAGCGAAGACGAACGAGTAGTGATCATGCGCACCGGGTCCGGGGTCAGCCATTGTCCGACCAGTAATCTGCATCTGAACTCGGGGATGGCACGCGTCAAGGCGCTGCTGGATCTGGGAATCAAGGTGTGTCATTGCAGCAATAAATAGACGAGGCTGATGAGAGCAGGTGGGATTGGGAACAGACTGTAGTGGCGGCTATGCGACCGGTATGCTATCCGTCATACGCAACGCCTCCAGCGTCTCCCGATGTCTCGCATTCACCGAAACCTCACAAAGACCACTCGATATGGCTGAGGTGTTCTACCTCGCTACTCTCGGTGGTGCATCACTCTGTCGATTAGACGACCGAGTCGGTAATTTCCTCCCCGGCAAGGAGTTCGATGCATTGCGGATCAAACCACGGAGTCCGGCTATATGGGAGAAGGAGGGAGAGGCTACGGAGAGGGTGTTTGAGAGGTGGCTGTGGTGCGGGGATGATCGGGACATTGCAGATGTTTGGGTGAGGGGACGAAGAGTAGGAGGAGCGGGATAGAGCTATGCATGACATCAGTCCCAGTACACTTCCTTGTGCAAAGAAAGCCTTGGGCCAAGAGAGGATATTCGGATCAGAACGCCACGTGCCGAGCCGCAACCCCACTGTATGCCGCCTCATCTTCTGATGTGGTCGTCTCCTCCTCTCGATCACCATACTCATACGAGATGGCATCTCTCGCTTTGCGAACACGCCTCCGCGCTTCAGGAATCGTATGTATCGTTCATTTGTCGCATCGCAGCGTTGCTGAATGGGCGATAGAAACCCCTTCGCTCGACTCTCCCTCGAATCCGGAATCTGCAGACCGATGCGGATAAGAGCGAACCTGTCGGCCAGGTGCCGGAGGGTGGAAGCGAAAGTGTGAGTACCTCTATCCTATTCTTGGGTGTCATACTAAGGAGCCTGGGCCTTGCTGATTGACATCTGCCTCCTCCTCCTCTTCTCCCCGCCGCCCCACAGTTCCAAGTACGGCTCCACCAAGATTCCTTCCATTCGTACCGGTGCGATGCGCCTTCCCTCGAGACCGACGTCAACAAAGACATGTTGATCGACATGTATCAGAAGATGGTGCGATCCCCTCTTTCCCCTCCGCTTATCCCAGCTAACCCCGTGTAGGTCCAGATGCGCCGAATGGAGCAAGCAGCCGATGCCTTATACAAGCAGAAGATGATCCGTGGCTTCTGTCATCTCTCCATCGGGCAGGAAGCGGTTTCGGTGGGGATGGAGGCGTCGATGGATAAGGAGGATCGGTTGATCACGGCTTATCGGTGTCATACATTTGCGGTTATGCGGGGTGGGACGATTAAGGGGGTTCTGGCGGAACTCATGGGTGAGTTGCCCCAATCTGGGCCGGACTCAGGTGCTGATGGCGCGACAGGGAGACAAGATGGGATGTCGAATGGGAAGGGAGGGTCGATGCATATTTTCACGCCGTCGTTCTTTGGCGGTAACGGGATCGTTGGCGCTCAGGTGAGAAAAAGCGGTGGAACAAACGAAATTGGGCTGATGAGTATAGGTACCGGTGGGAGCGGGAATCGCGCTTGCACAGAAGTACCTGAAGAAGTCGACGGTGACCTTTGCGCTCTACGGCGACGGCGCGTCCAACCAAGGGCAAGTGTTCGAGTCGTACAACATGGTGAGAGAATCCTGCTACATACGCTTGCTCCCGCTGACTCGTTCCAGGCCAAGCTATGGAATCTCCCCTGCGTGTTCGTCTGCGAGAACAACAAGTACGGAATGGGCACATCCGCCGAGCGATCTTCCATGAACACTTCCTTCTTCACTCGCGGCGACCAGATCCCTGGTCTTCAAGTCAACGGAATGGATATCCTCGCCGTCCGGAAAGCCACCGAGTTTGCCAAGGAGTGGACGACGTCGGGCAAGGGACCGTTGGTGATGGAGATGGTCACTTATCGGTATGGAGGGCATTCGTGAGTCTGCCGCGGAGTGTCCTGGAGTCCTACTGAAATACGTTATAGAATGTCCGACCCCGGGACGACGTACAGGACTCGCGAGGAGATTCAGCAGATGCGCTCGGAGAAGGACGCGATTGCTGGATTGAAGAAGTATCTCCTCGAATGGGGGGTGACGGATGAGCAGAGTCTGAAGGTTTGTCCGCCACATTCAACTCGGTAGTCTAGTCTGATGGTTTTGCTTAGGCCATCGACAAGGCGGCGAAGGAGGAGGTGGACTCAGCTGTCGAGGAGGCAAAGAAGAGTCCCTTCCCGGACCTCAAGGATTTCTGGACCGACATTTACGTGAGCGATCTGGACAGTGGGTAGTCGCTCGGTGAGCTGATCATGCAATAGTACAAGGGGACGGAGCCACCTTACATGCGTGGAAGGGAAAAGGAGGAGGTGCACCATTATTCGGGATAGGAATGCGTTATGCGGATAGCGCGTTACGGTATTCATGCATAGATCAGGTCAATGAGGGAGGTATACGATACGACCTCCCTTGAGGATCCATGGGAGTGTTTCTTGTCCAAGCGCGCCTTGGGAAAAGCAGGAAGGCTCACGAGCAATACAGGATTGCTGGATTAGGCGTATCAGCCGCCCGCAGATAATTTCAAGACAAACAGTTTTGCAATCAACAGTATTCACTATGGGGAAAGCTACCTCTAGCAAAGCCTCTTCTTCCACCTCCGAACCGCTCAATCAGGTAGTCAAGCTCGAGGCCGCTTTTCTATCTCCACCTTTCGACCCGAATCCTCTTCTCCCCCTTCTCGCGCTAGCTCAACATCAAGCTCCGGAAATCGTCCATAAAGCCATCTGGGCACTGCATCGAGTTTTCATCCAGTTCATCAACGATGGAGAGGTTGGTACCGTCAAGGGGCTTCGATTGGAAGGCGTCGCTGCCGAGGAGGAGGATGTACGAGGATGGGTGAGGGACAGGCTATTGGAGTATGTCGATATCCTTGGCGGACTTCTGCGCGATTCCGAACCTGGTTTACGGGTACGTCTTGCTCATCTCGTCTCATGACATTGCCTAATACCTGACAGAGCTCGGCTCTACCACTCCTTTTCTCCCTCCTCACCCTATTGTCAACCGCCATGTCCCAACCCGGACAACCGACGCTCCACACGCCATACTTCCGCATCCTCATCAACCGCCTCCTCCGGCCGACTCCGTCTCTGCGTGGTCGCTCTTCCGCAGGAGAGATCGTCCCCGAAAATCAGGTGGATTTGGTAGATGGAATGTTACCGAGCGATGTTGTGAAGATGGCCCATGAGGATTATTGGGCAAAGTACGATGATCTACGTTGGGGGTTCTTCCGCGAGGTCACGCACGCTCTTCGGAATAACCCAGAACCGTTGTCTCATCCCGACAACCTCCTAGGCCAACTAGTACCACTCACCAACCTGCCCCGACTCCAGGAGGACCTCAATACGTTTTTCATACCTTCTCTGGCCGTTCCTGCGTCATCGCCAACAGTGAAGAAGCTGAAGCCGACCAAATCTGGGACCAAGAAGAAGCGGAAACAAGACGGTGTCGTTGATAAATTGCCCGACTGGATGGCAACGTATGATTCCGACTACTCCTCTTCCGACACACCCACGGCGGAGAAGGGATCGAAACGCCCTCGGATTCGCACGACGCAATTGTCAATACACGCATCAATCCATTCCGTCCCGTCCCATCTAAACCAGTACACGAGCATCTGGGAGATGGTTTTGGGAACCCTCGAGCTGGATGAAAACTGGACCCGTCGAATCCTGGTTGGGCTGCATGGCGACAATGGTATCCTTGGGCATATGAAGCCGGAGCGAAGGGTGCGTGTGGCCGACTGGTTGGGAGGATTGGTAGATCGGGGTGGGGCGAATGCGCTGTTGGCCATGAATGGGTTATTTGTGCTCATGACTCAGTTCAACCTGTTTGCCTTCCAACTCTTAGTCCGGGAACCAGCGCTGATGCTACATCATAGGGATTATCCGTATTTTTATGAGCGATTGTATGGACTGCTTGACCGCAATGTCCTGCATGTCAAGTACCGAGCGCGGTTCTTCCGACTGCTCGATACCTTCCTCACGTCCAAGTATGTCCTCATATCGGCCGCTTCAAACTGGTCACTGATCTTCCACTAGCCTATTACCGGCGGCACTCGTTGCCTCCTTCATCAAACGCCTGGCCCGACTCACTCTCAACGCCCCACCAGCTGGTATCATCATGGTCGTCCCATTTATCTACAACCTTCTCAAACGTCATCCCGGGTGTATGGTTATGATCCAAAGACGCGATGATGAGGCCGAATCTACTTGTACTGGTGAGCCACATCTCCTCAGGGTTGGAAGATGCTGACGTCTGGGCTAGATCTGTATGATGAGAACAGCCCGTCCCCGTCGACTTCGAACGCCATCTCATCTTCTCTATGGGAGCTCGCGGCTTTGAGAGGACACTACCTCGCGAGCGTATCAACCATGGCGAAGATCTTTGAAGAGGTCTTCACGAAGCCTGAGTACAACATGGAGGATTTCCTTGATCATGGGTACGGGACCGTACGTCTCACGTGCTGATTCCGTCTTACACATTAGCTAATACTTTGGGACAGCTCTTCGATACCGAGATCAGTCGAAAGCTCAATCATCCACCCGCATTGGCTGTCGCTATCGACATTCCGAACCCTTCTTTGGGAGACGTCTTTCCGGTCCAAAAGGCGATTGAGGACCCGCTGGTGCAGGTGGATACGGATGTGGTTCGGCGGTTGTGGCGGTTTGGATAGCTCGTGGATGGCATTTCTTCATCAGCATGGCTGTTTTGCTTGATAAAGTCATGGTGAAGGGAGCGACGTAGGCTTAAAGCAGCATCTCTTAAGGTCCATCCTACATTGATCGAACAGAAGGGTTGACGGTTACTGACGTGTCAAACCCACGTGCCTGATTGATACCAAGCGCGCCGATCGACCATTCCCTTCTCCTCCCACTCCCATTCGACTTCATCCTTCTTTCACCTTCTACCTACTCAGGTTGACTCTTCCTCCCTCACCCTCTTTCTCACTGGTGTATCGTCGCAATGCCATCTCATCGAGAATCCACTGGCGGCGTCTCCACCCCTTCCCGGCCATCCGACTACCCCACCTCCCGCCCCAGCTCCTCCAAACCCGGAACACCACTCACTTCACAAACCGGTCACTCGTCCTTGATACTACGCAAACAGCTCATGGGTATGTGCATATTCCATAGCCTTGTATGCGGAAGCTAACACCATTGCTTTCGGCCCCGCAGAACTCCAGAAGAGCCCCGTGGACGGGTTCAGTGCGGGATTAGTGGATGACGAGAATATCCTCGAATGGCAGATCGTCATCATGGGGTGAGTGACTGAACCATCATCTGTCGAAGCCCATTCGTCCCTCTGTCAGGTCCTGGTATAAGCGGACAGCCAGCCACAAGCTGACGAGTCTACCTTACTCGCACTTCTCTTTCGACCACTTCGACATTCCCGTTATCCCATCTTTGCGGTGCAGACCTGCGGACACATTGTACGAAGGCGCCATCCTAAAAGCTCGGCTCATCTTCCCAAATGTAAGGCAATCAACCTGCACTCGGAGACAGTACTGACGCGGGTGTAGGAGTTCCCGTTATTGCCCCCGAGAATGGTATTTGATTCGGAGATGTGGCATCCAAATAGTAAGCTCCGTTAGAAGCTGGAGAATCGCCTCGCAGATACTTTTGAGATCTGAGAGGATTTAGGTCCCGTTCAGCCGGTGCTGACTTCGGTCCAGTCTATACGAAGGGAGATAAGAAGGGCGAGGTCTGCGTATCAATCCTGGTTAGTCGTCGCCTGAATATCCGCATGAACCGCACCGGTTTCCAATGTCGGGCAGACGGGCGGCTGACGGCAATCGATTGCAGCATGCACCAGGAGATGACGAGTGGGGGTATGAGGATGCCGGCGAGAGATGGCTACCAGTCCACACAGTGGAGAGCGTGGTGAGTCCAGCATTCACCACTGATCTCCGTCAAGGGCTTCCGGATTGTGTGTAGCTGACAGTTGCCAGCTCGTATCTGTCATCTCCCTACTGTCTGCCGATAGTCCCGATCTCAATTCACCTGCCAACGTCGACGCAGCAAAGGAAGTGAGAGAGGACTTCCCATGTACGTACAGCTTCGTAGGCTTCGCATTTTTCAGCGCAGAAGCTAGGCAATCGCCGTCCGCGAAGCTGATCAGCGTGACCACAGCGTATAAGAAGAAGGTCAAGCGGCTCGCGCGGAGGTCGGCAGAGGAGGCGTACGACTGATGAAGCCTGTTTCCACGGACTATTCGGGTTCGTTCAGCTGGCACGATTGTGGTCTTGCAACGCGTGCTCTCGAAGCCCTCGTCCGTGAGCCCCGGGATCGCCGAGCTGACGAAAGGATGAATAGCGAACAACGAGGAGGTCAAGCGGTGTAGGCGGTGGTTGACAGGATTTGGGCTCTTTATGGCGATTCGAGGTCCTTCTCCGAAACATCACTCGTGTAGCTTCTCCTTCTCTCTGTTTACGGACTTCCATCTATACCTGCAAGTAATCTCAAGTGGCAACATGCATCTCCAATCCAAGTTGTACCACCCCTCGAGACCCAGTTCTCGAGGCCGATTGAACGCCTTCACGGATCATGAAAACTGAACGTAACAGCGATGAGAACGGAGGCATTCAACGCCCATCATTCTTGAGGTCGCAACCGATCGTGAAATAGGAAAGGTGCTGTATGAACTGTACTGACTGACATACGAAGGGGTCACTACTCCCAAATGCGCTACTTCTTACACTTTCCTCCTCCCTCCCCTCCCCTTCCGTCGATCACCCTACTCACCCGCCGCTTCCCCTTCCTCTAAATCCTCCTCGACCCCTAAAACCAACTCTCTCACCGAACCCTCCCCCTGGTCCCCCATACAAACCCCCTCGATCTCCACTATAAGCGCCATATCCTCCGCGAACCCCTCCAAAACCCCTTGTGGGCGCTGGACTAAACCCTCCTCGTCCTGGACCTGCCACCGCCGGCGATGCTGGCGGATTCGGGTTCCAGCTCCCCCTCGGTCCGGTTGGCGGCACTTTCGGACCCGTTGGAGGGACTCTCGGGGTGGACGCTGTACGTTGGCTTTGGTGGGGTGGTGGTTCTCGTGCAGGAGGCGGAAACGGGAAAGAAGGCTCTGGCTTTGGCGGTGTTGCAGGCCGATCATCGAGTTGTCGTGTTACCCAGGGCGGCGTCGGTTCGTTCGCTGGACGAGGGGAATACCCTAAGGAGGATTCTGAGACCTGTCGAGGCATGTAGCTTAACGATGCTTCCGGAACCTCGGTTTCGAGGGGAGTGGTGGACAACGAGTTCTGCCGGGGGGTGTAGCTCGAGCTCACTCGCGGCGCATAGACAGGGGCTGGCTGGTTCGGGAAGTACTCTGTTCGTGGAACGTATGCAGGACTCGGGGTCACCAAAACTCTTGGGCTTTCCATCGGCAGACTTGCAGCAGTGAACGAAGGAGTGGTCTGGACTGGCGTGCCCGGTGTGCGAGAGCTTGGGAGATGCTCGAACAGATTGACGCGCGTGGAGACAGGTTCCGGCTCGATCTTGACCTGAGCTGCGATAGACGTCGACCCGAAGCCGGGGATCTCGTCAAAGCTGGTCTCGGTTACAGGCGTCTCTGGAACAGTCGTGGGTGTAGCGAGGGATTCTTTCCGGATCTTGTGGTTCTTGAGGTACTCAGAAAGAGATACTTTCTTGGGCGGCTCAGGTGGAGGTGTCGGTTCCTCTGGCTCGGGCTGAGGCGTTGGCTCTCGAGGAGGAGTGGGCTCCCGCTCGATCCGATCTGCCTCTGCCAGTGTAGTCTCCTCGACCTCTATCTCAGCAGGGACGTCCACTACCTCTTGAGCGTCCATCAGGAGTGCCACGACTTGATCCGGCACGACCGCCCGTAGTTCCTCGGATTTGACAGATTTGGGAGGAGGTATGATTCCGGCGCGAAGCGACTGGTCATCGTCTATGTCCTCGACTTCCGATACAGGCGATGACTCGATTCGGTTCTTGCGCTGCCGCTTTGTAATTATTTTTCTGGGTGAAGGTTTCCCGTTCAGCATTCTGGTCTTCCTCGCCTTCTTGTCCTTCGCCTTCGATGGTACCGCTCTTCTAGCTCCCTTCTCTGTTTCCGACTGTAACCCATTCTTGCCTGGGAGGCGCCTGATATCGCCAGTATCGAGGAACGGTGATCGTATTAGGCGCGATCGTTGGAAAATACCGGAGAACCTTCTCGTCTGTTCTCCCGCACAGTGCTCCGAACCCGATTCGCCGTCCGAGCCAGAGAACCGGCTCTTGGGGATCGTCGCTGTCGTTGCGTCGGATTGATGACCATCATCGATATTCATATCCATTTCGAGCTCGACCGGGGGCGGTCTGGTGGAAGCGGCAGAGGATGAAGATGATGATGACGGCATCTTCCCCACGAAACTAGCCGGCTCGTCTGCAGCACCCGCATTGGCAACCTCATCTACTTCGCTCACATTGTCTTCTCTGAGGTCATGGGGAAAGGCAGGCGGAGTGCGGTCCAACGCTTCCTGGACGCAGTCGACGAGTGGGAAAAGGTGATTCGGCTCGCGGATCTCGGATTCGTCCTCATACACCGGCTGGTCCTCGCCTTGATCAGGGGTCCGAGATCGGCTGAAGCGCATCTCGAACGCGTCCGGCAAGGCCCATCGCCTCGCGGCATCCGCCTCGATCTCCCGTCTTCTCCATCCTCGTACCGCGCCAACCAACTCGCCAAGATCCGCTCGTCCGACTCTGCGCCCATTCGAGACTTCGTCTACCTTCCCAGTCACAATACGCCGCATCTGGGCAAGCGCACAATTGCCGGGATCAGGACATGCGCAGGCGGAGAACGTTCCGGATAAATGGGTGAGGACGGCCTCGAATTTGAAGGCGATCGTCCGTAATGCCATGTCAGGGAGTGAGGACGCAGGAGACCCAGGCGTCCCTAAAGACCTGTCCGCGTGAACAGTGGGGACACCCACCGAGCGCATCGAGTGCACGACGTGTTGGTCGTCCCACTCCCAGGCAAGGACGACCTCCTCCTTGCGACCAATGTCACAACTTGCAAAGACCCCGAATTTGAGCTTGGGCACTTCGCCCTCGGGCTGACGCCAGAGAAGTGGTCGCATGACGACATTCGGGTGACAGCTGGAACGGACGAAGCGGAGGTCGCAGCCGTATCCTCGAGCATCGATCATGAGATTGATGGGTGGACCCAGACTACGGACGTAAGGCTTGGGCATGCCGAGACCTGAATATTGGTTAATCGGATCGCGTCGATAGGTCTCGCAATCAACAATCTCTCCACGATACTCGCCAACGAAAGTCCCAGCCTGGATCGCCTCCTCCGCATACACACCATACAACGCCGGACGAGTGTACACACCTGACGAGGATGTTTCAACATAGTTCAGCCGAAGGAACAACGGTGTCTCGCGGATAGCGTGGATGTATGTGGGCGCTGCGAGGCTGTCGAGGTCGACGGAAGTGATGAAGACCGGCGGAAGTGGGGGCGCGAGGATAGCATAGTCCGGAGTGGGGAAGAGATTTTCCGGCGACAATCTCAGGATTCCTGTTTCGGTAGGCGAGGGCAGGCCCGAGGGGTTGGGCAATGGTCGCTTGGACTCGCTCATTGCGTCATCCTCGACATCCACCCATTCCCGGTAGACGCTTCCCATGATTTGCCTTGCCAGCTTTCCCCGCACGACATTCTCCTTGATCGGCGTGAACTCCAATGCCCAGGGTTCGATCCCGAAGTAATCATCATCCATATCCAGAGGTGGAAGAGGCTCCTTAAATGCCGATCCGGGGGTCGCTTCGCCGATGCTTGTCTTAGGTCGAGGTTTATTCGCAGCAAGTCGTTGCTTTGGTTTGGCTGTAGGTGGAGGTGGCCCCATGATGGCGGGACTGGGATCCTTGCCGGTATCTCGGAGTTCCCCCTCGCAATCGATCACGCTCCCGGTCCTCGCCCGCTTCGGCTTGCTTCGGGGTTTCCCTCTATCCTTCTCCGTCGTCCGTGCCTCCCCAGGAAACCCTGCTGCCCGCCTCGCATCGTGTTCTTGTCGTCCCGCAATCTGCCGTTGCCGCGCTCCGTACGCGTCAAATTGGCGTGGCATACACAGCTCACAGAAATACGTCTCTGGCGCAGATGCCTCGTCGAGGTAGCCAAAACACTGCCCATGTTCCCAAGCGCCGCAGCCTTCACATTGAATGGTGAAGCCGTCGTCCTCAGCCACACCGCAGATGCACCTTATGAGGCTGTTGTCTTCTCCCATCCAGTGCGGCGGTCGATCTCGATTCGAGGAACGTCGCTCGTTAGACGTACGGCGAGATAGTCCTGCCGGAGCGTTCCGCTTCCGCTTCGCCTTCGGCTTAGCCGGCGGTTCAGAGGGGTTCTCTCCATGGTTGGAAGCTCGTGCATCGACCCCGGAGGACAAGAGTAGATGGGCGATTGAGTTAGATGCGACTGTCGAGGGAGGGGGAAAGTGTGAATTTTGTGGGTAATCGGGTGGCGTGCAAGGATATGGCGTTTCCGATGGGTTGGTCGGCGATGTTGCAGATTCCTCCACTGCCGTCTTTTCCATCAAGGACGGTCCGGGAGCGGACATCGGAGGTTGATCGGCTGTTGATGAGATACTCAACAATAGTTGAGCCGCTTCCTCTGACGCGCCACGACGCTCTCCTTCCTCCCTCTGCACCGAAATCTCATCCATGACCACGTCTGCGTCGATGGCCTCACGTGCAGGTGACGGGAAAGACGCAACCGGAGAAGCGCGTGATGGACCAGCTTCAGGTTGGGCCTGGAGCGCGTGAGGAATGGGGATTTCAAGCATGGCGGAATGTGCTTGGTACACTTCAATGAGGGACAAGTGGCGAATCAGCGTCATTCACAAGGAGGGTGCGGATATCTCACATTACACGGGGATTCCAGACAAAGGATGAGCCAAAGGCAGGGTTTGAAGGATCCTCTTCGGTGCTGTCGCGAACGGCACCGGATAAGCATACTCTCGGGCACATTTGTGAGAAACAGAGTAATATCTGCTTCGACTCACGTTTCACCATTGATATCTATGGGAGGTTTTGAGTGTTGTCCACGCGAAAGGTATCTAGAGAAGGTGAAGGAACGCGCCGATCCAGATATAGGTTGTCGTCAATTGGGTGGCGAGCGTTGCGTCTCCCCATTGGCGGTCAAGACAATTGATTGATAGACGCAAGGACGAGGGGTGGGGTCTAGGATCAATGCAACGACGATCGAAAGGGTATGAGATAAGGTGGGGGGAATACTGAGGACAAGGGCGAGTAGAGTAAGCTGAAGATTCCATTTGAGCAATTGGGCGAAAATTTGCAAAAACCGCCAGACAATTCGCCTCTTTTGGAGATATCGATCGCGAGTTGTTTCGTCGATACTCCTGTTCTTCTCGCTATTCGTTTCATCTGTTCTCATCTGTTCTTGTTTGGTTTGCGCTGCAAAAGCCACGAACGACATCTCGAGAGGTCCACCTTTCCGGAAAAGGGTGTGCTAAGGGTTGCAACGACTGGAATCGCTTCGACTGAAGAGTCTTCCGGAGACCTAACGGATCTCAATAGCTGTCCTTCCCAACACTAGACCGAAAATCCCCGCGCAGCATGGCGACAGGGCAAAAGAAGGGGGCCAGGGACCTCTCTGGGTTCAATTATGGGGCGATGAGTAGCTTGGTGGTGAACCAAGGTGGGTGCGGGTTCCATTATGTTCAGTGGCAACGTTGTCCGAAGGAGTATTGTGCTGATTGATTTTCTTTTAGACCGCTCCGTCGTCCGTACCGATGAGCCTACTGGTGCACCGGAGTCCCTCGTTGGCAGAATCAACTTGAAAGACATGGGATCCCGTGTCGCTCGCGAAGCTCCGAAAGACCTCGACAAGAAGAAGGGCAAGGCAAAGCTCTCGGCTGTCGACGAGGTTGAGCGGAACATCCGGCGAGCGCAGGAGAAGTCGACTGCGCGGTTTGGAGCAGCAGATGTCCTCGAGAGTGTCGCGCAGATGGAGGGTCTCCGTTATAGACCACGTACCACCGAGACCCGAGAGGTGTACGAGCTTCTGCTAGGGCTAGTGCATCAGATGCTTGGGGACCAAACACAGGAGGTCGTGCGGAGTGCATCGGATACAGTGCTGGAGACCTTGAAGAGTGACGATCTGAAGGAGTTTGACAAGCGGAAAGAGGTGGAGGGAGTAGTCGGTCAGCTTCCTGAAGAAGTGTGGAATCAGCTGGTCAACTTGGGAAAGAAGGTCACAGATTACGGAGAGGAGGAGCAGCCTGTAGGGGATGACCGAGAGCGGGCGGTGGAAGGGGAAGGTGTAGCGGTCCTCTTTGAGGACGATGAGGATGAGGAGGATGAGGACCAGGCATACGAGGTCAAGGGGCGCGATTCAGATGAAGACAGGGATGGGGAAGAGGATGAGGAAGAGGATGAGGAAGAAGAGGATGAGGAAGAAGGCGATGAGGAGGACTCAGAGGAAGACGAAGACGCAGCAGCTGAGGATGAAGCTCTCGTCCTTGGCAGGGAGACCGCGAGGGTCAAGCAGAAGTCTGATAAGGTATCGCCTCACGACGTCGACGGCTTCTGGCTACAACGACTCATCACTTCCTCATATCCCGATCCTGTCCAGTCATCCGACTTCACAACACGATCTCTCGACCTTCTTGCTTCCGAAGCCGAATTGCGCGATCTCGAGAACTCGTTGGCCGAGATGTTTGGCTACGAGAATTTCGAGCTTGTCGCTACTCTCATGAAGAACCGGGAGGTCATCGTCTGGTGTACGAAGCTCGCACGAAGTAGTGAGGAAGAGAAACAGGATGTGGAGGTGGCCATGCGAGAGAAGGGTGCAGGCTGGATCTTGCGGGAGCTGCGAGGGGACCGCAAACGAACAGCCGTGGAGACGGTGGAGACTGTTGTGCCCTCGAAAGCCACTCTCGCACCGGGATCAGTGGCTCAACCGCGCCGTGTCATCGATATCGACTCCCTCATCTTCTCCGAGGGCGGTCATCTTATGTCCAGGAAGAAGGTGAAGCTGCCCGAGGGTTCCTTCAAGCGGCAGATGAAGGGATATGAGGAGATTCACGTACCCGAGCCGAAGCGAAGAGAGGCGGCGCAGAGTGAATTGGTATCCGTGTCGAAGATGCCTGAGTGGACCCAGCCGGTCTGGGCGAGCGCCAGGACTACTCAGCTTAATCCGATCCAAAGTCGCGTGTTCCCCATCGCTTTCGAAACCAATGAGCCGATGCTGATCTGTGCCCCGACGGGAGCGGGCAAGGTAAGTTCCTTTCTTGCACAGTTGGCGGTCCATTGACGATAGCTGCAGACAAATTGTGCTGCCCTCGCCATGCTCCGAACCATCTCCCAGTTCCGGGATCCCGATACCGGCTACATCGACCTCGACGCGTTCAAAATCATCTATGTATCACCAATGAAGGCCCTTGTCCAGGAACAAGTTGATGCCTTCGGGAAACGATTCAGCTCTCTCGGTATGAAGGTCGCCGAATTGACTGGTGACAACCAGCTCACCAAGCAGCAGATCTCGGAGACTCAGGTCATAGTCACCACGCCGGAGAAATGGGATGTCATCACGCGAAAGTCGACGGACACGAGCTATACCAACCTTGTTCGTCTCATCATTGTCGACGAGATACATCTCCTGCACGATGATCGAGGACCTGTTCTGGAATCGATCCTAGCGCGGACCATACGGCGGATGGATCAGACCCACGACGAAGTCCGAGTTGTCGGTCTCTCCGCTACATTGCCCAATTACAAAGACGTGGCCGCTTTCCTCCGAGTCGAGGTGAAAACGGGGCTTTTCTACTTCGATGCGACGTACCGACCTGTTGGGCTCAAACAACAGTTCATCGGTGTCACGGAGAAGAAAGCGATCAAGCGGCTCCAGACTATCAACGAGGTGTGCTATGAGAAAGTCTTGAACCAGGCGGGCAAGAGTCAGACGCTGGTCTTTGTGCACTCGCGAAAGGAGACGGCAAAGACTGCGAAATTCCTCCGCGACATGGCGATGGAGAAGGAGACCCTCACCCAATTTATCAACCCGGAAGGTGCTTCTCGCGAGGTCCTTCTTCACGAGGCGAACGAATCGAGGGACAACAATCTGAAAGATATCCTCCCTTTCGGCTTCGGCATTCATCACGCTGGTATGACCAAGGAAGACCGACAGACCGTCGAAGACCTTTTCAAGGACGGCCATATTCAGGTTCTGTGCTGTACGGCTACCCTCGCCTGGGGTGTAAATCTTCCCGCCCACACCGTCATCATCAAGGGTACCCAGATCTACAACCCGGAAAAGGGCAAGTGGTGCGAGCTGTCCCCGCAAGACGTGCTTCAGATGCTCGGTCGTGCTGGTCGACCACAATTCGACACGTACGGCGAGGGAATCATCATCACCAACCATGCCGAATTGCAGTACTATACCAGTCTGATGAACCAGCAGCTCCCGATTGAAAGTCAATTCGTATCGAAAATGGTAGACAACCTCAATGCGGAGATCGTGCTCGGGACAGTGCGAAATAGGGACGAAGCTGTGCAATGGCTGGGATACACGTATCTGTAAGTTTCAAGCAGGTTGGTGTGGTGTAACACGCTGAGGATCACTACAGGTATGTGCGGATGATTGGCTCTCCGGCCCTCTACAACGTCGGTACAGATTACCTAGAGGGCGATCCCGCTTTAGTCCAAAAGCGAGGTGAGCATTCGTCTCTCGATGAGGCATTGTATACTGATATGCCTCAGCCGATCTCGTCCACTCTGCCGCCGTGCTCCTGGAGAAGGGAGGGCTAATCCGCTACGACCGCGCAACCGGTATCTTCCAGAGCACTGACCTCGGTCGAATCGCTTCTCACTACTACGTCACCTACTCGTCGATGGCGGTGTACAACAAGCATCTGAAGCCTAATCTTACCATGATCGACCTTTTCCGGGTCTTCGCGTTGTCAAATGAGTTCAAGCTTATTCCCGTCCGACAAGAAGAGAAGCCTGAACTAGCCAAGTTGCTGGAGCGGGTTCCGATCCCTGTCAAGGAAGGGGTGGACGAGCCGGTGTCGAAGGTCAATGTGCTGCTTCAGGCTTACATATCTCAACTGAAGCTCAGCGGCTTCGACATCGTCACCGATATGGTCTTTATCCAGCAGTCAGCTGGGCGTATCATCCGGGCGATGTTTGAGATTTGCCTGAAGAAGGGATGGGCCGGACCAATGCGGGCTGCTCTGGACTTGTGCAAGATGGTCGAGAGGAGGATGTGGCGATCAATGACGCCGCTTCGGCAGTTCCCTAGGGTCCGAGGGGAGATCATCACCCGAGCGGAAAGGAAGGAATTCCCGTGGTATCGGTACTTCGATCTCGACGCGGCAGAATTGGGCGAGCTTATTGGCCTGCCCAAATCCGGTCAGCTCATCGAGAGTCTGGTACACAAGTTCCCGCGTGTCGACCTGCAAGCACACGTCCTTCCGCTGACCCGATCACTCCTGAAGATAAATGTCACGATCACTCCTGATTTCCAATGGGACCGGGATATCCACGGCGCCACCCAGGCTTTCTGGGTCATCGTCGAGGACGTCGACGGCGAGAACATCCTCTACCACGATACGTTCGTTCTTCGTGAGCGTTTCGCACAAGACGAGCACTACGTCACCATCACTGTGCCAATTTCCGAGCCTGTTCCGCCAAACTACTACATCTCCGTCATCTCCGATCGTTGGCTTCAGTCTGAGACCCGCCTGCCGATCTCCTTCCAGCATCTCATCCGCCCTGAACCCTTCCCACCTCACACGGCTCTCCTAGACCTGCAGCCCTTACCCGTCACGGCTCTGCATAATAAGGCATTCGAAGACCTCTACCCCTTCGAGTTGTTCAACAAGATCCAAACCCAGGTGTTCCCAGCGCTCTTCACCACGGATGAGAACGTCTTCGTTGGCGCGCCCACCGGATCTGGGAAGACGATCTGTGCAGAGTTTGCCCTTCTCCGTCTGTGGTCCAAGCGTGATGCTCCGCGTGCAGTATGTATCGAGCCTTATCAGGAGATGGTGGATGCTCGAGTATCCGAATGGGCCGACAAATTCTCCGACCTGAACAAGGAGGTCTTCGCGCTCACCGGCGAAGCGACTGCGGACCGAGCGTTGCTCCTCAAAGCCGATGTCGTGGTCTGTACACCAAACCAGTGGGACTTGCTATCACGGCGATGGAAGATCCGAAAGGAGGTTCAGACCATCGGACTGCTTATTGCGGACGAGCTCCAACTCATCGGCGGCGATGTGGGTTCTACTTATGAGGTCATCGTCTCCCGTACACGTTACGTCTCGCAGCAGACCGGTACCAAGACCCGGATCGTCGCATGTAGTGTCTCGCTGTCCAACGCTCGGGACTTGGGCGACTGGATCGGCGCTTCATCCCAAACCGTTTTCAACTTCTCCCCTTCTGCTCGGCCGCTGCCTCTGGAGGTCCACCTACAGAGCTTCAACGTTCCCCACTTCCCCTCGCTCATGCTTGCCATGGCCAAGCCCGCATACCTTTCGATGGTCGAGCACGCTGCCGGCCGACCAACAATATGCTTCGTTGCCTCGCGCAAGCAGTGCAAGCTCACCGCGAACGATATCCTCACATACTGCTTGGCCGACGATAAGGAGACGCGTTTCCTCAATGTCGAGCCAGAGGAGCTCGCGCCCCATCTGGAGCGGCTGCAGGATCAAGCTTTGGCGGAAACGCTCAAGTATGGGATAGGGTACTACCACGAGGCGCTAAGCAGGATGGACAAGCGAATCGTTACGGCGCTGTTCGAGGAGGGTGCCATCAAGGTACTTGTGGCATCGAAAGACACCGCATGGAGCCTTCCCGTCACTTCGTATATGGTCATCATTATGGGTGTTCAATCTTTCGAAGGGCAAGAACATCGCTATGTCGACTACGCCATCGCCGATGTCCTCCAGATGATGGGAAGAGCCTGTCGCCCGGCAGTCGATACGTCAAGTCGCTGCGTCCTGATGTGTCAGCAGACTCGCAAGGACTTCTTCAAGAAGTTTTTGAACGAGGCATTACCGGTGGAGTCGAGCTTGCCGAATTATATGCACGACCACTTCAATGCGGAGATTGTGGCGAAGACGATCGAGAACAAGCAGGATGCGGTGGATTGGTGTACTTGGACCTGGTTCTACCGAAGACTCATGCAAAACCCCGGATTCTATAACCTCCAAGGGACCACGCCGACCCACGTTGCCGACTACCTATCCGAGCTGGTCGAGTCCACCCTGAACGACCTCGTCTCGTCTGACTGCATCATGGTACAAGACGAGATGGACACTTTGCCCAACAATCTTGGCATGATCGCATCCTTCTACTACATCTCCTATGTCACGGTCGAGACCTTTTCCGCTTCCATCAAGGAGACGACCAAGCTCAAGGGACTGCTCGAGATTGTCTCCTCGGCACACGAGTTCGAGACCGTCCCGATTCGGCATCACGAAGACACTCTACTCCAGCGCATATACGATCGAGTGCCGGTCAAGGTCGCGAGGGCGGACTACAATTCGCCTTACTTCAAGACCTATCTCCTCCTTCAGGCGCATTTCAGCAGAATGACACTCCCACCGGACCTTGCGATTGACCAAGCAGCGATCCTCGGCAAGGTCACGGGTCTGTTGTCGGCTTGCGTGGACGTCATGTCGAGCAAGAGCTATCTTGGATGTCTTGGAGCGATGGACCTCAGTCAGATGTGTGTCCAGGCAGTATGGGATCGGGACTCGCCGCTCAAGCAGGTGCCCTACTTCGATGCGGATATACTGAGTCGGTTCGCCAAGGCGGGCCATGACTCGGTGTATGATATCATGGAGCTTGAGGATGAGGAGAGGAATGATCTGCTTCGGATGTCGGACCGACAACTGTGCGTAACCATGCTGCAATTCACATCACCACTGACACCAGATGTAGGGCTCGAGTGGCCAAATTCGTCAATTCATATCCTAACATCGAGGTCTCATATTCCATCCCCAACACCGAGGCACTCACCTCCTCTGAGCCCATCTCGTTGACCATCACCCTCGACCGCGAAGCAGACGAGTCAAACCCGGACGACCAAGTCGCCGACGCCCCTCACCTCCCGCACCGCAAGATGGTGTCTTGGTGGCTCGTGGTCGGTGACCCAGTCACCAAGAACCTGTACGCAATTAAGAAGGTCACGGTCAAGGCGAATCTGGAGGCGAGGTTGGAGTTCACGCTGGGCCAGGGAGAGTGGAAGTTGAAGTTGTACCTCATCTGCGATAGCTATTCTGGTGAGTACCATTTTCGTTCAATAGCGAGATTATCGGTGCTGATTGAGCGACCATAGGAGCTGATCAGGATTTCGATCTGGAGCCGCTGAAGATTGCGGAAGGGGAGAGCTCAGATGAAGAGTCCGACGAGGAGATGGACGAGGACTGAGGAAGCTGGTTCCTGGGCGAATAACGGACGAGGCGTTACAGAGACAATCTCTACTTCGGGGCGATAGACGCGGGGAAGAAGGAGGCTGGTGTTTCAACAGATTTGCTTAGCATGCATACCGGGATCTGGCCTTCTTCTGAGTTCCACTTCACAGCCCTTCACTCAAAAAAATCCAGAGGACAGGGTGCGGGTCGTGGTGGGGTGTGATGACGTGGGTTTTCAGCAAAGCTTATCGGACCGCAAAAGTTGCGCTGGAGGTGAGAGGTCATAATCTTGACTTCTTATCAACCCAGGACACCATGGTCGCACCGACTCCCCCTTCCACATCCACCACTCCCCTCCCGGCCACCTTCTCGCCCTCGCAAGCCAAGAAAGCCTTGACCGCCCTCCTCGCACACCATGCCAAAACTCTCTCATCCCGCGAAGATACCGAGCTCCTCCCCCGCGAAGAGCATATCTGGCTCATCATCAATACCAAGCGCGGGACGACAAGAGCCAAACTCATGCCTGTCCGCATGTACGTGTCTTCCCCATGCCTCCTCCTTCTCCCCCTCGTCCTCCTTTTCTTTCTCCTATCATACTCAGCTAATTGATAAATCTAGTCAACTTCCCCACCCCCCTCTGCCGCCCCCGCCCGTCACCTCAATATGCCTAATAACCAAACCTCCTCAACGATCTTACAAAGACCTCCTCGCCTCCCCGAACCACAACATCAGATTCATCAATCGCGTCGTCGATACCGAGAAACTACGAGGGAAATGGAGGCCGTTCGAGGCGAGGAGGAACTTGGCGAGGGAGAATGATCTGTTTTTATGTGATGAGAGGTTGGTTCCCAGTATGCCTAAGCTGTTGGGGAAGGTGTTCTTTGATGCGAAAAAGTGAGTTGAGGACAGAAAATGGGGGAGGGGGCGGTGGGCGGGGAAGAGGCAAGTTGGGAGCGGGGAGCGGGGAAGAGAGAAGGAGAAGGGGTGGTTGTGCTGATATGAGGTGCTTTTCAGGCAGCCTATACCGGTAAATCTGAAGAGGAAGGACTTGAAGGCGGAGTTGGGACGGGCGATTTCGTCGACGTATTTTCATCCTTCGACTGGGACTTCACAGTACGTCCAGGTCAAACCCTACTTGAGGAGAGAATATTAAGCTGACAAGGGATTGATGAGCAGCTCGATACGGATAGCTACGCCCCCACACACTACACCCGAACAGACACTCGCCAACCTTCTGGCAGCGGCTCCGAGTGCAGTGGCGTTGATTCAAGATGGATGGGAGAATGTTCTGAGCGTCGGGATCAAGACCAGCTCGAGCGTTCTGTTACCTATATGGTCGAGCGAGCTCGACGGGCGCTTCAAGGTTGCCACACACGGAAAGGCTGGAGAAGAGGATGTGGAGATGGCAGAAGATGGGGGGATGCGGAAAGAAGATGGAAAGAGAGAGAAGGAGAAGAGGAAGAAGGAGAAGACAGCAGAGGTCGAGGAACGGGCAGGGGTCACGGTGAAGAAGGCTAAAGCGGTCAAGATGATCCCGACATCCGAGCCGAAGAAAGCGGAGAAGATCGCAAAGAAGAGCGGGAAGAAGTCGAGCTCGCTGGGTATGGGCGGAGCAGGGAAGCGAGCGAAGGAGGCTGTTCTCGGACGGAAGACATAGGTATGCTTGCATGGCTCACCATAGAATGCCAGATGCGACGGAGAGACATGCCTAAAATCTAGCACTACCGTCCAAATCGTCGCTTCCCCAGCCTCCCCCCACCGCCAGCTCCCATGCGTTTGCGCATCTCCTCCCGCCGCTTCTCCAACTCCTCCTCCTCTTCCTTCTCCCTCTCCTTCTTGGATCTCTGTTGCGACGTCGTGAGCATGGGTGTCGGTTTAGGCGGTGAAGGCTCGTCGTCCGCCGCTGATGTTTCTCTCTTCTTCCGGGAGCGAGCTGGCGGTTCGGCCGGTGGAGGAGATGCGGAGGTCGATTCGATACGGTTCGCATATCGACGAGTGGAGGCGAGTTTCCTTGGCGTTGGCGGGGCGACTTCCTCCTCATTAAGCGTGTCCTCCTCGGAGACCTCCTTCATGCGGTCTTCAGCTTCCTCCTCCACGAGCCCGTCGCCGTCCTCTTGCATATCGTCCGCCTCTGGCTCGCTCTCGTAATCTTGCTCCTCCTCAATTTCGGTCGCTTTCCTCGGCTTCCTGTCATTCTTGGTTTCAATCCCATGGATCGCCTGGACCTCTTTCGCGATCCCCTCATCCGCCAAGATCGCAAGCAGAGCTTGGCCTTCATCGAATTCGATACCCCTTTCCCGCGCTAGCACCGACGCCAGCGGCTTCACCAACTGATCGACGATGAAGGAGAGCGGTGTTCGTCCTTTCAGCTCTCTGGTCACTCATCAACCCAACCGGTCGGAGAGAGGGGATATGGACTGACGTCAAGTTGAAGCACCAAATGAAACCTTGGGATCGCAAGGTTATCACGTCATCCTACTCCGTCCATCAGCTGATCCCTAAAGCTCTAGAAGAAAGGTACAGACGTAAAAGTCGTGCTCGGTGACCTCCATCTCCACCCCTTCCCATTCCTGCATCATCCCCCCAATCTTCTTGAGAACCTCCTCAGCCCGCGTCATGGCGTCCCGCACATCGACCTCGCCGCTCGTATGATGAGGTTTCGGCCTTTTCCGTTTCGATTTAGACCTTGAGTAGGAGGGTAGAGCTTCGATCTCGGCAAGTCGGGTTGGGACGGATGGGGCTGTGAAGGATTCGAAGAGGACTCGGTGTAGGTCTGTTGCCTAGGACGGGGTTCAGTAAGTATTGAAGAGCGGGGGAAAAGAATGGTTTGACGATGATGACATATCCAGCTCTTTCCGGATGGTGCGCATATTGCTGCGTCTTTGGTCAGTAAGGCTTTGGATTGGCCGACATCCATAGGAGACTGACGATGAGGTAGGTTGTGTGATCAGCTGTGACTTTTGTCAGCCACCGAGAACCCGATAGAGCATGGCCGTGCTTCTGTACTGCCTGTGAGCCTACTTTTCAATTCCGCCATTTCGGACTTACGGCCTCGAATGAAGACATGGTTGCAGATGAATGGTATGATCGACTGGGCAGGTGCAGAAGTTGTTGAAGGCGTATAATCTCCCTCGCCTACCCAGCTAGCTAGCCCTGCCTAGTTGGCAGCTTCCCCATCGCCTCGGACATCCATACCTACCACCTTCATATCCTCATACTTGTAGATGAACGTCTTCACTACAGGTGCTCGAAATCTCAACAGAAGTCAAGAGGAACGGTGCCTTGAACGTGGATGTAGCCTGCTTCGCTTCTACGGTTTCGGGCGTTCTCCACACATCAACGTATTCCGAGAGGGATTCTGCAGCAGAACTGGGACTTCACTTGACCGGAATGGCTGGATTCTTCTTCGACTACTGCTTCATGACATCTTGATGCGCCAATCATGTCAGACTCACCATACACCGCCAGTCCCGGCATCGTCGACCTCGCCACCCCTCCCGACCAGCCCAATACTCCCTTACCGGACTCCGAACCCCTATCCGCTATTTCCTCCCTCGCATCCACTATCGACACGTCCACCGATATCTCCCTGTTTATTAACGACCTCCTCTCCCCTCACCTTTTCAAACGCCCGCCGGACCTGGCACCGCTCGATAAAGATCTCAACGACCTCGTCACACGGCTCTCTCTCCTCTCCCAAGATACCTCTTCCGCCCTCGAACAATCTATCCATGATGTCTCCCGGACAGTCCCACGACTCACTTATGACCTCCAATTCATGCGCGAGTCGGCCTCGTCTCTCCAGTCATCACTCTCAATCATTCAGACCCGGGTATCGAGACAGACGGAGTTTGACAAGGATGCGGGTTCGGACGAGGCGAAGACGCATAAAGCACTGGAGAAGCTGAGTCATCTGGATAAGCTGAAGACGCGGATGGAGAGTGCAAGGGATATCCTGCGTGAAGCGGAGAGTTGGTCCACCCTCGAAGGGGAGATCACCAGTCTGATTTCCAACCAATCGTGGGACAAAGCGGGAGAGAGACTCGCCGAGGCTTCGAGGAGTATGGTGGTCTTCCAGAACACACCGGGAGAATACCATACACGGCGGACGCTGCTGGTCAGCTTACAGAACGAGCTCGAGACAGCACTCAGTACGGCGTTGAGCGAGGCGATAAACAAGGGCGAGATCGAGGCGTGTGCGAGGTTTTACGACATCTTCGAGATGATGGAGAGAACAGCCGAGTTTCGGAACTACTACTTTACGGCGAGGAGAGCGGGGGTGGTGGGGGAGTGGAACTCGGTGGTACTGCTCGATACGGCACAAGCATCACCCCAAGGGGAAAGTGCGGGGACGCCGACGAAATTTACGACATTTCTACCTCGGTTCTATGGGTCACTATTGTCAACGATCACGGCGGAACGAGCACAGGTCCCGCTCATCTTCCCTCCTCAAACCGCCGCGAACATCCTCGAGACCTTCCTCCAGACGACTCTTGATGGTCTTTCCCCGTCCATACATTCTCGCCTATCAGCTCTTACGGACTATTACGGGGCAGAAGCGCTCCCCGAGCTGATTCGGGCGTTCAAGGCGACGGAAGAGCTGGCGATAGGTGTCCAAGCTGTTCTGGACAAGGTGGCATTCAATACGCAAGGAGGCCTCCTCAGCGGATCCGCTCTGATCACCTCACCGTCTGCAGCCAGCCCGAGCACGTCCGAGCCCCGCACCCCACGAGCCAAACGTATGTCGTCCATGTCACGTCGCTTCTCGCGAGTACCTGAGTCATACACTACCGATTCTGGACCATCAGGCAGTCCGACCGAATGGGAGACAACACTCTACGAGCCGTTCCTTGATCTGCAAGCCTCGTATGCGTCTCTTGCACGGCGCTACCTCTCCCACCACCTCAAACACGATCCCGTTCTCACCTCTTCGACTGGGACCCGACCCGAGAAAATCCTAATTGACCGTGCTGTAACGGTCTTTCACATTGCGGACGAGGCGATCGGGCGGTGTATGGCCTTCACACATGGACTCGGTGCGAGAGGACTGGTCGAAGCGGTCGATGGGTTCGTGGAGAACTTTTTGGCGGTCAATCAGGATAGCATTTTGGACATGGCGAGACGATCCACATCAGCGAAATCGAGTGCGCCGGATGAGCTGGATTTCGAAGGGCTGGCTTACTCGACGGAAGATTGGGGAGCGTTTCAGCTTGGTCTGCATATCTTGGAGACATGTCGGGATGTGCGAGATCGATTATCGTCCTTCGAGGGACGGCTATACACCGCGCTTTCGGGGATCTCCACCACTTCCACCAATCATGCTGGGACTACGATCGGCGCTATCACCCTCCTCCAGCAATCTCCACTCAACTCGGCCGAACTCAACTCTATGCTCTCCACCCTTCATCCACCGACCCACCCGCTCCCGATCGCTCGAGAAGCACTCACCTCCTTCACTCGCGCCTCCCAGCTCTTCCTACAAGGCATCATCCTCTCCCCACTCCGAGCTCAACTCGATGCCTATCCTACTCTGAGCGTATGGTCACAACCTGAAAGACCACAACGGCGCGGGGAACTACAGATCCCATCATTCTCCCTTTCCCCAACCGATATCATCGCGCGAGTATCCGAAGGCCTCCTGAATCTCCTCAGGGTGTTCGAGGTGTACGCCGCGGACGACGCTCTCGCTTTCAGCCTGGAAACACTGCCCTTCGTCGACGCAAATGCCCTCGCACCACCACCCGTTCGGGGAAGGCTAAATAGTGACTCGCCAACCAACGGGAACGGGAATGGGACGCCAATGAACGCCGAATCCGTACTATCAACCTGGATCTCCTCACTCTCCCTAACCCTCCTATTCCGCCTCACCCGATCAGTCCTCCCCTCCATTCGTACACTCTCCCCGCCGGGAGCAGCGCAATTGACTTCCGATCTGGGGTATCTGAGCAACGCGGTGAGGGCATTGGATGTGGAGTGGGAGGAGTTGGAGAGGTGGAGGGAGGCGGCTGGGGTTGATGAGGAGGGTTGGAGGGCGAGGGGGAGGGAGATTAGGGCCGGGAAGGGAGGGGAGGGGGAGGAGTGGAGGAGGGTAGGAGGGATGAGGGGGTGGGGTGTTTAGGGGGCGGGGCGGAGCGCGCGGGGGGCAGGGGGGAAGGGGAGGGGGGGCGGGGAAGGGGGAAAAGGGGTAGGGGGAAGAGGGGTAGGGGTGGGGGCATTTGTTCAGGCAGAGGGTATCTACAATATGCATGATGAAGGCAGAATCCACTATTTACTGAAATTGTAGAAAATGGTGGCCCCACTCTCAGCCTTGCGCACATCTCCCAGAGAGGCAGTGGGGAAGTGAAACGATGAGGTGGTGTTTACAGCGTCGTAACATAGCTTTCATCATGGCAATATCAGCTTGATCAATTTCGCTAGGCTATCTTTGCTCGCATTGAACGTCAGATTCCCGGAACAGTAGTCTATCCGGCTCGGAATCTTTCCCGCCCGGCAACAAAATCAAAAAGTTCCCTGATCGCTCGTTTCAATGTCAGGGACGGAGGTATTTTCGGATACACGCGCCGGCGACCGACTTTTTGGGGAGGGAGTGAGGGCACCATTCCTCGAGATCGTCTCATCAACTTGAATTTGGTTTCTCATTCCCAGTCCTTCAAAAGCATTTTAATACCAACAATTATAATTTCAGACATAGACAATGTCGCCACTGGATATATTGTAGCTAGACGTCTGACCGTTGTACGATTTCCCCGATAAGGACGACTACCGAGCACAAAAGAAGTTCCTGAAACACATCGCCGACGACCAAACCACAACCGGAACGATCTGTGCTCCGTCCTCGATCAAACACCTCTCAACCGTCATTCGATCACGATGCTCCAAAGCCCTTTACGATCGGCTTTACTCTCCCTCTCTTCCATCGCCTCTTCCTCCCCGATCGAAGCCATCACCGCTACCTTCATCCTCGTCACCTTAACCTACTTTCAACTCCTCCATGCCATCAAAGGATCCGAGTTCTTCCATGTACCCGAAACTTCCCCTCCTCCGAAACCGATGCATCTCGTCCGATTCGCTCAACCTGCTCAACTCGACGATTCACCCTACATCTTCCCTTCCCCACCGAGTACACTGCTCAACTCGTTCTCGAATTCGAATACTTGGGCGCCTCTCCCGATCTCCGACTTTCGCAAGGTGTTGGAAGCGAATGCGTTGGAGGGGGGCTACGTTTTTGGGCAGGAGGAAGGGGGGAATGCGGTTGGGGAGAAGGCGAGCGTGGTGTTGATCAAGCAGTTGACTGTGGTTCGGGAAGACGGGCGGGGGAGGGATCGTTCGGCAGATTGGGCACGATGGCTTCTCCACGATGTCGGGGTGGAAGTGGGAAACCAGAAATACACCTACCAAGACCTCTGTTTCCAGTGCAACACCACCCTATCACCTCACCCCCTCCACTCGTCCCAATCCACACTCACCCTCTTCCTCCAACCCCCAACACCCGATACACCCACACTCACATACCTCAATCACATCGCCCGCCTCCCTGCCTTTACCCCTCCCGGATCAAACACCACCTTCCGCATCCTCCCCTCGTCCGGCGGTTCGTGGGGTTTCCTCCCATCCTTCGACGGCGCGGGATTGTTCTCTGGGTTAGGGGACGGGTCGAGCGGGCAGAGCGAGAGAGAGGAGGAGGATATGTTGAGTGGTCTCAGGAATGTGAGGTGGTTCGCATATGCTGCTCGGGCGTTCGTCATGCGTTTCGTGGCACTTGCAAAGGTGTGCCTGCCTGGCTCTCCACTTTGGCGGATAATTGGCTGATAAGAGTAGAATGCCGACTCTGCGGACATCTTCGTGGTTCTGCTCGGATACGTGCTCATGCACGTTACCTTTGTGCACCTCTTCATCAATATGCGCAAGATCGGGAGTAGCTTCTGGCTCCGTGAGTTGCGATGTCCAATATCCCGCCAATCCTTCCCCGCCTGGGCCATTTGCTGATCTGTGCCCCCGCTAGCTTTCGCCACTCTCGTCTCCTCTATCTTCGGCTTCCTCGTCGCCCTCCTCGCCGCGTACCTGCTCAACGTTCCCGTCGACCCCGTCTGTCTGTCCGAAGCCCTCCCATTCCTCGTCATCACCGTCGGCTTCGACAAGCCTTTCCTCCTCGCTCGAGCGGTCTTCCAGAACCCAGAGATCGCACCTATCGCAGCGTCTCCAGAGGTGTCACCGGTACGAGAGGACGTGCTGGATGGAGCGGATGGAACCGGACTTGGGCTGGACCTCGGCGCGCTGCATAAGGAGCTGGCGCCGTTGGAGAGGTTGCAGAAGCTAGCTGAGGGGAAAGGCGTGAGATGGGCCGCACCGGTCGCTGCGAAGCAGATCGTGGTGGATGCGGTGAGGAAGGCGGGGGTCAGCATCGTGCGGGATTATGCCATTGAGGTGGCTGTGCTTAGCGTCGGTGCGGCGAGTGGGATTGGCGGGCTGAGGGAGTTCTGCTACCTCGGTGGGTACACCTCTGTCCTCTGGACATGCGCTCATGATGTCTTTTCTTCAGCCGCACTCATCATGGTTGCCGACTGCCTCTTCCTCTTCTCTTTCTACGTCGCCATCCTCAGCGTCATGGTCGAAGTCCACCGGATCAAGCTTATCCGAAGCAATCGACGAGCTGCCAATAAGACGAAATCGATCCGCCGAAGCTCGAGTCAACTATCCATTAACGGCTTCAATGGAGTCTCGCCTATCGACCCTGCCTTCCCGAGCAAGGCCTCAGACCAACCGGAAAACCCAGTGGTCCGGCTCAAGCTCTTCCTCATCATCTCCTTCCTCACGCTCCACATCCTCAATCTCTGCACCACCCTCACCGAGCAGACCGCCCTCAAACGCCATTCCACACATTCCATCCCCAGACTCACACCACGTATCGATACTCGCTCCCCCAGTTTATCTCCTATACTCGAATCGCTCTACGCAGCTCAATCACCGGAGACGGATATGGCGGTTCAGATCGTTCCCCCGACTCACATCGTCATGTCCTTCGAGGGGTACACGCCTTCACGAATGGCTTCTATCGATCACTTCATGTCGGAGTGGACTCAATTGGTCGGCGACCCCGTCCTGAGCAAGTGGATCGTGGTGTCACTCGGCATCAGCATCCTTTTGAACGGCTATCTCCTCAAGGGTATCGCTTCGAATTCGATTGGTGGGAGGGGACCGGTCGCTGCAGCTGCCCAAGCATTGGCGGGCGTCTTTGAGACTCAAAATACATCCGAACCGAAACGGCGAAGATGGAGTGGTGGGGAACAGCTCGAGCACTACCGGAAAGAGAAGATGCGCGACGCTCGTCAGTCGATGCGGGGGAGATCTGTTACTCCGCGTGGGCGGATTAAAACGGATCTCCCGGACCATATGCCTCATCCTGCGCCTGGGAACGAAGGAGATCGGACACCCAGAAGCGAGGAGCGGTCCAACCGGGACGCCATCGGTCATGTTGTCGTGCCCGATACACCTTCTGTCCCCGTCTTTGCCGAGCCTAGAATACCATACTCTCCTGCCAACTCGCACCATATCACCTTCGGTCGTCGTCCTTTCGAGGAGTGCGTCGAGCTCTATGCTGGCGGTATCGGCGCGAACAACCTTTCCGACGAAGAGGTAATCCTCCTTGTGGAAAAGGGGAAGATCGCGCCGTATGCTCTTGAGAAGGCACTGAAGAACCTCGAACGAGCGGTTCGTATCCGTCGAGCGGTCATCTCACGAGTATCTCTCACTCAAACACTTGAGGCCTCGGCACTTCCGATGTCGGATTACGATTACAAACAGACCACCGGCGCTTGCTGTGAGAATGTCATTGGTTACATGCCTCTTCCAGTCGGTATAGCCGGACCACTGAGCATCGATGGACAACTGCTTCACATTCCCATGGCGACGACCGAAGGAACGCTTGTTGCGTCTACTTCGCGGGGATGTAAAGCGCTCAACGCAGGTGGAGGGGTGATAACCGTCCTGACCCATGACGCGATGACCCGAGGACCCGCCATCGACTTCCCCTCAATTCGAATGGCAGCCGATGCGCGGATATGGATCGACTCGCCTGAAGGATTCAAACACCTTCGATCCGCCTTCGACTCCACTTCCCGATTTGCACGCCTCCAAACACTCGAGTGCGCGCTGGCCGGGCGAACACTCTATGTTCGCTTCGCCACGTCAACAGGTGACGCGATGGGTATGAACATGATCACGAAAGGAACCGAGCGAGCTCTCGAGGGATTACGCGAACGGTACCCCGAGATGCGTGTCCTAGCATTATCGGGCAACTACTGTACGGACAAGAAACCGGCTGCTATCAACTGGATCGAAGGGCGGGGCAAGTCGGTGGTGGCGGAATCGGTTGTCCCGGGCCACGTCGTGCGGCGTGTTTTGAAGACGAACGTGGCGGATCTGTGTAATCTGAATGTGAAGAAGAATCTGATTGGGAGTGCTATGGCGGGGAGTATTGGAGGGTTCAATGCGCATGCTGCGAATATCTTGACTGTGAGTGCCGACTGGTAGTGTGGTCGTGGAGGTCAAAGCTGATTGGCGGGCTTAGGCGGTGTACCTTGCTACGGGTCAGGATCCGGCGCAGAATGTAGAGAGTTCCAATTGTATGACTCTCATGGAACCGTGAGTCACCTGTTCTCAGCTTTGATCGAAGCGTTGATACTGAGATTCGTGTTTTTAGAATCAACGACGGCGCCGACCTGCTAATCACCGTGTCCATGCCGTCCATCGAGGTTGGTACCGTCGGCGGGGGTACCATCCTCTCACCTCAACGAGCGATGCTCGACATGCTCGGCGTCGCCGGTGCCCATCCCACAGAACCAGGAGCAAACGCCCAGCGCCTCGCCCGAATAATCGCAGCGGCAGTCATGGCCGGTGAACTCAGTCTCATGTCGGCTCTCGCGGCGGGACATCTCATCCAAGCGCACATGAAACATAACCGATCGGTTCCCGCTACACCGGGAGTCGCGACGCCCGGCGGCCCGGCGGCGGTATGGGGAAGTGGGGGGATGGCGGCGATGCGCCCTGGAGAGGGACTGCCGACGCCCAGGTTGAGCCCGCGGGTACAGGACCCAAAGGAGCAGGAGCAGGAGCAGGAGCAGGTGGGGTGATGGAAGGAGGAAAGAGCAAGGTGACGCATTTCAATATTCAGTAATCGCATGGTAGTTGAGCATAGTATATATGGCATTTTGGCATGATCGTGTGCAACGACTGGGCATCTGGTTTACCGCTGGTGGACGGACTCTGCATCTGCGAATTCTAGGCTCCCGAAAAGCGGACTCGTTCTGGACAGCTCATCGCAGATATTCCGCTTAGCAGTCCAAAATTGCGACAAGGCTCAAGAAGTCGTTGACAAATGAACACCGCATCCATGCCTGTGGCAGAACTTCCTTTGTCAACTTGCTTGACGTACATTTATGGCAAGGAAGCCCCAAGTCTGCAAAAACAAGAGCCGCCAGCCTTCCTCTTTCACAACAAATAACAGAAGGTATACAAGTATAGAGTGCTTAGCCTTCCTCTGCTCTACCTGTGATTCTTAAACTGATTTGTTCGTCTTTGCGTTTCTCACTAGTGGCAATCTTTGGTACCAAGAAGGCCATTGGTGGTTCTCCTGGTGGTCACCAGCAGAAGAGATACAAGACAGAAACCAGATAGCCCGTTCCTGTCACGGATTGTCATGTACGGAAAGGCGTAGTTGGTCACATTAACCGCAAAGCTAAAAAGCATCAACAGGAGTCCCGATCCCGGGATAGTCCTCCAACTATATAGGAGTCAAGTCCCCGACATGACACAGATCGGATCAGGGGGGGACCACAGACCTTAAGACTGGAACACGACTAGAGGTGTGGTATCAAGAACCACGGTTGACATATGATCCAGAGCTGGAGGCTCTGTTGACACCGTCATGAACCACGCCACACCACAAATAGCCACTCGACGAAATCAACGAGATTCGCCGAAATGCCGCCGACTCGCTCTGGCTCGGTGACGCATCTTCCCCTTGACCGCTATTATATAGTCTCGCCTTGACTCGTATGCATCCTTGCCAGCCCTGTTAGACCACCCTGTCCCCTCCCCCATGACAGAATAGCGGTCAAATCCGTCGTCCCGGCTCAACCGCATCACACGATCCTGGCTTTTGGACGTTGAATGACAACTCGTCGACAACAGTCCACACTCGACTCTCTATCTCACCTCCCCTTCCCCTCGTCGACGTCAAAGATGCCCGACGAGGGGGCCACTACTGCGGACTTGTCCGCACGAATCGACGTGTGTTCAGCGAAGTTCACCTGAATCCACCCGGTGCTCATACAAGCAGGCAGGTGGTCAATAGGTATATAAGGCTGCATTTCTATTTTGTATTTTGTTTCTTTCACTAAGCTGGATCATATGTCAACACAGTCGTTCACATTTCCAGTCCCGGTCCTCATCAGGTCCCAGTCTTGATTGTCCATACATGCCAGAAACATTCTGCATCGCAGTTCCGCCTGTGAACCCCCTAACCCCTACTCCGGATCCGTGACAGATGCAAGATCAGGTTGTGGGGCTCAAACATCCTCCGTTGTCTCCAAGTCTCAAACCTATCGAGGGTTATTGTAACTAGCCGCAGAGAAGATTGTAAGACTCTCACAGCATCTGACAAGCCTTGACGGCCCTTCCAAAGCCGATGTGGAGCAGGTGAACAAGCTGGCTGGGAGCGTGGAATCTCGAATGCTGTTGGTTGTTCTGTGCTATAGGGATGTGGAAACAATATTGAGCCCGGCAATATCCATGTGGCTGGTGGTCTCCACCTCCTTGCGGATCAAGCATGCTTACATGGGTGGAACCCATAATGAACGGCGGCTTAAGGAGGCGACTTTCGCCTGGTACGAGTTTTTCTCCTGTCATCTATTGACATTGGCCCAAACTGTGCTTTCGATACATTCGTTTGAGATACTGGGTCTGAGTCCCATATAAGCTGGGACAGGCGTACACATGGTGAGGAATAGCAATTGCAGTTTGGATTACCGCACGCAGCCACATAACGCTAAACTATCTCGCCTCAATCAAGGTCCACCATCCCGATCCCCTCATCCACCTTCTCCTCCACCTCTTCATCCGGACACGACGCCGTCGCCTCCTCCTCCTCCCGAGGCGGCGCACGGACGTTCGACCTACTCAGCCCCTTTGGTCTGCCCAGCTTGATCGGTCTATCCGGATTCTCTCTCAACGAAGCGATCGCTTCGAGCTACGTCAAGAACACCCCTCCATAAGCCTTACCATGACAGCGCACCATGCAATCCACGCTCACCCGTTTCACGGCGTCCTGCCCATCTCGCGGACCGCGACCAATCGGATCGAACCCGATCCTCTTCACCGCACTCGCCGAGAACGGTCTCCTCCTCTCACCTTCCTCCCCATCTCCTTCCACTCCTCTCCAATTCCCCTTCGCCATCTCCCGGCCCTTGTCCAGTGCAGCGAGGTACTTCGCCCCTGTACTCCCACTATTCCCATCCCTCTCCAGCAATTTCGCCAAAGCCGCCTCCGCAACCCGATCTTCCATCTTCCGCTTCCTCTTCTCCGCCCGACCCCGACCAAGCTTCTCGGAGAGATGCTCGTCCCCGAAATGCTTGAGTCCGTCGTCTGAGCGGTGGGTGTGGATTGTCGAGCCGGAGACGACGTAGGTCGCGCCTCCGCCCGGGTTGGGCGCGGCGTTTGGGCCGGAGGAAGGGAGGAGGCCGGTTCGGCGGGAGGGGTCGGAGCGGGAAGATTTGGTCTTACTGCCCGGTCCTCCACCGCGAGTCTGAAGGGAGAAGCCGTTCGTGCTAGATCACCTCATCAGTCGGTAAATCGTAATAGAGAGAGGGTGTAAAACCTCGCCGTGAATTCTGCTCGTCCAGCTCGACCTCGTTGGACAGCCGCGTGCACATGATACTCGCAAACCAGGCTCTGACGCCTGCGCCGAAGATCAATCAGCTCCACCGTCGTCGAATACTGGTAAGGTTGACATACACGTCGACCCAAGTGGTACACCGATTCCCATCCTTCTGTTGCGCAGAACAACATCCCAGATCCCTAGCTTGTCCAATGAGCGTGATCGCGTCCGCCGAAGTCGGGTTCAGCGCGAGAGGCAGCGTGAGCGGATGAGGTGCTTGTGCTCCAGACTATTCCAACTCTGCTCAATTATACAGAGTGATATCCAAGGAGTGCTTACCCGAAGTGGTCGAAGGACTCGTGGGTTGAGGATCGCGACGACACTCCCCACACCGAGATTACACCACCGCTCATAAGCCCCTCCCGATCCACCTCTGTACGTTCTCTTCATCTCCCCTCCCTCTTCTTCCTCTTGTACGATCGCGTCAGACGCAAACAGCAGGAGCTGGAGTAACGCGTCTCCGCTCGGTCCCGAGTTGGTCGATTTTGAGCGAGGGGGAAGGGCGCAGAGCTTGAGGTTGATATACTTTCTCGGTTCACGTCGTTTCTTCCACTTCTCCTTCCCTTTCTCGGCTTCCTCATCCTTCTTCTGTCCGAAGGACTTGGTTTTGGACGTAGCGTCTTCTTTCCCGTTGACCTTTTTCTGCCCGGTGGCCTTCTTTTGGCCGCCAGACCTGTTTTGCGTCGCCGTTGCCTCCTCCTCATCCTCACTCCCCTCCTCCTTCGTGCCACTGAGTTTCACCTCCCCCCTCTCAGCCACAACAGCAATGACCACCCAATCTCCTTCCACGGGCACATCGTACGTCGCGCCGTCCCTCGACAGCCTGATCACGGAATACAACAATGACGGGGAGAGGTAATACCGACCCGAAAGGTGTTCTTGTAGTGACGCATGAGGAAGGACTCGTTTCCTGGATCAGGCTTTCAATCAGTAGAGTCAGATCGTGAAGGAGAGATGACTCACGATAAACGGATAGCGGAGTTCGGCTCGAGATGGACCCACTCCTCCTCGCCCTCTGGATCCCGCTCGAAGTTCCTGGGTCCGGGGAGGAGGTTCTCGATGATTGCTAAACTGTCCTCGTCGCGGGTGACGGTCTTTCTGTCCTCCACTTCTAGCTCTGTAGACCCCTGCCTTGCTTGCGGGCGCTGGTGCTGAGCTCGGTGCGTGAAGGATGAGGAGCGGGTCGGAGCGGCTGGTTGTTGGGTCGACGATGAAGGGGTAGAGCGACGGAGGGCCGCGAGGGAGGTGGACATCCGGGGAGGAGCTGCTTGGGGGACGCAAGGAAGGGTCTGGGTGGGAGGCTTTGCGCGGAAGAAGATAGGTTGGGGTGGTCGATTCGGTAGCTCAACATCTTTCGTACGTATCAGTGACCGCCCTAAGGATGATGAGGGAGGTAGTTAACCTTTGACGGCGGGTTTGGTCGGCGTTGTCCCAATCAGGATCCTCGCCTCCTCCTTGTCACGGCTGAGTCGCGCTTGGTCAGCTTTGCGCAGTACTTTGTCGCGCGCTGCTTGTAATGCCGCAATTTGGGCATCGAGATCGGAAGTGTCGAGGTCCATGTTGCGTCCAACTTAGAAATACTTCCAAGAAGGAGGCTAGGAGGAACGAAAGAGAGTGGGATCGTCGGCAAAAGTCAGGCTCCGCACGTGACGGGTAAAGACAGGCGGCGGAGCCAATAGCTTGTCATCTTCTCGGTACAAGCCAGATCGTATCTTGAACCCTTTGAGCGAAGTATAGGCATGTCCATGTATCCCCTCGGCGCGTAGGACGGCAAACAGCATCGAAAAGAACCTAGCAAACTCGAACTATTTACAATCGCCGTCGCCTTCGCCAGAAATGACATGGAGAAATAAGGGAACGAGATATTCACAAATAGGTATCAGATGGGCAGGAAATCACTCGTCATCCTCCTCTTCGTCGTCCTCCTCCCTATTCCCACCTCGTCAGTACCGCTCAATGGAGAGACTTGATGGAAAAAACTCACACTTCCGCCTTGGTGATCTTGGCCAACTTCTTGGTCTTGGAGTCCCCCGGACCTTCATACGCCGTCTTCTCCTTCAGCGCGCGAACCTTGTCCTTCTCCGCGGCGTCCTCATACGGCTACGACCCAACCACCACATCAGTCGCGTCCACGCATCAATCGACCAAAATGGGAATGATCGAAGGGGAGGGAGCTCGGATGAGGGGAGAGTAAACCCACCTTCTTCTCGGTATCCCCCATCTCCTTCCATTTCGCCCCCAAGAGCTTGCCCACCTCGCCAAACGAGACGTCCGGGTTCTCAGACTTGATCCGCTCGCGGTAGTCTTGGACGAAGAACATGTAGGCGGAGAGGGCCCTGACGAGCGCAGCGAGTCAACTCGGCCATACTATCTCACCCAAACTTCCGTGATCGAGAGAGGAAAAGGACAAGGATGTGAGGAATAGGAGCACGAGGAAGAAGATGTGGAAGGAGCAGGGGAGCACACCCACCGCTTAGGCTTATTCGGGTCCTTCTCCTTCTTGGCCCGCTTCTTCTTCTCCGGTGCAGCAGCCTTCACCTTCTTCTCTTCCTTGGTGGAGACCTTGGGCATGGTGGCTGCGGGGGTGAGGGGCGGACGAGCGAGTCGATTGGCCGGAAATAGGGATTTGGGCGATTGTGTGGTTCACCAGTATCGCGGAGAGCGAGGTGAGAGCGGTGAGGAGGACACGAGGAGGTGGATTGTGTGAGGATGTATCCGGGGAGCGGGGGTGAGGTGGATGTGTGGTGGAGGAGAGGGGGGAGAGAGGTCAGCTTGGTCCGGGTAGGTGGAGGACATTGTGAGGACGACATGGTGAGGAGAAGAAAGGAATGAGGGATGACCGAGCGAGGAAAGAGTAGGAGGAATACGACTTGAACCCGCGGAGTGGGAGTAAGTGAGACAATCGATCCGAAGCAAGTCGGAGGTGGATGCACCACCATCGCGTGCCTCGTCCAGCCACTCCACCAACGACGATGAGATTAACCCCGACCACGTCGACAACCCACCCCCGGCCCGCCCGACCCAGGTCCGACCTAATGTCTCACCTCCACCAAAAAATCAGTCGCCACGCGACGCGCCAAACATTAGTAGTTTCCACCACCCAAACCACCAAACAACGAGCGAGGCAGAAAAGCTCCACAACGACAAGGACAACGCTGAAAGGGGGATTTTCAGACAGACAGGAGTGATCTCAAAAGATGTGGGAATATGATGGAAAAGGTGCTGACCTTGTTTGGGTGAGTTGGTGGTTGAGCCTGTTTTTGGCTGGCGCGGTCGATTACTATGGGTTGCTGTATGAGAGAATAAGTGCGGGCGGGTGGGGCATTATACGCTGGGAGCAGGTGATCTCTGTTTTGGCTGAGAGCGGGAGCAAATCCAGTTAAATCTACCGGTTAGGGAATTTGAGTCGAGACGCGTGCGTGATGTATAACGCCGGATATCTCCGTCATCCGCGTCGACGCGGCTCCCGCGTGATCCGACCGCAGACGGGTTCATTTTGAGATGGAGTCAAGCTTGAATTCCAGCCTGAACAGAGATCAATTACAAGAGCCAATAGACAATCTGCATGCATGTCGTCCTGTGGCAGCATTCCACTTGACAAGGGTTATTGACCATAAAAAGCGGATCAGATAATATCCAGTCCTGGAGTCTGTCATGAACCAACAAGTCATGACTCATTCCCCGATCCGTTTACTTCCCTCCAGCCAATACGGTGCGTCGGATGTTCCGACAAACCTTCGTTGAATTGTTCATTGAATGATTTTGTGGTCGACCCCCGTTGGATTATCTCTGTTATCAGACCTAGTCTTTTCTCCTATTTGCTTGATCAGCGCGCCAGAATAGATCTGCCACTGGGTGGCAAAGATCGGCTGGAGCGCTTACAAAAGAAGCCTAGTTTTGTGTCCAGGGTCCCCCAGCTCTGGATCATATGTCAACCCATTCTTCTTAATACAATTCTCCCAGTCCTAATCCACTCCTCATTGGGTCACAGTCCCAGTACCCTAGTGACAAGTCAGAGACGCTCCGTTTTGGTTCTTGTTGGTGGGCACAATTGTCACGGTGCTACGTCGACCAGCAAATAGGCCCGAAGCTCAGCTCCTAGAATCGGCGACGGTCGTCTGAGCTTCGGCAAAGTTGGGCTACCGTGGTCGAACTTAGCTGGAGTAACTCGAGGGAACGCGTGGGTGTAGCCGAGTTAAGTGCCGGTCGAGTAGCGTGGGCTACAGAAGCAGAGGCTATGAGTAGGCTAGGTAACTATAGTGACTTTTCAATTTTCAATGTCTTTCAGTGACTTTCAGTGACTTTCAATCTCGAATCGCTGGTTCTCCCCTCTCTCAACCCTCCCTTTTATACACCGTCTTCCAGGCCTATCTTCGGTGATGTTCGGCGATGTTCGGCGATATTCGGCGATATTATCCGAGCTTCAATTCACGATCGTGACGAGCTCCACAAAGCTCCTTTTGTGAAGCTCCAATGATAACAGCATAACCAATGGAGGCAGAGAGAGGCCATACTTGAAGGCCATGCCTTCGTTGCACTCCTTGATCCAGCACAGCGAACTACTGGTTCTCCTGGTGGAACTCAGCAGCACAAGGTATTTGAGAGACATTGTTACTACTCCCATTCTGATAAGCTCATCCTGCTTTGCAATTTCACTCTGCCTCACAACATGTCCAATCAATCCGAAGGATTTGTAAGCAATATCTGAGCACATTATTTGCAAGCTAATACAACCTGGCCTTTGCCAGGTTGCACTGGTCAGCAAAGCCCAAATCCCAGCATGATGAGACCATGCTAACGCTGCATATGGCACAGGCCCAGTCAAAAACCGCCACAAACACTGGTACACCCAAGTCAACAACCTCCACCAAATGGTTCTCATATGCAATTGATGCTGACAAAGACAGGCTGACAAGGGACAATGTGAGGGAGTTTGTGAAAGCTCATTTTGAGAAAGCAAGGTAAGAGACCCTGTTGTTTTCATGCTGTGTGATAACGTCTATGGCTTAGCAATTTTGCAGGGAGCAAACATCAAGGAACAGACAAAGATGAATACAAGTCAGGCCAATATGAAGCCCCCCCAAATGACAAAAAAGTGATGAATAACTCGGAAAGGCTCAGGACCTGGGAGGGAGGTGCTGATCATTTCTTTGGAATGATGACAAACTTTTCACAGCCACTGATTGAGACCGCAGTCCTGAAAATGAAAAAGGATTGTGAGATTGACTGCGTTTTTCGGACGCAGTACCCTTGACACCAAGCTTGTCAATGTGATCAGGAGTGGAAGCAGAGAAACTTGCAGGAGATGCAAACGTCGGTATCAGGAGGACTGATGTGGATGCAGAGTTGAGCTAATTTACTGTGCAAGTATGTATATACATGTCCAGAATGCTATGAGAGGAGGAAAGGGCCCTGCCCTGGTTTTGGGAGTAGGGCCTTTGGACAAGTATATCCGCACAGAGGCAATCAAGCGTTTATCCAGCCATTGCTTGATGTCCTGTCATGGGGACATATACAAAATCACCTGATTATTCTTCAGTTACTGCAATAGATCTCAACATGTTGTCAGGCCAAAGCGTTACTATCTATGTTTTAAGAACAGCACAAGCTTGTCATGGCTTGGTAAAAGTCAACGAAAAAATCTGACCGCTTGAGACAGGAATAAGTGTTTGGAACGGAAGGGTATCAGAATTTGGTAGAAGTCATGAAACATGATCAGGTACCAGGTTCTGGTGACAAAGTCCAGGTTATAAGACCTTCCGTCCAACAAGATATTTGACAACCAAGTACATGACCCAAATATATGCAGTGTCCACCTGCATCTCATTGCTCGAGCCGTCCAGGTACAAGGTCGTGACACTAGCCCTCTTTTAAAATCTCTTCAGACTTCTTACACGTCCCACCTATGAGTATTTGGACATCTTCCTGCTTCCAGCCTATCCCATCGTCTTTGAGACTCCGGGCAAACGTCACTGATGACAACTCTGACTTGGCATGGAATCCCGCTGTCTTGCTTCGTGTCACGGTGCTACGTCGACCAGCAAATAGGCCCGACGCTCAGCTCCTAGAATCGGCGACGGTCGTCTGAGCTTCGGCAAAGTTGGACTACCGTGGTCGAACTTGGCTGGAATAACTCGAGGACA
>JAABUP010000772.1_pt1 | contig 69115 bp, 77 predicted proteins | sample 5559201 | NCBI WGS metagenome assembly JAABUP01 (sample SAMN10711887, study PRJNA513373) | rock metagenome | isolation source: Antarctica rocks | place: Antarctica
GCAGATATGAGTCTTGGCTGAAAGTAACTGAAAATCTTCATGAACTGCTCTTTCAACATTGCAGACAACTCAGTGTCCAGTCGAGCTGCATCCAGCTGGCTAGCCCGCATAATCACAGCATCTGGCGGTCTCTTGCGTTTCCTGTCGCACAAAGACCTTTGCTACCAAGTCAAGCAGGTGAAATGCAGGAGAAGTGCTCAGGTCAAGTACAGTTTGCAGACCTTGCAAGCTCGGCAAGTTCTGGAATTACATTGTGCCAATGCTCTCGCCACTCGGCTGCCGGAGGCGTGTTGGGACTCCAATTTCTGGCTTCACTCAGAGCTGCTGCAGCATAAGTCGACCTGCCGCTGGTGCTGGGCTGATCAGCTGTTGGCTGCGGAGGAGGCGCTAAATTCATGTTAACCAGTGATAATCTTGATGTTTGGTTGTCCTCTAGGCACTTTGACCCGCAGGTGCTGACATACTGGTCTGTGCTCTTGAGCTGACTGCATTTTGACTGTGGCAGAAACCGCAAGCTCCGTGCTCCGAAACCACATACTCAGATGTATGCTTGTAGAAACTCGACGAGCACAGCATCCGCGGAGGGCTCACTGTATGCAGCAAGCAGCACGCCGTGTGCGAGTACACTGTGCACACCGCAGATGCATCGAATCTTGGTATAATTGCGCAGCGTAATAGAAATTTTGGAGGCATGTCGGGGCAGAAGAGACATTTCCCTTACTACACGGCTGTGCCCGAGATACAGCTGAAACAGCGCGCTGTCAGCGGTGTCAATTCCGGCAAAGAGCGCGCGGACGTGCGCACTTTTGTCCCTGGCAACTTTGAAGAGTCACCAGCAAGCGCGAGAGGCAGCGAGGTATGCAGGCAGCCTTTCCGCCGGATTCAGTCGCCAAATGCGTACTTGAAAACAGGAAGTACAATCGGTCGATTGGTCGCAGGGCCTCGCAACTTATTTTGCTGCTTGGACAGAACCAGAGATCAAGGTAACGCTTGACATACCCCGGGGACGCTGCTTGACTGCTGGCGCTGCCGCAAGGGCTCCTCTTGTGATCACAGGCCTTTCTGGATCAGCGTGGCGAGGACTATGACGACTGTCCAGACTTTGCAAGTTTGGTGAGATATGCTTAGTGGCAGCTTCTCAAGTAAGCAGGCAAACACACAGCATCAGCATGAAGTGCTGAGCAATGAATGCAGGTCAAGCGTGCTACTGAATGTGAGCAAGATTCTGGTCAAAAAGCTCAGAAACCCGCTCTTGGAGCAGCTGATGAGGTAACATGGCATGTCATCTGTCACCTTGCGCAAACTGCTGAGCATGATCATTGCAGGCAGAGTTTTACATATGTCCATGTCACAGGAGGACGATCCCCTCGATGCCTTCATGGCAGAACTGCACGATGTCGAAAAGCAGCCTGAGGCTGCTGCTCCTGACAAGAAGCGCAAAGCTGATGTTGCTTTAGATGAGGAAGCTGACAATGTAGCTGATTTCATGGAGGTATGTCAACTGTGTGTGCCATTTTGATGCAGATACTGCAGAAAGTGTCTGGCTCTGACAGCTGCCTGCAACATGCAGGCACGACGGCGTGATGGGGGGACGGCAGCAATGGTCAAGACTGTGAATGATGCTGACTATGCCTCAGATGATGAGGTATATGCTCTGGCAAATGCGGTAGATGCAGCAGATCCTCAATATGAGGAGGAGAGATCAGCAGACAAAAAGTCCATTGATCCTTTGCCGCCAGTAGATCACAGCAACATTGAGTATGATGACTTTGGCAAAGACTTCTATGAGGAGTCGCCTGAGCTTGCTGCAGAAACTCCTGCTGAGGTATGCCCAATCCTCACTGCAAGTTCCTGCTGATCTTGCAACAACACTTTGCACACATTTGCTTGGCACAAGAGAATCTTTTTTGCGCTACTTGCTCCTTTAAGCTGCTCAGCACTATGTCAAAAGTCGTCCTGGATTCAAGCTGTCCCTCTTGACGAGGCAAAAGCTATCACTGGCTGCTGCTGATCTTGTCATACATGTTGCTGCAAGCCTGCGGCCTGGCGGCAAACCTTGCATCTTGCTGCTGAAGCATAATAGCCTGAGTGGATACTGACACAGGGCTTGATCTTTGGCATGCTGACGCAGGTGAACACCACACGACGGCAAATGGGAATGAGGGTGTTTGGCTTTGACGCTCCCAAGCCTGTGCAGACATTTGCACAATGTGGCTTTGACGCTCCAATGATGGCTGCCATCAAGAAGGCAGGGTGAGCCTTGTAACCTTGCTGCATGCCAACACATCAGCATACATAGGACTGACAGACATGCGACAGCATCAGTAAGCTGCTACAGCCATTGTTGTTATCTAAAGTAAGATGTGCAAAGAGCATGTGAGGTGTCAAAACAGCGTCTATATCATGCCCGTGCTTTATGTTGGGCTGCCTGTGCTCTCAACGTTGGCTGCCCGTGCATAGGTATGAGAAGCCCACGGCAATACAGGCTCAAGCCCTTCCTGCAGCCTTGTCTGGGCGTGATGTTCTGGTAAGACTGAGTCCAGCCTACCTTCACAACAGTCCAGCCATCACCTTACACATCAAATCCGTACTTCTTCAGGACAGAGCTGTGATAATGCCCATGTCTCCCACATTGGTCTGTTGCATCATGTCTACAGCTAGCACCAATATGGTGATGCCCTCACAGCAGCTCATGGCATGCATACCCTTCACAGCATAACACAGCTCAAATGCAAGGCCAATTTGTGACATCCCATTTCGCAGCACAATGCTATGGTCTTCCTTATAGGGCATTGCCAAGACAGGATCAGGCAAGACAGCTGCCTTTGTGCTGCCAATGATTGTGCACATCATGGACCAGCCGGAGGTAGAAAAGGGCGCAGGCCCCATTGGGGTGATTGTGGTCCCCACCAGAGAGCTTGCAGAGCAAATACACAAGGAAACACGCAAGTTCAGCAAGGCTTACCAGCTGCGTGTTGCAGCAGCCTTTGGTGGGCTGAGCAAGTTTGAGCAGTTCAAGGATCTAAAACATGGCTCAGAGGTAGCTTCCACATGCACTACGGCCTTGATTTTAAAGTGTATAGCACAAAGCGGCCCACCTGCCATTCAGCTAAGTACTTGTCTGCTTCACCGCACAGCTTAGTCCTTGTCACAGCCTGTGGCAGAGTTGTTCAGCGCAGCTTGAGTCTGTATCAAGCAGCTGTGCTTCAAGCAGTGGTCAGCTGTTGTGTGCAGATTGCGGTGTGCACACCTGGACGCATGATTGATCTGATCAAGATGAAGGCTTGCACCATGCTGCGAGCAACCTATCTGGTGTTTGATGAGGCAGACCGCATGTTTGACATGGGCTTTGAGCCCCAGGTGAGCTCCAACAGCCACGCCTTTGCACCGCATCTGATGCATGACACACGCATGCCATCATTGGCGCCTGACCAGCTTCAACTGCATCGCAATCGTGCATTCCTTGCCTCAATCTGTGTCGGGCTTGTACACTCCATGATGACTGCAACCACTCCTGGAGGTTTGCTTGAGCAAACTTCCTGGGTAGCTGATGCAGCACATGGATCTACATGCGCTGCCTGTGCAGGTGCGCAGCATCATGGGCCAGGTGCGGCCAGACAGGCAGACACTGCTGTTCACTGCGACCATGCCTACCAAGGTTGACAACCTTGTGCGGGACTGCCTAACCACCCCTGTCAGGATCACAGTTGGTGAAGTTGGAGCTGCCAATCAGGACATACAGCAGGCAAGCTCTGTCTGCCTCAAGCAACTTGCCAGGACCACTTGCTCAACTGAGCTGTAGGGAACTGTTGTTTTCTGCTTCTTGCGTGGTGTCAGGAGTGGCTTTGTGTTGAGATTTTGCTTGTGGCCATGTGCGCATGGCACACAGCAAATCGTTTTGAGAGTGTGCTCATCAGATCTCAAATGCAGGCACAACTTCAGCAGCTGCTCCCTGAAAGTAAGCTTGCCTGCTTTGGGCAGCCATGCCAGCAATTGTTGAGACGAGGTTTGAGAGTGCAGGTTGTCGAGGTTGTGGCTGGAGACCTTCCCAAAGAGCAGTGGCTGATGGGTCGCATTGCAGAGTTCATTGACAGGGGAGATGTGCTTGTGTTTGCCAATCAGAAGACACGTGTTGACATGCTGTGTGACAAGCTCAAAGCAGCTGGCATCAAGTAAGACCTTTGTTTGGCAGTCCAGTCTTTGCATGCAGCCAGCGCATGCACTTCAAGATGGCTCATGTCATTTCGGATGCTTCAGAATCCACAAAACGCTTCTGTTATTGAGCGCAACACCTGTTGCTTGCATGCAGGATGCAGTACCACCCTTTGAACCTGCATTGCCTTGTTTTCCAGTGTTTGACAAGCCTGTCTTTGTTGCCTCATTGCAGTCCTTACCCGATGCATATTTGCCACAAACTATGCAAGACCCTTGAGAGAGCGCATGCTGCCTCAACGGTGAACAGAATCTTGTGACGAGACATGCATGGGTTCTGCCTGGAAGCTACCTCCATCCTGTGCAGTCTCCAAGGTGAGTGCCGGTCCAGGTTACACAATCTGGGCTGGAAAATCGACTTGTTACAGGGCTGCAGCCATTCATGGTGACATGGACCAGCACAGCCGCATGGCAGTACTGCATGCCTACAAGGCAGGCAAGCACCATGTCCTGGTGGCCACTGATGTGGCAGCCAGAGGGCTGGACATCAAAAGCATCAAGAGCGTCGTCAACTATGACGCAGCCAAAGAAGTGGATACCCACGTGCACAGGATTGGTCGCACAGGGCGCGCTGGGGACAAGGAGGGCATTGCTTACACCCTCATCACCCCCTACGAGACCAGATTTGCTGGTGAGACACCACAACACATGTCATGGCAGCTTGAACGCATCACAGGCGCCTTGCTGACAGCTGAAGTAAGTGCTGAATTATGTCAGGCGGATCCATGTCATGCAAGTCTTGTCTGGGCCATGCATTTGCATCAGCATTGGCATGTGATAGCTCATTGCAGATCTGTCCTAGCCAATCGTGCAGCTGAATGCTTGCACCAAGTCTTGTGACAGCCACATGTGCTTGCTATGTAGGCGACCTGGTGAGCTCAATGATTGCTGCCAATCAAGAAGTGTCTCAGTCACTGCTGGACTTAGCTTCCAAGGACCCCCGATTCAAGAAGGGCCGCAAACGAGCAGCAGGCAGAGGAGCAGGAGGGGGACGGGGTAGAGGCCGCCGTGGGGGACCCCAAGTAGGTGGAGCAGGCCTGGGCTTTGGCAACACAGGCTATGCACCTGGAACATCACTGGCAGCTGCTGCCACAAAAGGAGAGGCAGGCTACGCGCCCTCCGGCCTCGGCGCTGCTTTCAACAGAGGCGGCTTTGAGTCTACTGTTGATGGCACCAATGCATCCGTTGCCTCCAAGTACAATGACAATGACGACATGGCGGATGACCCACCACTGCCACCACCTCCATCCTTGGTCCCTGAATACTCAGCAGAAGCAGAGCCACAGTCAGCACCAGGTCATCAGGCAGCAGCACTGCCTTCAGTGATGAGTGCCAGTCAACCAGCAGCCGCAAACAGGGCAGGTGGTGTCCAACAGCCAGCAGCTGTACAACAGCCAGTTGTTACACAGCAGGCGGCAGAAACCCAGCCGCAGCAGTTTAGGACACTTCAGCAAGCCAAGCAGGCAGCTGCAGCAGAAGCAGCCGCTGCTGCCGCCGCTTCAGCAGTAGCAGCAGCTGCAAAGCAACAAGCGCCTCCAGCACAGCTTCAAGGCACCTTCTCTGGCTTCAAAGGCATGTACACCAACCGCTTTGGGACCTCCTTTGTGTCGTCTGGATCTACAGGGGGTGACCTGGCCCTGAAGGCCACCATTGTGGCGCCCAAGCAGCAAGCTCAGCGCTCTGCCATGCCTGCTCCCATACCTGTCACTGAACGCCCCCTGTTCAACAGGCCTGGTGGTCTTGGAGCTGCTGCTTACCAGGCCTCCACTCATCAGGTCTGTCCTGGGCCTTCATCATCAAGCTGATCTTGTAAATGCATCTTGATCACGCATCTGTTCACCTGCCTTTGCAGCTGCATGCAACTGATCATGTTTGTCAGCATCCCCTGCATGTAGCATTTGTCTTGCCTGCAGCATGGATCAGCATCAAGCCTGTCGAGATGTCACAGCACAGTCCCCTACATCAAAACCTCCTACTGATTCACATCACGGCATGCTCAGGCGCTTGCTGCGGCCCAAGCTATTGCTGCACGCTTGTCTGCTCAAGCTCCGGCCCCAACTCCCACCCCAAACCCCAGCAATGAGTGGGCAGGCCAGCCTGACTTCTATCAGCCCTCTCCAGCAGCCGCCTTGGCAGCTGCTCAAGCTATTGCAGACAGATTGGCTGCTCAGGCAGCTGCAGCTCCTGCTGCTGCGCCTGATGCAGCAGCACAAGCACCACCATTGCCAGTGCCACCTCAAACGCAAGACTGGTATGAGGAGCCCTCATCAAGACCTGCTGCAGCACCTTCAGGTGAGGCTGCCATGGCAGCTGCTCAGGCAATTGCTGACCGGCTTGCAGCTCAGTATTCTGTGGCAAGTGTACCTGGACCTGCAACAACGCCAGCAGCACCACACCAGAGCAATCCTTGGCCACCCAGTACAAGCAGCACTGCTGCACCAGCACCTTCTGCTGCAGCAGCAGCTCAAGCAGTCGCAGACCGGTTGGCAGCACAGGCTGGAGCCTTGACTGGTCAAGCACCACAAAATGGAAGCGCATACAGACAATTGCCTGAGGCTTCTCAAGCATACCTGCCGAATGAGGCAGATCGATCTGTTAAGCGACAGAAGTGGGACTCAAGGTGAATGGCAGGTGAATGCTGGGTGTTATCTGGAGAGTCACGATTGACATGTAAATCCATGCTCATGAACGACTCGCAGTGTATGCGCTTCTCTGACACCGTTACGTTTGGTACACAATAAAACTCGTCAGACTCTCTTTATCTCAATTGTATTACATTATATTTATTCACCAATGAAAGTCAGCCAATGCAACTATTGTTACATCCTTGTGGGTACCACAGCTGGCAGGTGCTTGGATGGGAAGACTGACATCGCAGTCTCTAAGCCAACAAGTCTTATTATCTGAGTTCGAACCGTCCACTGAGGGACAATCATTCATTCATTCATTCAAACATTGAATATTGAAGGTCGTTGGGGCCAATCATAACCATTTGACCAATTGACTGAATTGTCAAACACAGTCACCTGAAGGTTCTACAGCAGTTGTGAAAACACTACTGTTTGTAGCTGATGCACTCTAAGCTAAAACAAAGGGTATGTCCAGATTGTGCTGCAACCAGGGTATTGCTGTGTTCAATCATTCCTTCATAAACCTGGCTATGACTTTGGGATCATGTAGGGTACACCAGGAAGACAGTGTAGGGGCTGGGCCCCAAATGTTTGTGCATCTGTTCCTGATGGCACAATATTCAGGACAATCAACACAAAATGATGTTTAAAATATTCAGGACAATCAACACAAAATGATGTTTATCCTCTGCTCAACCAGAATTGCAGAAAAACAAAGGCGCTGCTCCCTATAGGGTAGCTAGACACCAAAGCAAAAGCCTACCAGTATCTACATGAAGACCATGACATCCATTGTCAGGACTCGTTCATTCATTCATTAGATTTTAAAGGTCGTTGGGGCCAACCATGACCATTGGACCAGTAGACTGAAAATGTCAAACAAAAATACCAAAAAGTTCTAAACTGGAGATGCCATCTTACCCCACTCTTCTTCTTGCATGAGCATACTATGAACAGTAGCCGGTCAAAGCTTTCCGTATTGCGTTGAGAAAAAATGGGAGAACGCCGCTTCAACAGTATGCCTACAGCAGAGATAAACGCACTCGACGGTGGCTGAGCTCTGCATTTCTTCTGCCTTGCGCTGTAGCGCGCCTCGCAGTGTCTTGTGTGCAACAGGCTTTGAACCGACTCATGACTGCCTTCGAGGACATGGAGTCCGTGACAAACAACCGTTTTCGCCCCACCCCGATGGCAGATCAATCCATAGACAGTCCAACTGCTGCTGCGTCTGAAGTCTGCGGAGAACTCGCACCTACTAAAACTCTCCATACCGTGCACGAAGAGGAAACAAACGGTCACATTCCAGCAGGTCGTGTTGGCAACGGCAACGGCAATAGCAAACGTGCACAAACAAGGGGAACAAGCTTCAGCCTGAAGCAAGTCCGCAGAAACATCTCCAAGCAGTTATCACTAGATGATTTCGATTGGGACGCTGCAAAACGGCGCAACGAGCAGATTGAGCAAATAGCTTTGAACGACCAAGAGCAGTATGACTTGCCAGTCAAATCACAGAGCAAACTTGAGAAAGCATGGATTGGCTTCCTTGGGACCTTGTCCGATACGTTTCTTGTTGCAAGGCTTGCTCTCAAGCTGTTTGCATACCTTGGTGGTGGTAAGCTTCTGCTTGTGCATATATACAGTTGGCTGCAAGACAATGTGATGCGCTCATCCTGATGTGCGTCTGATTGCATTGTTACGCTGTGTGCAGGGGGTACGTGGGTCTTCAGATTTCTACGGCTTTGTTTGTATACTTGTTTGTTGATGCCTGGGTTTGCACAGGTCTGATACCCTTGAAAGTCAGCAGAACTGCCTTGTGTGTTGCTGCCCTGATACATTTTGGATTGCTTGTACATGGGACGCTGACCATGTCACACATGTGCAGATGTTTTTCTTTTACTTTCTGTCCTCTCGCGTGATACGGAGTGTAGCGTACGGCAAGAAGCCTCGACAGCGGCTGGATATCTTTGTGCCAAAGCATCATTGGAAAGAGAATGACACCCTACGGCCTGTTGTCATCTATGTCACAGGTACTAAAGGATTGGCCTGCCGCTCATATCTCATAATCTTTAGCCTGCTGCCGTGCAACTCAAGGCACATGAATGTAGCGTTTTGATGCACCTCAATACAGCAGCATGTAGTCAGCTTGCTCCTTAATCTGAGATGGTGATCCCAAAGGATTGGGTATTGACGCCATTGTGTTCAAGTCTTGAAGGCCTCACATTGTCTAATCTTCAATTGTGTGCAGGGGGTGCATGGACTATTGGGTACAAGGCATGGGGCTCCCTTTTGGGCCGGCGCCTCAGCAAGCATGGCTGCCTTGTGTGTTGCTTAGACTACAGAAACTTCCCTCAGGTGAAGATTGTGATTGCCCAATACATTGGACTACAGCTGCAGTCTTGTACCTGCTGCTCACAAAATGACGCAGTACTTGCCTGGCAAATTACTGGTCAGACATGTGACGCTCAGTAGCGCCATACCCTTTCCTCAAGTTTGCATCCCAGCAAACAGCTACTCTGGCCAGGCAGGTAAATCTACTCATGTGTGTCTGGGCTGGTTATTGCAGGGTACTATTGTGGACATGCTGGAGGATGTGATTCGACAGGTTCGACAAAGTCCTGGTACAGAATCGCTTGTCTCAAGCAAGTTGGCTACCAAAGACGCCTGTTAGCTCCCTTGTACATATCAACGACTGGGTCAGCTCCTCCAACCTCCCAGCGATTGAGCCTGCAAAGCTTCAAGAAGCTTTGAAATGCTGGCAGCAGCAAGGGAGCCAGGTGCAAACAGCAAAAAAGAAGAAGCACATGCATGGTGCTGCTGAGCACAGCTACGATGGGCTTGCTACTGTCTACTTGGACACTGCTCATTTTGGTGTGGTGAGCCCAGCAATTCAGCAATTCAGTCACCTTCAACAGAGACCAGGGGCGGCATGCTGATTATCATTGTGTGCAGGTCTGCTGGCAGACAAGCTAATCAAATCAGGCTGGAGTGTGACCCGAGTGCGCAAGACTTTGCAGACTGTGGCGTTCTTGGGGCCTGCCTTAGCGCTCATCATACTGTCTCGCAGCAAGGACCCGCGCCTAGCTGTGGCATGCATGACCTGCGCCCTTGGCATCACCTCCCTTGGTAAGTATGCCCAAACTGTACTTTGCTGTCATGCTGTGCGTTTGTGGAAAGAGTGTTGGTGGTTTCAACACATGATGCCTGGGCGCCCTTGTGTGCTGTGGAAAGAGTATTCGTGATTCCAATGCGTGATGATGAGGTTTTCTTACATACAGCAAACTTCGGCTTCAAACTTTTGTGCACAAGGTGGCAGATGTTTTGACTCAGGACCGCTGTGAGCTCTGCACAGATGTAGCTTATGCAGCATGTTGCTTCTGCTTGATGCAATGGGCGACAACTGACACACCCTGCCAAAAATCACTCTTTTCTCTCAGACTCAGAGCATGTATGCTGCAGGAAGGCAGTGTGAGTCACTGTGTGATCTTGAGCAGGCAATACCTGTTGTTCTGTCGCCGTTGCATGCTAGTGTATGTTTTGAGTCAATGCATTCTGTGCAGGTCAAGCTGGGTTTGTAGCCAACATGTCAGACATTGCACCCAGATATGCCGGCAGACTGTTTGGCCTTGCCAATACCTTCGGCTCCTTTGCTGGCATTCTGGGTGTCTCAGCTGTTGGCTTTGTTGTGGAGAAGACTGGCTCGTTTGACCCAGTTTTCAAGCTGACAGCTGTCATGTACATTGCAGCCACAGTAATGTGGAATCTCATGTGCACAGGCGAGAAGGTTTTTGATTGACCCGTGTATTCTCCACGCTTCTAAAAACATTCTCATGCATTGTGTGCTGTCGTAAACGTGATTGCAATTTATTGTATTGCATGTTTACATTGCACACTGCCTCAATACAAGGCGGACTTCAACCATAGGCAATCTATCTACCCTGTACATGTACATGACTGTCAAAGTTAGACATGTGACTCAGCTAGAAGACTATGGAAACTGCTCATGCACAAGCAAAGAAGCGTCTAACATCAGGCGGCAGCTGAGATCTCTACTGGCTCTGAGTCCAGACCATTCTCGAAGCCAAGCAAGCCGCAGGCAAAGTCAACAGCAGTGACATCTGCTGGCAGTACATCTAGCACCTCTTGTGAGCCTGTGAGTGTGTGCATGCATGACACCATCTCTTCGTGAGAGAGCGGCTCTCCGTATGTCGTCAGGGCTGTGACCAGATCATCTCTGCTCAGCCTGCAGTGCATGCACTACATTCTGACATGCTACTTTACTGATGGAAACCTTGCTGTAACATGTCTTGGATCTACACGACTGCATGATGCCGAGCCCCATCATAGGGAAGCATCATTCACAGGACACTCCAAACAATGCAGGGTAGAGTGATGCTGCACATGGCGGTCTGTCGAAGAAACATGTCAAATTGCTGAAATGCAAGTGTGGAAGTCTTGATCTGGCAGCTTCAGCACAAGCTGTTGGCAAAGTTTGGCACAAGGCGGTAGCCTTGCTAAGAACCCTGATAGGCAGGGGGTTACTGGCCATCAACACAGCACATGATAGGGTCTGCCAGCCTGGCTCAATCTTGAAGGATGCACAGTAGCAGACTCACATGCCAGTGGCGGGATCTGCACCCAGAGCAGCAAAAGCTTGACTGACTTCATCAGATGGCTCTTGCAGAGCAGGCCTGTAGTTGAGGTAGAGGGCCAGGAACTGTTGCAGGTCTACGTGTGTGGGTGGGCGCTGCTGCCTGCTGTCTGCCTGGTAGGCAAGCTCCTCCAGCATCAGTGACAGCTCTTCATCTGTACCATTTGCAGTCATGCATTGGTTTCAGCATTTCAGCTGTAACAGCTTGCTGCTAAGTTTGTTCCCAAAGCATTGTGAGAGCAAGGAGATTAGGACCAGGAGTATCTCCAATGACCAAAATTGTCCCACTGAGCTTCAGCTAGGGCTTGGGGGACTCAGGTGCAGTCTGATTCACCTGTCAAGTTGGGGCAGGCCGTATCTTGATGGGCAGCTGACAAAGATCTGCCTTGCAGTGCCTCCTGTACGTAACTCATGGATGACACTCAAGGATTGTTTGCTGATGGTGGGAACATGCAACCGTGTTGGAGCGTGGAATGTCCTATATAGCTTGGTAATAGCAAGTTGGTGCTTGAGACAATCGAATTGTGTCTGTGAATGTGATGAAACAAGAATCTCAGAAGCACAAAGCCACTAGGTATCGGTTGTCGTGTTTAGTATGTGCAATCCAGAAAAGGACTAAGTATGTGGCTATCCTTTCACAGCATGACCAATGATGAGATGTGTACAGCATGAGAAGTACAATCTACCTGAGGGGAAGTAGCCCAGAGCTTGACACAGACTCATAATTTGCTCCACACTGACTTTGCCTTCAGGCAGGTTTGGGGTCTTGGCATCTAAACCCTTGTTGCCCTGCACATAATCCATTCAACCACTTGTTTACTCACTCATTGTCAGATGCCCACAGTCCTGAATAGCTCCCTATTTCAGGTTCTGGGCAGCTAGCATACTAGCGATAACATGACACAACAACATTAGAATCAAACTGGAAGCTGAGTGCCAACCTTTGCATCTATGACAGATGCTACCTTACATCATCTGCAGCTTGTGACCCATGACTCATGCTTTGTACAACCTCATGAACAGGAAAGACCATGAGAGAGGCACATGGTCTGTGAGCTATTTGCCTAAAGTGCTGGAAACCCAGTGCAGGACAAACGTCACTTTGTACAGCCACAACTTGTTTGCCTCCGGAGTTTGGCATCTCAAGCATGAATGCAATGAAAGCTGCGTTTGCAGGCATGGAGAACTCACTCCCATGATGGTACCACAGGCATTTTGTGCAGAGACTTGTGGCCGCAACAACATATTTGGCAACAACAATGTCCGTGCAAACATGACTAAGAAAGCAGAGTTTGTGTAAAGATGACTGAAAAAGCGGAGTTTGTGCAAAGATGACTGAAAAAGAGGTGTTTGTGAAGGATGACTCAAAACGCGGTGTGTGCGCAAAGATGACTGCCGATACACAAAGCAGATGGTGAGGGGTACAGGGAATGCAGACCTGACTGGCCAGCTGTGCATGGCAGAAGTAGTCAATGGCGTCCTGCTGGAAGGTGCTGCCAGGGCCTTCAATGTCTACCAATACCTGCATGGGGCTCCGCTGCTGTGACCGCCCTCCCATACTTGCCTCCAAGGCTTCACTGTCCATCTACAACACACAACTTGACTGACATCTTGCCTGGTGGAAATGCCAGCAGGCACAGGCAAAGGCCCCATTCATGCATCAGCACTGTCAACAACTCCTTTTGCCTTTTGCTGCCAGCTACAGAGCCAGCTGCTGATGTGCAGGAGTCATGGCTCCCCCAAGTGTGGAGCAGTAACAGACAAGGTGAAGACAACAGTGACAGTAGAAGTCGCAATGGTAATGACCAGCCTTTGTGAGAGAGACAGCACCTGCCAGATCATGATGCTGCCATCATCAGCGCCGGCTGTCACCAGCTTGCAACCATCGTGGGTCAAGTTCATCCCTGCAACTTTGCCAGGATGAGCAATGAGAGCCAGGGATTTGTTTGGGTCCCCGTCCAAGGGCCAGGCCATGACACCCACCACCTGATGCGCTGTGCTATACGCTACATAGAAGGTGTCCGTTGATATTGACCTGCAGCACATTGTCCATGTTGCACTGTGCGCGCATCTTATCAAAAAGCAGTTGCAGCATGTGGAAGCATGGGAGGCATGTCATTCCTGACATACCATGTGCTAGCATAGCATGTAGAAGAAGTGCAGTAGAGTGGCAGTGTAGAAGTGTGTGCATTCCCTAGGGGCCGGTCTTGAGCCCCTGTGGGCTAAGTCGATCATACTGTGCAACCTGCTGACTCATGCGTACACTAAGAGTAGCATGCTGAAGATTGACCAAGCTGGCTTCACACACAGGGCAGAGTACAACTCACACCCACCTGACTACCCTGCAGCTGTTGATGTAGCCCCCGTGCAGAGGCCCTACAGCAGTGCTGACGCACATATGTGTGTCAGCATTGTAGATGCGCAGCTTATGGGCCTCATCAGCCACCAGCAGCAGCGTGTCGGCGCTGCTCTGAGCAAAGTAGGGCAGGGGAGGAGCAAAGGTGAGGGCTGTAGGGCTCGGCCCTGCTGTGACAGCCGTTGGGCCAGCCAGGGAGTGCAGAGACATGAGGCGCAGGCCTCGGGCTGCTGACAGCTTGTCTGTCTCATATTCAGCAATGCTGCCGTCCTTTCCTGAAGCAAGAACGCAATGTGGCTTTCTGCATGGCCCATAATGCACCTTAAAGTGGACACAAGAGACAGCTGTCAAGACTTGATCAAATAAATCAAGTACCATGTGTGCAATGCTAGTGTCCTTACCTGTGATCAGCGATGACGATCAGCAGAATGCTGTTGGTAAACAGAGCAGTTCTGACTAGACACACTGTGCAAAAGGTGTGCGCAAATGACAGAGGTATGATTACCTGCGATGACAGCCAGCACAAAATGACAAAATTACAGGGAGCTGAAGATGACAGCATAGCAAGAGCAGCTGAGCCAGGCTTGTGAGATGTGCATGACTCTGGCCATAAAGCAACAGGGCCTCTCTGTCAGCACAAGCACTTGACTTCTGTGAGCATTGAGATTGAGACAGACTCCTGCTTGAGCACTGACAGTCTGTCAAGATTGTCACTCCTCAGGTTTCACTCCTGCTACAAAGCATTTGAGTGACTGAACCATCAGTAATCTAGGAGCAAAAAACGAATCAGGCTAGCCTTTGGTTGAATGCTTGTTTGAAAGGTGGCTGCATCAAGCAAGAAACAGCTCTGTATAGCTTTTCCAAAGCGGATCATGATTTTTTTTAAAGGATCATTCACAATGTGGCTGTGCCAAGCAAGGACAGCTCTGGATGCAGTTTTACGAGCAGAGAGTGATTGTACCAAGGGAGAAAAGCTTTGTGACACCAGACGGTGCTTCACCAAAGGCCAATCCCGCCAAGGTGGTGGGGGCAGGGTGGGGACGCAGGCAGCCAACCACATCCCACCGAGTCTGACCCCCCCTCCACGGCAGGCATGCCACCATTGCAACGCTGCCATCCTTGAAGCCTAGTGCCAGCTGGCGGCCAGTTGATGAGAAGTCCATGTACACAATTGCCTGCATCACAGTGCATATGGCGAGAATGGTCATGTGACATAGCAGCACTTTGAGGATACCAGCAAAGGGGCGTGTGTAGTACAACGGCTGCAGATTGCTTCAGGAATGACATGACTTTCAGCTTGGTAGCTTATCCACAGCTGCAGATGCAGATGCATGGCGTGACGCACTGTGCACAAAGGTTAGACTTTGTCATGGCGTTGCTGCAGCAGGCAATCCCCATGGCCCTGAACCTGCAATGGCCTTGCATGCCCATGCGCTGAACAATGATAGTGTATATCAGCCACAGGTGCTATCCAACAGCACAGCCTCTGCTCTGCTCCATGGCCCTCTGCCCAAACACAGATGCAAGCTCTGTTGACAGTATGTAGACATAATGTCTCAAAACTTGCAGAGAAGCAATTGTCATTCTGTTGCATTCATGACCGTGAACACATGGGTGAGTGGAGGAGTGAGCGAGCGAGTGACCAAGCAACTGGGTGGGTGAGTGAGATCAGAAGAGGCAGGCAAGCTTGTTTCATTGGTCTATCGTTAGGTTCATGACGCCAACCTGCTTGACCGGGCGGAAGTCAGCAATGTGCTCACAGTCGCCCTCTTTGCAGAGACGCACCACCCCAAAGGCGCTGCCCAGGGCTAGAACTGTCCCATCATGGCTGAAGGCCATACATGTGATGGGGGTTGGGGAGGGTAGCTGGTGGGTTTGCATCAGGGCGTGACTGAGCAGGTCCCAGGTCTGCAGGACCCCTCCTTGACCCGCAACAATGAAGAAAGGCTTGGTGGGGTGGGTCACCATGGCTGTGGTGCTGTGCACTATACCCTGCACAGACCGAGCATGTACTGTTGCGGCATGCACATGCTGGACGGCTGGTGCACATTACATCTGGTGAAGAAGGTTGAGTGATGCCGTACTCGCTTTGCACAGCTGCTCATCTGTATAACACTTATTATATTTCCAATGCGGGCTTAGCCAACAGGTATCAAGTGCGGGCGACACAAGTCAGCTCCCTCCACACAGCCTTCTTCAGACCATCACGGCTGCAGCGCTTTTACTTCATCTGTATGCGTCAGGCTACCAAGTACAAGCTGGCACTTGATCCTGAGTTGTGAAAATCAGAGATGACAGCATCCAGATGGCTCAGCATGCTGGACACAAAGTTTGTGAGCCAAGGTGAGGGGCGTCCACAGCGATATGGCAGGTGTCAAGAGCAGTGTCAGCAGCCGCATCAGTATCATCAAGATGGCAGCAAGCACCTGCGCGAGCAGCCTGTGGCTGGGCTGATCATTGCTGGGATGCTCAAAGGTGTTGGAGTTTACAGCCACAATGTTCCCAGTGGTGCTGCCCACCACAAAGTCTGGGGCAGCGAAGAGATCTGTCACACTAGAGCCTGGTGATGCAGGCTGGCTGGGAGGCACCTTCGAGAAGGAGAAGGACTTGATGGGCCCTGCCTCCAGATCCTGCAACCAAGCAGTGACTGCTGAAAACAATGCTGATGGTGGGGAGAGAGACGGGAAGTGTGAGGGGACAAGCTTGGTGTAGGAGCATAGGATGGCTTGAGCACCACGATTAGCAGGCATGCGCAGCATGGCTGTTCAGCTTTGTAAGGTGTGCAGGCTATACAAAGGGTGAACTTGTAAACAGCTTGATGTTGGTATCAGTGTACGCTGTGCAGCTTGTGTACTGTCTCCGCCATCAACAATGATGGACCTTTGCCCTTAGTCTCCTGTGCAATAGATTGCAGCAAGAGACCACTCATGCAAAACTTGGCACCTTTCAACACAAAGCAAACCCACTGGCATTGCTATGCACAATCATATGTTGTACTGCTTGAGCTGTTCAGCTTGCACAAACAAACTGGCAGATAATGAACAGGTCTACATGGGATCCACCTCACCTCAAACCAGGCAACCAGACGAAGCTTGCAGTCAAAGAAGCGAATGTAACCGTCATCAGCCCCTGAGACTAAGAAGCGATCCACAGTGGACAGAGCGTGCACAGGTCTGCTGTGAATCTGGATGATCTTGGCTGCTTTGCGGTACCTTTTGCCCTCAGCATCTACCAGCCAAGGCGACCATAGGATGATCTCACCACTGTGGGAGCCAGTGGCTGCCTGTACGGCCATGCATGAGTAATAGTAGCAAGGTGTGCTGCCAGCAGGTGTCCAAACTCCAGAAACAGAGTTCATCGCACACAAAAGGGAAAAGGCTGACAAGGCAGCTTATGAGGCAGCATGCCCATGGTCATGGTAGCAACTTAGTACCGATTCACACTATTGATTAATTTGATCAAGGAAGTCTTGGATGTACGGAAACATTTTGCTTTTGCAGGTGAAAATATCATCAGAATCAATCTGTGGGACTGAAGTTGGTCTCACCTGCGCACCATCAGGCAGATAGCTGCTGGTTGTAAAGTCTCCAGTGGTGCGCTTAAACTGCAGTGCCCGAGTTGGAGAAGTCCCCAGGAACACTGAAGATGAAGTAAGGTTCCAGAAGCATACATGGCCTTTCCCATTAGTTATCAGCTCTTGATTGCTCATCTGGTTTAGATGAAGGCAGAACTTCTGCTCTCCGGCAGGAATCATGGCTATGAAGCGCGGGGACTGTACAGGCTTGCTTATGTCCCAAATAGATATGATCTGCTGCAACGCTCCACCAGGGGTAAGAGCACTCATAGCAACAAGGTGACGGCCATCTGAAGACAGCTGCATGGCTTGCACACCATATGTGTGTGGCTTGCGCACACTCCAAAAGGGGTTCCCAGTCTGAGCATCCCAGAGCACCATCAGAGAATCGTAGCCACAATCAGCTGACGCAATAACAGATCTGTCAGCTGAAGCTGTTAGACACGACACTGGCTGACAATGACCTTGCAAGATAGTCTGACGAGAGTCCTCGTGGCTGCTAATGACCACCATGTGGGATGCTGCATAACACACTCTCTTCTGCTTGTCATCCTGCACACGCAGTAAGTCAAGATAAGAGGCAGCTCAAATGAAGCCCGGCCACACTTATTCAGGTTGGATGGATGTGCCCACCGAGACGTCCAGGACGCCAGCCGAAAATGCGTCTGACAAGCCAAACACGGACTGGAGCTCCTGCACAAGCACGTGGTACTTTCACGAATAGCTTCAGCAGGCCTGATCCTACTTCAACAGCTGGCAAGATTGCATCCTCGTGCAGATCAGACTGTCTTACAACTGCTTGCATTGCCGCCATATGCCGGGGCAACAGCCAACACAGCCGATGACAGGAGTGAACTGATAGATAAGCTTGCGAATCAAGCAACTCCTGCCTCCCTTCGAGCGTTGCTAGCACAGGAGACTCAGGGCTGAACTGCTCATCCTGAGTCGGGTTATTTACTACAAGTGAAGACCTTGAACGCAGAAGTTCTTTATTGAGTCAAGGGCCCTTGCAAGGGCCAACATAAACCGCCCTGTCTTAGTCAAGCCGAATCCAAAAGATTGTCGTTACCAATTGTTCGCTCCTTTTTGTCGCTGCCAACGCTATATCGGAAGACTGCTCAAGTTGCCACTTTGCAGTCTTCCTGGGATTCGGTGTCAGTTGAATAATCAGTTGAGGCATGCATTGAAGTCGCACAGGTGACAGGCTGACAGGCATGCCGATATACCGTCAGGGAGCCGCCCAGTGTTTCGGAACAGTTGTTTGCTCTGGAGGCAGGCCTTTAGCGAAGCAGGTGAAGATCATGTGCCGATGTTGATGTTCGGTACGGCTTAGCCCATACGGTCTTCTCGGCTGCTTCCGGAACAATAACGTTACTGCCCATGTCTCGTTGACGCTGACGACACCAGCTTGCCTCTCGCAGGGGCGCTTGGCATAGGTTTCCATGTCCGCCGCAATCAGCACAAGAGGACTGCAACCTTCTATACCCAAGGCAACTGAAGGAAGTCTCATACAGCTTCGTAGACGTGCAGGGAACAGGTGCATGCATGCCGCTGTCGGACCACGCTATAAGGCCGCACAGAGTCCTCAAACGTCTGAGGCAAACTGGAATCCTGGACCTACGCATCGAGAAACAACTAAGCTGGCAAAAGCAAGGCTGGTGAGGCACTTAAATGTACATATGTAGCTGAGAGCATGCAAGACTACATGCAGGGCACTCATGAGTCATTGATCAATCGTCCTTTGCAAACCTTGTCATGTACCACTGCTGTTGCAGAATAAGGAACAAGCCATGTCTTCAGACACTGCCAAGAAAGATTGCAAAGAGCCACATACACAAAAGGTGCAGCGTCCAAATGGTCCACAGCATATCAGAAATTACTGTATACAGAAGACAAATACCTTTCACCATGACTTCAATGCTCAGGCATTGAGGAGGCGCCAGAAACGCTTGGCAGCCAGTCAGTCTGCACAACCCCCAATATTTCAGCAGGTGATCACAACGGCTGTCATAAAGCAAATGCTGGTACGCTGATTGGCAGAACCATTATGCCCACCTGCCTCATTGCAAGCAGCAGGTATTGTATGCTGAAGGCCTTTGTCACATTTGCTTTGTGCAGCCTCGTTGATGATTAATGTTCACTGCAGCAGGCACAACCAGCTGGTGGCAAGCACCAAATAGGGCTGCAAGCCAGCAGCCATCAGCCTGATCATTTGCAGCAGCAGGTCAAGCAGAGTCAGGCTGCCAAACTGGACACCGAGCAGCTGTACGGTGCTTTTCTGTGCGCTGCTAGGGAGGAGATAGCTGCTGAGACCGAGTATGGTGCCTACTCAGCATCTGCCATGCCACTCAAGCTCGTATGGGCTTGCCAAACTGACATGCACCTTACAAACTGACATTCTACCTTGACTGCAGCCCTTGTTGCAGCCATATGGGTGGTGTTGGTGTGCAATGCATTGGCTCATATTCATACTCTGGTGCTCAGCGCTGATTGTGTGTGATCTGTTGCAATTTGTCAACATCTCAATCGACTGCTGCTTGAGAGTCATCCTGACGGTGTCTAACCAAGAGTGCATGCTGCTTGTTTGGTCAAGCCATCTCATCACAGAATCCTGGATGACCATCTTGGGCATGGCGTTGGTTGCTGTTGCATAAGAACCAATCAAAGCAGAGTATTTATAGCAGATTTGCTGTCTGCAGTGCAAAGTTGATTGCAGAAGGGGCACTGGCAGCTGAACAAAGTCTTGCTCACAAGCAAGGTCAGCCATAGTGAAGCAAAATCAATGCAGTCCATGATCAATCTGTGCACACCTGTTCTGTCTGGCACTGTTGAGACAAAGAGGCTTGATGTCTAGTGTGTTGACGCATCAACTCCAAGATTGCCACAAAATATGTGCAACTGGCAGGTGCACATGCAGAAATCAGGCTGACAGCTGTTGCCGAGCATCAGAAACTCCTAGAGACAGAGCTACTAGAGGCACATGCAAAGCTCACCTTGGCTGAAGAAAGAGAGGCAGCTGTCCACGCAGTTGATCACCTGCAAGCCTAGCCTCCAGAACAGCAGCTGAGGTGAAGATGCATGCTGCAAAGGTAGCTGCTGTGTCTCATTGTGGGCTTAAAGTCACTTTGGTGTCACAGTCATGCTCTCAATGGTGCTGTCTTTGCTCTGCATGCTCGTTGCACATACTGTTAGAGGTGACAAAGCGTCCAATAATAGTGCTATAAGCATGTCCAGCTGGATCATGTGCTACGGATGTGATGCTGGTGTCACAGGTAGATCTGTTGTCTTTTTTATTAATAGCATGACTGCACGGAAGGGTGCACTGTTTTCATCAACTATTTAGCAACAGACTGACTGCCAGCAAGGCAGCCAAAATTTGCAAAGCTACTGCCAGACTGTGGCATTAGGCTATGACTGATGGCACACAATGTTAGCACCATGTATGTGAGTACTCATGCATGTAGCCTGACAGGAACTAGCTTGCCTTGAGGTCATGTTTGTGTCGCTACGCAGGCTTTGTGATTGCAAATGCAACAACCTGTGGGATCAGGCATGTACAATACTGGTCAGGAGATGACGTTGTAGGGCCAGCTGTAGACTCACACACCAAGGAGCCCCTCTTCAGACTATCAGTTTGTCACCAGGGACAGGTCTGCATCAGTATCAGATCTGTTCGGTGCCAGCCAAATGAAGTGCGTCCTTCTTTTGTGTCATCAGTAGCTCTGTAGACCACTTGTCAGTCAATAGAAATGTACACTGCAAAGTGAGATAACACCTGCTGCTTGACGTCGTAGAACTAGAGAATTCGACAGGGATGGTACACCCAATATAGCAATGAAGCTGGTTTAGCTGCATAACAAGTGGCTGCTTGTTCTTTCCAAGTTGATAACAGAAGCAGCGGGTAGTATGAGCTGTGCACAATGTTTGAAATCAACCCATGAGTGTCAGGCCTTGTCCCTTGCTCTAGCGCGGCACAGACCGCAATGCATGGTAGTTGTAAATGAGCAGTTGGCCAAAGGGGTGACTGCAGACAAATCAAAAACACCCAAGATTTTGTTCTGGTCACGCACGCACAATGAACAGCACTACGGCCATTGTAATGTGTGAGAACTATACGACTTGATGGTGAAGCTAAACAAGACTTGACTTGCATTTGTGATGCACTCCAAACTGGTCCTTGGCAGACACACTCTGCATCATGTGAAGCGCTCACTTCAGCATCACAAACAGAACACCTAAAGCTGCATTATGTCTTCATAATGTAGTGTATATATATATATAATATGGTATGTACAGCATTGGCCAATATTCACTGACATGTTTATGCATTCTCTGGACCGAGGTACTCAGATACGGTCACAATGTCTTGCATAGTCTTGCTGTACTGTACCAAGGTGAGGTGCTCTTGGGAAGCAAATGCTTTGCTGTTTGCAACATACGCTCTGTAGTCTGGTGCTCCAGGATACAACACGTTATCAGCAACAACCACAGCTCCTTCTGTGAGGAAGCCAGAAGACATCAGGTACTGCAGGTCCTGTTTGTATAAGTGTTCCACATGATCAAGGAACACAAAGTCCACTTTTTGCACTCCTTTGCTGCGTAAAACCTGCAGATGAGCATCAAACTAGTGAATATAGCAGGTCAGCATGTATGTTCGAAAATTTAGTACAGTAGCCAAGCTGGGCCTTAGCAATCTTCCTGGTTTGGCAAAAGAAATAGCAAAGCAGCAGTCAGACTTGACAGCAGTCAAGAACTACAGTCGCAACACTGATGTGGAAGACCCTACCTCTGTTGATGTTTGCAGGGTCCCTTGGATCACTTCAACTTTGTGGCTGACTCCAGCATGGTCTATGATCTGTCTTGCAAGCTGCATGTGCGTTTCATCAGGATCCATGCTATACAATTTGCCGCCTGAGGGCAGTTGTTGTGCTATGCGAATAGCAGAGTAGCCAATGTATGTCCCAAACTCAATTGCTACCTGCGCAGGAGCTCGCGATCGTACTGTGCATGTTGACTGGGTAAATTCGCATCTTGCTCTGTGCGAGACAACAAATTGAACTTGGTTGTAGCTTGGTTGCACTAAAGGTTGGCTTGCATGTCACCTCGGGCTGATGTTGTTGGATGGCAGCATCCAAAATAGCACCTTTGTGATCACCTATGTTCATCAGCCATTGACTGTTCCAGGCAAACTTGTCAATGACATCAAGTACAGCTTGAGGGTTGTTTGGCTTGGCTTTGCGTTTGACCAGTTGCAAAACTGCATGTTCTGCTGGAGCTTCCCTCTGTAAACTCGCCTGCAAAAAAACAGTTGACTTGTGTTCATATGTCACAGCTGAGCCTGCGTCAAAGTTCGCGACGCTACAGTCATGTCGGGGGTCAGGATTACATCTAGCAGCACATGTAAATTCAGGATGACAAAACTTCCGATGTCTGCTAGCGAACGTTCTTTTAAACTGGATGCGTGACATCGTTGAATAACGTAATTTGCAGAGGCAGGGCTCGGGGCGTAATAGCCGCAAGCCAGAGGGAGATTCGAAGACACAGAACCTGGCTCACTACACGGGTCCCCGCCAGCGGCATCGGTGTCTGCCACTATCTATGCAAGTATACGCTAGATGACAAGCTGGATAAGCATTACTGATCTGGATAATGACTAATTTGCAGTAGCCCATATCGTGCAGAATGTACGACCATTGTTCTCATGACATGTGGAGTTTGAGATGGTCGCTAATTGCTGTATCGCCAGATTGATTGGCACGTTCCGTCCCACCTGAGCCTTGATATGACACCAGTACAGCCCCCGTTGCTTCCAATTTGCGGCAAATACCGAATTCAGGAATCTCTAGACAGCAGGCCGAACAGTAAAGTCTTCGTTGGTGAGTCACATCTCAAAATGGTGGATTTGCAAACGCCATTTTGCTGGTGTTCTCACAGCAGGTTTTCCTACAGGTGTTTATGAAGAGAGTGGGCGGGTGACGGCTGTCAAACTGGTGAGAATCTTACGCAAGTTCCTGCCGTGCATTTCCAGAAACTAAAAGCCCTAGTCAATGGACTCGCTGGCATATATAGGAGGAAAATTCTTCACGGTCTCCATCCCTTCTCTATGAGTCCAAGCTATTCAAGATCATCAATGGAAAAGGTGAAGCTCATGTTGTATCCTGATGACCGTTCACTTGGCAAGATACTTACCTCTGTAAGCAATGCCAGGCCTCAGACCAACTCTTCTCAGCTACGGCGTGCAAGATCATGGCAGCCAGTACTACAGCTTCATGGTGCTTGAGCAGCTTGGTCCAAGTTTGGCAGATCTTCTGAAAGCTTGCGGTGGAACCTTTACCATTGCTACTACATTGAAGCTTGCCATACAGCTGGTGAGCACTGCTATGCTGGCCATTGTTGCTTTTGGTTAGGCGAGACAAAGTGCACTCATTTGCCTATGCACTGCCTCTCAATGGCACAGGGCTGATCTTCAGCATTTCTCAGCCTTTGCACATGCGTATGAGACAACCACTGGACATGCTCACCCACACAGCTGGGTCCAATGCACACTGTTTGGGTCTCTTCTGTTAGCACACCACGCTGCAGTTCATAGGCAGCTGCCTTGTCTTCAAGTGCATGACTGTGTATTGTTAGTGAGCACAAGGAGCCTTTATGGCTGACTGGCATGGCTGTGTGATGTTGCAGCTCACAGAGACAGAGCGGTTCCACGAATGCTGCTTTGTGCACAGAGAGCTGAAGCCTGATAATGTCTTGGTGGGTCTTGGCTCTGAAGCAGACAAGCTGTTCTTGATTGATCTAGCATTGGTCATAAGGTACAAAAACCCCAACACCCACGAGCACATCCCATACAGAGAGAACATCAACTTCAGAGGCAACCCCATATTTGCAAGCAATAAGAAGCTCATGGGCATAGCGTGTAGCAGGCGTGATGACTTGGCTAGCATATCAATGATGCTTGTCTACTTTTTGAGAGGCTCACTGCCATGGTCAGATATCCCAATGTCGTTTGGAAGAAGATCTATTGATCACTGGAGACGGAAAGTCAAGGATTGCAAGCTGAGGTCCTCCCCTGAGAGGCTGTGTGACAGCCTGCCCAAGCCCATCCTCAATCTCATGAACCATGCTTTGTCCTTGCCATTTACAGCCAAGCCTGACTATGAGACCATGCGCCACATGTTTCAAGATTGGTTTTGCCAACAGGGTGAGTGTGCTCTTTACAGGCACCGTATGATGCACAGTAAGATGCACAATTATGATGATAGTTCACGAGAGGGCAGACATGTTTTGCACAGCGCATGACACGAGCTGTGTTGCAACTCATGTATCTGAGTCAAAACACTGTGTGCTCACAATGTCAGCAGCACTGAATGATGTGGAAGACATCCACCACATTTTGATGCTGCACCATGTCGACGCGAATGGCGGTATGCAACCCAGGCCTGCAGGCTTGTCAGACAAGACCTTCCAATATGACTGGATTGCAACAGTGCAGCCAGCAAACATACCTCCTTCAACTCAAGGCTCAACCGCAGAGCCTGACATGGATAACCAGCAAGCAGAAACACATTCTCAGCTCAAGGACAAGCATGTCTCTGCAGCTGAATCAGACCAGTCTTCACCAAAGCATCAAGGCGGTGATGTGCTGCAAGCAGCACCAGCACCAGGCCATGTTGCAATGGATGCACCACACAGCACTGATCCTTCAAGTGTTCCTCTGCGGAAGCAGCCTGAGGCTGCAGAGGCCAGACACACAGCCACTGAGTCTCCAAGCAAGGCAGATGCAGACCCTGCTGCGTCGGTTGACTAAAAAGCACCAGTTTGCCACAGACACTGCTGCCACCTGCCTTCAAACTGTCTTCAGACCCACCTTGCTGCCTGTCAGAGTTAGTGCATTAGATCCAGTCATGCCTTGATTACCTGAACATGCCTGAACAGACCCAGTCAGCCTCCAGAGATGATAGTCATCACAGGATCATTGATTTGATCAAGGAGATCATCTTGCATAGAAGATGGCTCAGTCATAGGGTTGGAGATGCAGATGCTGGTGCACGAACATTGTATTCGTATCAAACACAGTCTTCAGTGCATTTACAATGACAGTGGATATGTAGCTTGGGCTCAGGGTGCACTGTAACAGGCAGGGCGATGAGATTATATATCACACATGGGTGCACAGATTATGGTAGATGACATCTTGACCCTTTCAAAGTCAACTTATAATTGTTACACCAGATCAATGTTCAGTTTATTGTTTGTAACTTACTTTATTGCATGCATGTTTGTCAGGGACGATGATAGGCCATGAGCTTGCCATCGCCTCTGAGCTCTGCACTGCAAGTCTGAGTCATATCTTGCATACCTGCTGCAGCGATACAGCTGTTGCGAAGTGATTCTGCAAGCACAACGTTGTTTGCATGTCAGACATTGCGGCATGCCTGCAAGCACTGGTGGTCATTAGCAAAGCTGCCATTGTTGCATCAGCAGCGCTGCATTGTTCTATCAGCAGCACTTGGCAGGTAGTTTGGGTATATGTGGAAGCTTCGACATCACCATAGACCATTGATGATCGTCACAATCTCAAAGTGTTGTTGACCATTGCAGTACTTAGAAGACAACATACAACAGTTCAGCAACGATGTAAACAAAATCAAATCATATGGTACCACCGGTGCAAGTATACAACAGCATGTTGCAACTGCAATCATGACGTCGTGGCATTTGCACACAATCATCTGGCAGAGCTGCTGCTGCAATCTTATGGTGTGCGAAGCAAGATGATCAGATCTCCTGACACCAAATGACACACGGTTCAGCTCACGCGCAACGTAATCTTGCAGTTCTATGCTGAGGTTTGACATAGCTGTCAGTAGTGACCTTGCCTGTTGAATCATCACTTGAGTCCATGCACTGTGTGCTACACTCCACATCTATATTACAGACGAAAGAAATCGCTTGTTCCCAGTGCAACATGGAAGGTTGTGCTACTTACCAGTCATGCTTGTGCGCACCATTGCTGGATGTCCAACAATCTTGCTCACATACACTTATTGCCCGTAGGCGTAGGATCTGCCGTGCTGCTGCAGATGCTGTCTTTGTCCAACAAGGTGGCCAACAGCTTTGACTGTCATCAACAAAACATTCATGCCTGAACAAGTCTTGTCTGAGAGAGTGACTGTGGTTCATGTTCTTTACTCAGAGCTGTCAGCTCACGTTCGTCGACTGATCCATAGAGCAGATGCTGACAGCAACAACTCTCTGCACTACTTGCAAGCACCTAAAAGCTGACAGATGAAATCTCCTCTGCAGCCTTTCTCAGCAGTTGCACGCGTGTTTGGCACTGCTCACGCCTCTTCATGGTGCTGTCATCCTCACACAGCATACGCTTCAGAGGCAGGTCCTCCTTGTCAGCAACCTCTGCATGCAATTTGTCCAAAAGCTGCTTCTTGGCTTGCATCACCTGCACAAAAATCACCTCTGGTTCCAGTGCACATACTAGCACAAGCTCAATGGTCAATATATGTAACGCAGTCACACCCAGTACCTGTGACACAAATTGCTTGTTTGCATGAACGGCTAACAACACCTTATTGTAATGCAAGCCCAAGACAACAAGGATCATTTAAAATCTACAGGCATTGTCATGACCACTTCCAGATGTATACATGCCCGTATGGTCTAACCTGGGTGAGTAGTCACCTGCAGTGACTGCTGTTTCTGAGAGTGCTTACCAGGCAGTGGACAATGGCCTTGGGGATGGTCTGCTTGAGCTGTGTGCGCACATGGGTGATGTACGCAGAGACATGCGCCGAAATCATTTGCAGGTGCTGCTGGCCTGGGTCGCCCCTCTCAGGGATCTCTCCAATCCTTCGCCCTGAAGTGTTACATACAAAATACATCAGCTAGCAAGCATGATGCTACAATTTCCAAGCACCGCATAGCATCTTCAGCTTGTATCAAGCATGTTTGACAAATGAATCCTGCGGTGGGGAAACTACTCATGCACTGAGCAGAATGTTACAGCAAAGTATGAGGCGTGACAATCCTGCCAAGCCAACAAGAATTGAATCGTGGCATGCAGTTCTGCCTTGCATGCCCACAACACCTACACAAGGCAGCAATTCACCTTGACGTGAATCTCAACACCAATGACACACACCACTGACATACGCTGCCAATAGAAGAACACATGCAAAATCAGACATACAGACCCTGGCCACACACCTGATAGAGTGCGCAGCAAGTTTGGCTGCTCCACGCCATCAGTGGCGCCATTCTGTGAGATGATGTCTCTGAAGACGTCAGCGGTGAGGTAGGAGCGCTCCATGTCCACCATGGTCAGCACCATCTTGCGTGCATCCTCCTTCATACTGTCTGCAACCACATCCAATAAAACATAAGACACGCACTTGGCAGACGCCAATGACCCAGCAACTCAAACACTACATGCAGAATCTCTTCATGTGCTGCACTGACACCTGACTGTGCTCTGTCGAAAAGCTCCAATACACAATACTCTAATCTGTCCAGCACTTGCCAGCACATCTGGATGGAGCTTTCAGGTAATGTACAGCTGCATGGTTGGACGCTTTCAGCGCCGGCTTGCCATAAGGTGTGATCGACAGACATCACTGAACGACCGCTACATTCATGCCAGAACTGTAAGTCCTAGAGGGCATTGAGTTTACCAAGTGAAGCAGAAGCAGTCGTCACAATCTCCCTCTTCAGAGAGGTGTACTGCTGCAAGTTCTTGCAGTCTTCACTGTTGATGGTGCTGGCCACAATGGAGCGTAGCACGTGGTGCACCTCACCCACAGCCGTGTCTGCAGGGCCCTTGAAGAGCACCAGGCACTCTTGCAGCAGGCGGCGGTACCCCATCTCAGGGGCTATCAAGTGAGGCTGGTACCCATCGGCCTCCTCTACAATGCGCTTCACATTGGATGGATCCAAGATCTGCAAGACAGAGTCAAATTGGATGGGTCCAAGATCTGTGAGACAGACTCAAATTGGATGGGTGCAAGATCTGGGAAACAGAGTCAAGCTGGCAAGGCTGAAGGCGTACGCTGGAGCTTGGTGACGACCAATCTCTTGCCAAGCATTTCTGAATGTGATCTGCTATTGCTGGCAGACTGGCAGACGCAGAAGTTTCCACATTCCACAGCAGATCACTTCGGTACATCTGGCAAACGCTGACTGTGCAGCACGCACGTTTACTTGACATTACTTTGATCAATGGTGGCATTGAATGGGTTATGCTGGCGACATAGTCAATTCCATGTACACTGTATTGTGCTGTGACTGGAAGCATTTCATAGCAATACAAGAGGGCTGCTTGCAGTTGCAGGCTTGCTGTGTCGAGCCGCAACGTAGATACAAACAGTCATGAACACGCCCAACCGAGTACTAACAACATCAAGTCACAGAATCAGCGCCCCCGAGTATCAACAGCAGGAAGCCGCAGAAAGAGCGCCAGTGTCCAAGACTGTCAGGGAAGTGAGCAGGCTGACCTTCTTGAACTGCAGCTGCTGGATGTTCTGGCCCAGGCGTTCCTCAAAAACCCTGAGGATCTGCTCTCCTCCGCCCTTACCACCATCCACAGCCTTGCCAAAGGCCTCCTCAAACTGACGGCACAGGCTGAGGATGAGGTGCACCATGCCACCCCTGCTGGTCACTGGGGGTCCCCCCATGCTGCTCAACTCTCTCTCCAGACCAGCAATACCTGCATGCAACAGCAGGCACAAGTACGTAAGGGCATGCTGACAAGATAAAGTTGCCTTGTGATGCGCTGCCAGCAAGACAGGGGAAGCAAACTGCGGTGGGCAACCATTTGGGCACCATGTGGGGCCTGTTCCAACCCTGCTTAGGCCATCAGCACTATTGCTTGTTGATTTAGTGTGGCCTGGACTAGATCTTTCACAGTACAAGCTGCTATTCACAGGGAGGCGTATATGCAGCTCACAAGCTAGTACACGTGCTTCAACAGCTGTCAGGCAGATACAGCAGCTGCTGCAGTTATTAGCTCATGACCTTCGCCTGCACGTCGCAGTACAAGCTGCAAGGCAAATTCACAAACAATGCGCTGTCGTGATTGTCATTACAGTAGAGCAGATGGGCATCTCTCCAATTCTTGCAATGCCATGATGAGCACTGTCCATTCAATCTGTTAGACATACCTGTGTTGATCTGGTTCTGGATGGCAGGCAGCTGTCGCCGGATAGCACCAATCAGGTGATTGCTCAGCTTGCCAGAAAGGAAGTTCATGCCCACATTTTTGAGGTCAGCGTATCGGGGATTGGCCTTGAAGAACTGCAGCTCCTTGGTACGAGCTGATTCCATGTCAACCTGAACCGTATCAAAACAGTGAGGTTCCATACAGCTGCCCAGACTTCAACTTGTACCGCACTTGTTGACAACAGCACAAGCAGACTAGATGCATGTGGCACGCTGGCAACCCGTTACTAGCCAGAATATCCCTGCAGTGCCTTTGTCAGAATCAGACATTGATCAGTTGCTAGGCTACAGTCGTGCGCAGAAGCCAGCAGCACAGGCAGTGGCAGCGGTGCATAGCTGCATCTCTCACAGATCAGCCTCAACTGAGGACACAGGATGTGACAGGTTCCGCACTGCTGCTTGTGTCTGCATTCTGCTGACCATACCAAGCATGAGCAGCACAACATGCATTGCTCGCAAGACATCTTCAGCACAAGCTTGTACGATGTCACAACACCTGCTATGACACTGATGAGCTTGTATGCACATAAACAGTGAGGTACCCACAGTGTGGTGAATGGGCAAATACAGCACCATACCACTTAACAGTACTTACTGCTTGCAGAATGTCCTTCTGGCCTCTGTTGACAACACCAATCCAGCCATGCTTGAGACGCACAGCTGAGCCGTCCAAGATGTCCCTTGCATCAGTGCCAGGATCCATGATATCCAGCTTTGTCAGCACACCTGTAAAAGTTGTTCCCTTGACAAAAAGATCATTTATGGAGGCGCAAATGCGGCTTCTTACATGATCATGTATCAATAGCAGTACACGTGCTGCTTGTGACTACGCTGTCTTTCTGACACAAACGCATTGATGGTTCTGATGGGTTGAGCAGTCTGCAACACCACAAAGAGATCATCTGCTGCTGGCCTTGCAGCACCACATGATAAGATAGGTTTACATGCACAATGTGCATGAGTCGCTATCCTCAGTGCATATACAGTAAAACAGCAGCAGGGATTGATCTGACAATCATGCACGTCTGCTTCACCAGGTGTAAGATGCCTGGAATAGGTAATTTAATTTTGATTTGACCAAAAGTAACCAACATCTGTGCACCGTGTGCACCAGCGCGCAAACGGAAGCCCAGTTCACTTTTGCACACATTTCACACACTGCACAGCGCAGAACAAAGCAAGAGGCGCAGCATCACACATGCAACAAGATACTAGCACAGCGTGCCCTGGGTACAGCAGGTGGCGGCATGATGTACCTATGGTCCTGTCACCAGCGGGGTCTACTTGTCTGGCCAAATGCAAGGCATCTGATGTTGCCAGATCGGCATTTGCTGGGGTAACAGCCAGGATGATGGCATTGTCACCCTGCAAAGGTAAAAAGCCAATGACATCAATGCCTTGAATGAGTTATATCAACCAAAGCGTGTGACAAGGAGTGATAAGTAGCAGCTGTTTGCCGGATGCAATATACAGCAGATGGTCGGGCATTGACATGACCACATACTTGTTTGTCAATTGCACCCGACAGGCTGCTTTACCTTGATGTAAGTGCGGGCCATGTCTTCCAAATCCTTGACGATGCTCTTTGGCTGCCCATCAATTGGGACCTTGGTGAGACCTATGCATCATGACCACATTGTCATGACCTGACTGATGGCATTCTGTGATTGCTCTGCTAAGGCAGTCAAGCGCTTATTCATGTCTGCTGGCGCTTTTCAAGAGCAGTCAAGAGCTTCACTGTCCACTCACAAGGGCTCCAGATAAAACATACAGGCCTTGCTGATCACCCTTGCTGATCATTCGATGCTAAGCAACAGCTGAAAAGCAGCGTGTCATGTTTTTTGTCAAGGGCCAGTGAGTCTGTTACTATGTCTATACCTGGCATATCGACCAGCGTCAGGTTGGGCACCAGTGGGGAGTACACTGTCAGCTGGATTGGGTCAGCTGACACCACTTTCCCATGCTGCTGCAGATACCTCTTGGTCTCAGCCTCAATCTCACCCATGATTGCATCTGTGGGCACACCACAAGTCAGTCAGTCAGTCAGTCAGCACCATTACAAGGGATATATTTGTGACATGGGCTGACCAATGTACGATTTTAAGTATTGTGACACTTGCTGTTGTTGCTGCCGGCTAGGAGTGAGGCTCAGCTAGGTGTAGCTGCTTCTGTGAGCTGCTGACATGCTCAGAGAAAGATGCTAGCACTAGAAAATAAATAGTGCACTTACTGAAGTCATAGATTTTCTCCTGGCCTCTGTGCAGGAAGACACCATATTCACGTTCATCTTCGCCCTCTAGATGCACTAGCTGCAGCACCAGAGGCCGCCTGGTGACAATACCAGTCCCACGGGGTAGAAAGTCCTTGCCGACCACAGCCTCAAGCACAGAACTTTTGCCAGAGCTCTGCATATAGAGATGCAATGTAAGCTTCTGTGCAACATGGAGTGGGAACAAGGATGTCTTTCCACTTCCTGCTGCGTTTGCCAGCACAGGTTCACTGAACAAAACCAGCAGAGGTGTTATGTCTATGGTGGTGATTGCACTTGGGCGCTGAATTAAGCAAATTACACGAGAGATTGTCCCTGTGATGTAGCAGCCGAGGGGGCCAATTACCTGTCCTCCAATAACAACGATGCTGGGCAGCATCTCCCATAGTCCTGGCAGGTCTGAGTCTTTCTGGCCAGCAGTGTCACCAAGCAAAGTACAGGCACTCTGCAGCCTGTTGACCAACTTCAACACCTCATCCATGGCTGCTGGTTGACAATGAGCAGCCTACTGAGCTCTGACTTGCGTGCTGATGGGCCCAACCAGCACCCTGCAGATTACTTGGTAGATTGAGGGCGCCGGCTACTGTGCCGCAAAAGCCAGACTGGCTGACTGGTGGCAATACTTGCAATCAGCCAACTCTTAAGACAACCCAAGTCTGCGCCTTGTGCAAAGAAACAGCGCACCTTCGGTCAACCTAGCGCTTCTGCCGAGGCAGATTCTAGGTCACAGCCAAGAGGGACCAAAACCAATCGAGTCAGTAAGGTGATGCGCAACTGCGGTGTGGTCACGGAGCTTGCAGTGCGATCACCCGTTTTGCCGATGCTAACGCAACTAGCACTAGCTCACGACCAAGCGACGGATCCAGCTGGAAGCATTGCAATAAATTCTTGCCAATTTAAAACCCCAAAATAGTCGCAATTGCCTTTGACCTTGACCAATTTTGAAGCTATTAACCAGGCGAAGTATGGTCTCAGACCAATGGTCTATGACTACGCTAAGAACTTGGGCGCAGTGTGGGTCAGGCGCCCAGACCGCGCAGATTCAAGACTCTTTCCAGCGGGATCAACAGCTAATGATGCACTTTAGTACTCGATCAGCCCAAGCTTGACCTAAGATCAGCTTTCCTCAATTTACCTGCGACAACAACGATGGGTGACATCAGCAATCACAGATGGGTCGAAAAGTTTGCGCAGCATCAAGAGCCCATCTCGCAGCTAGACATGATATGGCTGACCGGCAAGCTCACGCTGCCAACAGACATGCATGCCAAGTGGACAATCGATGAACACACCGCATTGTCAGCAGGTCTGCTACACCCAAACGAACCAATGCATTGCATCGATGCTTAGTGTGCTCGAGCACGGCGAACCATGGTCTGTAAGAAAGCTGTTGCCGTAGGTCATGCCTGCCTTGACGTCGCTCTGCCGGAAGATATGCAGCTTGATGGCTTGCAGTTACAAGGCCTCATATCTTCATGCCTAGGAAGGGACAAGTAGGTGTATCAGATGCTCTGCCTTGACGTGAGGGAAGCTGCTTCTTATTTTGTTGCAACCTGCAGGTATGATCTTTATGTCCCTGTCTTGACCGTGAGTCTGTCTGGGTGCAAGGTGAACAAGCATAGTCATTGTGTAACAAGAGCCAGCACACAAGTAGCTGTGTTGAGCAAATGCTGCATGACGCATCTGATGATCACCATCACACCAAATTGGTCGTGATTGCTATGGCTGCAATAGAATTGATGCGAGCTTACTTATTCTGTCAGAACCTGATAGGAATCATGTCAACCGTGTCAGTTAGGTGGACCATGCTGCTATCTGGAGGCTAGCAGCAGAGATTATGGCTTTGGGCAGTCATTGCATGCTGCGCAACCTGGACCTGAGCAGCTGCAGTTTGCCATCAGGTCTGTGTGGCCCGCTGTAGCTGCATGTGCATCCATGCTCTTCCATGTACTTTGCATACTTCCAGCTGTCACCTGAAGCAAAGGGGTGCAGATCCCTGCATACATGTGCTGGCTTTTGCCATAGGCTTACTGCATGCAGATGCACTTGGCTGGTTGGCATACCTGCGGCCCGCCACAGAACAGCTTCAGAGGCTGGACATCAGTGACAACCCTTTGCTGAGACCAAACTCCTGCAGTAAGCGTCCAAAGGCCACGTCATGCCGATTTGTCATCTGCTCATGACGCCGCTTGCTGTTGCTTGTCTGTGTGCCTGGCATACACAGCATGTATACACAGCATGCATAGACTGCACAGACTACAGTCTAAGACAATATGCTGAGGCCAAGAGACATTCTGCAGAGCAAGTACTGGAGACTTCAATGTTGTTTGAGGATGCCCCGCTGAGACTGCTCTCCGTTCACCACACCGGCATGACCAATGAGGACCTCTGCCTGCTGTTCAATCAGCTCACAACTGATCCTGAGGAGATCTCGACACAGGCATACCTCAAATGCCTGAAGCTAGGACCTGCAGTGCAATGGACTTCAGCCTCAGACCAGCAAGCCAGCCAGGCAGTGCCGTTTACCTCTGAAACTTTGCAGCATATGGTTGATATGCTGAAGGGCCTTTCAGAGCTGGAGGTGCTACAAGTGTGGGGTCTGGATGCAGAGCAGCAGGCAAGACTGGCAGATGCGTGGAGCTCTGTCAAAACACATCCTGGTCATGTCACCACAGCAGCTGACTCATTCAGAATCTGCACCAGCCCAAGGTATAATTTCCCCTATTTGCAGTGTCTCTCAGGCAGTGTCCATGAGGTGTATCAATACCAAAACAACAGATCTCCTTGCAAATAGCAGCTACCTGTATGCTGACGCACACTCTGCTTTGTTTAACAAGCAGCACACTGAAAGGCTGAGCGTCAACATGCACCCTGCCTTTTACTAGACACTTGTGCTGAAGACTGCAAGTTCATCATCGTTTGAGCTGGCAGTTTTGCCAAGATGACTGTTCACTCCTGCAGTGATGCTGAGCATGCTGTGGAGCATTGGCCCAAGCACTGCAAGCTACCCACCCAACCACCCCCTGCACCCATCCCTTCACCCCTGCCATCCCCTGAGCGTGATGAGCAGCCAACGTCCAGGGTATGCTGACCATCTGACCCTGTTTATTGCTGAGATCTCATCTGCTACAAGAGGCTTAGTACGGCAATAACCACAACAACCACCTTGACTCTCTCTTGTCAAGCAACACAGACTCCATCAGCACTCTCTCAAGTGTTTCTACTAGATACCCTACACATAGATGTCATACTGACCAATTACAGCAAAGAGACCAAGTACTGGAAATGCAGCATTTCCACATATACTGCTACGCAGGATCTGGTGGTCTGTAAATTGATGGATGCTAACCCTGGTTCACGCTGCAGGGAAGTGGTGGTGAGGCGGCAGGTGGTCATCATTCACTGCCTTCCCCATCAGATGCTGCTCCCGGACCAGAACCACATGGCCTGGAAGCTGATGGTACGTACAACGCAGATACTTGCAGTTTTTGCCAGAGCTACAAGCAACATCTACAGCAAAGTACACCAGGCAAATCTGGCTAGCCAAGCATATACATGTGTAGCATATGCACCTCTGGGGCGTTTGTGCTTTCAGTGCTTACCAGCGCATCATTCCTAGCATCATGCTGACTTTGATCACTGAGCCTAAACATGCTTTGTGATGTACAGTCATGTCCATGCGCCCCGTTTGGCCTTCTGTCGGCTTTTCTGTTGTCTGACCTGCCTGCCTGCCTGCCTGCTCAGCACAAGTTTGACCGATCACTTTGCTTGCTGGCAGATGACTTTCAGCTGCTGCCACCACGCCATACACTGCAGCACCATGCACTTCCCATACAGCGTTCTCGACCACAAAGTGTTGCAGCTGGCTCAGCGAGAGTGGCCCAGCATGCCACAGCTAAGCCACGTCACCGCTCAGGGTACACACACCAGCACAGACAGTCACGGAAGCCATTCAATGACACAGGGCAAGCTCCTAGCCTGATAGACCACAGTCCACCACATTCCATCATGGTGTCTCCCAAACCGGAACAGCTGCACTGACTGCATATCACAGCATTTCTGCCTTGATCCTTGTCAAGCTGGCTGAAGCCTTTGTCATCATGCAGTCAGATGGACACTTACAAATGAGTTGTGTCCACAAAGCAGTGCGTCTTGACATGGATTGCTGATCTGGGGCTCTGTCAAGACATCAGACAAGGCTGCTGAACAAAGACTGTGCACTGCAGGGAACCTGCTGTCAGCCGCTTGTACGCCAACTTGGGATTAGGGTATGATGCTCCCAACTCGGTGGATGATACTGAGTTTGCTGACAACCCCAGACAAGGCAGACCAGTTGGGCATGCCCGCTTACAGCCTTCTGCATATGCTGCTGGTGACGACATGCGACATCACAGACATCCAGGTGGGTTTCTTTGGCCTTCCTCTGGGTGCCGCACCCTGTACATCAACATGAAACATAGGTGTGGAGCAGCTACCATGCCACGAAACCACCATCAATTAACAGCCAGGTCTGGGAGTAGCTGCTGTAACATAAGCATGTGCATCAGTGTCCAAACCCACAGTAAACACGTGATGCAAAATTGAACATCTTCGTTATCCAAATGGACTGATGCGAGTGAGTGTGCAGAGCATGTTATGGTTGACAAGAGGAAACTTTATTGTTCAATGCTTTGATTGCTGCGTTGATGGATTCAAGGTGACCTGGTAGTGATGTGAGGAAGGTTGAGGTGACAGGGTACATGTGTGCAGGACGCAGGCAGCAAAGCAATGGACCACGGCAGAGAGCTCGCGCAGTTGCACCTGAGTATGGTGGAGGGAGGGAGTATGACATTGAGTCAGAGTTCATGAATGAGCTTGGCCCACTGCCAAGAGCGTGCCCTGATGACGGGGAGCGTGGTAAAATCACGATCAGTACTGAACTAGATTCATGACATTCTGTGCATTAACATGTTGGTCTTGCTGCAGTTGTCTCCTCACCATATTGTTATTACAGCTGTCCAATCATTCAACTCATGAGGCCGTGTTTTGCATGGGAGCCTTATAATTGCAAGCGGCACAATAAGCAGGCATTGACTGACGAAATGCCTGATGACTGAGCACCTCAAGCCAACTGTCTGTGCTTATAGCATACTGTCTGAAACAGACACCAGCACCATGTGCCAGTAGTCACATGTACATGGTAATGTATGCACAACGTGCAAGACTGCTGCAATAGACTGCCGTTTGTTTTGCGACCCAACTTTGAGTCTTGCAGCAAAAGTAATAAGCTCGATTTTGCTACTCAGTCTGACTTGTCATCTGCTTGTCATATCACAGCATACCTCCTGAGCCGACTTTGGTGTTGAATGTGGTAGGTACTGTCAGGAGGCCAAAGCAAAGACGTCAGGCAGCCCCCAGAGGTGGCCACATTGCTGATGATGCTGCTGCTATGGACTACGAGGCATATGAAGATGCAGCCAACCAACCCATGGTGTGTACTCTGTGCAGTCAAAAACATGAAACTCTTGACAATAATGGCATACATGCAGACAGGTAGACTGGGTACAAAACGCATGCCATTACCTGTCAGTGGGTGGAGTGGGCTTTACGCAACACATCAGGCATTCTGCAACAATGCTCTGCAAGGGACATAGCATAGTTGGCCATAGTCTACCACTGAGTCTGCAGTCTGCTCACGCGAGCCACCTCAGAGGTGCTGCCACCCTGTGGTCACAGTTGCTTGATGGACGCTGTGCACTGAGACAACAAAGGTTGCTTTGATTGAACCTGAAAGGTACACCAACAAGATGAAATGTTGATGTGACATACAGGATTGGCAGGCTGAGCCTGACATGCTAGACAGCCACAGACCACACAGCATTAGTCCAAGGGGCCAGCATAACCACTTGTCTCATGGCTTGTCCCCATCGCCCACAAGGCACAACAGCAGCCCAGGGACAGATTTGGAGTCAGATGGCCCCCCCCATCAGAGCCCCCAAGTGCCGGCAGATCAGCCAGCAGGGGTGGACAGCGATGACAACTTTGAGGTGTCAGACGATGCTGATGAACGTCAGGTGCTACATCTCCGCCGCTGAATGATAGATTTTCAATATATATTAAAATAAAATAAAAAAAGAGAGAGAAGAAGAAAAGACTACACCTTTCGGCGTCAAATCAAATGAGAAGCCAAGTATTATAACGGGCTGCCCAGGTTCCAACACTGACCCTTGTCTGTATTGAGTGCTCCTGGTGATGGTGAGGAGTTGCACACACTCAGGCCCTGTTTGACACTGAACATAAAGGACTGTACTGACAACAATCTTGTCCTTGCTGATAAACACATGCACCTTGAGGAAGAGATGTGTGAAATGAGATGTCTCTGACTGATTGGATGACTGACTAACTGGAAAATGGTGGAATGCGCAAGAAGTTGGTTTGGTCAGTGAATAGACTGTGCTTGTCCTTGCAGCTGCGGAGGGGCCGGTGGGATGAAGAGGAAGATGTTGGCAGGGGCGGTGACAGCAGTGGGTCTGAGGCTGCTGCTGCGCCAGCTGTGCGGCCTGCCAACATGTCCAAAAGGGAATGGGAGCTGCTGCAGGAAGCACAAGAGCTGGAGCAGGGCGCCTTTGCCTTTGACAAGTAGGCACAAAAGAACACGCCACCTGGAAGATTGCAAGTTTGACTTGCGTCGCTTTGCCTTGCCAAGCTGTTTGACCATGCAGACTGCTTGCATGCCGTGTTGGCTTTGCTTCATAAGACTGAAGTGCTCTCCTGCAGTGATGGGTGTGTTGAAAGCTGGCCTTGCAAGCTGTGATGTTGCCCTGACAGGTAATTCTTGCCTGCAACAGGAACAGGAGCAAGTATCAGCCCAAAGGGCACTTTGACGCAGCAGTGGGAGGGCGCAGGCGCCAGCAGAAGGCAGCTGCTGGCAGTGCATTGGAGAAGCTGCGCCAACGCAGGCTGCAACAAGCTGCCCTCACAGGTGGTCCTTGTACATTCATCGGACTGCACGTGGTCCTCACACATTGATTGGACTAGCCCTCTACACACTGGACCTCGCATCTCATCCTGCATCAAGCTGCTGCTCCTTGCATGTGAGAGGAGACCCTTTTGTGGACCGTGACAGCTGCTGTATAGTGTTGCTGTCTTGCAAAAGCAGGCTACTTTGCCAGCTTGCTGGTGATGTCTGTCACGTGATATTTGAGCCAAGCAGTTGCATTGGTAACATCACCATTCTTGCTTGTCACAGGGGCAGGAGCTGTGGCCAGTGATGCTGGTGTGCCAGTCAGTGTATCAGCAGAAGCTAAGCGCTCTGAGGCAGCAGACCTTCGCGCCAGCAACAGATCAGGCAACCGGCGGCGGCACTTTGTGGATGATCAGGCTGCAGGTGGTGACTCATCAAGGTCAGATGGAGACTCTGACTCATCATCACCCAATGAGCAAACCCAGCATCAACATGATCCACAGCTCAGCAGGGGTGAGGCTACTACCAGTATGCCCATTGGCATTACTTACGACGGCAGTAGCAGCAGTGAGGATGACCTGCCACTTGCAGCTAAGAGGCATAGGTCTAGATCGCTGCCGCGGCAGTCCCAGAGCAGTGACAGCGACTCTTTCTCAAGTCCAGCAGGCAGTCCAACCCAGCTGGCTGACAATGAGACCAGGTCCATGTCGCCTGTCCGTCATAGCACTGCTGTGGGTCATCAGCAAAGGGTGCAGAAGCAGCGCACTGGGTTTGGCAAGTCTGGGAAGCTTCCAGAAGCAGGGCGTAGCTCCGGGGTCAGGCGTGTCAGAGAGCATAGCCAGGCTGTGTCTCAAGACGCAAACACACAGCCGGACACGCCCACCCCCAATGCTGCTATGGCCTCATTGCCTCCACCCCACAGCAGGGCCCCCTGGGCATCCTCCCTGGGCAGGGTCAGCAGCCCTAGGGAGGGTGAAGCAGCAGAGATGGAAGATGGAGAAGATGGGAGCGCAGATGTGCCTGAAGAGGAGGAGGCAGCGGCCTTTGAGATGCCATCTCAGATGCCCAGGGAGCTGCAGTCTTGGGCTTGGGACAAGTAAGCATCTTTGTTACGCTGCGTCGCTCCTTGTGGTCATTAGAGTGCTCAGTGCTGGCAGCGCAGGAGGACCACCCCCAGACTGTCCAGCACCCCCTTCCTGCTGTTTCCATCTGCATGCAGACACTCACAGACTCTGTAAACGGTCTGTAACAAACCGTAGTTACTGTGAAATGCTGAGGCATTGCAGTCGCACGTGCTGGCTGAGGCCTGTGTGCACATACATGCGCTTTCAGATGAAGCACATCCAAACTGCTATCTTAACCGTTGAGCAGGGCTTGCTCGTTTCCGTTGCTGCAGAGCTTGAGCACCTGCACAAGTAATGAGCTGTTTCTCTGACAGCGCTTGTCCACATTCAGCGTTACTGCCCTGTGGCGCCTCCTGTACAGAAGGAGCTCTGTTTATACTATCCTTTGTGTTTTTCCTTTATATGTATCCATTGTGTTCTCTTTGCACCAAGGAGAGACAATGCAAAGAAGGGAAAACGATTTTGCTGTAGCCCAAATGAGAGCAGCAGAAATGAAAAGCCAGGGGAAACATAACCCTCACTTAACCTATTGGGAGGTATGAGAAGTGCTGATGTTCTGGTGGTATAGGAGTGCACCATATCAAGCTTTGTGTTGCCCCCTTTTGCATTGTAAAGCTGACGTGTCGATGTATGCATGCTGGGTCTGCCCTTTGTGACCTCAAGCTCGCAGTTTGAAACAAACAGAGTAGTACCTTCCCAGTTGGCTTGTCGCAGGATAGGCCTGTCAGGTCCAGTCAGTTCCAGAGGCATCCACAAGGCAGGTGGCCCTGTCAATGCCGTGGTTGCTGTTTTATGCATATCACACTGATGAGCACCTTCAACTCGCAGGCGCGCATGACACTACACACAAACACTCTCTAAATTGTGAGAAGATCTACCCAGCTCAAGCCCAGAGAGTGCATGAGCCGCTGACCATGATGCCTGCATGCCTGTGCAACACAACCGTTTCGATGAAGTTCTCCTGGACTTGCAGGCGTGCTGGACAGCATCCTCCAAACCTGCAGAAGATCTACCCAGCTCAGGCCAAGAGGGTGCGCAGAGCCCCTGACCGCTACTCTGTGGAGGAGGCACCATCGATGCACAGAAGCGCCTCTGAAGAACAGCGCCGGCTGGCAGACCAGCTCCACAGGAGTCATCCTCCTCGCACCCACTCAGGTCTGTCTGTTGATGCCGCTCTCGATGAGAACAGGGTCTGTCCTCTGCCTGTTGCCCTTTACAAGTGTAGGTGAATAAAAACAGTTCAAGCTGTATTGCGTCGCCAGGCATCGTTGCTGCTTTTGTAGAGCCAAGCAGAAGATACACGGCTAGTGTGACATACAGCGCCAGAAGTGAGACTGCTTTTGCAAGTTTTGCTTTGCACTGCCAAATGTGCAATGCGGTATGCACTCAAGCCCTGTCTTGCAAGCCACAAGTAGCACATCTTGCCACGCTCATTGCAACAGCATGCCTTTACATATACTGTATACTGCCACGTCATTCCTGGGCACATCTGTGTCGGCACAGCATCTGTACATGACTGCTCTGCTGACTGTCAGTGTCAACCAGCTTGCTGCAACAAGGCTGAATTGTGCTTGACAGGGAAGAAGAGGAAGAGCAGACAGAGCATACCTGGCGCCCTGTTGACTCCTCTTCAGGTAGAATTTTTAGCGCCTGATGGGCAATGAGCTCATACCAACATTGCAAGCTTTGAGTGTCTTGGGGTTGCTGTTGTGACCAATACTGTAACATGCCATTGAAGCCCGGTACTTGCAGTTACTTATTTCTCTCTGCAAAAGGTGCAATGCATGACATCAGCAATGCAGCTCCTGTGTCCAGGTAGGCTTGCCGTGCATACACAGCTTGTGCATCTGCAACCATGCATGCATGTGTGCTATGTCACACAAATGCGCCTCGAGGCATCACATGTGGCTGAGACACAATGTCTAGAGCTGTTTTCAGGTAGTGCATGTGACTCCACAGGCTGCCCAGGAATCAAGCAGTGATGATGAGGATGATGACACGCCGCTGGCCATGCTGCCTGCATCAGTCTCGGCCGCCAAGAGGGCCAATGCCTCATCCAGCAAGACTCCTGTGAGCTTTGGCCATCAGCCCTCTGAGTCTCCTCCCGGTCATGTTGTTGCTGCCGCTTCAGATTCAGCTAAGCCCCCTGCTAGCCCACGTCTCCAAGTTGAGCCTGACAGCTCAGCGTCTGTGGAGAACAACAGCGGCAGTTTGGCTGAACCAGCAGCAAGGCAGGGCAGTGACAAGCATGACACAGCTCATGCAATGCCCTCAGAGAAAACCCTAGGCACATCCTCTGCTGTTTATGTTAGCTTTTCAGCTCCAGGCTCAGAAGTTGCAGAGTCTGTCACTCAGTCTGCTGTGCCATTTGGCCATGACCAAGAACCCAGTTCAGCTGCAGGTGAAGCCATGACTGATGAGCTGCAGGGCGCATTGCCAGATCAGAATGCCAGCACCAGCCTCAGCATGAGACACAGTCCCTCAAGTGCCAACCATGCGCAGCAGCAGTCTGGCAGCCGGCAGCGGGCCACTGCTGATGCTGCTGCAGAGGACAACTTGCCTGCTACAAAGGCTGCTGATCTGATCTCAGACAGCCAGTCTGAAGGGCAGGCAGGAGCAGCATCAGAAGGCCGCTCCAGTCCCCACCATGCTGCTGCTTCAATGCAAACCTCACTGCCATCAGCCATCAATCCTGCAGGCACGAAACCAGACCTGGCTTCACAGGCTGATGACAAGCCAGCGCAGCATGTCAGGCTGTCCAATCATCAGCAGCCCCAAGCAGCACCAACGCACACTGCCATGCCAACACCTCAGGCCAGCTCTGAACTGGCCCCTCAGATGACCGCTTTGCCTTCACCACCTTCCAGCTTGCATCATCCCACTCAAGCAGCCAGTGGCCTGCTGCCAGGCGATGCGCAGCTGCCTCAGCGGCATGACATGACCGGCCCACTGCTCAGCAGCACAAGCGAGCTGTCGGGCATCGCCAAGTCGCCGCTGCATGACAGCTCAGAGTCTCTGCTGCAGGCAGAGGCCAAGGCAGCATGCCTTGCACAGCTGATGGCGCCTGTCATATACAGACAGCCTCACCAAGCTAGGCAGCTTGCCATTGCTGGACAGGCTCCTGTCGAGAACACCGCTGGGAAGGCAGCTGGTGCATTGCAGACACAAGGTGACATAGCTGGAGCTGGTGAGGTGCTGCCAGAGCCCAGTGGCAATATGCTAGCAGATATGTCATGCGCTGATAAGCAGGATCAGGTCCAGTCAATGGCTGAGTCATCAGGGACAAAGGACAAGTCAGCAGAGGCACAGACTGACACAGCACTTTCACAGATTGCAGCCACAGAGAAGCATGATGGACTGCAACAGCTAGCAATGCGGCTGGTACAGCAGCAAAATGCAAAGTCAGATCAGATGCCTGCACAATCAATTGCATTGCCCACAGTGGCAAATGTGGAAGCTGCGCAACAAGCTGCTGTGGAGAGTCAGCACAACAGCAAACTCCTGCAGGTTGATGCATATGCAATGCCAGTTGCTGCTGGCATCTTGGATGCTGCAGATCTCATTATTCCTGACAGGTGAGCAAATTTACAACTGTTGCAATGCTTTAGTGCAATGCTGCACGAATGCTATGTCTGGAACTGCCACATTTCAAAGTTTATGTGCTGGCATCAAGCTGAAGGTATTTGAATACAACTGATTGAATCATAGCGTCACAGTTGACTTCAGCTTGTTGGCTGCAGTGAAGAGCAGGAGATCTGACATTCACGGAGCAGGGCGTATAGACTTTTTTGGTCAAATCTGTTCATGTAGAGTATTGGCATGTGCAACCTCGCCCGCATTCTCAGAACGAATGTATTGCAGATTCCTTGTTATATGGGGCATGGTCATGCTGCTGTAGTGGACTGCTGAAGCCCTGTCCTGCTGTTTGATTAGACATGACAATGTATGTTGGCAGTGACAGCGTAAGGGCGCTGCCAGCAAATGCTTGAAAGTGGCGGTCCGGTTGATTCTAAAGCTGTTGCCAGATTTCACAAAGCAAGCTGTGTCAAGCTTGTTGACAAGGAAAAGTTGACACTCCGGCAGCCTCACTAGCAGAAGGTCGAGCACGTTCAGCAGCCAAGTTACCATTCAGAAGCTCAGACGAAAGTATCCGAAGCGTCTGAGATTGCCGGGAAACCTCAGTGAACTGTCTGCACATCAAGCTTGTAGGAAGGTGGCTGATTGGCTGGCTCGGACAAGCAGCGGGCCCGTCAACCTGCTTGTAGCAACTGGCAGAGACGATAGCTCACCTGCTGTTGGCCGTATCAGCATCGTTAATATGCCGGTCAACCTCAATTGCGAGGCTTCCTCAGAGACATCTAGTGGCATTCGTAGACTTAGACAGCTTGCAAGCTTTGGGTGATATGGTGCAGACGTTCTCCCATCTACTGATGTGCATCGAACTTCAAGTAGCTCAATTGCGCAAAAGAAGTCAAAAGACGCTAGCTTGCTTGCATCCTCGCTTTCAAGCTTCTACAGCTGGTTGAGCAAGCAAACAGGCCACAAAGTCAGTTTTGGCACTACTCCAGCTACAACAAACGGTAGATTTTCTGCCAGGAAGCAGGTACCGGTCTGGACTAAAAGATGGCCTGACCATACTGGCCACCTTCGGACAATGACACGCAAAGAGGATGTTGATAATATACTGTGGGACAATGCAGAAGCATGATCCAGATGTTCATCTGTTGTTCTGCAGAAGGCTGAAGCAGCGTCAAAGCTTACAAATGCTGAAAGCATTGTGTCCCTACCAACTTCTAGCTCCCATTGCAAAAGTAAAAGGCAGTCCAAGCAACAACATGACATCCAGCTGCCAGCCGTCTTCACCATGCAGGTAGACACAGCAGTGCTTGCTGCTCCTGTCACAGTTGCAATGCTGTTCTTGCAGCTCAGAGCCCTGCAGTATGGAAACCTTTGCAACACCAAAGTCTTCCCTACGTCCTCTGCAGGGTGTGAGTGCTAACACGGCCTGCTTCCACTCTCTCAGCTTCAAGGCTGGCAGCACTCGCATTCATGGTTTGGTGCCAGCATCTCACTCCCTCAATGAGGCTGATCTGTACCTGGATGCGCAACCATACAGCCCCTTGCATGGATCTGCAGCAAGCAGCATCAGGTGACCAGATTACCCAGCGGCATATGTAGCCTGTTGGACTGGCACAGCGTGTACAGATGCTGCTTGTGCGTGCCTGCTTCATCAACTTCTAATCAAACACTCACGACTTCAACCCTGTCCCGATGCTAAAAGCACTACGCAGAATCTCTCAGCAAGTCAGCAGCATAGTTACAGCAAGGAGACTGCTGGAGATTGTCAATTTTGACAACTGTGATGCTCTGCTCTGATGCCTTGACAGCACCGGTTGCTTGTGAGCTGGCGCTGTCATCTATTAACAACTGTGTGATTACTTCCTACAGGCTGTCAGCTTCAACCTCTGCCACACAGTTGCCTGTTGATGCTGTCATGCCATCCAGGATGCATGGCAGCAGAAGCGTCACTGTTCATGCAAACCCATTGTGGACAGACGCTGATCAGCAGGCTACTGCTCTTGCGCATCAGCCTGAGCCTGACGTCAAACAGCCCCAGCTCTTTTTGGCATGTCAACACAGTGCTGATGGTCAAGCACACCTGCAAGTCCCTCACATGACAGCAAAACATAGACCAGTGCCTGAGAGCCCAGTACCTCAGCAAGTGCCACAGCTGAGTCTGCAGCAGGCAGAGTTGTCTGACAACATGTATGGCGGCAGCAAGCAGCATGTGAGTAGCTGGGTCAGCAAGCAGTCCAGGTCTAGCCAGACGAGTGGATCTCCCCAGAGTGCAAGGTCCAGCCAGAGCGATGCAACACACCTTGACGATGTGGACAGCTACATGTCCGAAAGGCATTGGCAAGAAGCACAGCAGCAGTCAGCAGCTGGTCTCAGCCCCCTTGATCATGCTAGTCTGCCTTCAACGAGTCGCTCCCCAACCCCAGACCATGAGACAGAATCGGGAGAAAGAGCAGAGAGATGGGTCAACAACCAAATGCTAGCCCACGATGCTGCTGGCACAGGCTATCCTGAGTCTGAGACGAGCTTGTCAGGCTATAGTGTCTCAGTCAACCCCCTAGCATGGTCAGCAGGAGATGAGCAGAGTCCCAGGTGAGCACAGCTTCTCAAAGCATGTCATTTGCAGACTTATGTAACTATCCAAATAAACCTGGAAGCACTCCTGACCAGGGCTGTGAGGGGCACGGGCGCAAGATCTTTGCAGGTAGTGCACATGAAGTCACGACTGAGCCACTCACGATCATACCTCCTTACTGTCTGCAGGACAACATCAGATGCTGTTACCAGCATGCCTCAGAAGGCAAGCCAGCTGCATAACAGTCCTGACAGGGTGCTGAAAGATATGGCAGAGACCGCTGAGACCAGGCAGGCTGTACAGCAGCACAGGCCATTGACAGATATCACTAACATGTATGAGACCAGGCGCATGGCGCCCGCAAAAGCTGCAAGGTCAAGGCTGTGCAGTCAGGGCGGTACAGCAGCCACTGTGGGTGACATGGTGACATTCTGGGAGCAACGCGCAAGGGCACCACTGCATACTTTGTGCCCTCAGTAGCGTTACAGTGAGGAACACAAGAGGTAGCATGGACTGCTGCTGTTGCTGAAGCTCGTTCTTTACCAGAAACCATGACCCTGTACTTAGTTTGCTCGGGTCTGGGTCGGTACTAGGTCTTACAGCTTCCCATAGCAGCCTTGTGCATGCAATGCCATGTGTTGAGCATTGCTTGTAAATGACGTATCAAAAGGGCCATGGTGCAGGAGCCTGACTGCCACAACGTGTTGGTATTAGGAGGCACTGATCAAGACCAATTTGTTTGCAACAACGGAACTGTCAATCTGGGCTTCCGCAGCATTTGTCAAAATGCGTTCAAGTCAAAAGTTGGCCTGTGCAGCCGCTTGAGAGAGAGCCAGATGACAGAATGAGCAACACAGATGTTTTACAAATTCATGGGCGTCTTGTTGAGCCATTGTGTGAAGAATGTTTGCTGCAGATCATAGGATCAACCAACATCTTGATGTGCAAGCCTGACATTAACCCTACTCAGCTGTACTGCAATGTAAAGAAGTCTAGGGCTCGGCACAGCTGCTGTGAAGGCACTCTGCACCAAACTACAAGCCTAATCAGGTTCTAATATACAAACTTAGGTGTTGTACTGAGCACTGGTGATGGACTCTGCGCTGTTCCTGGGGTCCCATACAGTGTGGAACCAGCCGTCTTTGTCTGTGCGCTCATAGGTGTGGCTTCCAAAGAAGTCTCTCTGTGCCTGGACCAGGTTGGCTGGCAGACGTGCACGCCTGATACTGTCAAAGTAACTCAAAGAGGCTGTCATGCCAGGTGTGCCCAAACCTACAGGCACACAGAACACATCAGCACAGCTGGCATGGAGCCTACAATTTGCAGAGAGAATGCATTGGGAAAATGGGTGTGCACCCTACATTGCAACTTTGCACAACTTCAGCTGGTACAGAACAGCGTGACGCATGCATAAGGTGGCAATGTCTGATTGGCTTCTGTCTGTCTGAAGGGGATTGCAGGACAAGTTATGCTTGTGACTGACCATTAGTGATGGCAATCTTGACCACATCTCTCCAGGCATCCTGCCTCTCAGCCAGCTTGTTGGCAAACCACTCATCCAAAACCAGGTTTTCCAGGTCTGGGTTACGCTTGTACGCATTCTTGATGTCGTCCAGGAACCCGGCACGGATGATGCAGCCACCCTGCAAATGTCAAGCAACGGCTATCTACAACAGCAGCGTACATGCTAGTAACACACTTGGGTGACTCTAAGCTGTGCCAGACAGCACAGATAGGCACCTCACTTCCCTCAACAGATGCCTGATATTGTCATTACCTAAAACGTCTCCACAATGTAGAAACGCGTTTTTACTGTCCCCAGGCGTTTCTGAGTTTAGACTTCCACTATAAGATGGATGTTTCTGTAGTAATATAGACGTTTCGGGATTGAGGAGAGCTGACTACCTTACATGTCAGACACTGTGTCCATGGCTAAGATGCCCACAATAATTGAGGTACAAAAGGTTGAGGTACAAAAGGGAGCCCAAGCAAACAAGACAGCTGGCACCAGAACATGGCCTATGACATGCTGACACTGCTAATGAGGGAAGGTGTTCTAACCTTCCAGATACGGGTGAGCTCTCCCATTTCAATGTTCCAGCCCATGGAGATGCTCTTTGCCCTGATGATATTCAGGCCCTGAGCGTAGGAGCAGATCTTGCTGGCATACAGAGCCTTGCGCACCGCTGTGGACAGCTCTGACTTCTGGACATTGCTCTGCAGATAACAGAACCTTTTCAAACTTTGGAACTGTGAACATGTCAAGATTAAAGTTGCAGACCACCACAATTGATGCATCCTCAGTTGCTGTCTAACTTGACTCTGAAGAGGAACAGCCAGAATGCATCGTTTTGTAGCTGCTAAGTCGATAGGCAGATGAATCACTGTGAGGGCTTGTAGATGCTATGTTCCTAGACCTATCATTAGCCAGACATGGAGCATGGAGCATAGCTTGCGACAATGCCCAGCAACAGTCTGTCTTTGGCAAAATGCAGACGCAGATCCTGAGTAAACCCACCATCTCAGACGGGCCCTTGACGCCCAACTTCTCATAGAACTTGGCTGCCTTCACACGCTCGTCCTTGAGCCCACTGACAAATCTGCCATCCAGGGATGCCTCAATGGTGGGAGCAGCCACTGACATCTCTGCTGCTTGCTGCACTGTCCACTTGCCTGCACATCACAGGCTTTGGCATCACAATTGCACACACCCTGACCAGCGCCAACTGCATCTGTACCAGCCACTAAGAAAGCAATTGTGATCAAGACCAAGCCATAACTTTGACGAAAGCTGTCAAGTCCATGCATGGCAGATGCAACGGCGGGAGTGGACTCAATGGATAAAATAGCATGCACATGTAAATGCGTGTACCAGCATTGCTTTTTGCGTCAGCTGTTGACTGTGGCTGCCAGAAAGCAAAGGTGTGGATCGAATTGTGGAACACAACAGAACACCAGCCAATAGCGACAGACGATAATGCAATTAAGAGTAGCTTGCATAAATCATAGCTTTAGGGTGAGGACATGCTCCACCACCAAATAACACTGTCATAAAGGGAAAGACCTGCTTGCTGATGCTTGCTCTCTCTGGACACATTGTCATCAGTGACACCGGACAACTCAGAGTATCTGATCAGGCATCAAAAGTTTCTTTGAGATCAGCCAGAGTCACTGATAAAAATGTGTCCAGAGGCAGCATGCATCAGTGGGGCCTCCCTTGGGTCAGTGCTGTATGCTGGCAGCGCATGTCCTGAGCCTAGAGCTATGATCAACGTCAGCTGCAAGTATGTCAGAGTCGACATACAGGGCAGCAGGAGGCAGACGAGCCTGTATGTGCCAACCTCCAAGGTTTTGGGTCATGAGGTGGAAAAGGCCAGCTACAAGTTGCTGCTTCTGCCAGAAAATGCCAGCTACAAGTTGCTGCTTCTGCCAGAACCCCATTGTGTTTCTAAAAACGCTAGTGATGTCACTGCATCTGCCACGCTGCATCTGCTTGTCATCAATGCCAACCTACTGTTACTTGATGTGCACATGAGCATGCAGCCCAAGAGTGAGGGGGCCTGACAAGGGTACCTGTGCCCTTCATGCCGGTCTTGTCCAGGATGCTGTCCAGAATGTAGCCCTTGCCATCCTCATCCTTTTTCTTGAAGATCAGCGCTGTGATCTCAATCAAGAAACTTGACAGCTCAGTCTGCAATCAACAGATTATGCATGTCACATTCCAGTCCTACGCACTGCACCATAATATCACGCATGCTGTGCTTGCAAAGCCGGAGACATTTGCATCATGTGAAGCTTGAGTGTAAAGCTTGGACACCAGGGCAGACGCTGAAACTTCAGGTCAACTCTACAGGCTTTTGCAGCATACAGAAGTAGCAACTGCAGCATGCATTGCTCAATGCAATAGAAGCGATTTCAGCTGCTGTGTGACCAAAGTTTGCTCCAGGGTGTGCAGCTGACCTTGTTCCACTCATCAAAGGCTTCACCTAGCTCCTCATTTGAGAAGCCACCAACAGTCTTTAGGATGTCGTACGCCTCTGAGATGAGCTGCATGTCACCGTACTCAATGCCATTGTGGACCATCTTGACAAAGTTACCGGCTCCACCGTTGCCAACATAGGTCACACATGGGCCATCGTCGACTTGTGCAGCTACTTTCCTCACAATATCCTCAATGTGCTTGTAGGCCTCTTCAGTGCCACCAGGCATCAAGGCAGGACCTGCACCGAGACTAGCAATATCAGTATGCTACTGCCTGCAGGGTTCCACGAATGCCCATTGGGCAAGATGCCTTGAAGAGCAGCAGAGCTTCAGAGAGCAGCACAGCTTTGCATGGTGCCTAATCTTGAAGTAAGAGTATTGCAATAACCACAGTAAACACAGCCAAAGGGCGGCAAAGCAGCTCATGATGGTAAGATCCAAAATGTAGTAGTGGCTGTTGAGGAGCACAATCACCATTGATGTGTCCATTGACACATGGGCTTGTACATTGCTTGCATGAACCGTGATAAAAGTTTGTAAGAGATTGCGGACTTGAGTAAGACTGGTGACTCACCATTCCTAGCACCCTCCTCACCGCCTGACACACCCATGCCCAAATACATCAACCCCTTCTCTGCAACCTTCTTCTGACGGTGCTCAGTGTTCTCGTACCACTCATTGCCACCATCAATGATGATGTCGCCCTTTTCCAACAATGGCATCAGCAGGTCGATGGTGGATTCGACTGGAGCACCAGCCTTTACCAGCATCATCACCCGCCTGCAGAAGATGCTTATCATACACATATCTGCCTGATTACTGATGCAGCTGTCTTGCTCAGAAATGAAGAGTTCGCCCGGTGATGCTTGATGCTCACAGCATACCTTGGCCTCTCCAAAGAAGCTATAAACTCCTTGAGATCTTTGAAGCCATGCAGATTCTTGCCCAGCCCTGGAGCATGTCATTACCATCAACAGTTCAACACCATTTGGTACAAAAAATCACAGGCTAACAATCTACAGTTTGAACCAACTACTATGACAAACCAAGCACAGCTTTACAAACAGTTTTATACCTTCTTTCTCAGCTCGTCGGACACAAGCTTCCGTCTTGTCATAAGATCTGTTGTACACTGCTATGTCGAAGCCCTTTTCGGCAACATTTAGGGCAAAGTTCTGCAACCAAACATAACACTTTGTCCGCTGCACTTACGACTTTCAAAATGAACCTAAGAGTTAAGAAAGCACGAGTACCTGTCCCATGACAGCCAGACCAATCAGACCAAGCTTAGACATGGTTGTGACTTGCTTCCTGCAGGCCAAATATGCCAATCAATCCAACCGATGCATGCTTAACAGATCTCGGGTTTGCTTGCTGGCAATGCGTACTGCTCTGTGCGCTCCTCAGTTGCTGCTACAGCTGTGATTGGTGCTACTATATTGCGTCGACCTTTGGCGAGGACAGCTTTGTGTTGTGCGCGCCGTTCAACGAAGCAGGATACCAAAGACGGACGTCTGGTGCAGCTGGGCAGACTGACGGGTGTGACGGATGTTTTCTGGGCAGCACAAGGTTTCAAAGTGCCGTTCACTATGTGCAATGCGCCTGCCATATGCTGCGCTTCTACTTGTCAGCAATTCTTAAAAGTTTCCTGCCAATTACTGCAGGGCCTGCGGCGAGTTGAGTCCAAGGCGAAATTTCCGAAATGAGACAATTTTGCATGCAAGGATACAATAATGTTGAGGCAAATTTGCCATCATTTGAAGATACCCCTCGGGCGGTCATTTAGTACTTATGGCGTGCTCAGGGGTGGGCACATTTAGAAGTGCAAAAGCAACGGCCTTGGACTGCCGGGAAAATTCACGTGCAGAACAGGGGGTCCAAATTTTTGAGCCACCACCGACCTCGACTGGCAGCGACTGAGTTCAGCGGCGGAGCCCAAGCTCCTGCAATCATTATCAATATTGCTTTATATTACTGAAGGGAGTTATGACTGATGCGCAATCCCAGATTTTTGCTTCCCTGAAGAGCCATGGGCTTGAGTCATGGGCTTGAGCATCCTTCGGCTGCTTGCTTCGATAGCTCATAGTCTCCGGTATCTCGGTGTAACTCATGAACTAAGTGCAGCAGTAGTCGACCACACAAGTAAACCGATAGATTAGGCAAATACACAATGTACCACTCACATGCAAAACTTTGTACTTTACTGACTATCAGCAACACACTCCATGGGCCTTGCACACTGCATGCACATGCACAGAGCCTTTTCACAAGCTGACATTCTTCATGAGCTGCTGAGCTTGAGTGACGAGTGCAGCCACCAACAGAAGCCAGGACACTCCTTCAACGCCACCTAGGACCCCGCCCTACAGACAGCAAACAATATGTTTATACCCAACATGTGAGTCGACTGAGCCCGCATGGATACTTTTGCACATCCTCTCCATTATGCATGCTGATACATACAGCAATCTCCACAAACAGCAACCATGGTCTGTCTGTATGTATGTCAAAGCCAGAGAAAGTGAGCTTACTGGAAGTCCATGCCCTGTTAGGACCTTGGTGATCAAGGAAATTCCAACAACAGGGGCAGAATACTTGAGAATTGGCGCAGATGCTGCCAACCAAACTCCTTTGACATCGCCTTCATGCACTGACAGCATTAGTGTCTCCCAGCGCGACGATGGTGTCCTGGCTGCAGGCTTTAACAGGCGCTTCAGAACCTTGCCAGGCTCCACATCCCACATCTCAATGTGCTTTACCACCCTTCCTGTCTCCTGCATGCATAGATATGTCACACAATATCGTACACAGCAGCATACCCTGGTCTGGGTGATGGCACAGACAGCAGTAACTTCAGCACTGCAGATCAGATGATCACCCAGCCAAGCGTTGCAGATTGACAGTTTGTCCATGTATGCACCAGCCAGCAATCAGCAGCTGATGAGGCATGTACATGAGGGTCTTTTCACAACAGCCAGCACGGCTTTACGACACCAGTCATGCTCCATAGCAGCCCCAAGCAGAAGACACAGTCTTGCCATGAGGGCCTGCTCCTTTATCATGAGCTGCAGCCTGGTCAGCCAACAAAATTAGCAAGTTTCCATTCCTTGAGACGACACAAACCTGACTGAACACATGGGTGGTGCCACCGGCAGCAGCAAGCAAAGGCCGCCATGGTAATTGCACAATACCACTAACCCTCCATTTTGTCTCAAGCTGACCATCAGCTTCTTGCCAGTCATAAATGTCAAGCTTGATATCCTGCCTGCAGGCAGCCACTACAAACATGGAAGACTGGCAGCAGCACAAAGTCACATGATTAGCTGCACTGCAAATCCTTTCAGGTATGAACAAGTAGCACATGCAAAGCAAGCAAAACACCATTTGCTGCACTCAAATGCAGAGCTTACAGTAGGCCTCCCAAATTTGAGACATTCTTTTTGAACCTCTCAACACCATTGAAGGATGTGAAAGGGTCAGCAAAAGTACAGTCAGCCTCATAGGCCTCCATCTCTCCTGCTCCTGCACACACAGGACACATAAATGCAGATGGCAGAGTAGTGGGTATGAGCAATAAAAATGCCAGTGTAGCAAAGATCATGAGGGAATTATGAGACTATCGTTGCAAGGTGCTAGATGGCAATGTCAGACTCAAGTCAGTGCATGCTGTGCCAAATACAATGCAGAACAGAAGCAGCAACAGTGTGATACACGAAGCATTACTGAGTTACTTGTTGTTTGCATTCTTGTCTGGCATGGAGGATCATGAGCAGAGGACTCATGATCAATGTGCAGACAACAAGGACTCATGATCAGAGTGCAGACGACAATGAAACGCCAGGTCAACAGCATTAGCTTCCTGTGCATGATTGTCCATTAATGGTTTCATTAGATAGTGAGGGGGTTGCAGTCACAATACCTGTGAAAAAGTATGTCTCATCATAGTCTCGCTTGATGCTGTCCAGAACCTCCTGTCTTGTCATCTTTGCTGCGGCAGAGGTACGCATGAGACACCACGGCAACAACATCTGTGACTAACGTTCACAAGTCCTGCTGAGAGAGGGACCTCATCAAGCACCTGGGTCGGCTGTCGTTGGGGTTCGGTTCGCTGCTTTTTGTTGCGCAGACCAACCACATTGCCAAATTGCTCGGCTCCATACCACACGGCTTTCAAGCCAAGACCCAAGTCTTCTTTCGCTGCAGTTTGGACGAAAACACACGAGTGATCAACGGCTAAGTGAAGTCTAGAGCTGAATGATAATGCTGTGAGAGAGACCTTCTGTCTTGTTTCTATTGCTCGACCCAGATCTGTCTAATGGCGATTGTCCCTTGGCACGGACTACGGTGAAAGCTGGGCGCTTTCGACGAGCAAAAGGACTGCTATGCAACAAATTCGAAGGGTCCTGGCATACATGGCAGGTCGTCTGCCGATAGCAGTCAATGCTGCCGGCACTACAGATAGGCGTCATCAGCATATGCAGGCTCCCACCAGCAAAATGCTCTATCAAGCACAGGCAAAGGTGACCTATCGTGCTTTTGAGACTGCACGGAAGACTGCACGGAAGACACGCCAGGCGTGCTCAGTGGCACTGCCAAAGTCTTAGGATCTTAAGTGGTAACCTAAGCGCGGTGTCATCACGCGCGCCCGCATAACTGTTGTGATTGACTGTGACCGTCGTTCCGGTGTGATGAGTTGGTAGCTAGCTAGCCAAATGCGCAGCCCTGCAGTTTGATCGCGCACGGCTGAATTCTGAGAACCTGCACGGGAAGCAAGTGCTCGATTGTGCTGTTGTGAGAGGTTATAAGCAGCATGTCTTTTGGAAGTTTCAGTAAGTAGCAAGCTAGTTTGCCTGCGTCCTTGGCAACGTTGAAAGAGCAGTGACTGATCTCTGCCACTACTCCTAGGCTTCGGACAGTCCCAGGCAGCGCCAGCTTTTGGAGCTTCTTCACCGTCTCTGTTTGGTGCATCTCCCTCTCCCCCTTTCGGTGGTCAGGTACAATGTCGTGCATCGTACAATTTAGTGGAAAAAAAGCCAAGTAACAGTCTGTGCTGAGCTTTGATAACCTCTTTGCAGCCTGCAAGTTCCCCGTTTGGCCAAACGTCTGGTGGAATGTTTGGAGCAGCAGCCACACCGGTATGCTAAGCATGACAAGATGTCTTACACCTCGCTTTTCAGAAAATAGCACCAGGCACTATTCTGTGCCTTACAGGCTTTTGGGCAGCCATCCACACCAGCCTTTGGCACACCTGCATCAACGCCTGCCTTTGGTAGCACTGGCTTTGGGGTATGTTGTTCTGAACCCCGTACTGCGTGACCATTTGTCCTTTTGGCCCTTTGCCTCTTGTGCAGAACCATTTATGTCTTGTATATATTCTGCAGGCAGCTCCCACTTCTTTTGGCTTTGGAGCTAGTCCTGCATTTGGGCAGTCAGCGGTGAGTTGCATTGCAAACACTGGATATAACTGCCTGCCTACATACATGCGTTGATCCTGTGGGGATGTGCCTGTTGATTACGTCTTGCTTGCAGCCGGCATTTGGAGCTCAGTCCACGCCAGCTTTTGGTGCACAATCCTCTGCTGCCTTTGGAGCTCAGTCAGCCCCTGCTTTTGGCGCCACCCCTGCTTTTGGAGGTGGGGGTGGGGCTTTTGGTGGCGGAGGTGCATTTAGTGCAAAGCCTGCATTTGGTGCCTCATCACCAGCCTTTGGTGCCAGTGCAACCTCAACTCCAGCTTTTGGTCAAACTCCTGGTGGCTTTGGAGCCGCAAGTCAGCCTTTTGGCCAGACAGGTGATGGCTTTCCTGATTGCAAGACTGCACACGCCTGTGGATGGTATCAGGCAAAGAACAGTTGCAAGCATCAGCTAGCAATGCGATGTTATCTTGGAGTCTCTGGACATGCAGCGCTGGCATGTGCGCTATGCTGTACATTAGTTGGCTTTAGATAGGTGAGCACTCATGTGTCTGGTGTGTCCATGCAGGATTCGGCCAGCAGCAACCAGCAAGTGGCACACGTACTGTGGCATGGAGGAAGACTGCAGCATCAGACTCGACAACAAACAAATCTGATGGCAGCTACTTCTCCATTACGGCTATGCCAGAGTATGCTAACAAATCCTTTGAGGAGCTGCGCTGGGAAGACTACCAGGTCAGCCCTTGCGAACTACACCTGTCTTTGTGTACATGGCGCTCAATTGCATCTTTGAAGCATCTTGTCTGCAAGATGCTCAATCCTGTGTATGCCTCATGCACAATAGTCATCCCTTGCAATGATCAATGACAGGTGATCTAGCAGCTACTTCACCAACTGCGACTTTTTGCTGATCTTTGTCTCCATCTGCAGGCTGGTGTCAAAGGCAACACCGGCGCTGCACCAGCAGGCAGCACGGGCTTTGGTCAATCTTCAGGAGGGTTTGGGGCACAGTCTCCACAGCCATTTGGCGCTCCCTCGTCAGGATTTGGGGCAGCCAGCACGCCAGCCTTTGGTCAAAGCCCTGCCCCAGCCTTTGGTGCCTCCTCCACTCCTGCCTTTGGCTCGTCAGGCTTTGGGGGTGCGACTCCAGCCTTTGGCGGTGCAACTCCTGCCTTTGCCCAGAGCAGCACACCTGCATTTGGGCAGACACCTGCCTTTGGTGCATCCACTCCTGCCTTTGGTGGCGGCGGCTTTGGCACCCCACAAAGTTCTGCAGCCTTTGGTTCCACCCCTTCAAACCCCTTTGGAGGTCAGTCTCAGGCTGCCCCTTCCTTTGGGGCAAGCAGCGGCTTCACAGGATTTGGCACGCCCCAGAGTACTCCAGGCTTTGGCGCACCTCAAAGCACACCGGCCTTTGGCAGCACTGGATTTGGAAGCTTCGGTCAGAGCAGCGGCGCACCTGCATTTGGTGCAGCTTCCACTCCTGCCTTTGGTCAGCAGCAGCAGCAGCAGCAGAGCACCCCGGCCTTCACCTTCAACACCGGAGGCGGGTTTGGCACACCACAGCAGTCTCCTGCCTTTGGGGCATCATCACCAGCAACAGGCTTTGGCACTTCTGCTCCTGCTTTTGGAGGGCTCTTCAATACCAACAACCAGCAGCAACAACAGCCGCAAAAGCCCGGTGGGTTTGGCTCATCATTTCCCACTTTTGGTCAGGCAAGTGGTGCAGGTGGCTTTGGTGCTGCTAGTGCACCAGCTTTTGGTCAGAGCCAGGCTGCTGGAGGCATTTTTGGGGCTCCTCAGTCAAGCCCAGGCTGTGGCAGTATATTCTCACAGCCAAACCAAGGCTTTGGCACAACAGGATTTGGTCAGTCTGCGCAGCAGCAGCAGCAATCTCAGCAGCAGGCACAGCCCCAGCAGCAGCTGGCCATTGCAGGTGACCATCTTCCATGCTGTGTTGTCTAGGTGACCTATCTCCGTGTCTGTTGCATGTAGAAATTTGAAAGGCTTGTGTAGCTTGATCACCGATAGCAGTCATTGGACAATTGGTCACATGTTTGCTGCAGATCCCAACTCAAACCCCTATGGCTTAATGCCTGAAGCACCCAAGATACCAGAGTATGCCACAGGTCTAGCTGCCAGACCTGGCCTAGGCACTGCACTTTCACGCAGCTCCCCGCTGCTAGCACCACGCCCTATAAGCCGCGCCCTTGCTGGTAGCACTTTTGGCAAGCCACCAGCACGCTCCCGTCCCAGGTATCGCTGCTTTGCTACTGGTTTCTCAAAGCATTGAGGACACCTGGTCTCCAGTGTATGTAAGCATGCATTGACCAGTAACAGCATGCACAGCGTATCTGTGAGCTGCTGGCAAAACATGCACAAGACAAGCCATCTTTTGAAAAGATCTGCAGGTCTGCTTGCCCGATGCAGCAGAGCATCTGCCTTCAGGCATGCTTGACCATACATCCATGTGTCTGAGGCCATTCACTGCCATTGCACAGGTCAGCGACTCCAGCTCAAGCTGAGATCACATCTGTGGATCGTGCAGCGCCCTCCACAGCGCTGGTCCTCACCCCCCGCAGCAACCCTCGCCACCTCTTTGTGCGCAGCCAGCTGCCATCAACAGAGGCCGGCTCCTCCATCACCACAAGCCCTGTAAGCGTTGCTGGAGGCAAGACATCTGATGAGCAGACTGATGACCCCAGCTCAAGCAAGCAGCCAGGGCAGCCTTTGGTCGATGGTGCAGATGGCAAGCAGCGCAATCAGGAGACATTCCATAGCCCAGCAAGGGATGAGATGCTGGAAGAAGATGAAGATGATGATGCTCAACAGCGAGTCAGCGATGCCCAGGTGTGTGACAGTGTGCCATGCGATTTATGTGATGCTGTATGTGCAATCTGTGTTGCCCGAAAATCAGATGGTATCACTAAAGTAGGTGCATCAGATATTGCTATGATTTACAGTTTAGACTCCAGGTCAAACTCCAATGGGAGGGGATGTGCAACATCTGTCATATCCTCATGTTCAAAGGTCATGCACCATTGCTGGTGTCAACTGACCAACCTTGTGTGCACTGCCCTCTGTAGATTCAACAGCTTCTGCCAAAGCTTGCTGGAACTGAGTACGCCATCTCACCTTCAGCAGGGCAGCTGGCTATGCTGGTGCGCAGTGGCGGCATATTGGAACTCAAGCGCGTTGCCAACTTCACTGTCATGCATAAGGCCTGGGGGTCTGTCAGATGGCTGGAGCCTGTGGATGTTCGGTCTTTGCCACTGAAAGAAATTGTCCAGATAGCTCACAAGAACGTGGATGTGAGTACACTACACACTGTGTTGTTAGACTGTGACAGGTTTCATCACAGTGTTGACTCCCAGTCTACTGTGTTGCTAAATATGGCAATGTGTTCATGTTTCATGTTCTGGCACCTTCGTTGCTGTATCTTGCTCTGTGGCTTTAAGTGCTGGTAGCTGTCAACCAGAACTACAGGCGCATGCGTGCAGCACCTTCAGCTGCAAACTGACAATGACACCTGGCTGATGCACAGGTGTACCCAGCAAATGGGCCTACAAAGCCTGACATGGGAGAGGGCCTGAACAAGCCAGCAGAGATCAGCTTATACAAAATTGTCAAGAGAGATGCCAATGGTACTATCATCCGGCAGGGGGAAGACTTCCAGAAGTTTGTTCATAAGCTGAAACACATGTCGTCAAGGCAGGGCACTGAATTTGTCAGCTATGACGAGGAGAGGGGAATCTGGAAGTTCAGAGTGGAGCATTTTAGCAGGTACAGCTCATCAACTTCATTTGAAATCTAGTATTCTGCTGTGTGCAATGACCTTTGCAGCAAAATTGCATTCTCCTGCATGACATGCCAAGTCTTGCAGCATACGTGATGTGCTATCAAGAGGTCCTAAGTGCGGGCTTGCTTACAAGCCCGTAGTAGCAGCTGGCAGCTAGTGCAAACCTTTGCTGTCTCACTAAACAGCTCTGGCAAGCTGTGCAACCTGTTTGCCTGAACAGCGTTTGCGTGGCTTTTTGCTATGCAGGTATGGCTTGATCGATTCAGATGATGAGGATGAGGATGGCTATACAGAGCCCATGCAAGAGAACACTGTCTCTCAGCAACCAAAGGATGTTAAAGGCAAGGCTGCACAGGCTGCGCCTCCCAAGCAAGGGTATGGTCTGTTTGATGAAGATGAAGACATGGATGATGATTCAGGCAGCGACCAGACAGGTCGGTGTCCTTTGCTGTATTGTAGCAGTTTGTCAAGCCAATTTTGTCATCCCCACCATCGACGACATCCATGCCATGATGGCATCATTCAGTCTAGCCTGTGGTTTATACATGCCAGCCTTGGCATGAGCAATAGAATTGCACAGCACATCTGTGCACACCTGCCAAAAAGCGGACTCAAGGCATTGTCTGACAGATTTCTGACCCAATACTGTGTGGGATGTTTTCAGAACTGTGGTTTCGCAGGTGGAGTGCACTTGGATGATGATGCTGAGCAAGATCGTGAGGTGCACTCACAGACAATGGCAAGTGGTGAATTGATGCTGGAAGATGATGACATGCCAAGTGGGTTGTCTGGCTCCTGGCTGCTCGTATGATATGCATGTTGCATGTGGGAGGAATGCTCATGTTGCAGCCAAGGCAGCTTGTGCCCAAATGCAAGACCATCATGAGAGGCTGAATGCAAGGCAGCCTGTATGCAATTGCAAGATGACTGTTGATGCATTCTAGCAGGATTGTCTGCTGCTGCTGGATGACTGTTGCTGGCTGTTTTCTGCCCATAAAGCCATGCATGTCTTGGAAGCGTTATGCAGTGAATGGCCTTTCTGCCATGTGCACAATGTAGTGCTCTGGCATAGTATATTCCTTCCTGTTTTTGCTCGTTTCTTTCTGCCTGAACACTGACCGCTGGTTTTTGTCTGGCTTGTAAAGATCTTCTGCTTGCATGCTTCACACTTCATCCCTATTGGTGCATTCACCGACACCTTCTGTTGGAGGTGCTGTCATAGCAACTAATGCACATCCATTCCAAACTTTGCACTGGCACTAAGCAGTGAGAGTTCTCAGAGGTGACTGCTACCAGTAGCACCAGCTTCTGTCTGGACATGCTGAGCAAAGTCACACCCGTATGATTCTACTGCCTGAAGCCGCCAAGTCGCTTCCCTGTGCTTTTGTAAGCCTCCTCGTCAAAGACTAGCGGCCTTATGGCACTCTGTGATACGACACAGCAAAGCCACAGGTCCTGAGTGCAGGTCCTAGTCCAGAGGCCCCACGCCGTAGCCCTGAGCTAGCTCTTGCTTTGTCATCTGGGTATCAGCATGATCCTCAAGAGCTGCTGAACATGCAGCAGGCTCTGTTTGCTGGTCCAGAAGATGAAGCAGCTGCTGTTGGTGGCAGGCGCAAGTCAAAGTCTGCTGATCCAGGTGCCCTCAGATGCACAATCATCACGTATCCCCTGTGAGCTTTCCTGCATGCTATGCATGACGTATGTTAGGAGAGTGGCTTTTTCTAATATGCACATGTTTGGCATCGCCAGTGATCCCGGCAGCAGTGTCAGTATTTGACACTACTCTTGCATACAAGCTGTTGGTAAGATGGCGCTTTGCTACACAGTCCAGAACAGGCAGTAGTAGGCCGGCTAAGTGAAAGTGTCTCAGTTATGATGCTGCCTGCAGCACCTTTTTTCAAGCCAGCTACCTTTGCTGAGGGACAGGCTCCAAATGTCTGGAAACGGCCTGAGCCTGCATTAGAACCTCCATCCTCCTTTCTACAAGGTTAGCATGATGACATGACACGCACACCCTCTGGATGGCAACTTGATGTTTCTGGCACAGTTTTGGCATCCTCATTGTGAACTTTCACCACGGCACCTCCCACCAGCATTTCTTCTGCTGTACCCTGGCATGCTCATCTTGACTACTAGCTGCCTTTGTACACAAGTCTCAAACACTGCTACTAAAGCTTTCAGCATGGCTTGGACTTCTGTGAGAAGGTGCAACATGTGCTTAGGTGAGCCATCAGTGCCACCTCCTGAGGCTGCTGCCCTGGCAATCTCACCGCCCAGTCCGCCTTCTGGCCAGACAGCATCAGACACAACAGGGCTTGACAGTACAGCTGCGTCTGGCTGTCTGGTAGATGCTGGACTGATGCTGGGCCAGACCTGCAGAGTGTGTTGGGCTCCAAATGGGACCTTAGTCATACCAGGTCAGGACTCGCATTCGCCTTTCTTGTGTTCTGCCTGGGATGGATCATCCAATTTGCAGCAAATGTGGCTATTCAATCAGTCATCATTACTTATATGCATCGCTGGGGTCTGCTTGGACATGTTGTGAACGTTCTGTCAGTCAGTACTGCTGCCTGCCACTCACGCCTCCAAACACAGACATACCTTCCAATGTCTTTGTGCGTTTGGGAATGATTGTGAGAGAGCCCTCACGTCATTGACTTACACTGCTGTGCGTCTCTGCGTTGCCTTGAGACTTCTGACAGCAGGGATCAGTTTCTCCTGGCATGTCCAGTCTCATTCTTCTATCTTTTGGCGCTGACCAACATTTTGTGTTACAGGCCGGGGTCCTGCGCAATCAGCAATTGCCTTCAAACGCCTTGCGTATCTTCCCACTCCTGTCTTTGCCAGCTCTGATGCCAGAGCATCGTCCAAGGACCAGAGGCTGCAACTGAAGCAACAAGAGCGTCAGCAGCGTAGCAATATTCAACAGGCCCTGCAGCTTCATCTGGACAACAGCTCCCCCGATGCACCCTTGAGTGCAGGTACTGTGGGCACTGCATGTGCATCAGAGCTTTGCATTCTGTGCTCACTCATGCTGGTGCATGATTAATGAACCACAAGTGGAAGCATATCCACCAACATTCATCAACATGAGTGCTGGCACACTTCCTGTGCACTTGGCAGTGCTGCTGTAAGCCCTTTGCTGCCAGGAGCTGCTGCTGCTTGCAGACTTTGCATAGACATAAGCTGTGTTTCTGGGCAGGCATGTTGACAAGCACAAGCCAAGGACGTGACCCAAATGAGTTAGTGGAAGATGATAGTGTTCCTTCCACATCAGGTAGACTGCATGTTCATCCTGGACTATGCAAACCCACAATGCCATTTGTCACCAGCAGCAATCATAGTGTCAAACATGAATCGTGCTGCTGTAACAGCATCCAAGACACATCTGTGCAAGTGTGGCAGGAACACTTGTTACGCTGGTGAAAACTCCCCAGGCATGCTACACAAGAGTTGCTGCTATGCAGGCTCTGGGCAGCATGTGGATGATGAAGGCGTGCCTCAGTGGCGTTTGAGATGTCAAAGAGAAGCAGAGCTGGACACATTGAGCACAAAGTTGGCTGATTTAAGCAAGTCTATGCTTGACAAGGTGCGTCGATGCACCAGGAAGCTGGCAGCCTCCACTGCAGTTGCCCATCTGATTGCTGAAGTGTTTAAGCTAGGTCATACTTGCAAGCTGAAGAAACTGCCTGTGGTCTGACCATTGAGTTAGGCTGTGATTGCCCAAATGTTGCCGCGAACACACATATTTGTACAACACTGCAATCAGGCGACAAGCGTTGATGATGACGTTTTGCATGGCCCTTTGAAATTGTTTGGGTGTGCCACAGGCTAACAGGGTGCAGAAACTTGTGCTGGAGCAGCAGATACGTGCTTGGATCCTGTTGGGCGTATTGTATATGGCCATCAAGGATGAATCGGAGATCACTCTCCCAGACAAGCCAAGCTTGCCTGAGATGATGCGCAGGGAGTGTCTCAGCTCCTGGCTGAAGGTACCTTGCTACTCTTGGTTGAATGGTGCTGAATCAAAGCCATACTGCATCTTACGTTCCAAAGCTGCAGAAATTGTCCTGTCAAACAGGGTCACTGATCTCATGCCTGTCGGGCGTATATGCATACATGCCTCTAGCCTACAGAGTGCGTCATGCCTCGTGACTGGAAGGTTGCTGTTGGCATGCATAGCCTGTGTCGCACAGACGCAATATCTGTCGTGTGCAGCAAGCAGCAGCAGATGGGATGGAGCGCGCAAAGCATCACAGCAGCCTTTCTGGACTCCAGCATGTAGCTCAGTTGCTGTCCGGTCATCAGACGGCTGCGGCCACCATCATGGCAGCTTCCATGGGCGATGTGCGCCTGGCCACCCTTGTCTCTCAGGTCTGCAACACCTTGTGACCCTCAACAGGTGTACCTAGCACCCAGACTGCTGTGAAGCATATGCATTTGCATTTGGGGCTTTCGTCTGCAGCCAATTGTCAGCAACGCGTGGTGTGCCTTATGACCATCAAGGCCTGGCCATGAGTGAATGGTCAATGGAAGCCATGTGTACATGTAGGTTGCACGATCTGGAGTCCACTTCTGTTTGGGGCACAGTGACAAGGGGCACAAGCAAGTGCATAGATGTTGCATGCCTGAAATGAGGGCAAGCACTGTTTCGGCTTTCTGACAATCGCTTTGATATTGTATGGTCAGCATGTAAGACCTGTATCAGCAACTGCGTCTTGTCGTCATTCAGATCAACAGTGTCTTTTCAGGCAGGAGTCAGCTCCAGCGCACGTCAGCTGATTGAGCAGCAACTAGACACATGGCAAAGCGAAACGTGGGAGGGTGAGGCATATGCCAACCACATTGATCCAAATCGTCTGCTGATCTACCAGCTCTTGGCTGGCCAGCTGCAGCAAGTCATCCCTCGCCTTGACCTTGACTGGCGCCGAGCCTTGGGTCTGCATTTCTGGTGACAACACAGCTCCGCATCACCACTGGCCTTGCGTTTGCACTAGTGCATCTGAATGTCTGTTCTGAGCTATTGTTTGGTGCAAGCTCCCCCTGCCAAAGTGTTCCACAGAGCACTGCAGCTGCTCTTTGAGGCTCTCATGATTTCATGCGTTGGCGTACATACACCTACACATTCACTTTGTTGTTGACAGACTCATCTGGGTCTTTACAGGTACAATCAGCCCACAACATTCACTGCTGTTTCTGACAAGAGCGTGTGGGTCTTGCCAGGTACCATCAGCCCACGACAGCCTCTATATCTGACCTGCTGGACAGCTACTCAGCCTCTGTCAGCTCAGACAGAGATGGTGTCCCTCAACCAAAGCCCTTGTACCAAGAGGCAGCAGGTGTCCAGCCGCCCAGGAGCAGCACTGCAGCCAATGCTGTAGACTTCCAGCTGCTGAGACTGGCTGCGGGGGACTTGCTGGGGACTCAGCCCGCTGTTGGCCTAGCTGAACTGCTGCGGCCTGCTGGTATAGCATTCACCTACCTCGTCACTTGATACCCTGGTGCAGAAACCTCTCCCCACAATGATGCGGATGCCAACCTTGTATAGCACTGTCTTGTTGCGCATGCACGCATGTTGCAGGGAGTGTTCTTTGGTTATCCCAAGCAGAGCCAATGTGGAAGCTGTCTGGCTTGTCGCTTGCATCGCCTCAGCAGCAGCATTCACTCACATACACGTACTGATGTCCCAGGAATCACGCCGGACCCATTGGATCACTCTTTTGCCTGGCAGCTGCTCAGCGTTCTGCAGGCGGTAGATGCTGTGGCCCTAGAAGACGACAACGGCTGTTCACCATCAGAGGTGAGCTCCCTCCACAGACCATCTGTCATGTAGCAGTCACAAACCACTGTCTCCCATGCTGAACCCAGGTTGCTTGCTGTCAGTAGCACTCAAAGCATGGTGCCAAGCTTCCCTTCTCAGTAGCCTGAATATTCTGCTGCTTCCTGCATGTTCCACACATCAACTCTTGAGCTACACAGCTCTTACAGCATAGGTCTGTGACATTCCTGCACAGCGGCATGGCCACAACCTCTTTGCGCAGCACATCGCCTCTGTCACAGCTTCCACTCTCAGAAATGTTTACCTTTACTCTGCTCACAGCGATGTATATACCCAGGTCTTCCAGCTACACATGAGCTTCATATCTCAAATAGAGGCTCTGGATCACATGTCCCACTGGGCAGTCTATGTAGCCCTGCACATGCCAGACCATCCTTCCCAGGACTGGTCCCACCTCAGAGAAAGCGTAGTCAGGGAGCTGCTGATGAGGCATGCCCCAGAGTGGGCACCAGATGCCTCCAAGAGGGACTTCCTGCTGCATAAGCTGCATGTACCGCCTGCCTGGTTGGATGAGTCACTGGCTCAGTGGTCCCATTACTGCAGAGATGATTCTGGTGAGGCTGCTGACACCTGCTGGGAAAACGTCTGCATGACGCATCTGGCCACATGCACTGTCAAAAGAATGTCGTCTGTCGGTGCACATGTGAATGTGCTGCTGTATGCCCATTGTGCTGTTCAGGCTGTTTTGTACAACCTGTGCGCTGCACAGGCTGAAGACAAAGCTTGCTGGTGCCGCAACTGGTGCTTCTGCCTTCTGGGAGCATTCTGCACTCTGACACGCCACTAGTCCTCCCGCAGAAAATGCTCGCTGGTCAGGCAAGTCAAATCTTGTGCTACAGGTGAGTTGCAGCATCTGATGGAGGCTGGGCTTTGGGTAGAGGCACATCAGCTTTTGTGCATACATCTGGCGCCTCAGCTCTTCCTTGCCAGCCACAGTCAGGAGGGAGGCATTCCAAGTGAGCAACAGCAACAGCTGGAGGATGAGCTGCAGCAGCTCATTACACGTTTGACATCACATGCTGAGCAAATTTCTGCCCAGTCTGGCTCTAGATTGCAATCAGATGCAGAGCTTGATGCTGTGAGCTGGTCTCAGGGTGCTGGAGTGTATGCCACCTTCTTTGAGCTGTGGGTAAGACAGTCGCTCCTGACCGACTTGTCTTGCTTATCAATGTATGCTAACATTGCATGCCACACTACAAGCTCTTGCTGCATCCATGGCATCTAGCCTGCTCTGCAGCATTGTACTGTGGCAGCGCACGTGTGTCAAATGAACATGTCAATCTTAATAGGGTTTTGTTTCCATACCTGTTGCATTCCATGGCAGCTGTGTGCCATGTGCAGGATGCATTCAGGCATTCAAGGGGTCATGAGTCTGGGCAGCAGCAGCGCATGCGCGACTACCTGCAGTTTGCTCAGCAGCTGCAACATGTAGCGCCCATCTGGAGGGCTGGTTCTGGGTCAACCTTATGTCAGGTAAGACATGTCCTCTGATACATGTGCCAGATACTGATGCCATGGCAGAGCAAAATATGTCACACTGCCATTCGCACTTTCTGCTGTGCTTGCTGATCGTGAAGGCAAAGGTGGATTGGAAATGATGCAGGTCGTCTTGTCAGAGCTCTCTGCCCAGGTTGCCAAGTGGCTACTCAAGGACGCGTCTCCTGTGGTGCAGCAGCAGCCTCAGGACATTGGCCTCACTGGCTGTGAAACAAGCAGCAGCATGCTCAACATACAGCTGGCTGCAAATTGGCTGGCGCAGCGTGCTGGATAAGCACCCTGCACATGCCTGTTACTGCTTGGGCAGCATGGCAAGCAACAGAGTATTGACATCTTACCAATGCAGCTTGTGTTGATTTGGCAGTGTTGCTGTCAATGTAACATTCATTTGAGTTGATGTTTTGGGGCAACGTCTCCTCAGCCAGCACTATTGTCCTGTTCTTATGACTTGTTACCCCAAAACCAAGCCTAGGTGCTGTGCATTCTGTATGATAGGCTAGGCCTCCAACATTGTGTAAGCAGAACATTTTGCACAGAAGTATGGGCAACTTGCAGTCCCTTCCAGGGGTAGACGAGTCTATCAGTCGAGTGTATATAAGGAGATGAGGAGGGAAACATTTCCAGGAGTAAATGGCATAATGGCTTTTGAACAAAAGGTTGCAAGATGGTGTTTTGACCTCGAAAGTTCCCCAGATGTCGCAATCTGGTGTTCCCTTGGTACATTAGTTTTCAGATACCTGTTCCCAAGAGCTAGTGATTTGAAGAGCCTAGCAAAATGCCTGAATCATAGAGAATCCGAGTGATGTTCAGCCCACTTTTGATGTTTTCCTAACTTACAGTAATAAAACACCAACTCAAAAGGGTGAGGCACCAAGCAAATAGAGGCACGTTAAGATGAGCAGGCATGCACCATGTTTGCATTGATGTGCAACCAATGTCTGATTACATGCGTCCTGAAATGGCAGTATATAATAGCCATATATACCTATTAGGCTTGTCACAACTACTGCCACCATTGACTACAACTGTCATCTTGGGAAGACATGTGTAACACAGGCGCATGTGCCAAATGCTTGTAGCCTTTGAGAAGCATACCAGGATTGCCCATGACATAATCCTGTATTTCTGCATCCTGATCCAATGCTCTACCCAAGTAAACACACAGGGACCTCAATGCCATCACAACATTTTCTGGTATAAGAAACTCTGGGTGAGTAGCAACAAAATCATCATAATCAACCTCTCCATATGGATGCTGACCTCCTTTCTTGCGAGGAGACTCTAAAAGGACCTTCAGCCGCTGGAAATGCAAGGCAGTCTCAGCATATGGAATTGTCAGCAGTGTAGGTTCCTTGAGCAACAGTTCATTTATGTCCTGCTTGCCTCTGAACAACCCTTGCAGCAGCACAAGCTGATTGGCTATGTTGTTTGGCGGCATCATGACAAGCTTGGAAAGCATCTTTGGTGGCAATGCTGACAATGGAAGCTCTGGTAGTAGGCTGAGCACATCCGCCAATCTGTCCTTAAATTCTGCTGGTGTGAGCTTGAGTATGGTCTGATCTCTTGCTAATCTGATGACACGCTTGGCTGGTCCCTGATCTGCTTCGAACAAACGCCGTGCCTTGCCTTGACCTTCTGCTAGCCATGGAGGCCTTATGACCGGCTCCCACTCTTGCCCAGGCTGAAAAGTTTTTTTGGTTTGCAAGAGCTTGCTTGCTTTGACTGTCTGTGCATTAAGGTTGCCAACATACACAGTCCGCACCAAACTTACACAAGTGATTTGGCAGCCTGTTGCCCTGTAGCAACAGCTCAATCTGTGTGTGAACAAATGTCCTGCCTGCACATACACCAACTTTCTCATGGAGCATATGTGCACTAACCTAGACTCAAGCAGAGCTGGGTCCACAGGCACCATTGGAAGCTGTGGTCAAAACTTGCCTGCATCAATGCCGATCAATACTTGCTGATATCCCGGGGTGCTGACTCATTCTTCTTGTCTCCTGCTGCTTCGCTGGGCTGCAGCAGTTTAGGCTTATCAGGATGCAACCACCACAAGAAGGCAGGGACCTGCAAGCCTGCTTCTGCGTAGCGGACCGCAGAAGCAAGGAGATTCTCGAGCAAGACAGCAGGCACAGATTTACCGGTATCTTTCCAAAGATGGCTTCTTTCGTCATCGCGTGTACAAGGTCTGCACCCAGAACCAAAGTTGTGACTCCCAATAAAGTGGCGCTTGCCTTGAAAGCCAAATCAGGCAAGTTCATGTTGTCAATTGGTGTACCTTGCAATGGACGCAAACCTTGACAATGTTGCAGCAGTACTGTACTTAGTTACAGTGTTGTGCCGCGTAATCCTTTTGGCGTAACGCGAACGTGTACGCGAGATTTCCCGTAATTCCCGGTGCCCGCGAAATAGAGTACTGTGTTGCTGAAAGTGAGAGTGGTGTCAATCGACTTGTC
>JAABUP010000773.1_pt1 | contig 69085 bp, 71 predicted proteins | sample 5559201 | NCBI WGS metagenome assembly JAABUP01 (sample SAMN10711887, study PRJNA513373) | rock metagenome | isolation source: Antarctica rocks | place: Antarctica
TCCAGGGACTCGTCCAACCCGCGACCAGCCCATGATCTCGCCGTTAAACCCACCAACGACGCTCCCACGCCGAACAAAACCCCTGCTCTACAAGGAAAGTCACTTCGACTTTTTCAGGTCGAAGTAGATAACGCCTCGAGGCGCGGACGACGATCGTCGAAGGGGGATCGTCCTACGGCGCGAGCAACGACTCGCTCGTGGGCATCGGCCGGTACCTCGCCCGTCACCGATTGGGGATCGTCAACCGGGCAGGTCCCTAGGATGAGCAGTTCACCCAAGCCAGGTGAGGGGCCCGATGATGGAGGACCACGCTGGCTGGGCTCGGGTTCGGTTCCTGGCCTACTGGTTGGTGCTGGTGGTTGTCGGTCTTTGTGCCGTGTTCCTCGTGGAGATCGGCGTCTTTTTGGTGATCGACTCTTGGCGATCGACGTCGAACACTGTCGCCAAGGTTGTCGCCATCGCTGTCGCCGTCATCGGTATCGCCCTGGGAATGCCGGTCTTGCATCCGATTCGCGGCGCGAGGAGACGTTTTTCGGCGCGGCCCCGATGGCCCCGGTCGAAGGGGGCAGGACCCCGATGACCGGGGTGTCGTGGTGCGCTGGCGCTCACCGGTGTCCGGCGCCCCGGTGTGCCGAAAAGGTGGTGCGTGCGCGCCGTAACCTCGGGGAGACCGAAACCTTCAGGTGAGACCGAGGGCAGGGCGATCACCCCTGCAGCCCTCCTGTGCGCTGATTCAACGACGCCGGTACCGGCGCACCCCGGTAGAGACCGCTGCCCCGGCGAGGAGCACCAACACGATACAGGCGACCACGGCCCCCACGAATGATCCCCAGGGCACGCCGACGACGGCGTCCCCACCCCATTCCCACGCCCGCACAGCGCTGCCGGCGGGACGGTCGTAGGGCAGGTTCCGCACGTAGGTGCCCAACTCGGGGCCGGCGACCTCGCGGCCCGCACATCCGGCGTTGCCGCAGGCATCGACCCGCACCGTCACCGAATGGCCCAACAAATGCTGCCACACCAGGACGTTGGTCACGGTGAACACCGCAAAAACCACCAGCAACCCCGCTGCCGCCGTCGAGAACAGGCCGAACACCCCGTAACCCAGGACCGTGCGCCAGCGCCGGGACCGCGGTGGCCGGGTCCTTCCCCCGCGTCTGCCCATGCCGGCCAGTGTGACACCGGGGCACCATGCAGCATCGAAAGTCCATCCGGGCCCTGACGCAGTCCCAGACGACCATCGTCATCTGAATCAATATCGAAAGACTCGGCAGAAGCGACCTGCTTTAATCCGCCGGTGCTGAAGATAAGGGCGTTCGACGACCCGGACTGGGCCCAGGCCTGGCCGATCCTGCGAGACATCGTGGTCGAGCAGGAAACCTTCCCCTACGACCCCGCGATGACCGAAGCCGAAGCCCGGTCCATGTGGGTCGTTGCCCCGCCGGGACGCACCCTGGTGGCCGACTCCAGCGGTCAGATACTGGGCACCGCAAACATGTACGCCAACCGACCCGGGCCCGGCGAGCACATCGCCAGCGGCAGCTTCATGGTCGCTCGTGCAGCGCGAGGCCAGGGAGTGGGGCGGGCACTAGTCGAAGCCGCTCTTGCCTGGGCAGTGGACAGCGGCTTCGCCGGGATGCAGTTCAACGCGGTCGTCGAAGGCAACCTCGCGGCCGAGAAGCTGTACGCCGACCTGGGCTTCGTCACGGTCGGCACCGTCCCGGGCGCCTTCGAGTCCCCGACGAGGGGGCGGGTAGGGCTGCACGTGCTCTACCGAACGCTTCCCTAGCAGTGAGGGTCAAAGGTGTCAGCGCACGACTTCGGACCGTCCCTTACGGAATGTCCTTCTTGGGCGATGTGGCAGCCTGAAACCGTGGAGGCTCACGGGTTTCGTCCGCTGCTGCTCCTCGACGTCGACGGCGTCCTGCTTCCCGTTCGTGACAACACTGTTCCGAACGGGTACTACCAACCGTCTGCCAACTTCCGAGGGGTGTCGCTGGAGCACTGGGACTCCGGCGAAATGCACCGGATCTGGATCTCTGCAGCGAACGCGGACCGGTTGCGCCGGTTGGGTGAGCACTTCGAGATCGTGTGGGCGACGGGATGGAACCAGCACGCGAACGAGATCATCGCGCCGCTGCACGGGCTGCCGGACCTCCCCGTGATCGAGTTGGCGTGGTCGGAAGATCTTCGCTCGCTCGAGACCAGCTGGAAGCTGCCCGTGATCGTCGATCGAGCGCTCGCGTTTGCCGCCCACTCAGACCGAACGCAGTAGGTCGAGTAGCGAGTCGGCCGTTACCGTCCCCATGCTGCTGAACCGCTGGTCGTCACCGATCGCAACGGCCAGCTTGTGCTGGGTGACACCCAGCGGAGCAAGATATTCCTCGGCGAGAACGTCGCCCGGCGAGGCGTGTCAATCGCAAACTGAGGAATGCCGCCACAGCCACGGTCACTTGATTCTTCGCCGAGATCCGCGTCGTCGCCCGTGGCCTTGACCCGTATCCCTTACTTTTCGTGCCATGAGTATGGGGAATCTCGACGCGAACCTGTAGTAGAGCGCCCGGCCCGTTCGTCATCCACATGACAAGGATCACCACCGATACCGCGATTGGAGTAACCCGATGAAGTACCTGATGTTGGTATGCACGGACCCGAACTACCCGCCCGGCGAGCAGGATGGCGCCCCGGATGTCGAGGAATGGGTGACCGAAATGGATGGGAAGGGAATCCGGCTGATGGGCAATCGCACCCGGCCGGCCAGCGACGCCACCACGGTTCGCGTCCGCAAGGGTGAGGTGCTACTGACCGATGGTCCGTACGCGGAGACCAAGGACCAGATCGCTGGCTTCGACATCCTGGAGTGCGCCGACCTCGACGAAGCCATCGGCGTCGCGTCTAAGCATCCGATGGCGTGGGGCGGGATGATCGAGCTGCGCCCGTTCTGGCCCGACGACGAGGACTAGCACGAGGACTCGTGGCAGAACAGGTCAAGATCCGCATCGCCGGGATCTACGCCGACGGTTGGAGCCGGATCGTGGCCACCATGCTCCGGTTCACCGGAGGCGACTGGGACCTGGCCGAAGAATGCACGCAGGACGCGTTCGCGCAGGCGCTCCAGAAGTGGCCGGAATCTGGCGTACCGGAGCAACCACTGGCGTGGCTCACCACGACGGCACGCCACCGCGCCATCGACCGTGCGCGCCGCGCGTCGACCGAGGCGGCAAAGCTGCGAGAGGTGGCCGCGATGGACCTGGAGCCCCCGCCGTACGTGAGCGACAGTGAGATTCCGGACGAGCGCCTTGAGCTCATGTTCACCTGCTGCCATCCGTCGTTGAACCTCGATGCTCAGGTGGCTTTGACCCTGCGGAGTCTGACCGGCATGAGCACCGCAGAGATCGCGCGTGCATTCCTGGTACCGGAACGCACCATGGGCCAACGCCTGTTTCGAGCCAAGCAGAAGGTCGCGCACGCGGGGATCCCGTTTCGGGTGCCACCCGCGCACTTGCTGCCCGAGCGCCTGCCCGCCGTGCTACACGTGCTCTATCTGCTGTTCAACGAGGGATATGGAGACCCGCAGAAGACTCGGCTGTCCCAGGAAGCCATCCATCGTGCGCGCGTGCTGGCCGAGTTGATGCCTGACGAGCCCGAGGCGCACGGCATGCTCGCGCTGATGTTGCTCCATGATGCCCGGCGGCCGGCGCGCATCAACGCGCACGGCGATCTGGTCACCCTGGAGAAACAGGATCGCTCCCGGTGGGATCAGGCTCAAATCGCAGACGGCACCACGATCCTCGAACGCGCGCTGCGCCAGCGCCGAGCCGGACCGTTCCAGATCCAGGCTGCCATCGCGGCGTGCCATGCCACCGCACCGGTCGCGGCCCACACGGACTGGCCACAGATCGTCGGGTTGTACACGCAACTTGCGCTCATCGCACCAAGCGTGATCGTGGAGCTGAACCGTGCCGTCGCGATCGGCATGGCGAATGGCCCTGAGGCGGCGTTACCACTGGTCGAGGCGATAGCCGAGACCGGTCAGCTGAGCGACTACTACCTGTTGCACGCGACGCGAGCCGACCTGTTGCGACGCGCCGGCCGCATGTCCGAGGCGCGCGAGAGTTACAGCGCAGCCCTCGTCCTTGCACCCACCGAGGCCGAACGTCGTTTTCTTCGGAACCGGCTACGTCTTCGCTGACAGCGTGAGTTCCCTGCGCTGGGCGGGGCGCCTACTGTCGGTTTGTGGAGGACTACTGCGTCGGCGCGACGATGGCGATCGACTGGGGCGAGGGCGAATGCCCGGCGGTGAGCCGGCCGCTGCTGCGCCGGGTGTTCTCGTACTTCCGGCCATACGGACGCCGCGGGCTGCTCGTCACGGCGTGCATCGCCGTCGACGCCGCACTGGGCCTCGCCCCCGCCGTGGTGTTCAAGGCGCTGATCGACTACCTGGGCCGGCCAGGAGGCCATTTCGGTCACGTGCTGTTACTCGTCGCCGCCGGGATCGGGGCCGCGGTGATCGGCGGCCTGGTCAACGTCGTCGAGTCCTACCACTCCGCGGTGATCAGCCAGAACATCGTGTTTGCGCTGCGCCGGCAGCTGTTTGAGCGGTTACTCGACCAGTCGGTGGGCTTTTTCACCAAGAACCGCTCAGGGGATGTGCTGTCCCGGCTGACCAACGACGTCGGCGGCGTCGAAACGGTCATCACCGACACCGTTTTCGGGCTGGTCCGCAACGTAATCGTCGCCGCGGCCACCCTCGCTCTTATGCTCCGCTTCAGCTGGCAGCTCACCCTGGTGGTGCTTGTCCTCATCCCGATCGTCGGGCTGCCCACCAGCCGATTCGGGCGGGCAAGCTACCGGGCTAGGGCCCGTACACAGGGAAAGTTGGCGCAGCTCACCGGATATCTGCAGGAAATCCTGGGCATCTCTGGAATCCTGCTGGTCAAGGCGTTCGTCACCCAGCGCTTTGAGCGGGCCCGGTTCGGCCGGCTCAACGACGAACTGCGCGGCCTGCAGGTCCGCCAGGAGATGATCGGGCGCTGGTTCGGGATGCTGATGGGCGTCGTGCAGACCGCCGGCCCGGCGCTGATCATCCTGTTCGGCGGGTACCTGGTGCTGTCGGGACGCACCACCGTCGGCACCGTTTTCGTGTTCGCCACTGTGCTCGGCGTCCGGCTCGCCGGCTCGGTCAGCTCCCTCGCCACCACGCAGGTCAACGTCCTCGGCTCGCTGGCGCTGTTTCACCGGCTGTTCGACTACATCGACCTGCCGCCGGAAATCGCCGACGCGCCCGACGCGCGGGTGCTGGCTGCGGTCCGCGGCGGCATCCGGTTCGACCACGTCACCTTCGCCTACCCGGGCTCGGAGCGGCCGGCGCTAAGCGACATCACCGCTTGTCTTGAGCCGGGCCAGCTCACCGCCCTGGTCGGCCCATCGGGGGCGGGCAAGACCACGCTTTCCGGTCTGCTGCCGCGCTTTTTCGACCCGCAGGATGGGCGGATCCTCATCGACGGGCACGACCTGCGGTCGGTCACGCTGGAGTCGCTCGGCAGCCACATCGGGGTCGTGTTCCAGGACAACTTCCTGTTCCACGCCAGCATCCGGGACAACCTGCACTACGCCCGCCCGGAGGCGACCGAGGCGGAGTTGCTGGCTGCGGCGAGGGCGGCCTACCTGCATGAGTTCATCTCCTCGCTGCCCGACGGCTACGACACCGTGGTGGGCGAACGCGGACATCGCCTGTCCGGCGGGGAAAAACAGCGGGTGGCGATCGCCCGCGTCATCCTCAAGGACCCGCGCATCTTCATCCTCGACGAAGCCACCTCGCACCTGGACACCGTCTCCGAGCAGCTCATCCAGGCCGCCCTTGGGCCGCTGCTGCACGGCCGGACCAGCCTGGTCATCGCCCACCGGCTCTCCACCGTCCTGGCCGCCGACCAGATCCTGGTCCTCGACCACGGCCGGCTGGTCGAACGCGGCACGCACGGCGAGCTGCTCGCGCGGGGCGGGCTGTATGCCACGCTCTACCAGCGCCAGTTCCTCGCGCAGGACCAGCGAGTGCCACGCGAAGGCCCCGACGCGATCCTTACGGCGCAGCGCGGCTAGCTGGTCTCGGGGGCGCTGCCGTATCCGGGCGGCCCGCCATAGGGCGGTGGGCTCGTCGTGCCGTGCACCTGCGCGCGGAGAGCGGCGAGCTCGTGCTGAATCGGCCACTCCCGGAACGCCCAGATCAAGAACACCACGATGTTCCCGATCGGCACCAGGCCCATCAAGACCCACCAGCCGGAGAAGCCGGTCCGGCGGACGATGCGTACATAAGCCCAGATGCTCACGACCAGCACCGCCAGATAGACAAGGCCCAGGACGCCGAAAAGAACGCTGAGGCCGCCGGATGCGTTCGAGGAATTTGTGGCTGCGATCGTCATTCCGATGTCCCCCTGAGGTTTCGGCACTACCAGGGCGGCAGCGTAGCGCCCCAGGGCCGTACCGCTGGTGATCACGACTGCCCGCGGTGGCGCATGGGCGCACCGAAGTCCCGTTCTGACCGGCACCACAGCCGCAGCACCTAGGCAGGAACAATCTCGAACCGAAACCGCCCGTGAATACGGTAGATCTGAAAATCAGTGTCCAGGGTGAAGATCCGTCGATCCCCTCGCTGTTCGGCCAGGGCAACCAGGGTCGCGTCTGCGAGATCCATCGGCCGGTCGGCGTACTTCGCCATGAGCGCGGCGGTGCGCTCGACGCCCGAACGTGACAGGTCGGCGATGTGCAGGCGTTCGCTCAACGCGAGTTTCCATAAGGCCTGCTGGCCAAGGCGGCCACCGGCCCGGGAGAGTAGGTACATCGCCTCGGTGAACGCCGGCCAGGTGGTGACGAGCGGCAGCCGGAGACCATGCAGAACAAGTACGCATAACTCGTGGTCGGGCTCGTCGGCGTCGATCAGGGCCACAAGCGGACCAGCATCCGTGAGGGTCACGCGCGAGAGATGCGTTCGGCGACGATCTCGGCGAAGGCATCGCCCGTGCGACGAGCCCGGCCGCCCCCGCCGTGAATGACACCGACCACATCGGCGAACTGTTCGTGACAGCTGACCGTCAAGATTGCGTCGGCCCGCTCCGCGGCAGCCTTCCGGAGGAACTCCGACAGCGACTCCCCCTTGGCGGCAGCCGCCCGGGCGATTCGCCGCTCCAGCTCCGGATCGAGGCGAAGGCTCCTCATGCACTACCGTATCACCAACCAGCCGCCGGTAATACGCGGCGCCTGCGCCGCCTTCGGCGGCGTACCGCGGCCGCCCGAATGCCAATACCGCGGGCGCCCGAATGCGTAGCGCCGTGACATGCGTGGCTGGTAATCATGCGAAAAAGGTCGCAAAAAGGCCCGGAATCACGACCATTTTTACATGATCACGGACGTGGGGGGCGGAAGAGCAGGGCCACCGAAGGGGGCCAGGAGGGCGTGCCCCCCGTAGCGGCCGACGGCGGAGTGAAGCGGCAACCCGGACTTGCGCAGCGCGGCGATGTCACGCTCGACGGTGCGCTCGTTGACGCCGAGCAGGCGGGCAAGGCACGGCCCGCTGACCGGGGCCGGCGCGTGGCGACGCAGCTCCTCGGTCAGGGCGGCCAGCCGTTCGCTCCGCTTGCCGGTCCGGCCTGTTGCAGTGCTGGACCCGCACCCGGCCGGCCGGCTGACCGCCGGGGCCACCGGGGCCACCGGGGCCACCGGAGCCACCGGGGCCACCGGGACCACCCGGACCGCCGGAACCTGGACGACCGAGGGGAGCGCCGAGGCGACCACCGGGACCATCGGGGCGACCACGAACCAGACGACCTTCCCGTACCGGTCATCGCGAACACCCCAGCCGGCCGCGAGCCGGTCCACGACCGCCAGCCCACGCCCATCCAGCGCGTCCGGGTCCTGCTCGGCGGGCTGCGGATGCCCGGAGTTGTCGTCGCCGACCTCGACCATGACGCACGCCGCAGCGATGGTGAGGGCCAGCCTGGCCTCGCTGCGGCCGTGGACGAAGGCGTTGGTGACCGTCTCGCTGGTGAGCAATACCACGGTGTCACATGCGTCCGGGTCGACGCCGGCGGCTTGGCACCGCGACTCGACAAAGACCCTGGCCCGACGCACCGCGGCCGGGTCGGGCGGCAGCACGAGCGTCGCGAGCGGGGCGCCAGTCCGAGCCACGCTCTGATCACCCCCTGGGGCTGCGCTCACCTCGACCGTTCGGCCGACCGCTGGCATCGGTTCAACCAGGCAATTCTGGCCGCGGCGCCGTGCCTCGACCTACCCCTTCGCCGGGCCTCGACACAATCCTGCCGGGTCGGCCGCAGCAATCCGCCACCCCCGAGGCCGCCGATCGGCGCCGTGATCAAGCAGAGTTGGCTGCGAAATCGGCGTTTTGACGACCACCTTTGCTTGATCACCGACGGCGGGGGGTCACCGACGGCGGGGGTCACCGGGGCGGGGGGTCACCGACGGCGGGGGGTCACCGACGGCGGGGGGGTCACCGGGGCGGGGTATCCGGGCCATTCGGCTCGACCGGGAGCGGTCCCGAGGCCAGCGCGAGGCGCCAGCGCGGGTCCAGCCGGGAGCGTTCCTGGAAAAACAGCGTCAGCCGGTCTCCGTCGAGCACCGCGCTGCCGTGGCCGTTCTCGCCCTTGGTCGGTCCGCGGCGGGGGTCCAACACCGGGCCGGCGACGTCGTAGGAGCCGAGCACCTCGCGGCCGAAGGCGAAGAACACCCGCTGCCGCGCCCCGGGAACCCCGCCGGGCAGGAAGCACACCGCGTTCAGCAGCAGCCGGCCGTCGGGCAACTCCAGCAGCTGGCCGCCCTCCAGCCCCCACTCGTAGCCGGCGCTCCCGCGCTGGTTCTGGCACCACACGTCCTCCTGCCGAAGCAGCGCCCCGAGCCGGTCCCATGGGCCGCGCCACTCACCGCTGCGGCTGCGGGCCAGGTACAGGTCAGGTTGCCCGATCACCGAGAACGCCGAGTAGACCAGCAGTTTGGTGCCCCGCACCACCGCCGGGTGCGGATCATAGATGCCTGCCTCCGGGCCGCGTGGTAGCGAGTTCAGCGCGGTGCGCCCCCGGTCGAAACTGGCGCCGCCATCGGCCGAGACCAGGTGCTCGATCCGGCCGCCGAACCGGTCGAAGTCGGTCTGCACGAACAGGTGAAGCCGGCTCCCCTCCGCGATGGCGCCGGGGGCCGCGACGCAGGAACCGGGGATGTCATCGAGCCCTACGGGGGCAAGTAGCTGCCACGGACCGGGCAAAGACGGCGCCGTGGCGTGCAACACCTGGAAACCACGTTCGTCGCTGATGGCCGTGGCGAACAGGTGCCACCGGGTGCCGTCGTACACGGGGCAGGGGTCTTTAAGCTCTCGGAACTGTCCCGGATCGAGCGCCAGCGGAACCCGGCGCAGGCCGGCACCACCGGGGGGCTCCTGGTCGCGGGCCGCGCCGAACAGCCGGCCAAGCATCCCGCGCAGAGTGCTCACGGCCCGATGATGGCGCCTGCTGCGGCCCCCGTCAGTCGCCGCCGGCGTTCTCCTTACCCAGCTGCTCGCGCAGCTGGCGAAGGCCGTCCCGGGCCCGCGATTTGACCGTCCCCAGCGGCGCGTTGAGTAGCCGGGCGATCTCGCGCTGGGTGTGCCCGCCGTAGTAGGACAGGACGAGCACCTCGCGCTGCTTGGGGGTGAGCTCGGCGAGCGCGTCGGCGACCCGCTGCTGCTCGGCGCTGCGCAGCACCCACGCCGCAGGGTCGACCTCGGTGGAGGCCTCTTGCCAGAACGGTGCGGCCAGGACCCGGCGGCGGCGGTGCTGCTCCTCGCGGCGCACGTAATCGACGGCCCGGTGGTGGGTGACGGCCAGCAGCCAGGAGGCCACGGTACCGAGGGCGATGTCGTAGCGGGCGGCCCGGCGCCACACGTCCAGGAACACCGATTGGATCACATCGGCGACGCCTTCCTCCTGGGCGAGCACCCGGCGCGCGACCTTGGCGCAGCGGCCCAGATACCGGCCGTGCAACTCGACGAAGGCCTCATGGTCGGCGCGGGCGATGGCGTCGATGAGCTCGATATCTTCCCGCGTGTTAACGAGCCGCGGGTCGTCGCTAGACGCGATGTCGAGGTCCCCCTGTTCGGCGACGGCGATCGCCGCCACGCTGTAGGTCATGGGAAACCGTTCGGCGAAATCGGCAGGACGGCCCACCGCTAGCCCCGATTTTCTCCGGGGCGATAGCCGAATGTAGCGGGGAGGTTAGTGCTGGCCGTACCGGCGCAGCAGCCGCCAGCGCAGGCTCGGGCCGGGGATCGCGGTGGGGGTCGTGAGCGCGACGGCGCGGGATTGATCGCCGAGGTGGAAGGTGACGCTGGCCACCCTGGCACCGGCCGGCAGCCGATCCGCCGGCGCCGGATAGGACCAGATCGCGGCGACCGGCAGGCCCGCCCAGCCCACGAAACGGACCGGAGCCGGCAAGGTCAGGACCCGACTACCAGAAAGCCATGGTACGTCGATCACCGCCGCACGCTCCCCAGCCGGGTGCACGGTCACTTCGTGCAGAGCGGCCCCGGCGGCGTCAACCAGGCGCAGCGAGGCATCCAGCGCCGGCTTCAGCGGGTGCAGGCCCTGCACGTCCAGCACGGCGCCGACGATGGTGAGGCTGCGGCCGGCCACCTGCTTGTGGGCCGCGAACAGCATCGAGCCGCCGGCCGCGGTCGACCCCGTCTTGATCCCGAACACGCCGCTGCGCCCGAGCACCGTGTTGAAGTTGGGCAAGGTGCCGGAGACCGGCAGGGTGACCTGCGGCTGGCCTACCAGGGCGGCGAAAGATGGCAGCGCCAGGGCGGCCTCGCCGAGTCTGATCAGGTCGCCCGGCGTGCTGACGCTGGCCGGGTCCACCCCGCTGGGCTCGACGAAGTGCGTCTGAGTCAGCCCCAGCCGCGCCGCCGCACCGTTCATCTTGGCCACGAACCCCGGCACGCTGCCGGCATCCCAGCGGGCCAGCATTGTGGCGATGTTGTCCGCGGAGGGGATCAGCAGCGCCGCCAGCGCCTGACGCTCGGTGAGCACCTCCCCGGCCTTGACCGCGACAACCGAGTCGCCGGTCGCCACATCCGCCTTGTACTCCGCCACGTCCGCGGCGCTCACCGTCAGGCGGGGGCCCGGCGCCGCCGGCCCCAGCGGGTGGTCCTTTAGCAGCACGTAGGCGCTCATCACCTTGGCCAGGCTCCCCGCCGGCAGGGGCCGCTGCGGCCCGGAGTTGCCGAGACTGCCGATGCCGCTGACGCTCACCGCGGCCTCGCCGTCTTTCGGCCACGGCAGCGCCGGCGCCCGGCCCGGCACGACCGAGGCGGCCTTCAGCAACGGCCGGATCGCCAGGTGCGGGGTGGGCCGGCGCAGCTGCACCAGGCCGGCCGCCACGAGGATGACAAGCGCCAACGCCAGGACCAACGCGAGGATCCGGGCCGGGCCTCGGCGCCGCCGGCCGGTGGAGTATCCCCGTCGCCGGCGCCGGTCGGCGAGACTCTGCAGGCTCATGAGGCGTCCAATCTGCATTCGCTTCGCCACTTCGCAGCTTCGCTCATGCCGGCCGGCCGCCTCTGCGGTCGGCGCGGTTGCTGTCGGTGAAGGTCAGCACACCGGAAACCGTAGTAGACAAATCCGGCCTGTTCGACCGTGCCGGATCAGATCCGTGAGTCCAGCACGCTCCCCGGCATGATGGGGCCGGTGCGGGCTTTGTTCACCTTCACCGGCGGCAGCGGCCACCTTCTACCTGCCCTGCCGATTGCTCGCGCGATGGCCGCTCGGGGCCACGAGGTGGCCTTCAGCGGACAAGAAGCGATGCTCGGCGCGGTCCGGGCGGCGGGCTTCGCGGCTATTGGAAGTGGCGGGAGCACGCTCGCAGAACCTGCCGCCAGACGACCACTGGTGCCAGTCGATCGAACCGCAGAAGAGCAGGTGATCAGGAAGAGCTTCGCCGGGCGGATTGGCCGCGAACGCGCGATGAGACTTGTTGGCGTCGCAGGCCAGTGGCGGCCCGATGTCATCGTCCGCGACGAAGTTGACTTCGGGGCGGCGGTCGCGGCTGAGCGGCTCGATGTTCCTCACGTATCCATCGTCGTGGCTGCCGCTGGCGGGCTCATCCGTCCAGATCTGGTGGCCGAGCCGCTCGATGCGCTTCGCGCCGACCATGGGCTACTGCCTGACCCCCAGCTAGCGATGCTCCATCGCTACCTCACCCTGGTCCCCGTTCCGCCCAACTACCGCACGCCCACTGACCCCCTTCCGTCGACGGCGCGCCACATTCAGCCGGCAGTGCTCGACTCGCCTCGCGCCACCGACGCTCACGAGGAGGCGACGGTACGCACCCTCAGGTGGCTTGCCGAACGAACCGACCACCCGACGATCTACTTCACCCTGGGGACGATCTTCCATCAGGAGTCAGGCGACCTGTTTCCACGCATCCTCGCGGGGCTTGCCCACATGCGGACCAACGTCGTCGTTACGGTAGGCCGCGAAATCGACCCCATGGAACTGGGCACACAACCATCGAACGTGCACGTCGAGCGGTTCATCCCTCAGGAAGCTTTCTTGGCGCGTTGCAACGCGGTCGTATCTCACGCCGGATCAGGCAGCGTCATTGGCTCATTGGCATTCGGCGTTCCACTCATCCTGCTGCCGATGGGCGCGGACCAACCCCTCAACGCCGATCGGTGCGCCGACCTCGGCGTCGCCCGCGTGCTCGACCCCATGACAGCCAGCGCCGCGGATGTCCGAGACGCCGTCACCGCCGTATTAGACCTTCCCGCTTACCGGCGAGCAGCAGAACAGATCAAGAACGAGATCTCTCGCCTACCAACGGCGGACGACGCCGCGGCTTGGATCGAGGCCCTCCTCCGCCAATGATCACCAGAGCTCGCCACGCATGGCGCTCGCCAATTGGCTATCATCGAACCATGGCGAAACCGGGTCCAACGACGTCGGGTTACATCGGCCGGCGGGCCGGAAATCTGCTGCGTGAGGCGCGCGCGATGTCAGGCATGTCGCAACGAGAGCTCGCGGCAGCCGCCGGGGTGCCGCACTCAACAATCGCGCGGATCGAGTCCAGTGTTCGCCAGCCGAGCCTCGCGCTGCTCGATCGGATCCTCATCGCGGCAGATCTTGATCTGAAGCTGCGGCTCGAGCCCTACGACGATCACGACGATGTGCTCGATAACCTCGCCGCTCTGCAACCGGGACGGCGCGAACAACTTGGCCGGTCATTGGATCGCATGGCCGCCGCTTCTGAGCCGGTATCATGACCGAACCCCCGTCACTACGGCCGTTTGACGCAAGGCCGATGCTCGCCGCACTGGAACAGCACCGCGTCGACTATGTGCTGATCGGCGGGTTCGCCGCGCAACAGCACGGTGCCATGCGCCGTACTGAAGACATCGACGTCACGCCCGCGACTGACCTGGACAATCCTTCGACCCGGCCGGGATCGCCGGATACGCCGACCTCGCCCGCAGTTGCACCTTCCGCGACATTGACGGCATCGCCGTTGCGGTGGCCTCGCTCGAGGACATCATCCGATCCAAAACTGCGGCGGGTAGACGCAAAGACGAACAAGCGCTGCCCGAGCTCCGCGAGCTCGCCGCCGCGCGAAACACGGTTGGCGCGTCGCAGCATAAGAGCCACCGGCCGCCGCCTGATCAGTGACTCCGGCGGCGCTTCACCGGCAAACACCCAGAAGGAATCGCCAAGTGTGCTCAGCCGAGGGCGAAGACCACCGTCACGGTGACCGACACGTCCTGGCTGCCGCCCTTGATGGGCACCGCCGCGGAGGCGCTGGGAACGCCAGCCGCCTGAGCGCCGTAAACGGGCATGGAGTTTTGCGAGAACGCCTCACTGATGCTCATCACCCGGCCGAGCGGGACTCCGGCGGCCTTGGCATATTGCGCCGCCTCGCTACGCGCCGCACCGAATGCCCGGTCCCGCGCCGCCGCAACCAGGGGGCTGGTGTCGCCCAGGTCGAGGCTGACGCCGTCTACGCGTATCGCGTCGCCGCCGGCCGCGACCGCCGCGCTGATGGTGTCGCCCGCCTTCGACAGATCACGCACCTTCGCGGTCAGGCTTTCCTGGACCTGATACCCAGTGATCGATTGGGGCCCCGAGCCGCCGCTGTAGGTCGGAAAGATGTTCAGCCCGCTGGTCTGTAGATCCTTGGGATCGACCCCCCGACCCAACAAAACCTTCTGCACCGCACCGGTTTTCTCGTTAGCCGACGCCAGCGCCGAGCTGATATTCCCGGCCGACACCGACAGCGCCATATTCACCAACACCGTGTCAGGTGTCCCGGTGACCTTCCCGACACCGGAGACGGTGATGCCACCTGGAGGGTTCGCGGGAGGAGCGCCGGCGGCCGCACCCGAACCGGCGGTCCCGATCGACGCCGCCCCCGCGATCGCCGGGATCGCCGCCCCGGCCCGCGGCGCCTCCGCGATCGACGCGGTGGAACCGGTCGGCGCGCCGACGCCGATCGTCGATGCTGGGATCGACCCGCCGCCCGGACCGGTTTCGCCGCCCCGGGCGGAGCCGCCGCCCCGGGCGGAGCCGAGGAAATACGCCCCCGCGAGTACTGGCAGCACGATCGCGAGCGCAACAACCCTGGTCGTCCCGATACGTCTCATGCCTGTTCGACGCGGCCTACGCCGCCGCGGTTCCTCGTATTTGTCCAGCGCTGCCGAGCCGTATCCGTGGCCCGCGCCAGGCGTTACCTAGGCACCCGGACCGCTGATACGTCAGCAGCCAGATCCATCGGCGGGGAGGTCAGCAGAGCATGCGACGTTGGCAGGGCATGGCGGCGCTACTCCCCTCGATCACCCGCACGCGATCATGGTCGCGTCGAACGGGGCGCCAAGGGTGTGGAGTCGTGGCCAGCGTCGCGGTCGCCTTGTCTGGTTGCGGGGGGAACCACATCGTGCGGACCACGCTGCGCGACCCTGTGGGTTACTCAGGGATCCTCGCAATCGACGGGGCGCGCCGGTGCACCTGGCTTGCATCGCCTGGAGCCGACACGTCAACGACCCAGGTCAAATGGGCTGGTGGTGCCGTGACGGACTTTACTCAGAGAACCGTAACGTCGGCTGTCGGGCACGTCTACGCGGCGGGCAGTGAAGCTTCCGGGACCCGTCTCGGCACGTTCAAGATCGACCGCAACTGTCCGAGCCCACGTCCCGCTGCCGCGGTCATCCTCCGGCCCAGCGCCTAAACACTCTCCGGCCGCATCGCCGCTAGGAAATGCTCATTGCGCGCTCCGCCGGCGAGGCGGTCACCGACGACGCCTATGGAATTGTCTCGTCGACCAACCCCTAAAGCAGCTGCGACCGTTCGTCGGAGACCTACCCGGCCACGATGCCTCACGTCACTTCCGAGCTGGCATCAACATCATCACGACCCCTGCCCCATCCGGAGGCCCCATCAGCTGATCTCCTTAACCAGCCGCAATCGCGTTTCAGGGAGGGCCCCCAGGGCGACATCGGCCTGCGGGTTCTTCCCCGGCACCCCAAAGTTGTTCCCCGCGTTATCTATCGGGTGCGCCCGAGGCGTATCCGATGACCGGCGCCAGGCGTTACCTTCGGTAGACACACGCGGCCGGGCGCTTCGGCCGGGACTTCGGCGGGGAGGCGGGTACGGCATGCGGCGTGTACTCGGCGCGGCGGCGCTTCTCGCGGCGGCCCTGGTAGTTGCCGCCCCCCAGGCCGCCCTCGCCCTCGGCGCCCCGACGCCGCCGGCCCCACCCGTGCCCTCGCTCACCTGCACCCCGCTCGGGGTGGGTCTGCTGACCTTCACCTTCACCAACCCGGACACCGCGCAGCCACTGACGGTGACCGCACACATCGCCGACCCGCTGCTCGGCTTGCAGCCGGGCAGCGCGACCGCGCGCCCCGGGCAGATGGCAACCGGCCCGCAGACGGTGCCGCTGGTAGGCATTACGACGCCGCTGCTCGTGCGCGACGGCAACGTAATCACCTTCACCTATCACTACCTGCTGCCACCGAAGGAAACCCCGATCGGCGGCGGGATCACTGTGCACTGCGGGCTGCTGGGGAACCTGCTCGGGCCACCGCCGCCGCCCGGTCAAGAGCCGGGGCTGAACCCGTCGACCGGAGCGCTGCAGCCCTACAACCCGCCCGGCGGGCCGTCCAGCAACTACCCGGCCACCGCGCAGGCCGGACCGGTCTACGGCTCGCCCCCCGCCGCGGCCGCACCCCCGATCAACAACGGGTACACCCCAAGCCCGGACGCGCCCAGCCCGACCGCGAACCCGACCGCGCCGCCGCCGACCACGACGCCGGCCGCGAACCCCGGCCAGGCGGCCACGCGCCCAGCGCTCGCGAAAACCGGGGCGAGCGCGTTCGGGCAGCACGGGATGGGGCTCGCGCTACTGGTCGTCCTGTTGCTCGGGCTCAGCGGCGTTGCGCTCTACGCCTACAACCGGTTCGACCACTAGCGCCGCCGCCCGCAACAGGCGGACCCCCTGCGAGGCAGGGCGGCCCCCTGCTCGGCGTAGAGGTAGGCAGCGTCGAAGTCGCCGGCCTTCCTGGCGGCCCGCAGCAGCGCCGACGCCGCCTCATCGGTCCCGAGTTCGGCTGGTCGGCGCCCCGATGGCCGGCGTTAGGCATAGCCGCCCCTCCGCACGAATTCCCCGCCGTAATCAACAACCCTCGGTCGTGATCAAGCAACTTTGGTCGCAAAACCACCGGAATCGCAGCCACTTTTGCATGATCGAGCCTGTCGCACAATCCCTTTTGCAGGTCCACGCACCACAAGATGTGGCGCTTTATCGACGTCGTCATCCCTGCATGTTGTGCTGGTTGGGGCGCCCAGGCCCTTTGTGCAACAGGCTCGATCACGAAGAAGGGGGCTATTAGGCGGGGTCACGGATGCCAGCGGAAAGCCGCGGCTACGGCGGTGGGCGCGTATAACATACTGTCCGGTCGTATATGAGTTTTTCTTATACGGTCAGACAGGGTCTGATAATGTGCGGGCGGTGGACCCGGTTCGCAACCCCTACCGGCCCGGGGCAGGTAGACGGCCACCCGAGTTGGCCGGCCGTGCTCCGCAGCTCGACGCGTTCGACATCCTGATCCGGCGCTGCGAAACCGGCATCGGCGATCGAGGCTTCGTCCTGTACGGCCTGCGCGGTGTCGGCAAGACGGTACTGATTAACGAGTTCCAAGCGATGGCTGAGCGCCGCGATTGGATCACGGTCAAGGTCGAAGCGGCCGGGGGCAAGTCCGTGCTTCCGATGCTGGTGCAGTCACTGCACCGCTCCTTGCGGACGAGCGCCTCCCACTTCTCGGTCAAACGGGTCCTTGCGTCGTTGCGGGTCTTCCGATCGTTCAGCGTCAAGGTGGATCCGTCCGGCAGCTACAGCTTCGGGGTGGACGTCGAACCACTTGCGGGTCACGCCGACAGCGGGGACGCCACCCGAGATCTTGGGGACCTGTTGCGGCAACTCGGCGACACGAGCAGGGACTTGGGGGTCGGCACCCTGCTGCTCATCGACGAAATGCAGGACGTGCCTGCCGCTGAATTGAAGGCGCTGAATGCCGCCGCGCATGACATCGGCCAGGGAGCCGAGCCGATGCCCGTCGTCATGTGCGGTGCTGGCCTGCCCTCCCTGCCGGAGGTCTTGAGCCGCGCGACTTCGTACGCCGAACGCCTCTATGAGTTCATCGCGCTGGGTCCGCTCGGCCGCGAAGCCGCCAGTGACGCGATTACGGTGCCGTCGCTAGCCCTCGACGTGCGCTGGAAGCCGGAGGCCCTGAATGCGGTACATACCTTTAGTGCGGGCTACCCCTACCTTCTGCAGACCGCGGGAAAGTACGTCTGGGACTACGCGGCATCGTCCCCGGTCGGGCGGGCAGACGCCGAAGCCGGGCTTGTCGCCGCACGTCGCGAGATCGACGCAGGGCTCTACCGCGCCCGCTGGCAACGAGCCACCCCCGCACAGCGTCAGGTCATGCGCGCGATTGCCGACCTGACCAATGAAGAACCGGTGACCACGGCAGCCGTGGCGCAGGGGGTTGGTCGGCCTCGGCAGGAGCTGTCGGTGCCCCGCGATCAGCTGATCAAGAAGGGCTTGGTCTATGCCCCCGAACGGGGCCTGATCGCGTTTACCGTGCCGGGCATGGCGGACTACGTGCGCCGCCAACCCGAGTGAGCCCTGAGTCACCTTGCCTAGGTGCAGCCCCGCACCCGGAATCCGCCGAACTCCCGAGCGACGTCACGCGGAACTGAGGGCGCCGATCCTGCGGTAGGCCTTCGCCCAGGTCACCAGCTGCGAGGAGGGCAGCGGCTCGCTGACCAGGTACCCCTGGGCCGTGTCGCACCCCAGCTCCTGCATCTGCCGCCAGGAGGCGATGTTCTCGATGCCTTCGGCCACGACGTGCAGTCCGAGGCTGCGGCCGAGGTCGACGATCGAGCGGGCGACGGCCAGGTCGTCGTCATTGTCGGCCGCGTGCAGGACGAAGCTCTTGTCGATCTTGAGTTCGGTGACCGGGAGCCGGCGCAGGTGGCTGAGGCTGGAGTACCCGGTGCCGAAATCATCGATGCTGACGATCACGCCGAGGTCGCGCAGCCGGTGCAGCAGCTGCAGGCTTTTGGCCGGGTCGGCCATGATGCTGCTCTCGGTCACCTCGAGGGTGAGCAGGCTGGCCGGGAGGGCATAGCGGTGCAGCAGGCGGTCAACCTGTTCGACGAGGGCGTCGTCGGTGAGGCTCTTGAACGACAGGTTGACCGCGATGCCGATGCCGGGCAGGTGGGTTTGCCACTCGGCGCACGCTTCGATGGCGGCCCGGAGCACGAAATCGGTGAGGGGCCGGATCAGGCCGCTGCGCTCGGCGAGGGGGATGAACTCATCCGGGCTGATGAACCCCCGTTCCGGGTCGCACCAGCGCACCAGCGCCTCGGTGCCGGTGATCTCCCCGGTGCGCAGGCTGGCCTTGGGCTGGACGTGCAGGCGAAGCGCGCCGGTGGCCAGCGCCCCGCGAAGGTGGCCGACGAGCGCCAGCCGGCTGGGAGCTGAGGTGTCGAACGAGGGGTCGAAGGTGGTGACGTCGTAGCCGGCCTGCTTGGCGGCGTACATGGCCATGTCCGCGTGCTTGAGCAGGGTGATCCGCTGGGTTCCGCTGCTCTCGGACAGCGCCAGCCCCAGCGAGCCGCCGATCTCGACCTCGACGCCGGACAGGTCCATCGGTGCGTGCAAGGCGCTGACCAGGTTCTTGCCGAACCGCAGGGCGGATGCTCCGTCGGTCCGGTCGAGCAGGACCGCGAACTCGTCCCCGCCGAGGCGGGCGATCAGGGCCCGGTCGCCAGCAGCGGTGGCAAGCCGGGCCGCCACCTCGCGCAGCAGCTCGTCGCCGCGGGCGTGCCCAAGCGTGTCGTTCACGTCCTTGAAGCTGTCCAGGTCCAAGATCCCGACCGCGACGTGCTCGTTTTCGGGGAGGGCCGCCAGCCGGTTGTCGAGTTCACGCTGGAAGTACGCCCGGTTGGGCAGGCCGGTGAGTCCGTCATGCAGCGACTCGTGGCGGAGCTGGTCCACGAGGCGCCCGTTCTGCAGGGCGATCGCGGCCTGGTGGACGACGGTCTGCAGCAGCCGGACATCGTCTCGGTCGAACCCGCGGGCCTCCCCGAGCCGGTCCGCGACCCCGAGGATGGCGACCACGCCGGAATGCCCGTGCAGCGGGACCAGGATGACGTCGCGCAGGTGGCACCGGTCCAGCCAGACCCGCTGGCGGCTGTCCCGGGTGCCGCGGGAGAGCAATACCGGCGTCTGATCGCTGAGAATGCCGGTGGTCAGCCACTGCGCGTCAGCGGCGAGCATCTTAGCCGGCCCCCGCAGCAAGGTCTGATTACGCGCCATTGACACCTCGACGTTGTCCTGACCGTCGGTGCCCTGCATGAACGTGATGAAGGCGACCTCGGCGTGCAGCAGCTCCCTGGCTTGGGCGAGGACGCTGGTCAGCACGTCGTGCATCTCGGGCGTGCTGGACACCACCTGGGTGAATCGGTAGAGCCGCTCAAGACCGATGTGCTTGTCGCTGAGCGCCGCGTAGGCACGGTAGGCGGCGAGCAGCGCGACGCTGAGCAGGGCGAGCGGCAGGGCTGACCACACAGTCGCGTTGATCGCCACCACCGCCAGAACCCCGACGGTACTGACGATCCCGGCCTGGGCCGCGCACATCGGCAGCAGGCGTAGCAACGCCGCCAGGCTGCCGTCGCCCTCGTGCAGCTGGATGACGGTGGAGACGCCCACCGCGGCCAGGCAGCTCGCGACCACGTTCGCCGCATCGATCGCGACCCAGCCGCCGGGACCGCTGGCCGATCCGCCCCACGCGACGATCCGGAACACCAGCAATCCGACGGCGACCTCGGTCAGCACCAGCGTCAGGTTGAACGCGAGCTTGAGCGGTCGGCGGTACTGCCGCTGCTGGACAACGAACGTGAACACGCCGGCGAGGAGCCGGGCCAGCAGGAACCCGCGGGGGGAGGTGAACGCCAGCGCGAGCGCGAACGGGATCTCCGACAGCGACACCGACCGGGCCTCGCGCAGGATCTGCACGTTCAGCAGGAACGACTGCGCCAGGGCGAACAGGACCGCCACCACCCACCAGGGCAGCCGCCCCCCAGCGATGGCCGGACCGGGCACAACCAGCGCGCCCGTCCAGGAAACGATGCCCACCAGGCCCAGCACCAGGATGACGGCGCTGACAACGACAACATGGCGGGGCAGCAACCGCGCCCGGTCGCGGGTCGCTGTCATCACCCTCCAAGTCCGCTGCACGTAGTCGTTGTCGGCAAAGTCGACGATTGCTTGAGGCCGGAGCGCCGCGGTCGACAACCTGCCGACCGCGGCGCTCCTGGCCCACCGGTGTTACCCCCAGAAAGAGGACTGCCAGGCAGCGTCGGTCCAGGAGCTGGAAGCCCAGGACGAGCTAGCCCAGGAGCTGGAAGCCCAGGACGAGCTAGCCCAGGACGAGCTAGCCCAGGACGACGAGGCCCATGACGAGCTGGCCCAGGACGAGCTGGCCCAGGACGACGAGGCCCATGACGAGCTGGCCCAGCTGCTCGACGCCGTGGAGTTCGTCGCCAAGGAGTTCGATGAGCCGCCCGAGGAGTCGCCCGTCCAGCGATTGGTGTCCGAGAGGCCATCGTTGCCGCTGGTCGCGTTCGCCTCGTTCGCCGCCAGCGCAGTGGTGCTGACCGGCGTCCCCAGCGCACCGGTCTCACCGGTGAGCGTCCTGCTCTCGCCGGTCCGCGGGTCGGTCGCCACCAGGTGACTGCTCCCACGGGAACCTTCCAGGGTGCCCGCGCCGAAGCTGAGCGGGAAGCTCTGCAGCACTGCGGCAAGGCTCAGGGTCGAGCCGGCCACCGCCCGCATGTTGATCAGGCCGGCGCCCTGGGCGACCGGGTTCGCCGATGGCAGCCGCGTCGCCGTGCCCACCAGCAGGGCCTTGATCTGGTCGGGCGTGTACCCCGGGTGCTGCGAGACCAGCTGAGCCACCGAACCGGACACAAGCGCCGCCGATTGGCTGGTGCCGCTGCCGCGGAAGAAGCGGTCGCCGATCAACCCCGTCGAGCCGTACCTGGTGTCGATGTAGCTGCCAGGCACCCGAAGCGACTGCACGTGGGTGCCCGGAGCCACCAGGTCGCGGTTGCGGACGCCGTCGCCCCGGCTGGAGAAGGCCGGGATGGTGTCGTCAGCGGTGGTGGCGGTGCCGTTGGTGTCGTCGGCGCCTACCGCGATGACGTAGGGGTCAATCGCCGAGTCCGTCAAGCGGCCGCTTATGGCGCCCGAGTTTCCGGCGGACACGACCGTGACGATGCCGTGCCGCCAGGCCTGCTCGGCAGCGTAGGCCAGCGGGTCGAGGGTGTAGGGCTGGGTAGAGTCGGTACCGAAGGACAGGTTCAGCACGCGGATGTTCAAGCCGCGATCGTGCGCGTGCTGGATCACCCAGGCAATGCCGGCGATGACCTGGCTGACGTCCGAGACGCCGTGCCCGTCGGCCGCCTTGACATTGATGATCCGGGCGTCCGGGGCGACACCCAGGAACGCGGCCCCGGAGCCGGTAACCGCCGGGACGATGCCGCTGTCATGGCCGGCGATGATGCCGGCGATATTCGTGCCGTGCCCGTAGGTGTCCAGGTGGCTGGTAGCCGGGTCCTGCGACTGGGCGGTCAGGTCGGGACCGTTGATGACCTTACCGGGGTCGGACAGCCCGGCGACCGGCGTGACGCCCGAGTCGATCAGGGCGACGTCCACTCCGGCGCCGGTTCCCTTGTGCCACCCAAGACGCGTGCCCACGATCGCCTGAAGTGCCAACAGGCCGTTGGGGTCCGCGCTCGGGTCGTAGCTGTCGCCCTCCACGGTGACAACCGCGTTGGCGCTGACCTCCGCGACACCGGGCGCGGCCCGCAGGGCATCGAGCCGATTGGCGGGGACCTTCGCGGCCACCGCGTCGATCAGCCCGAGCTCCCGGCCGATGGTCCCGCCCAGCCGGCGGGCGGTCGCCTCGGCTTGGGCAACGTGCCCGGCGGAGGCCCGAACGACCACTGCGGTCAATGGACCGGGGGCTGCCGGTGCGGTCCATGCCGCCCCGGTAGTCCCGGCACCGCTGACGCTGGTGACGGCCGTGGCGGCCAGCGCGCCGAGGACCAGGGCGCGGCCTAGCCGTGAGGCGGACCAGCGAGAAATCGTCCTGCTGCCGTCGGTCGCGCCGCTGTTGGCGGCGGTCCTGGTCCAGCTATGCGAGGTCAGTTCCATGACGGGCTCACCGAGGTCGCGGCGGTCCAGGTGTGGCTATCCCCGCCGCTGCCCGGCGCCGGCCCGCTCACAGCAAGCGACGCGGGATGACCAAGTACTGAATCCGACACGACAGACCCCTCGCTGATCGCCTCAGCGGGTCGGTCTCACCTCTAGCCCGAAGTTACGTGATCTTGGTCGGGTGTGACCGGCGCTGACCTGCGCTTTTGCCTTGTGGGGTCGGGGGTGTGCTGACTACGTGAGGCTCAGCGGGATGGGCTGGTCGATGAGTTCGAAGGCGCGCCGTTGGGTGGGGGTGGGGAGCGCGAGCTGGTTGATGGTGGGGGTGCCGTCGACGGCGAGGTAGCGCAGCTCGTTGCGGGTCAGCGTCGCGAGGTGGTCCAGCAGGTCGGTGAAGCTGCGGGCGGGGAGTTCGTCGGTGGTGGTTTTGTTGGCGGCCTTGCGGGCGGCGGCGGTCGAGCGGCGGGCGGGCGCTACCGGGTCGACCGGGGCGGGGTGGTCTTCGTCGGTGAAGGTCAGGGGTGCCAAGGCTTGGCGCAGGTGCCAGAGCAGGTAGGCCGCGAGCATGCAGAGGAACACGTGCGCGCGAACGCGGGTCTCGGTGTAGTGCCGGACCGGGCGCAGGTCTAGGTCGATGGTCTTGAGGGAACGGAAGTCGCGTTCGACTCGGGACAGGCTCTTGTAGGTCGTGACCACGGTGTCGGGGTTCATCTGGCTGGTGGGCACGCTGGTGCGGATCACGTAGATCCCGTCCAGGGCGGCCTCGAGGTCGATGGCGGCTTGGTCGCGGGTGAACGTGAAGGCGCTGTCAGTGATTGAGAGGGTGTAGTGCTTTTCCATCTTGTGGCGGCCGACGACCTTGCCGACCCGGATCCCGATCTTGCCGGCACCGAGCAGCCGGCCAGCACTGACGGCGTCGCTGATCTTGGCGAGTTCGAGGTCGGTGGCGTCGAGCAGCGCGAGGCGTTTGCGGGCTCGTTCGGTCGCGAGAGCGGGGTTGCGGCAGGCGATCAGGCGTTCGCCGGGGAAGTCGGGGTGGGTGATCTCGGCGAGGTTGGTCTGGTCGAACAGTGAGAGTTGCAAGGGCCCCTGATCGGCTGCCAGCAACGCGATCGCGGGGGCGCGCAGTGCGGTGACCCAGCCGAACCCGCCGAGTTCACGGAGCTGGGAGATCCGGGCGCTGGTGATCATCCCGCGGTCCCCGACCATCACCATCTCGGCCAGGGCGAAGCGACGGCGCAGGTCGGTTACTAGCGTGCTGAACGCGGTCGGGTCGGCAGTGTTGCCCGCGAAGACCTTGACCGCGACTGGCCGACCGTCCGGGTCGGTCAGTAGCCCGTACTCGATCTGCGGCAAGCCCTTCTTGCCATCACGGGAGTAGCCGCGGGCCGCCAACGGGCAGTGCGACCCGGTCATCCACGAGCTCGACAAGTCAAACAGGGCGAGGCGGTCCGGGTTGGTGTCGCTGCTCAGGTGCCGAGCGGCGAGCTTGGTCTCGATCGCCTCCTGCCGATCGGCGAGCCAGTCCATCGCGGCATACACCTCATCGGTGCCCACCTCGGCCAGCTCGAAGTCGGCCGCCAAGGTCGTGTCGGTCCACCAACGGGTCGTCGCGAGCTTCGAGGCCGGCCGGCAGACCCGGGCCACCAGCAACGCCAGCACCAGGTCACGCTGCCGCCCGGCCGGGCCCAGCAGCGCCGGCACCCCGAGCGCCCGCGCCTGGCCGAGGACCGCGGCGACGTGCCCATGCGGCAACGAACGCACGACCTCGACGGCGTCCGCAGCCAAGACCAGCTGCTCACCGCGCAGCGACCGCTTCAACGCACTCAGCGCCGCGGGTGGCAGGTGCGAGAGGTTGGCGAGGGTCTGGTTCTTGACCTTGCCGTCCTCACGGTAGGAACGACGCAGCAGATGCGTCTCGTAGACCTTGTCACCGTGCTGACGACGTGTCGTCACCACATGCATCGCCCCACCAGGCCTAACCACAAGCGAAGTATGCCATATCAACCCCCGAGAAGGTACCAAACTCGTGACTACACGATTTGGCGTGTCGAAACCCATTCGTGCAGGTCACAAGGCAGATCAGTGCTCAGAGCGCACGTAACTTCGGTCTAGCTCCCCGCACCCGACGCCCATGACGGGCAGGTGACCGGATAATCCGATGCGGATCAATGCTTCCCACGCAAGCCGGAGAGGCTCGCCTAGGACGTATCGGCCCACGCTGCGCTTCTCTGTTGGCCCGAAAGGCGCAATTCCCGGCACCCGCATGCCCGACCCGGATCGGCCGCAAGCCACGCCCCTCCGGGCCCTAGCCGGGTGCCCGGCGGCTCAGGGCTGTGGCCAGCACCACGGCGACGACCAGGACCGCGATGCCAAGGACGGCAGCCGAGTCGTAGCCGCCGGTGGTGGGCGTCGACCGGCCGGCCGGGGTGGAGGCGACCAGAACCGTGGCGCTTAGGACGCTACCGACGGTGAACGCCAGCGCCCGCAGCACCTGATAGAAGCCGAGCGCGCTCCCCGTCTGCGCCGCAGGCACGCCGCGCACGATCTGCAGCGGGTTGGCCGCGAACACGCAGCCGACCCCGAACCCGGCCAGCGCCATCGTGACGAGCAGCTCCACCAGATGATCACGGGCCACCCAGAACAGGACCATCGCGGCGAGCATCACCAGGCAGCTCAGCGCGACCACCACCTCGGGGGTGGTGCGCCGCAGCGCGGGCGCGATCACCCGGCTGGCGGCGAAGCTGGCCAGCGAGAACGGGACCAGCATCAGGCCGGCGACGGTGACCGAGGCGCCGAAGCCGTAGCCGGTGGAGGTGGGGGTTTCGACGAGCCGGACTACCAGGGAGAGCAGTGGATAGATCCCGATTCCGACGAGCAGCACGGTGGTGTTCGCCGCCAGCACGGAGGGATGCCGCAGCGCCCGCACGTCGACCAGCGGCGCCCGCGCCGACAGCTCGCGCCGGACCCAGCCGGCCAGCAGCAGCGCCGCGGCGCCGATCAGCCCGAGCACCCGGGCCGAGGTCCAGCCCCACTGGCCGCCCTCGGCCAGCGCCAGCAGCAGGCACACGACACCGCCGCCGAGCAGCAGTGCGCCGGCCGCATCAACCGGCTGCGCCGGCCGCGGCGGGCCCGACGGTAGGACGAGCGCGGCCGCGATGAGCGCCACCGCGCTGGTCGCCGCGCCGGCCCAGAAGGCTGCGGGCAGCCCGACATACTGGGTAAGCAGGCCGGCGGCCGGGTATCCGACGCCGATCCCGGCGGAAGTCGTGACCCCGAGCAACGCGATCGTCGGGCCGGAACGCGCCGCGGGCAGGGCGTCTCGGGCGGTCGCCATCGCCAGCGGTATCAGCCCGAGCCCGACGCCCTGCAGGGCGCGGCCGGCGAGCAACCCGGCGAAACCGGTCGGCAGGGCTGACACCGCGCGCCCGGCGGTGACCACGAACACCGCGGCGAGCAGCACGGTGCGCCGGCGTTCCCCGTCGCCCACCCGCCCAAGGACCGGCGAGGCGACCGCCCCGACCAGCAGCGAGATCGTCAGCGCCCACTGCGAGTCCGCGACCGAGACGTGGTCGGCGGCGGCGATGCTGGGCAGCAGCGGCGCGCCGAGGCTGCCCACCGCGGTGGTCACGATCCCGAGGAACACCAGCACCGGAACCAACCGCCGGTCGACCCGGGTTGCCTCGCCCGGCGGGGCGTCCGTCACCACCCCAGCGACATTACGGCGCCAACCGCCCGCCCGGTCAGTACGGCCAGCGCCGCACCGCCGCGCCCTACCGGCCGGTTATAGCGCGAGCAGGGCGAGCAGCTCACGCTCACGTTCGGCGCTGAGACCGGCATCACGTATCCGATCCAGCCCTTGCGCCTTTTCCCAGGCGAGCAGGTCGATCAGCAGCCCGAGGCGCGGCCGGTGACGCAGCCCGGCGGCCCTGGCGGCCGAGCCGTCGCGGGCGGAGAACCCCTCCCAGCCGGGCTCGGGCAGCCACATCGGCAGCGACTCCGGCCCCATGTAGGCGTTCACCCCCTGGGCCAGCAGCCACGACGAGTCGGCGCGTACCAGCTCCCCGCTGTGTTCGGCCACGTCCCGGCACTGCGCCAGCCAGTCGCCGAAGCTGACAATCGGACCCACCGCGTTATACGTGCCGACCGTCCCCGCCGCCGCACCGGCAAGCAGCCACGTCGTGAGGTCCCGTGCATCGACGACCTGAGTCGGCGCGGCGCCGATGTCGGGAACCAGCATGGGGCCGTGCTGGTCACGTGCGGCGCGGGCCACCCAGTAGCCGGACCGGCCGGTGTGATCGCCGGGCCCACCGATCAGCCCGGCGCGGGCGATCAGCAGCCGGTCCCCGACCGCCGACGCCGACGCCTGCTCGCACGCGACCTTCGCCGCCCCGTACTCCTCCCGGTCCACCTCATCTCGGCTCGTCGGGCTGAGCACGTCGGCGCTCTCATCCGCGCCGGGCCTCGCCTGCGAGGAGTACACGCTGCACGAGGAGACGTAGGTCCAGTGCTTGGCCCGGTCGCCGAGCGCGGCGAGCGCCCCTCGGACCAGCCCGGGCTGCCAGGACACCTCGATGACCGCGTCGAACTCGCGGCCGGCCAGCCGGTCGTAGGCGCCGGGGGTGCGCCGGTCGACCGCGATCAGCTCGGCGCCCGGTGCGGGGGTGCCGCTAGAGCCGCGGGCCAGGCAGGTGACCTGGTCTCCGCGAACAAGGGCCTGGCCGGCGATTTCGCGACCAAGCCAGGCGGTGCCGCCGAGTACCAGGATCTGCACAGGCCCCCCCGTTGTGGGTGGGGCCGAGCCCGGGCCCGGCCCCTCATTGGTGATCTTCGCCGCCAGGAGCGCGTCGCCGCCGGCGGTCGGCGGCAGTCACCGTATCGTGACGCCGTGACCAGGGATTTGAGCGGCGCGCGCACGATGTGGGTGGCGGCTGGCTGCGTGGTCGCGTTGACCTCGGCGTGCGGTGGCCAACCGGCGGCGGGGTCCCCGGCTCGCCCACGGACGAGCGCTCCGGTCCCCACCACCCCCCCGGGGCCGCCGCACTGGCCGTTGACCGGGTTGCCCAGGGCGGCGCGCACCCCCATCGGGCCCGCGGTCTCGGTCAAGATCGACAACGTGGCCTCCGCGCGGCCGCAGGCCGGCCTGAACCAGGCGGACGTGGTGTTCGAGGTTCTCGTCGAGGGCGGGCTGAGCCGCTTCCTGGCGGTCTTCAACTCGAAACCGGCGCCGAACATCGGCCCGGTCCGGTCGGTCCGGCCGGTCGACGGGGCGCTGCTGCGGGCCCTGCACGGCGGGATCTTCGCCTATGCGGGCGGCGTGCCCGCGGAACTGGCGCCGGCCAAGGCGTACTCGACGGCTGCCCTGTTGAGCACCCTCACCGATGAGCCACCCTTCCATCGGGACACCAGCCGCGCTGCGCCCTCCAACCTGTTCACCAGCACCGAGGCGATCAACGCCGAGGCCGCGCGCCGGCGGGTCAAGGCAGGGCCGGCCGCCGATCTGTTCGGATACGGGCCGCTGAACACCACGGCGCGGCCGGCCACCCGGGCCGCCATCGGCATCGGTTCGGACGCCAACGCCAACTGGACGTGGTCCGGCCGCAGCTGGCTCCGGGCCGAGGACGGCAGCGCGCACAGGTTGGCTGACGGCAGCCAGGTCAGCGCGGACAACGTGCTGATGCTGCGGGTGAAGGTCACCCACTCGGGCATCGTCGACGCGGCCGGCAACGAGGACCCGTTCGTGCTGGCGTACGGGGCGGGTAGCGCCGTGCTGCTGCGCGGCGGCCATCAGGTCACCGGGCACTGGAGCCGGCCGCGCGTCGAGGCTGCCTATCAGTTCACCGACGACCGCGGGGCCCCGCTGGCCCTAACCCCCGGCCGCACCTGGGTGGAACTGGTCCCGCCCGACGGCTCGATCACCGTCCGCTGACCCCGGCGCCCCCCGCTCGCGCTCGCCCGCTTACCCGCACCGTCAGCGGCGGCCGGGCCAGCCGGGGGGATAGGGGGCTCCGGCCAGCGAGGACCAGCTGCGATCGCGCCCGGTGCCGGCGTCGTAGGCGTGCGCATCCCAACCGCCGTACGGCTGCTCGAGCTCGACCCCTGGCCTGGTCGTGACCACCATGATCTTCGCCTCGCGTCGGCGGCGAAGCCAGCCGATTACCGCCCAACACCCGGCGATCAGGGGAAGGAACGCGATGAGCACGGCGATCATCCGGCACCTCCTCTACCTGCGCCGACCGTACGCCGCGCCTGCCCCGACGAGCAGCCCCGGCCGGTTGCGGTTGGGTGACGAACCATTCGGCACCGCCTGAGACGACCGCTTGACACAGATAGTGAGTGACCACTAACGTCGCGGCATGCGACAGAGTGCCGAGCAACGCCGGGAGACCGTGCTGGCGGCCGCCGGCGCCGAATTCGCCACCGGCGGGTTCCAAGGCACCAGCACCGAAACCATCGCCCGCAAGGCCGGGATCAGCCAGCCCTACCTGTTCCGGCTGTTCCCCACCAAAAAGGACCTGTTCGTCGCCACCCTCACGCGGGGCTTCGCCCGGATCGAGGGCGCCTTCGAGCTGGCCGCCGCTGGCCAGTCCGGCGAGGACGCGCTGTGCACGATGGGCCAGGCCTACCTCGTGCTGCTCGCCGACCGGGAACTGCTGCTCACCCAGCTGCACGCCTATGCGGCGAGCGACGATCCGGCCGTCCGCACCGCCACGCAGGCCGGCTTCGGCCACCTGTGGCGCACGGTGGACCGGATCGCCGGCCTGCCGCCGGACCGGATCAAGGACTTTTTTGCCTTGGGCATGCTGCTGAACGTGGCAGCGGCCCTCGACCTGCCCAGCCTGGACCAGACCTGGGCGCAGCTGGTCGTGGACAAGTCCGCCCACGACGGCCTGTGCTCGCATGACCACTCGGCTATCCCCGCCGGCGAGACCCGCGCCACCCACTGAAGTCCCTGCCCCGCAATGGATCTGCCGCGCTTCGCTTGCCCTCAGATGTGAGTGATCAGTCACTCCCTAACCGGACGGAGGCCGTCATGGCCCTCACCACCGAGACCCCCCGAACCCCCCGAACCACCCGAACCCCCCGGACCCCCGAAACCGCGGCGCCCGGTCGCGGCCGGCGGACCACGCTGTGGACCTTTGTCGTCGCGAGTATCGCGGCGTTCATGTCGAGCCTGGACAACCTGGTGGTGACGACCGCCCTGCCGGCGATCCGGAGCAGCCTGCACACATCGCTGGCCAACCTGGAATGGACGGTCAACGCCTACACGCTGGTGTTCGCGGTCCTGCTGCTGCCCGCCGCCACCCTGGGCGACCGGTACGGCCGCCGCCGCGTGTTCAGCATCGGCCTGACGATCTTCACAGTGGCCAGCGCCGCCGCGGCCCTCGCACCCAACATCGGCACCCTGGTTGCGGCGCGCGCGGTGCAGGGCGTCGGCGGCGCAGTGATCTTGCCGCTGTCGTTGACCATCCTGTCGGCGGCGGTGCCCCCCAACCGGCGCGGCGCCGCGCTCGGCATCTGGGGCGCGGTCAGTGGCCTGGCGGTCGCGGTCGGGCCGGTGGTCGGCGGCGCGGTGACCCAAGGCGTCTCATGGCAGTGGATCTTCTGGCTGAACGTGCCGATCGGCATTGCGCTGCTGCGCTGGCAATGCGCGGGCTCGCCGAGACGCACGGCGCGCCCAGCCGGCTCGACCTACGCGGCCTGCTGCTGGTGGGCGCCGGCCTGCTCGGCCTGACCCTGGGCGTGATCCGGGGCAACACCGACGGCTGGACCAGCCCGCTGATCCTCACCAGCCTGACGCTCGGCACCGTGCTGCTGGCCGCGTTCATCGCCTGGGAGTTGCGGGCCGCGCACCCGATGCTCCCGCTGCACCTGTTCCGCAACCGCGCGTTCGCGGCGACCAACGTGGCCGCGATGCTGTTCTCCTTCGGCATGTTCGGCGCGATCTTCCTGCTCGCCCAATCCCTGCAGATCGTCAACGGCTACGGGCCTTTCGGGGCCGGCCTGCGGACCCTGCCGTGGACCGCGATGCCGCTGCTGGTTGCGCCGTGGGCCGGCCCGCTATCGGACCGGATCGGCGGCCGACCGCTGCTGGTCACCGGCCTCGCCATGCAATCCGGCGGCCTGCTGTGGCTTTCCCGCCTGCTCACCACCGACGTCTCGTACCCAACGCTTGTCCCTGCCTTCGTGATCTGCGGGGTCGGCATGGCCCTGTTCTTCGTGCCGGTCGCCAACGTCGTGCTCGGCGCGGTCCGCCCCGACCAGGAAGGCATCGCCTCCGGCGCCAACAACGCGCTGCGCGAGCTCGGCGGGGTATTCGGGATCGCGGTGCTCGGCGCGGTGTTCAGCGCAAGCGGGGGTTACGCCAACCCGGCGGCCTTCGTCGCCGGCACCCGGCCGGGCGTACTCATCGGCGGGATTGTCGTGGGCGTCGGGGCAGTTGCGGCTGCGGCGATCCCGCGCCGCCGACACGTTGTCGCCGCCACCCCGGATGCGGCCGACGTGCCCCTGGCCGTTACCGGCTGACGGCCACTTACGCCGCAGTGAGGTCGGTCTTTGTGAAGTCATCACCCTTGAACAGAAGCGCATCGCCGGTGGCACGTGCGAGGGCGTAGCCGAACAGGTCGCCGAAGTTCAGGTTGGCGGCGTGGCGGCCCTTGCCGTAGCGGCGCCACGCCGCACGCGCCAGCAGCGTCTGCTCCTCGTCCACGGCGACGGTCCGCACGTCCGCACGGTGCAGGAACAGGTCGAGTTCGCGGCCGGCCACCTCGCCGCGCCGGGCTTCCACGACGATCGAGGACTCGATCAGGGTGCCGGCGGAGATGAGCCGGCGCGGGGCGCTCGCGATCCGGCCCACGAACTCCGCGCGCTCGGGCTCGTCGAACAGCACAGCTACCAACGCAGAGGTGTCGAGGACCATCAGGCGGGCAACCCCCGCGCGTCGTAGCCGAGAATTTCCTGCTCCGGTCGGTCGTCGAGCAGCGCAAGCCTGGCGCACCGCAGGGCGATGGTCGTGAGCTCGTCGGCGAGAAGCGGGCCGCGAGCCCGGCCGTGTACCCGCTCGAGACGTTCGCGCAGCGCAGTGGCCACCGTGGTGGTGATGGTCTCGCCCGTCGCAGTGGCGAGTTCCCGGGCAAGCCGGTCGGTCTCGGGATCCTTGATGCTCAGCGGCATGGTGACAGGATACCTCGAAGGAAGAATCTGCCTTCGCCCAGTGCCCTATCCCGATCTATCCTGTGCGCCATGCGCTTGGTCCCCCCGCGCGGAAATCCCCTGCCCGCACTGGAGGTCCGTTGCCCACACCCGAACAGATCGTCGCGCACCACGAGCCGGCCCCGGACGAGAACCCCTGGGTGGCGGGGAATCCGCCAATCGAACAGGTGCAGCTCGTGCCCTACGACCCGAACTGGCCCGACGTGTATGACGCGCTCGCGCGGGACCTGCGCACGGCGCTCGCCGGCGCCGCCCTGCATCTCGAGCACGTCGGCTCCACCTCCGTGCCGGGCCTGCCCGCCAAGCCGTGATCGACATTGATCTCACGGTCAACGACCCGGCCAGCGAGGCCTCCTATGCACCGCCGCTCGAGGCCATCGGATACCGGCTGACGGTCAGAGAGCCCAGCTGGCACCAGCACCGCTGCTTTCGGCTGGACCAACCCCGTGTCAACCTGCACGTTTTCGGTCCCGACTCACCCGAACTCCTCCGGCACCAACTATTTCGCGACTGGCTTCGCATCCACCCAGACGACCGCAACCTGTACGCCCGGGCGAAGGAAGACGCCATTCCCGGCGGCGGTGATGTCACCGCCTACAACGCGCGCAAGGAGCCGGCGATTCGCGAGATCTACGGTCGCGTCTTCGCCGCGGCGCGATGGCCCGCGCCCAGCTTGACGAAAGACTGATCGCCAATGCGTTGGCAGTGCAGAACCAGTCGGGCCGCGAGCCGCGCCGAGCGGCAGTGACGTCATGGCGCGAACGGTCAGAGCACGACGAGGGTGAGGGACGGATCCAGCGCGCGTAAATCGTCCGGATCGGTGGTCAGCACGGCATGCCTGTTCCGCCGCGCGCACAGGACCACATGGGCGTCCACGACGTCTGCCGTGCCGGCGGCTGCCAGCAGGCGTCCGACGCCGGTCGCGTCCACGCGATCAAGAGCCACCACGTCAGTTGTCGGCTGGCGAACGAGCCGGGCGAGCCGGGCTTGGCGGGCCGGGTTCCGGACCCCCTGCGCGAGAGCCGTGGCGGGGACGGTGACGCGTGCGGAGTTCTCCAGCGCCCTGGCCAGCAGCGCGACGACTCTGCGGTCGCCGCGGTCCAGGCCGATGAGGGCACCCGCATCGAGCGTCACACCGCTGGTCATGCGACGCCTGCCTGTTGACCGTTGCCGAGGACGCCATCCGCCCAGTCGCGCTCACCCGCCGACAGCTCTCCCCCGGTGCTGATCAGCGCCTCGCTCAACGCCGCATGCCACCCCGCCACGTCGTCCAGGGCCACCCGCACCGCGTGCTGCACAAAGCCAGAGACCGAGGCTGCCTGACCGGCATCGACAAGCCGGCGAACAGCCTCGAGCGTGCTGACCGGCAAGGTGATCGTGACCTTCTGAGTGTTCACCATACCGGTGACCATACCGCCGTGTGCTAGGCAGTGGCGCCGCCACCGGCTCGTCGAATGGCGGCCCGGGGCCTCTGCCCGAGTGGAAACTTCTCGCCGGGCGCCGTTAGTGGTTCAGCGCCTGCATCCCCGCCGGTGCGTAGCGCTCGCCGGCAGCCACGCCGAGCGGCGCGGCCTTCTCGATGTCGTCGAGCTCGTCGGCGGACAGCTCCACATCCAGGGCGGCGACGTTCTCCTCCAGGTTCGCCGTGCGCCGCGTCCCGGGGATGGGGACGATGTCGTCGCCCTGGGCCCACACCCACGCCAGGGCAAGCTGGCTGGGCGTGACGCCCTTTCGTTCGGCGATCTCGACGACGCGGTCGAGGACATCCAGGTTCTTCGCGAAGTTCTCACCCTGGAAACGTGGGGAGGAGCGCCGGAAGTCGTCCTCATCGAAGTCGTCGATCGAGCGAATCTTGCCGGATAGGAAGCCGCGCCCCAGCGGCGAGTACGGCACGAAACCGATGCCGAGCTCACGGACGGTGGCGAGCACGCCGTTGTCCTCCACCTCCCGGGTGAACAGGGAGTACTCGGTCTGCACCGCCGTCAGCGCAGCCGTGGCATGCGCGCGGCGGATCGTGTCCGGCGCCGCCTCGCTGATGCCCAGGTAACGGACCTTGCCGGCCGCGACGAGCTCCCCGAGGGCACCGAAGGTCTCCTCGACGGGCGTGTCGGGATCCACCCGGTGCTGGTAGTAGAGGTCAATCACGTCCACCCCCAAGCGCTGCAGTGAGCCGTCAACCGACCGGTGCACGTAATCGGGCCGGCCGTTGACCTTGCCAGTGCGGGTGCCCTCGCCATCGAGCTCGTTGCCGAACTTGGTGGCCAGCACCACCTCATCCCTTCGGGGGGCGATTGCCGCGCCGACGAGCCGCTCGTTGGTGAAGGGGCCGTACGCGTCGGCGGTGTCCAGGAAACTGACGCCGAGATCAAGGGCGCGGTGCAGCGTCGCCGTCGACTCGGCGTCATCGAACGCGCCGTAGAAAGCGCTCATCCCCATGCACCCCAGCCCCTCGGCCGACACGGTGAGGCCTTGAGATCCCAATGCTCGTGTCTTCATAATCGCTACCTTCCGCGGCAGCGCGCGACGGAAACCGGATACCGGGCACCGCTGTGGCGCGGCCCGCTGGCGGCGTTCATCAAAGAACTTGTGGGCAACGATTGCCCCCGTGATGTAGTCCGGGCCAAGCACTTCGCGGAGAGCCGCCACCTTGTCGGATAGAGGAGTCCGACCGCATTGGCCCATGGAGACTTCTCCTCCATCGTTTCAAGATACTTGAATGTCGTTCCCCGCCAGTTAGCCTCCGGCTCGCTGCTCCGGCGTACCGGCGCGCAGGCGCACCCCGGGTGGAGGGTCTCGGACAGCAGCACCAGGTCGAGCTGGCGCGCCAGGAGGGTCAGGTAGTCGGCGCCGAACGCGGCCAGGCGCTCGGGGGGGTCGGCGCCCCGGCCGAGCGAAGGCGGACCGGCGACGTTCACAAAGCCGGCTGATGTCCGGCCGGCACGACGAGTCGGTGGTCGGCGTCGGCCGGCCAGAACGCGTTCGTCACGACAAGTTGCCGTTTGGCCCCTTCGAGAGTATCGAAGTCGATCCGGGCGGCGTACTCCTGCCCGAGCCGCAACGCCTTGATAACTGCCGAGGGGTCATCGGCTCGGGACAGGCGACGTAGCGAGCCCAGGTAGTCGTCGCGGAACACCGTCGGAATGATGATGCGTGACTGGCGGCCTGCAACCAATTCGGAGTTCATCATGACTCGGGCGAGACGACCGTTTCCGTCGGTGAACGGGTGGACCTCCGCCACCAGGAACATCGCGTAAACCGCCCGTTCCCAGGCGGTGTCCAGTTCAGCGACACGGTCGAAGCCCGCGCGCAAGGTGCCGGCAACGAGGCCAGGCAGGACGAAAAGGGTGTTGCCGGCCTGGTTAGCCGTGTCCTTGAACTGGCCTGGGGCCATCTCAGGGCGCCCCGCCATGATCTCGGCATGTCGATGTTTGATTAACCGGACGTAGTCGGTGGCAGTGGTCGCGGTGTCTGCCATCTCGAGGTGGTCACTGACCACGCGATACGTGCCGAGGAGGTCGTGCGCGTCCTGCGTGCGGCGCGCCGGAATGAGGCCGTCGTAGACCAGGCGGATCGCTTCGTCGAGCTCGAACTCGGTGCCCTCAATGTAGTTGGAGAAGTAGGCCTCGTAGAAGGGTAGGTACCGGTATCGAGACCTACTCTCGTCCACCGGAATATTTTGTGGGGCAGCAAGTTTGAGCGCATCGGCGAGCAGGGAGAACCGTCGTACCCGATCAGGGTCGTAAGGGTTTCCGCCCCGTCGGGCCGCGAGCGCCGGCGAGTTGCTCACGTCGTTCTGTGTCCCGAGCGCCGCGCCGATGAGCTGGCCCAGCCGACCCAGCGCCGCAGCCGAGAGCGCCAAAGTCGGTGCAAATGTTTCTGCGTCGCCCCGATAACGAAGAAGCCGGTCAGGCCCGTCGAGGCGGCACAGCCGGTCCACCCAGTCGGCCAGTTCGGTGGTAGTAAGACCACGCGGCTCGCGTCCGGCACGAGCCCTCGTGGGGCGTGCATTCTCGGCCAGCGCCCGGCCCTTCGACGCAAGAAACAAGCCGCCCGGCAGGGGGATGTCACCGGTCAGCGGTCCGACGCCGCGCCGGGCGAGCACCGTCAGGCCCGGTAAGGCGATTGCCCGCTCACGGGCCGGGTGTGCCAGGTAGAGATGCCCGTTTACTGGACCGCTTGTCTGCGCGGAACGGTCCGTGACCACGGCGCCCGGCAGCAATCCGCCGACGATGTTGTGCCATTCCCGTTTGACGACCGCGGCAGGGTCAGCGGCAACGTCATCGGTGTAGACGCCAGGCGCGAGGCGGCCCAACGTGCCGCGGCGCACCCGGTCGGCGGCGGTCGCGGACGGCAGATCGCGGGCGAACCTGATGGTGCTATCCACAGGGAACCTCACAGCATCCGAAGAAATCTGTGATTAGTGTACGCGAAACCGAGGGAATCTGTGATTAGCAGCGCTTCGCCGAAGGGCGGCACCGTTCCGTCTCAGCGGATGAGCCGCACCGGCACACCTAGGTCCAGCCCTACCCACGCGGCATCGGCGGTGACCGCAACCCCGTCGACCGCACCCCGGGCCACGGCGAGGCAGGCCCGATCGGCCAGGGACAGGCCGCGCGGGCGGGTGACTGGCCAGAAGCCCGCAGCGACGACGGCGGCGTCGGCGGTGAACGGGAGCACGTCCGCGCCGAGCGCGATGAGGATGTCGGCGAGAGCGGGCTTGGCGCCGTGCTGAGCAAGTTTCTGCCGGACCTCCGACCAATTCACCGCGCTGATCACGGCACCGTCGAGACATGTGGCGACCTGCTCGTGGCCCGGTTCCCGGTACAGCAACGCCAGCACCGCAGAGGCGTCTAACACCACAGTCACGACGCGCCCGCGTCTTCGCGACCAGCTTCGGCCCGCCGCTCGGCGAGCAGCTCGTCCACCGCGGACCCGGTCCGGCCGGCCTCCGCGGCGGCCAGGGCCACCTGTTCCTGCAGCCGGGCCAACAGATGGGCCCGGTCCTCCAACACCAGGCGGCCGTTTTCGGCATATGCGACGACCTTCGCCCCCGGACCCATGCCGAGTTCGGCGCGTAACCGCGCCGGTATTGTCACCCGTCCCTGCTGATTCACCTCAGTCTCGGCATGTGTCATAAGATCATTGTATCTGACACGAACTGTCCGAGGTGACTCGTCTACCTGGATGCTGACACCGAACCGTCTCAAGTGCGACGACTGCAAAGACCTGACCTAGCCGGGCGGTAGCAGGGAGCTCAACGGAGGGCGGCGAGCACCGCGTCGGTTCCGTTGCGCCACAGCACCTCGACCTCGCTGAATCCCGCGTCGCGCAGAGCCAGCTCGTGCGCCTCCCGATTGCTCGCTGAGTGCTCGGGGTGGTCGAAGGCCCGCCGGTCGCGCTCGGCCACCGCCTCGCCCAGCTCCGGCTCCGCGCGGATGGCGCTCCACCAGTCGGCCCACTCCTCGCCCGGCCCGCGATGGCGCTCGGTCCGGCGCCGGTCCAGCTCGAGGGCGAGCGAGGTGAGCCGCGGGCTGCCGCTGGCCCGCAGATGATCACCGTTGGCGAGCAGGCCGCCGGGCCGCAGCAGCCCGAAGCAACCGGCGTAGACCTGCCGCAGATCGGGTTCGTGCAGCCAGTGCAGCGCCGTTGTCGATACCACCGCGTCATACGGTCCTGCGGGGGTTTTCCCCACCCAGCCAGGCTGGCGAAGATCGGCGTCCACCAAGGTGACCCCGGGCGGCGCGGTCGAGCGCGCCAGCGCCAACAGCACCGGGTCGGCGTCCACCCCCACGACCTCGGCCTGCGGCAGCCTGGCCAGCACGCGGGCGGCGAGCGGCGCCGGCCCGCAGGCGAGGTCGATCACCCTGGCCCGCGGACCCGCGACGAGCTCGACCAGGTCGACGATCACCTCGAAGCGCTCCTCACGTTCGGGCAGGTAGCTCTGCTGCTGCGCGTCCCAGCGCTGCAGCCAGCCGGCCAAAGTGGTCACCAGTCCTCCTCGCGGTCCTTCACTCGGTCACTGTCGTCGTACCATTCGCCAGTGACGGTATCCGCGGGGACAATGACTGGTCAAGTCCACTTCGACAGTCATGTGACCACGAACCTCGCGGTCGCGGTAGCCCTGGTCAACGGGCTGGCAACGGGCTCGGCCTTCGGCCAAACCGTGGCGCCGGCCACCGGCTCAAAGCGGCTGCGGGAGAGGGCCCAGCAGGCTCTGCCGACTGCGGGTACGCGTCGTACCCACCTCACCCCCGACGACGCCGCCGGCCTGCACCGGCTCGCCGGCCGGCTGCGCGAGGTGTTCGCCGCTCTCGGCGCCGGGCGCGAGGACGCCGCCGCGCAGGTGCTCAACGCGCTGCTCGCCGACAGCGGCGCCCGCCCGCATCTGCACCGGCACCCGCCCGCGCCCTGGCACCTGCATTTCCACCGGCCAGATGCCGGGCCGGCCGAGGGCTGGGCCGCCGGCTGCGCCACCGCCCTGGCCCAGGTGCTGGGGAGCGAGGAAGCCGGTCGGCTCGGCACGTGCGCGGCTCCCGGCTGCGAGCGGGTGTTCGTCGACGTCTCCCGCAACGGCTCACGCCGATTTTGCGGCACCGCCTGCCAGAACCGAGTGAAGGCGGCCGCGCACCGCGCCCGCGCTGGCGCTGGGCGGCGTGCGCCCACCGCCGACGGCTAGTGGCTGGGTGCAGGGATCTCGGTCGCCGCGTCGAAATGCACGTCATGACCGCACCGCCGAAGCGCTCGTCCCTCCGGATCGCACTGGCTTTGCTAGGCGTGGGGGCGGTGGCCCTCGCGCTGCCCGCCAGTCCGCCCCCCGACGCGCAAGCGCGGGCCCGGTGGGTGCACCGGGGTGGGTGCAGCCGTGTGGCGGGACGTCGTGGTTCGCCGGCAGCACCGATGTCTGCAACGGCTCGCTGATCTACCGCGACTATGTCAACGACGATGAGGGCGCTGACACCGGCGGGATCGGTTACGACGCGCAAGGCACCTCCAGCGCGTTCGGGACGTTGGCCGCGCCTGCTGGCGACCAGCGATACCCAGCCAACGACACCAGCACCGCGGACCTGGTAAGCCTCAAGCTCACCCGGGTCGGCGGCCGGGTTGAGGTCGTCGCGGAGGTAGCCGCGCTGCGGCACCCAGGCTCGACGGTCCTGGCGCTCGCGGTGGACACCGACGGCAACCCCCACACCGGGGGCGGCACATGGCCGGGGCTGGCGGTCCGCAGCACTGGCTGGGACGCCATATACAAGATCACCACCGGGGACCCCAAGACGCACCTGCTGCGCGGGAGCTTCCCGCTGCCGAAGGCGGCGCGCTGGCGGGTGCAGGCCGCCACCGCCCAGGCGGCAACCGGCACGGTGATGAACGTCGCGTTCCGGGGCGTCGATGAGCAGGCCGCGTACAAGCTCGACTACACCAACCGCTCGCCGTACCCGCCGTCGGGGCAGGGGGCGTGGTTCGAGGACCGGCAGGCCGCCGCGCTGAAAAGCGGCGACATTTCCGCGTTCGGCCACACCGTCGCCACCGCGGACCTGCGCCCGGGAGTGCAACGGCTGCAGCACATCGCGCCCGGCCTGCACGAACGGGTCTACACCTCCCAGTACTCCCTCGGGCAGGGGATGTCCTACGCCGGGATCCCGGGCCGGGGGGACGGTGGCACGGCGAAGGGGTTCTTCGCGCAGAGCTACAACCTGCTGGGCCGCTACCAGCCCTACGGCGTCTACCTGCCCAAGGCCCCGGGACGCCTCGGCCTGCAGATGGAATGGCACGGCAGCAACCAGGGGATCGTCGCGCAGATCAACCAGCAGGGGATGCAGCAGCGCTTCGGGGAGGACCTGCACCGGGCGCTGGTCGTGCCCGAAGCCCGCGGCCCCAACGGTTACGGCGCGGACATCTCCGAGCGGGACCTGCTGGACGTGATGGCCGACGCCCAGCGCACCTTCGGCACCGACCCGGCCCGGACCTTTTCCAGCGGCTACAGCCAGGGCGGCTACCTGGCTTTCCGGATGGCGATGCTCTACCCGGACCGGTTCGCGGGCTTCACCTCCTGGGTCGGCTTCACGGGCGACGACGCCAACGGAACCCCGGTTCAGGGCACCGTCGGGGTGACTGCCGGCGCCGTCGGCAACATGATCAACTACGTCGGCAACCTGCGACACGTGCCCGGTTCGATGCTCTACTCCGGCGCCGACGAGCTGGTGCAGGTGCCCAGCAGCACCGCCATGCAACGCGCCTTCGCGGCCACCGACGACACCTACACCTGGTATTTGCACCCCGCGGCCGACCACTTCACCTACGCCCTCGCCGACGACTGGGCCAAGGAAGCGGCGATCAGCCGCAGTGAGCTGCTCGCCGCGCGACCCGCCAGGGTCAGCTTCCGTACCGACGCGCTGCTGGACGCACCGCAGTACGGCATCCGGCACGACCGGGCCTACTGGGTGAGCCAACTGCGGGCGGCCCACCCCGGCCCGCTGTCGGTCGACCTCACCTCGCACGGCTGCGGCGTCGACGTGCCGGTCCTGGCAACCGGCCACGGGGCCGGCCTGTCGCCTGTCCCCTGGGTGTCGATCGCCCAGCAGCCCACCGGCGGCCGGCGGTTGCCGGCGGCGCAGCTGCTCGAGGGCACCCTCACCGGGGTCGGGAGCGCGACCCTCAATCTAGGCGGCGCATGCCTGCGGCCGGGCGCGGCATACCGGCTCACCAGCAACGTGCCGGCCGAACTGCACCTGTCCGACGGCCGCACGGTCCACCTGCCGGCTGGGACAACCACCGGCACCTTGCCTTAGCCGAGCCTTAGCCGAGCCCTCACCGAGCCCTCACCGGTAGGTCCGCACCACGCCGGCCTCACCAGGCCAACGAGCCGTAGGCCCCTTCGTCGTCGGCGGTCCACAGGTAGCCCCAGAAGCTGCCGCTCGGGCCGTCCTCTGGCAGCGTCGCGAGGTGCACGACAACGTCGGCGCCCTGCTCGGCGGTGCGAAAGCCGCTGTTGGCGTTCAGGTCGGTCGCGCAGTAGCCCGGGTTGGCGGCGTTGACCTTGATTGCGGTGTCCCACAGCTGCTTTGCGTATCGCGCGGTAACCATGTTGAGCGCTGCCTTCGAGGTCGGATAGGGGATCGACGCCGGCAGCGCCCACATCGGGCTGGCAGTGTCCAGGCCGGCCGCGATGGACCCCAGCTCGCTGGACACCATCACGATCCGGGCCGCGTCCACCTCGCGGAGCAGCGGCAACATGGCGTCGGTGACCGCAACCGGTCCGGCGACATTGGTCTCGAATAGCCGTCGCAGCGTGCGCACCGTCGACTCCCCCGCGGGAGTACCGGCCCCGGCGATGCCGGCGTTGTTGACGAGCACGTCCAGCCGGCCCTGGCTGGCGTGCAACGTCTCCGCGGCGGCGCCTACGGAGGCTTCGTCGGTGACGTCGAGCTGCAACGGCTGCGCATCCACTCCGGCGGCGCGTAACGAGGCGGCAGCTTGTTCGCCTCGGCCGGGGTCACGCGCGCCGACATAGACCATCATGTGGTGATCGACGCCTAGCAGTTGTGCGGTGTGGTACCCGATTCCCTTGTTGGCGCCGGTGACCAGCGCGATCTTTGTGATGTTCACCCACTCAGCATGACCTTGCCGGCTGGCACCCTGCAGATCCTCAGGGTCGCAGCAGTTCCTCCCGGCCACCCCCGCCGACCCGACCGGACCCTCGTCTTTGGGGCCGTCCTGTTAGGGTCCGCCGCGACCCGCTCTGGCCACCGACAGGAGTCGTCCATGCAACAACGCATGCGCATCGCGAGCCTTGCCACCGGGATGCTGCTCACCGCGAGCCTGCTCGGGTTGACGGTCGCCCCCTCGACGGCTTCGGGTGCCTCGCCCCTTCGGCCGGCCGCCTCGGCGGCGGCGGCCTCCGGTGGCAGCCTCGTACTGCGGACCATCGATGGTCGCGCCGACCTGGTGAGCGACGGCGACGCGCTGGTCGAGGTGCTCCTGCCCGTCGGCGCGAACTCGCAGGGGCTGACCGTGCACCTGGCTGGGCGCGACGTCAGCGGCGCGTTCCGCACCGTCGACGGGCGCCTGATCGGCGTGGTCACCGGGCTCACGCCCGGCCCGAACACCGTCACCGCAGCCCTTTCCGACGGCCGGGGCGCCCGGCTTACGATCACCGACCATCCCCGCGGCGGTCCGATTTTCTCCGGGCCACAGATCCAGCCATGGACCTGCCCGGCGGGTGCCACGGACGCCCAGTGCACGACGCCAACGACCTATGCCTACCAGTACAAGTCGTCGGTGACCGGTCAGTTCGCCCTTTACAACCCGGCGAGCCCCCCCAGCGACGTCGCCACTACCACGACCGACCGGGGCCAGACGGTCCCGTACATCGTCCGGGTGGAGAGCGGCACGATGGATCGCGGCATCTACCAGGCTGCGGTGCTGTTCACCCCAGGCAAACCATTCACGCCCACCGCAGCGCAGCCGGCGTGGAACCACAAGGTCGAGATCACCGGCGGCTCCGGCTGCGGCAACAAGCACGGGGCCAGCGTCAACCCGGGCGTGATCGACGACCACGCCCTCGCAAAGGGTTTCCTGGTGGCGTCCACCGGCCTGATCAACAATGGGCAGAACTGCAACATTGTCGTCCAGGCAGAGGCGCTGATGATGCTGCGCGAACACCTCGCCGACAGCTACGGCGTGCTGCGCTACGTCATCGGCTCCGGTTGCTCGGGTGGCTCCATCTACCAGCAGCAGATCGCCAACGCCTACCCAGGGATCCTCGACGCCCTGACCCTGCAGTGCAGCTTCCCGGACAGCTGGACGACGAACATGGAACCCCAGGACTGCAATCTGCTGCTCAACTACTGGAACGGCTCCACCGCCCGCGGGGTGATCTGGACCGAGGCGGAGAAGGCCGCCACCGAGGGACACCTGACGCAATCGCCTTGCCAGTCGTGGATCAACGTTTTCGGCTTCAACCAGGGGTCCAATCCGAGGCTGTCCCCCGGCGTGGCGTATCAGGCCCAGAACTGCGGGGTGAGCGCCGCGCAGGCCTATGACCCGACGACCAACCCGCACGGCGTTCGCTGCTCGCTGCAGGACTACATGGTGAACGTGTTCGGCCGCCGGGCGAAGGACGGCTTCGCGCAGCGGCCCTTCGACAACGTCGGTATCCAGTACGGGCTGGCCGCCCTCAAGGCCGGGACGATCACCGCGGCCAAGTTCGCGGATCTCAACAAGACCATCGGGTCGGTCGACATCGACTACAACCTGCAGGCGCCGCGCGTGGAAGCCGACCTCCCTTCCCTCGGCGTCACCTACCGGTCCGGGGCCGCCAACGAGACCAACAACCTCGCCGCCATACCGATCATCGACATGCGCGGGTATGACACCACCGAGATCCACGAAGACTTCAACACCTACTCGATGCGGGCCCGACTCGATCGGGAGAACGGCAACCACACCAACCAGGTGATCCTCACCGGCCCGATCGCGCTCGACGGCGACAGCAGCTTCCCGGCCCGTGGCTTCGACCTGGCGGACAAGTGGCTCACCGCCATCGAGGCCGACCACAGCAATGCCGACCCGAAGGCCAAGCTCGCCGCCGATCGGCCGGCCGACGCGGTGGACACGTGCTACGACGGCAAGGGCGGCGCCATCCCCGACCAGAGCACCTGCGGCACCCTGTACAAGCCGTTCCAGGACCCGCGGCTGGTGGCCGGCGAAGGCGTGGCGAACGACACGCTGAAATGCCAGCTGCGACCGCTGAACCGGGCCGACTACCCCGCCACCCTCACCGACACGGATTTCGCCGCACTGACCGCCGCCTTCCCGACGGGGGTCTGTGACTACAGCCAGCCGGGGGTCGGGCAACAGCCGACGGTGCCGTACCTGAGCTACACGAACGGCCCGGGCGGTCAGCCACTCGCGTCGGCGCCGGAGTCGCAGTCGTTCGTGGCCGCCGGGAGCCGCGGCGCCACCCTCGCCGCACCGACCGCACAGCCCGCGCAGCCCGGACTGCCCACGCAGCAGCAGAATGCGGCCCCCGTGCGGTCGGCTCAGACCCTCGCCTCGACAGGGCTTGGCGCGGCGCTGCCGGTCGCTGCGCTACTCCTGCTCGCCGGTGGTGGCGCCGCCTGGCGGCGGCGCCAAAGCCATTTATCGTAGCTACCCGGTGGGTGACGGCGTGAGACCGTCCCCGGCAGACGCTCGAGTTGGGCCGTCAGCGCTTCGTAAGGCATTTCGGCGTGATCGTCGAGAGTCGATGCGGGCGATTTTGGGAACAAGCCAAACCGTCGAGGCCGTGCCCTCGGCCGTCGAGGCCGTCCCGTCGGCTGTTGAGCCGCCAACGCCACTCCGCTTCGCGGTGGGCCGGCTCCAGCGGCGGGCCGGCCGCGCCGGCGCCGGGGTCCATGGCCCGGGTCGCCGCTAGCAACACTGATAGCAGAGCTACCTGCGCGCAGCCGTTCGCGCTCAGGCGGCGTATCTGCGCCGGCAGGCAGGACTCGCCCGGACGGCCGAGCGCCTTCGCGACCGTACCGGTGTACCGGCCGACGAGCGGCAGGCGGTCCTCGACTCACCCGAGGCGCCCTGGGACCGGTAGCAGTCTGTAAGGCGTTTTCGGATGACTTGTCCGCTCATCATCCAGCCGATGACGGGCCCAAAGCTGACCCACGTGGGCCGTCCCGCTGCCGTCGAGACTACCAACGCCACACCGCCTCGCGGTGGGTAGGCTCCGGCGGCCGGGCGGCTAGCACTGCGATCCCGCCAGGCATCACGGAGCCAGCACCGTGGGCTGTGCCGGGGGCCGGTCGGCGTCGAGGTAAGCGGCCAGCGCCCGTAGCCGGCGGCCGGTCTCCAACCGGAAAGCGGCGAGCGCGATCGCCTCCACGACCGGGGCGGTGAGTCGCGGCCGGCAGGCAAAGGAAAGGGTGTAGACGACCTCACTGCGGCCGGCTGCCAGCTGCCGGTGGCGGATGGAGGCGGCCCAGGTGGCGAACAGCGGCGGCCGGTTGACCAGCGTGACGGCGGCCAACTCGGGGCGACGGAACGTGACGTAGCGGGTGCGGAAGCTCAGCCCGCCCAGGCTCCATCGAGCGCTGCATACGGCCTCGACGCCTGGTCCTGGTGGAACATCGCCGACGGTAAAGGCGCTCCGCAGCAAGGTGTCCCACGCCAGCCGGCGCGGGTAGTCGTGGAGCAGGTCGAAGGTCTCCTCCACTCCGGCCGGAACCTCTTGCCGGATAACAGCGTGCGCGCTCACCGGTCCAGGATGCCTGCCGTCACCGGGACTGTCAGCTCGGACCGTTCATGGGTCGCGATCGAGCCGGCGCCCCGGCCGCGGGGAGGCGACTGGTCACGGAGCGAGGGCCAGCCGGCGGGCGCCCGGGGGCGAAACGTCAGGTCACGAAGCGAGGGCCAGCCGGTGGGCCGCAGCGGCGTACCGACGGTTCACGCGGCGCTGCCCGGCCCTAGACAGCGCAGGTATGAGTCGCGCCGCCCCGGCCGCCCGGCTGAACGACATGATCCGCAGCGCGACCATCCCGTCATCTGACAGTTCCACAGTGAACAGTTCCTCGCCGCGCAGCGGATGGCCGGGCAAGGTGCCGTAGGCGAAGCCGCGCCTGCGCGGCTCGTCGAGGACATAGATCACCCGGCACGGTGCGAGAACACCGACCATCCCCGCTGTCGCGTTGACCACGGTGCTGCCCGCGATCACGGTTGCCGACGAGGCAGTCACGAGCAGTCCCGTGGCGCGCTGCAGCTGCCAACGCATCAGCTCGTCCGCGACCCGGTCGAAGGGCCGCTGGCCGGATCCGACGGCCGTGACCTGCTCGAGGTGGTGATAGCCGATGACCCGCGGCCACCCGGCGTTCCCATGCAGCTCGCGCGTGGCACCGACCTCCCGGTAGGTCAGCTCCCGACGCTCGGCCAAGGCCAGTAGCGCCGCCATCCGCCGCGGGGTTGGCCGCCAGATCAACGCCATTCGACCACCCTCCTCGGGGCCGGCCACCGGGCCCCTCGCCGGCGCGGGCGGCCTGGCGCCACCGGCGCCGTGACATGAGCGTTGACGCATGGCGGTCCTGACCAGCTGGCAGCTCAACGCCGCGCTGGTGCTGGGTGGGATCGGATGTCCCGTTGACCGCGAGCCTGCCCGCGATCTCCACCGTCGACCCGCTCGTCAGCGTGGCCATCGGTGTCCTGGTCTACGACGAGCACCTTCGGCGCGGCCCCCTCGCCGGCCTTGTTCTGCAGGGTCGAGGCGGCCGAGGTGAGCGAGCCCGTCACCAGCACGCGGCCCATGGGATGCCTGCCCGGCGAAAGGTCCGCCGTCGAGGCCGGTGGCGGTCGGGGCCGGTGGTGGTCGGAACAAGTCATCACTCGTCGACATCTACCTGAGCACCACCGGCCTTCGTGGATGACCTGGCATGGTCCCGCGCCCTCAGCCCTTTGCCGGGTTGAGGATAATCTTGGTCCAGCCATTTTCGCGGGCGTCGAAGTGCCGGTAGGCGTCGGGGGCGTCGCCCAGGCCGAGGTTGTGTGACACCAACATCGACGGCTTGGCCTTGTCCTGGTGGATGAGGTCGCGCAGCTGCCGGTTGTACGCCTTCACGTTCGCCTGGCCGGTCCCGATGGTCTGGCCCTTGGAGAAGAACTTGCCGAAATCGAAGGCGAGTTGGCCCTTCTTCGCCAGCTCATCGGCGGCACCCGGATCCTCCGGCACGAACACGCCGATGGCCTATCGAGCCGGTTGGGCGCACAACGTCGACCAGCGCGTTCATCGTCATGTTCGGCACCTCCTGGCCCGTGGAATCGTGGGCCTGGTAGCCGACCGCCTCGACGCCGCGGTCCACGCCCTCGCCACCGGTCGCCTCCTTGATCTGCTCGACCGGATCCCCCTTGGAGGCGTCGACAGCGATGGCACCGAACTTCTCCAGCATCGCCAACCGGTCCGGCAAGTGATCGACCACGAAGACCTGGCTGGCGCCTTGAATAACCGCCGAGTACGCGGCCATCGTCCCGACCGGACCCGCGCCATAGACCGCAACCGTCTCCCCTGGCCCGACCTTCGCCAGCCTCGTGCCGTGCCACCCGGTCGGGAAGATATCCGCCAGCATCACGTAGTCGTTCTCGCGCTCAACGCTGTCCTCGGGAAGCTGCAGCGCGTTGAAGTCGGCGAACGGCACCCGCAGGAACTCCGCCTGGCCCCCGCTGTACGGGCCCATATCGGCATAGCCGTAGGCGCCCCCGGCCGCACCGGGGTTCACCGTCAAACAGAACCCGGTCAGGCCCCGGTCGCAGTTCTTGCAGAACCCGCACCCGATGTTGAACGGTAGGCAGACCCGGTCCCCGACCTTGACCTTGACCACCCCGGGGCCGACCTCGACGACCTCACCGAGGTTCTCGTGGCCGATGACCTTGCCGGCCTCCAGGTCGGTGCGTCCCTCGTACATGTGCAGGTCGGAACCGCAGATGTTGGTTGCGGTAATCTTCACCACCGCGTCGGTGGGCTGTTCGACCTTGGCGTCCGGAACCTCGTTGACGGTGACGTCTCTGGGTCCGTTATAGACAACTGCGCGCACGGGCAAGCCTCCTTAGGAGCAGTAAGTAGGTGTACCCGTTCACTACCCGGGACGGTTCCGGCGATAAACGCGCGGGGGCGCACACGAGGTCTCCTGCAGGGGATGGTTCGAAGGCGCTCGGCGCTCCCGGCGAGTCCTGCCTGCCGGCGCAGATGCGCCGCTTGAGCGCGAGCGGCTGGCCGCAGGTAGCTCTGCAACGAAGCGCCCTAATCGGCCTCAGCCGTGCGTCGCTCGTCAGAGCGCGATCAGCCTCGCCTTGGGGTCGATCCGCCGCAGGTCGCCCCGATCCGCGGTGACGATGGTGTCTGCCCGTTCACGGGCACAGAGCACGACGGACACTTCGACGACATCATCGACCCCGGTGTGCCCACAGATCACGCCGATGGCGCGTGCGGTGGCGCCGTCGATGGGCACGATGTCGGTTTCCGGGGCGGTCAGCAGGCGCGCCAGTCGAGCCTGGCGCGGGCCACCGCGCCAAGCCTGCGCCACGACGCCCGCCGGCACGGCCAACGGCACTCCCCGCTCAACCACCCGGTGCAGCAGCGCTGTCATGCGCGCCTCGCCGCGATCGACGGCAATGAGGGCGCCAGCATCGAGGGTCAGCCCGTTCATGTCATGCCAGCGCCCGATCGGCCCAGGCGTAATCCGCTCCACTCGGTTCGCCGTCCTGTGCCAAAATGTCTGCGACCAATGTCGCAAGGCTCTCCCGACGTTCACGGTCGGTGATCGCGGCCGCCACGAACGCAGAGACCGAGGCGGCCCTACCCTGCCTGACAGCTTGCTTGGCGGTTGCGACGACTTCGTCCGGCAGGCTGACTGCAATCTTCGTGGTCATACTAGCATCATACCGTGGTTCGGCTGCGGGCGTAGCACCGGCCGGGGCAGGGTGCGGTGGACCAGGGGGTCCGATGGACGCGGCGTGCAGGAGCGTGCCCACGCCCACGGTGCCGCCCAGTAGCCAGCCGGCCGCCAGGACCGACACCTCGATGCCGGTGAGCACGACGCGTACCGAATGCCCGCGCCCGACGATCCGCTCCGACGCCCGGACCAGATGCGAGATCATCACCGTCGGCTGGTTCGTGAACCTTGACGCATACTCGGGGCTCGTCCTAGATGGGCGCAATGATGCCGACTGCGTGGCCCCGGGCGCGGCTGGTGCGGCTCGACCGGGGCGACGGCGGGCGGCGGTGACAATCAACTGGCTCGTGGTCACGCTGAGCGTGTCGGCGGCGTTCGCGTTTTCGGTATCGACGACGCTGAAGAAGGCCAGCGCGTCTCAGGTGCCCGACGTGCGGCACCCACATGCGGGCGGTGTGGCCCGCTTCGTGCAGGGGACGCTGACGCATCCGCTGTGGCTCGCCGGCCTCGCCGCCGACGCCGTGGGCCTGGGCCTGCAGGTGACGGCCCTGCATCTGGGGGCGCTGGCGCTGGTTCAACCGTTGCTGGTCAGCGGTCTACTGTTCGCGCTGCTCCTGCGCCACCGACGCGTGTGGCACATCAGCCGGCAGGAATCGATCTGGGCCGTGGTGCTGGCCGGATGCCTGATCGGATTCTTGAGCCTGTCCGGGTCGATATCGGGTCAGCAGCAGCCCTCGACCGCTGACCGGCTTCCAGCGGCCATCGCCGCGTTGGCCGGCCTGCTCACCGCGGGCACCTGCCTGATCATCGCCCACCGCCTGGTTCCCTCCACGAGCAGGGCGGCCCTGATCGGCATCGCGGTTGGCGCCATTTTTGCTGGCACAGCCGCACTCATCAAGGCCACCACCAACGTCCTGACCGCGCACGGACCGGCGGCGGTCCTGACCAGCTGGCAGCTCTACGCCGTGCTGGTGTTGGGCGGGATCGGATTGTTCCTCACCCAAGTCGCCTTCCAGGCCGGACCGTTGACGGCGAGCCTGCCCGCGATCTCCACCGTCGACCCGCTCGTCAGCGTGGCCATCGGTGGCCTGGTCTACGACGAGCACCTTCGGCGCGGCCCCCTCGCCGGCCTTGTTCTGCTCGCCCTGCTGCTGTTGCTCGCGACCGCTGTCATTGCGCTCAGCAGGGTGGAGGCTGCCGAGGTGAGCGAACCCACCACCCCGGCGGCGAGCGAGGGGGAAGCTCGCCCTTGAGCAAGGCCCGCGTACCGGGCGGCTATGCGGCGTCCCCGCGGGGATAGACCACCTCAAGGAGGAGAAGTTGAATGGCGGCGGCGATCGGGACGGCGATCAGCGCGCCGATGATGCCCAGCAACGCCCCGCCGAGGATGATCGCGACGATGGTGACCAGGGGTTTGACATCGACGGTTCGGCGCAGCACCCAAGGCCCGAGCAGGTAGTCCTCGAACACGCGGTAGAAAAGTAGGAAGCCGACGGTGATGAGTGCAGCGGTCAGCCCGACCGCTGCCCAGGCCACGAGCACGACGACGACACCGGCCAGCGTGGAGCCGACAAGCGGGATCAGGTCGAGCACCCCGACCAGCACAGACAGCACAAGCGCGTCGGGGACTTTCAGGATCCGTAGCTCGATGTAGAACGCGACCACCGCCACCAGTGAGGTGAACACGTTGCCGAGCACATAACCACCTACGCGGGCGAGGATTTCATCGCCGAGCAGGCCAACGCGGGCTCGCCGGGATCTGGGAGCCAACCGGTAGAACACCGGCTTGATGCGCGGGAGCTCAATCAAGAAATAGATCATGAGAACGATGACGAGGAACGCCTCGAAGCCGAAGGAGATCGCCGCGACACCAACGCTGAGCAGGCCACCGACCGCGTTGATGTTCAACCCGGTGCTGGCTTGGGTCCTGAGCTTGTCGACGATGTGGAAGCGCGCGTCGATTCGCCCCAGGGCACTGTTCTTGGCCTGCAGCTGCTGAAAATAGTCGGGTGCTTGCTGGATCAGCCGGCTGCCTTCCTGCACGATTGGGGGCACCGCAACGGCGATGAATGCGCCTATCAGGCCCAGGCTGACCAGCAAGATCACGGCCACCGCCCAGCCGCGGCGCAGCCCGCGCCCGACCAGCCAGCCGACGACGGGTTCCAGACCGATCGCCAGGAATGCCGCCACCAGCAGGAGCAGCAACTCCCGTTCGACGATCATGACTGCCCGGCCCAGCGCGATGGCGAGCAACGCACCAACGGTCACCCCGAAGCCCAGCCGGACCGATGACCGCCGATCCAGCGGCTTGCCGAGCACCCCGAAGGGCTGCTCGGCGCTGACCCGCGCTGCCTCCCGGCGCTCCTCGTCCTCGAGCAGGAGTTCCTCGGCGGACTCGGCTGCCCCCGATGCGTCGGCGCTGGCCTGCTGCGCGTCGGTCCGGGCCTGCTGCGCGTCGGTCCGGGCCTGCCTCGCGTCGGTGTCTGCCTCCTGCGCGTCGGTCCGGGCCTGCCGCGCGTCGGTGTCTGCCTCCTGCGCATCGGCCCTGGCCTGCTGCGCGTCGGTGTCTGCCTCGCGCGCGCCACGTTCGGCCTGCTTTGCTTCGGCCTGCGCGGCCTTCGATTCATCCGCCGCCTGCACGGCTGCGCCCAACAGGGTCGCGACCCCATTCACCTCGGGGTCGTCAGTAACCGGCTCATCCATTCTGGTCTTCCTTCCTGACCGCATGGAACACGGGCCGCCGGCGTGCCTGTCACGCCGCTTGAGTGGCCAGCAACACGCCGCACCTGTGGGCCGAACCTTACGGCGCCTCACCCACCATTGTGGATGACCGGGGCGGCCATCGACGGGTGCCACCTCGAAGCGGCCGCCGTTCGTTAACTCGCCTTCTCTCGGTGCTCGCGAGACTCGAGCTGAAGCGGGGACGGAACGCGCAGGTGCGGTTCTACCCGCGTTCGCGATCCGGCACGCGTGCGCCAGGGTGGGACCGTGTCGACGTTTCTGCTGGTCACCCGGGCACCCGACCTCGCTGAATACGTGGACGCTGACCGGGTGGAGCGAAGCGGCCCGAATGTGCTGCTGACCCGATGGGTGACAGTGCTGGACCGTCCCCGACAGATCGTCGAGCGCCGACTACCCGCGGCAGCGGTAGTGGCCGTCGTGGAAATCTAGTTGGGGCCGGAACCAGGTCCATCAGCGCAATGGGTGAGGGCCACTCTGGGGGCGCGTCTTGGGGGGTGCTCGCCGGCCTGCTGGCTTGCGCTCGCGTGTCGCCCCGCACGGTTGGTCGGGTGGGGGCAGGCAGCGGGATTGCGAGCGCCAGCACTTCTTTTGCTGAGTCAACGCGAATTGCGCCGCACCGGAGTAGACTGCTGCCGTCTTCGACCAGGAGGATACGGCCCGTTTGTGCCTAGGACAGGCGGCACCGCCGTAGCCGGCGCCACGCGCTTCTTATGTCGTCGTGTCGGCTGCAGCGCGTCGCCGGACGCGGAGGCTCGGTGAACGGCTTCCCTGAGCAGTTGACCGGGGCGGTTGTGGTTGATGACGGCCGGGTGGTGTTGAGGGTCGTCGGTGAGATTGACCTGGCGACCGCGCCTTCGTTCGCGGTCCTGTTGGAGGAGGCCATCGCCGTCGGTTTGCCGCAGGTCACGGTCGACGTGGCGGGCGTCGGGTTCTGCGATGCCTCCGGCCTTGGTGTTCTCGCTTTCGCGGCGCAGCGCCTGCGCGGCGTCGGGGCCCGGCTGGTGGTGCGGGGGGCTTCGCCGCGGATCTACCGGCTGTTCGAGATCACCGGTCTGGTGGAGGTGTTGGGCGCCGAGCCGGCCGGGGCGCAGTTCGAGTTGGTGGGGGCGCTGGTGGGGGTCGCGGCGATCCCGCTGACCCGCGATGTGTTGGACGCGGCGTTGAAGTTGGTGGTGACGATGGCGCAGGCGGTGGTGATCGGCGCGGACGGGGTGAGTATCACGCTGCCCCGGCAGGGGAAGTTGGGCACCGTCGCGGCGAGCAACGACGTGGTGCTGGAGATGGATCACGACCAGTACGACACCGGGCAGGGCCCGTGCCTGGACGCGGCCACCCAGGGGGAACGGTTCCACATCGATTCGCTGCGCGCCGAGGACCGCTGGGCGGCGTTCGTGCCGCGGGCCAGGGCCCGCGGGATCGAAAGCATCCTGTCCACCCCGCTGCTCAGCGCGGCCCAGCCGATCGGCGCGCTGAACGTGTACTCCCGCACCGTCGGGGCGTTCGCGAAGCACGAAAAGCAGTGGGCCGACCAGTTCGCGGCCGAGGCCTCCACGGTGGTGTCCAGCGCGCAGCTCGGCGCCTCCACCGAGGCGCTGAACACCCAGATCCGGCAGGCGCTGGCCTCCCGGGAGGTCATCACCCTGGCCCGCGGCATGCTCATGCAACGAGACCAGCTGTCCCCCGCCGCGGCCGACGCGCAGCTACGGAACATCAGCCGGCGCACCGGAGCGCCCCTACGCGAGATCAGCGAGCAGCTGATCGGCCCCCTGCGCGGGGCCGCGGCGCCCCCGGTCATCGACGGGAACGCTCATGAACCCGCCGCTCACTGACGCCCTCGATCTGGCCAGGCAGGACGCCGGCCTGTCCCACGGCCAGCTGTGGCTGCGCTATTTCGGGCTCGGCGGGATGACCCCGGCCCTGGAAATGGAAGCAATCGTCTACGGCGTGCTCACAGCCACCGTGCACGACCGGGACCGGATCGTGCACGCCCTGAACGAACGATTCACCGAACTAGGACGCAACCACCCCATCCCCTACTCCGACGACCCGGAATGACGCCGCGCCGCAGGCGTTCCCGGTTCCGGCCGCCGTTCGCGCCCGACCGGATCTGATACCGAAGCTGCGCGACGTCGCCAGCTGTGGACCGGCAGCTCCGCTGAGCTAGTCGAGAGCCAGCCGGGTCTTGGTGGTCAGTGGCGCAGGGAGATCACCAGAACCGCGAGGGTGGCAAGCGTAGAGGCCGATCGCGATCGCGACCGCGTGGACTCGGCGTCGCACCGACCAGCCGAAGTGCGCGAGAACAAAGGCGAGCGCCGGCAGCACGAGGATGGCGTGCAAGCTCACCCCGTGCACCCATTTGAGGGAGCCGGCGGTGTCTTAGGCGGCTTGCCGGTGCCCGGTTTTGATCAGCACCTCGCCCCTGGCAATCATCGAGGCCCCGACGGCAAGGCCGAGCATCAGCAACGCGAACCCGGCCCGTAGTGCGAGCCGCATGTCGGGCTCGTCGGTCATCGCCCGCGAAATGTGGTGAGGGCGAGGGCCCCGAGCACGACGATGAGAACGGCGCCCCCCACGGCCAGGTTCATCGCGACAACCGTGTCGAACGGGGTCTCGGTGTTGAAATGCGACGGGACCCGCCGCCAGGCTTGCGTCGTGATCCCGGCGACTTCAAGCACGCAGTCGGCCGCAAAGATGCCGAGCAGCCAGCGGCGTGCCCGCGCGCTGAGGGTGAGATAGGACGCGACCCAGCACACGGTGATCAGGGTCAGACCGAAAGACAGACCGAACGTGGCGGGTTTGCGCCATGACACGGGGCCGTCAAACGGGCCGCCTCGCACCGCGAACACACCCAAATGAAAGATCCCGGAGGCGAGCAGCACCGCGCCGATGAGGTAGCAGGCGCGTTCGATCAGGCGCAGACTTCGCCACCTGCCTGTCGTGACGGTACCGGGCATCGGCGCGGGGGAGGTCGTGGTGGCCGTCATGATGCCGATGGCGATGGCGGCCTCGCCGCTGTTGGCCGCTCCTTGGGGGAGCGGGTTTGCTCGAGAACTTCCCCGATTGCGCGGTATCCGGGGTGCACACCGGCGCCGAGGCCTTGATGTTTTGCAATGGCGCCGAGGGCCTCGGCGAGATTTGCGCGTTGCTGAGGGTTCAGACCGGCGGTGATGTCCTGATCGTGCGCACGGGCCACCCGCCCGATGTCACCCATGATCGCCTGACCGGCTTCGGTGAGGTGAAGCGCGTGGACACGGCGATCATCGGGATTGCGACTGCGTTGCAGCAGGCCACGCTTCTCCAGCTCGTCGATGAAAGCCACCATCCGGCTGGGCATGAGGGACAGATGCTCGCTGAGCGCCTGCTGGCTGCGGCCCGGTGCTTGCGCGACTGCGCGCAGGATGCCCGTCAGCGGTGGAGTCAGGTCAAGTTCGGCGATCCGCTCGCGGAAACGGTCGGCCGCATGCGCCCCGACCTGGGCGAGCAGGAACGCGACACCACCACGGTGCGTGGATCCTGACATGCCTTGATGATAGCCAAGCCGAACGGTTCGTAGCAGTAACGAGTTCCCCATCGGAACCAGCCGGGCCCGGTTCACCGCGAGTCCTGGTTGGCGCGGGCCCGGGTTGTGGGCAGCATGAAGCCGGCCGCGATGAGCCAGATCAGAGCTGGGAAGCGCGCCAGCGGCAGCAGGTACGCCGCACCGTCGTTGAGCAGCGAGAGTGTGGACAGCTGCGCGACTACGGCGATGACCAGGCCGACGATCGCCGCCGGTCGGGGCAGCAACCTTCCGAACAGGGCGGGCACTGCCACGCCGGCGAGCAGCAGGCCGAGGAACACGACGTGACCCGGCCCGCCGGTCGCGAACGCGAAATCCCACAAAGCGCGAACCACGGGGTGGTCGGTGACGATCTCGGGTCGAGACAGCACCCATGTCGTCAGTGCCGAGATCGCCAGGAACGACGCTGAAACGACACCACCGACCAGGGCGATCGTCGCGCCCGGGGCGCGGATGCCGAGGTTATGCAGGCGCGCGGAGACAGTCGCCGCATAGATGGCAAGCGGGATCGCCGCCCCGAACTGGAGGAACGCGGCGAGCCGGACCGCGCTGCGGTGCTCGGAGAAGTAGCGGTAGATCGTCGGCGCCGACGACGTCGGCGCAGGTGGGGCCCCATGTGCGATCACCGAAGGCAGGATCAGCCCAGCCAGGAACAGCAGGGTGCTGACCAGAGCAAGCACGCCCAACGGGGGGCCGCCGTGCTGTTGCCGGTTCGTGGTGCGTTCAGCTGTGGTCATGGTTCTCGTTCCCCTCATTCAAAGTAGTTTCTAATGAAAATCATTCACTTGTGAAACTGTGCTGTCAAGAAGGGGCTGGGGGTGGTGGCGTGTCCGCACCTAGGCCGATGGCGACGGCGTCGCGAGTCCTCACAGCGACCTGGCGATGGTTGGCTCGAAACCCACTGCGGCCGTAGTCATCGTGCCGTAAGGTGTTTCGGGTGACTTGTCTGGGTCCCCGGGCACGACTCAGGCGGGCCATGCTGATCGGCCCGGGCCGTCCCGTCGCCGTTGAGCCTGCCAACGCCACGCCGCCTCGCGGTGGGCAGGATCCGGCGACCGGGATGTTCCCCGACACGATCCGGCAGCCGCCCGCCGAGCCCCCAGTGCCCCGGTTTGATCCGGGTTCACCCGTCACCCAGAATCCGATCAGCCCGCGGCGCCCCGCCGCAGATCCTCGCCGGAGATCGGGCATAGTGCTGAAACCATGGTGGGGATCGCGGACGTGCGCCAGCTCACTAAGGGCCTTCCTCGCAGCTACGAGGCGACCGTCGGGGGCCGGGTGAAATTCCGGGTCGGGCGAATTGTGTATCTGGCGTTTTCGCGGGACGAGTCGTTGCTGGGGTTCGCCTTCCCGAAGGAAGAACGAGCCGGGTTGATCGCCGGTGCCCCGGACACGTTCATGATGCCGAGGCCCTCCGAGCAGCGCTACAACTGGGTTGTCGTGCGCCTCGCCGCCATCGACGACATCGAACTGCGCGAGCTTGTTCTGGACGCCTGGCGCCTGGTCGTGCCGACGCGCATAGCTACCGAGCATTTGGGATAGACCAGCCGAGCCCAGTCGCAACGGAGACCGGATCCGCGTCCCCCGGGAATGCCGGAACCGGCGGCGAGGCGTTAGCCCCTGGCGAGGTCGTCCGACACCGGCAGCTGCTGGTTGTGGACGACGCCCGTGATTGTCCAGTTCCCGTCGTGGTAGCCGAAGGTGGCTTTGTCGTAGGCGCCGCTGTTGTCGGGGGTCCAGGTCGCCAGCTTTCCGGGCTTTCCGGGACTCACTTCGGCGTCGCCTTTGTGCAGGTCGCGGTGCAGACCGACGGTGCCGTTGGGTCTGATCACGTCGAGGGCCGACACGTACGGCTGGACCTTGTTGTCATAGATCGACAGATACACCAGATCAGCGCGACTCGGGTTGGTCAGCAACGCGGAGGTGAACATGCGACCGTTGATGATGGTGATTCCTTGGTCGGGGGATTCGGCCGGGGTGGCGCGAAGCACCAGGGTGTAGCTGTTGTTGCCGGTTGCGCGCCAGACGAGGTCACGCTCGCCGGCGGGGCTGCCGTTGCCGCTGTCTTTCGGCAGTTCCACGATGCTAACCAGCGGCGCGGCTTGTGCGCAGGTTGCCTTGAAGCCGGCGTCTACCAGGGCGCAGGGGGACGGCGCCGTCCTGACAGTGGGAGCTTGCGGGGCCGTGAGTGCCGATCCGGCGCCGGACAAGGTGACACCTGTGCTGGGCGACGCGCCGACAGACGTTGCTCTGACAGGAGCCTTGGGCGCGGTCGTTGTTGGCGCGCTTGCCGTCGCCGTCACATTCGTGGTGACGGGGGGACGGGCGTAGGCACCGTGGAATGGTGACCGGAGCTGCACCCCACGACGGCCACCGCGCAGCCGCTGATCGCCACCAGCCTTGTCGGGTGCACCGCGACGTTGTACCCGCCAGCCTTCACTCCAGACGCGATCGACCTCGGCGCAAAGAGTCTCAGCCAAGGCGTTGCGCTGGCTAGGAACGTTGAACCCCCGCACCCCGCACGAGCGTCACGGTGCGGTGGGCCGCTCGTGATCAAGCAAACATGGTCGCCAGGTCGCCGGAATCGCAGCCATCTTTGCTTGATCGTCGACTGGGTGCGGCCGATGCAGCGCCAGCTTGGCCAAGCTTGGCCAAGTGGACTACCATGTAGGTCATGCTGGTGAATGTTGGCCAAGCCAAAACAGACCTCTCGAAGCTGCTCGCGCTGGTCGAAGCCGGCGAGGCCGTCGACATCGCGCGTGACGGCGTCCCCGTGGCACGGCTGGTCCCGATCGAACTGCCCTCATCGCCAGGAGAGCGTTTCCTCGCAGCCCGTGGTTCTCTCGCTGGTCGCATCAAGTTGGCCGAAGACTTCGAGTTCTCAGCGGCCGAACTCGACGAGATGCTCGACGTTCCGACGTGAGGCTGCTGCTTGACACGCACGTTGTGCTCTGGGAACTGGAAGGGTCGCGGCGTGTTTCCCAGGCAGCACAGGAAGCCATCGCGCAGGCAACCGAGCTTCTGTTCAGCGTTGTGTCCTTCGCGGAGATCGGCGTGAAGACAGCGATCGGCAAACTCTCCGTGCCGCGCGACCTTCGTGAGCACGTGCGCAGAAGCGGCATTCGGGTTCTCCACCTCGATGCCGATCAGGCCCTCGCGGTCGCCGACCTGCCCACACATCATCGTGATCCGTTCGACCGGCTGCTCATCGCGCAGGCGCGTTCCGAGGGCCTGACGATCGTCACAGCAGACCGCCGCATCGCGGCCTACGACGTGCCGCTCATCGACGCAAGCTGAGCGTTCGTCCGATCCGGTTTACGCGGGCCGGTCAGGTGCGCACCGCGCACCTCGCCTCCCTATGCGTCCGGTGCGACCCCTCACGGTGGGTAGCCCGCACCTGACCGGGTAGGGCCCCGGCGTGGAGATCGCCCTGACCGTCGACGGCGCAGAGAAACTGCTGACCGTCGACGTGCGCACGACGCTGCTGGACGCTCTGCGCGAGCGCCTGGGCAATACGAGCGCCAAGAAGGGGTGCGATCACGGCCAGTGCGGGGCGTGCACCGTGCTGCTCGACGGCCGGCGGGTGAACAGCTGCCTGGTGTTGGCCGTCACGGCGCAAGGGGCGCAGGTGATCACCTCCGATGGGTTGGCGGCCGGCGGAGAGCCGCACCCGCTGCACCGTGCGTTCGTCGAGTTCGACGCCTTCCAGTGCGGCTATTGCACGCCGGGGCAGATTTGCTCGGCGGCCGGGATGCTCGCCGAGGCCGGCGCCGGCTGGCCTAGCGCCGTCACGGACGACCTCGTGGCCGGGATGGCCGACCTCACCGACGAGGAGATCCGGGAACGGATGAGCGGCAACCTTTGCCGGTGCGCCGCCTACGCGAACATCGTCCCGGCAATCCGCGCCGCCGCGCGCGAGCCCGCCGCTAGCGCCGCGAACCCCGGCGCCCCCAGCGGCGCGAGGGGCGGCCCGTGCCGATGAGAGAGTTCCGGTACGAGCGCCCAATCGACCTTCCGAGCGCGGTCGCCACGCTGGCCGGCGCCCCGGAGGGTGCGTTTCTCGGCGGCGGGACCAACCTGGTTGACCTGATGAAACTCGGCGTCGCCACCCCCGACGTGCTCGTCGATGTCCGCCAGCTGACCTCCACCGACGTCGAGGACCTGCCCGACGGCGGGCTGCGGATCGGCGCCGGGGTTCCGAACGCCGACCTCGCCGCCGACCGGCGGATCCGCGAGCGCTACCCGGTGCTGGCCCAGGCGCTGCTGGCCGGCGCCTCCGGGCAGCTGCGCAACCGCGCAACCACCGGCGGGAACCTGCTGCAGCGCACCCGGTGCGGCTATTTCACCGACGTGAACATGCCCTGCAACAAGCGCTCGCCGGGCAGTGGCTGCAGCGCGCTGGAGGGCCATCACCGCAACCACGCCGTACTAGGCCAAAGGATCGACGGCCCGGACGGGGCGACGACGTGCGTGGCGACCCACCCGTCCGACATGGCCGTCGCGATGCTCGCGCTGGACGCTGTCGTGCACGTGCTCGGCGCCGACGGGCAACGCACCGTCCCGATCGGCGAGCTGCACCGGCTGGCCGGTGACGACCCCAGCCGCGACACGACCTTGCGCCACGGTGAGCTGATCACCGCCATAGACCTGCCGTCGCTGCCAGCAGGGGCCGTCAGCCGGTACCGCAAGGTCCGCGACCGGGCGTCCTATGCCTTCGCGTTGGTCAGCGTCGCCGCCGTGTTAGACGTTCACGACGGCCGGGTTCGCGACATACGCCTCGCCCTCGGCGGCGTCGCCCACCGGCCGTGGCGAGCAGCCGCCGCCGAACGCGCGCTACGCGGGAGCGCCCCCACCGAGCAGTCTTTCGCCGCCGCCGCCCAAGCCGAGCTGGAAGCCGCCACCCCGTTGCGGGACAACGGTTTCAAGGTCGCGCTGGCCCGAAACCTGATCACCCGTACGCTGCTCGACCTGACCGAGCTCGCCACGACGGAGGGCCGCCGGTGAGCACCATCGAGCGCTCCGTCGGTGCCGCAATCCCCCGGATCGAGGGCCCGGCGAAGGTCCGCGGCCTGGCGCCGTACGCCTTTGAACACGAAGGCTTCGAGTACGAGCGGGGCGCCCCGGCGGTGTTCGTCGCCCTGGTTCAGTCGCCGATCGCCAGCGGGCGAATTACCCGGCTCGACCCCTCCGCCGCCGAGCAGCTGCCCGGCGTGCTCGCGGTCATCACCTATCTGAACGCGCCGCGGATAGGCGAGGTATATGACGAACTCCGCGTGCTGCAGGAGCCGGCGGTGAGCTATGTCGGCGAGCCGGTCGCGGCAATCGTCGCAGAAAGCTCGGAGGTGGCGCGGGCGGCGATCGGCGCCGTCAACGTCGACTACGACCAGCAGCCAACGGACGTACGCCTTTCCACCGACCGCCCCGATCTCTACGCCCCCGAGCAGCTGATGGCCGGGTTCGACACCGACTCGGTGATCGGCGACGTCGACAGTGCACTTGCCGCCGCACCCATCGCCATCGACGTCACCTACGAGACGCCGAACATGCACAACAACCCGATCGAGATGCACGCGACGGTGGCCAGCTGGGCAGGGGACACGCTGCGGATGTGGGACGCCAACCAGGGTCCGCACAACCTGGTGCCAGTGCTGACCAAGGCCTTCGGCATCAGCGAGGAGCAGTTGCACATCTTTTCGCCGTACGTGGGCGGGGCGTTCGGCGCGAAGGCGTTCACCCACCCCCACCAGGTGATCGCCGCGTTGGCGGCGAAGGTCACCGGCCGGACGGTGAAACTGGAGCTGACCCGCCAGCAGATGTTCAGCCTGGTCGGGCACCGCACCCCGACGATTCAGCGGATCCGCCTCGGCGCCGGGGAAGACGGCCGGCTGACCGCGATCTCCCATGAGGTGGTCGAGCACACCTCGCAGAAGGCCGATTTCGCCGAGCAGACGGCAACCGCGACCCGGATGCTCTACGCCGCCGCGAACCGGCGCACGACCCACCGGCTGGCCAAGCTCGACGTCCCGTCGCCCACCATCATGCGGGCGCCCGGCGAGACCCCCGGGGTCTACGCGTTGGAGTCGGCCATGGACGAGCTGGCAGTCGTCGTCGGCATCGACCCGATCGAGCTGCGCGTGCGTAACGAACCCGAACGTGACCCCGAGCGCGACGTACCTTTCTCCAGCCGGGGGCTGGTGCAATGCCTGCGCGTGGGGGCAGAGCGCTTCGGCTGGGCCGGCCGCGACCCACGCCCCGCGGTCAGCGAACAGGGCCGCTGGCTGATCGGCACCGGCGTCGCGGCCGCCACCTACCCCACCAGGCGCCGCCCCTCGCAGTGCCGGATCGAGGCGGCGGCCGGCAACTACATCGTGTCGATCGACGCCTCCGACATCGGCACCGGGACCTGGACGGCGCTTTCCCAGGTAGCCGCCGACGCCCTCGGGGTCCCGATGAGCCAGGTCGAGCTGCGGATCGGGGACAGCCGGCTGCCGAAGGCGTCCGGGGCCGGCGGCTCCACCGGGATGACCTCGTGGGGGCCGGCCGTTCTCGCCGCCGCGCAGGCGATACGGGCCCGCATCGACGACGAGCACGGCGGCGAAGTTCCGAAAGACGGCGTCGTCGCGCACGGCGAATCCGGTCCCGGCGCGGAGGTCGAGGCCTACTCGATGCACGCGTTCGGCGCCCAGTTCGCCGAGGTGCACGTCGACCGGGACACCGGCGAAGTGCGGGTGCCCCGGATGACCGGGGTGTTCGCGGCCGGACGGATCGTGAACGCGACGACGGCGCGCTCGCAGTTCCTCGGCGGGATGACGATGGGCCTGTCGATGGCGCTGCACGAGGAATCCCAGCTCGACGAGCGCTACGGGAATTACGTCAATCACGACCTGGCCGGCTATCACATCGCCACCAACGCCGACGTCGGCGAGATCGACGTCAGCTGGATCGACGAGGACGACCCGCACGTCAACCCGCTGGGCATCAAGGGGATCGGGGAGATCGGGATCGTGGGGGCGGCGGCCGCGGTGGGCAACGCCTACTGGCATGCGACCGGGTTGCGGGTGCGTGACCTGCCGATCACCCCGGACAAGTTCTTCCGCAGCCGCGAATGACCTAGGCGGTCCAGACCAGCGGCGCCGACTCAGCATCAACCCGGGGGTCCGCAGCGTGACTGGCCGCGACGAGCCGGCCCGCCGCCTCATCGAGTTGAGCCTCGGGGAGGGTGAACGGCAGCCGCAGGAACCGGTCGTGCGTGCCGGACAGGGAGAAACGTGGGCCGGGGGTCAGCCGCACCCCGCAGGCCAGCGCCGCGGTGGCCAGCCTGGTACTGCTTGCCCGCCCGCCCAGGTCCACCCAGGTGGCGAGTCCCCCGCGTGGCACCGACGGCTGCCAGCCCGGCAACGCCGTAGACAGCCTGTCCAGCAGGTGGTTTCGGCGCAGCAGCAACGCCCGGCGGCGCTCCGGCATGAACTCGTCGAACCGCTCGAGCAGCACGCGGGCGACGAGCTGCTCGAGCACCGGCGAGCCAAGGTCCTGGCTGGTGCGGGCGGTGGCCAGCCGCCGGATCGTCGCCTGGTCGGCGCGGATCCAGCCGATCCGCAGCCCGGCCCAGCAGCTCTTGCTCAGCGACCCGAGGGTGATCACCCTCCCGGCCGCGGCCAGCGCGGCGAACGGTGCCGGCAGATCGGGCTCGGGCTCCAGCGCGAGGTCGGCGAACGTGTCGTCGCACACCACCGTCGTTGCGGTGGGCAGAGCCAGCAACAACTGGCGGCGCGCGGCGGTGCACAGCCGTAACCCGGTCGGATTTTGATATTCCGGCGTGAGGTGCGCGAGCACCGGCGCGACAGTGCCCCGGCGCGCGCCGGCGCCCCCGGTGTCCCAGCCGGCCGCGCTGATCCCCAGCGGCAGCGGCCGGGTGTGGTGGGCGCGGGCGGCATCGAGCACGGCGGGGTAGGTGGGCTGCTCGGCGAGGACCCGGTCGCCGGGGCGGGCGAAGGCACGCAGGACCAGGTCCCAGCCGTGCAGGGCGCCCTGGGTGACCAGGATCTGGTCCGGCGACGTGTCCAGCCCCCGCGCGCCGAGGTGCCCGGCGATCGCACGCCGCAGCTGGGCCAGCCCGAACGGGTGCAGCCCGGGGCCGGCGACCACCGAGGGCAGCGAGGCGGTCGCCTGCGCCACCACCTCGAGCAGCAACCCGGGGGCGGGCAACGCAGCGATGGTCAGGTCGATCACGTCCTCGCCGGCCGGGACCGGCTCGTCCGGCCGGGTCGGGTGGGTGCCCGGCACGTGCACCCTGGTGCCGCCGCCGCGATCACTGCGCAGGAAGCCCTCGGCGCGCAGCCGCCGGTACGCGGCGCTCACCGTCGCCCGGCTGAGGCCCAGCTCCCTGGCCAGGTCCCGCTCGGAGGCCACCCGCGCCCCGACGACCAACTGCCCGTCCAGCACCAAAGAGCGAAGCCCGAGGGCCAAGGCCTGGTACGTGTCTCCATGCCCCAGCGCCGGCGAGATCAGCTGAGCCAGTCGCGGGGCCCGGCCGTTGTCCACCCGACCAAGACTACCCCTTTGGCCTGCTCCGGACATAGCCAAATACGCGCCGGCCGTGACAGCGTGCACCCATGCGCCGCCTGCACCTACTTGCCCCCGTAGTGCCGGACCGGCGTCCGACCCGCCTCGCCATGCTGACCTGCGGCCTGGTGCTCTACGGGATCAGCAACGCCACCCTGGTGCTGGCCGGCCTCGGCCTGGACCCGTGGGACGTGCTGCACCAGGGCCTGTCCCGCACCTTCGGGCTGGGCGTGGGCACCTGGACGGACATCGTCGGGGTCGCGGTCCTGCTGGCCTGGATCCCGCTGCGCCAGCGCCCCGGCGTCGGCACCGTCGCCAACGCGATCATCATCGGGCTGGTCGTGAACGCGGTGCTCGCATTCACGCCGGTGCCCCACGGGCTGGTCGTGCGGGCCGTCCTGATGGTCGGCGCCGTCGGGCTGAACGCGGTCGCCACTGGTCTGTACATCGGCGCGGGTCTTGGCCCAGGGCCGCGTGATGGCCTGATGACCGGGATCGTCGGGCGCGGGCATTCGGTACGCGTCGTGCGCACCGGCATCGAGGTGTCGGTCCTGGCGGCCGGCTGGCTACTGGGCGGGACGGTGGGCGTGGGCACGCTCCTGTACGCCGCGTCCATCGGACCCCTGGTGCACCGCACCCTGCCCCTGCTGGTCCTGCGCCCGGGGACCCTTTACCGGCCGGCAGTGCCGGTCGCCCAGACCGGTCCGGATGAGCTGTAGAGCACCAGGTTGCCGTCGTTCTGCATGACCAGCTGATAACCCGTCCGGGGGTTGACCGTGCCGGTGGACCACTGGGCGCCGTACGGGCCATAAAGCACCAGGTTGCCGTCGCTCTGCACGGCGAGGAACGCACCCGGTAGCGGCTGGCCCGTCATCCACGACGAGGCCCACACGGGGCGGCCGCTGCTGTACACCACGAAGTTCCCGTCACCCTGTTGAACGGCGACGTGCCGCTGGTCGCCCGACTTCAGGTAGTTGCCAGGGCGTAGCGAACTCGGGGCCTTTGCGAGCTGGCCGCGGGACACCGGCGGCGCCGCGACGAGCCGGGGAAGCTGCGGGGGGGGGGGGCGAGGCGATTGCTGGTTCCCCCACGTAGTAGTCCGAGGTGTAGATCGGCTGCTCGGAGACGTTAGTGCCAGAGTGCGCCGCAACCCACATCTGGTTGCCCCCAGCGTAAATGGCGTCATGGTAGATGCCGGTCCAGTCGTAGAAGAAAAGCACGTCACCGGGTACCGCTGCACTCTGCGGGACGTGCCGCATCGCCGCGTACTGCTCGTTCGTGGTACGCGGCAGGGCGACGCCCATCCGCCCGTACACGAACTGGACCAGCCCCGAGCAGTCGAAGCTATTCGGGCCGGCGGCGCCATACTCGTACGGCTTGCCGGCCTCCTGGGCCGCGTAATCGACGATGCTCTGCCCGAACGTGGCGCCCGAGGCGCGCTGCCCTTTGGTGGCGCCGGAGGCTGACCCGGTCAGGACGCCCCCGATCAGGCCGACCAGGGCAGCCACACTGAGCACAGCAGAACTGAGCCGCATCGACCGGCGCGTGAGGCGTGTAGGCAACGTGGAACCCTCCGGCCCGCCTACGAGGTTAGCTGTCGGGTTCGGGCCCGAAGGCGGCCCGGCCGGCAGAGCGCCCGGCTTCACCCCAGGGACGACGCGCACGTCGACCCGTTAGACCCTGTGGGTCCCCCGCTTCCACCCCGTGGACAAGGACAACCGCAACCGGGGCAGTACTCGGCGAACGTTGCGGCGGTGCCGCGTGTGCGGCACGAGTCCGGAACCTACCTGGTTTGGACCCCCCCGCGATGGGTAAACTGCGAAATTCTTTGAAGACCGGCCTGCTTTTCCGTCGATCCAGCGCTCGCGAGCGTCACGGGAGCCAGGTTACCGGACGGGAAGGCCGTACATTTCGCCGAGGGGGTCGGCGATCAGCTCGAGGCGGGCGCCGTCCGGATCGCGGAAGTAGACCGAAACCTCGCTGTGTACGACATGCTCTACCCCTGCGGCCGCAAGTTTGCCGACCAGCTGCTTCCATCGCTCGGGCTCGACGGAGATCGCGATGTGGTGCAGGCCACCGAGCACCTCGCCGTACGGGCCGACGTCGAGGCCGGGGAAGTCGAAGAAGGCAAGCAGGTTGCCGTTGCCGAGGTCGAAGAAGAAATGCGTGGAGCCCGCGTAGTCCCGGTTCTCGATGATCTCGGTGAGCGGGAACTCCAGCAACTGCTGGTAGAACCGGATGGTCCGCTCGACGTCGCTACTGATCAGGGCGGCGTGGTGGATCCCGCGGGCCGACGACTCGGCGCGGCCGCCCGGCGGCCGCAGGTACGCCGCCCGCAACCGGTCCCGCTCGGCCGCGGACAGCCCCGCCGCGGACCGCCCCGCCGTGGACCGCTCCGCTGCGGACAGCCCGGCCGCTAACTCGTCCCGTTCGATGCTCGTCATCGCGCCTCCCTGGTCATCTCCCACACCAGCACCTCGGCGGGCTCGATTCCGGTGACCCGCTGGCCGCTGCTCGCGGTGAACCGGACTGCGTCGCCGGGGTTCAGTGTGCCGGCGCCTTCCAGACTCACGCTGCCGCGTGGCACGAACAGGTGCAGGTAGGGCGCGTCCGGGAGCGTCACGCTCTGTCCGGGCTGCAGGCGGGCGGCGTGCAGTGCGGCGTAGCTGGTGTTGATGCGAATAGCGGAGGTCCGGGGCGCCACAGCGAGGCAACTGCGCCGGCCGCCACCAGGACAGCTCCCTGGCAGGCCATCATGGCGGTGCCTGCCACTCCGAACAGCCGCCCGCGGAGGGCGGCCGGGCTCGCCAGCACATACCTTGCGTTCGGCACCACCTGCAGGGCGCCCCCAACACCTGCCAGCGCCCACAGGGCCATGACGACCGGCAGATAGGGAGCGCTCGCGGTCAGGACGAGCGGGGCGAAGGCGACGATGCCTCCCCACGGCAGCAGGCGCACCCGTCGATCAACCGGCACCCGCAGGACCACCAGCGTGCCCAGTACGAAGCCCAGCGGCCCGGCCGCGGTGAGCAGCCCGGCCGCGACCTCGCGCCACCGCCGTACGCATCGCTCAAGGCGACCGCGAGGCCCTCGGGGGCGGCCGCGGCCGCGGCCAGCAGCAGGCCCCACGCAAGCCAGTACCGCAGGTCCGGGCTCCGCCGCACGGTGCTCGCCCCGCGCAGCGTCTCGCGCAGCAGGCCACCATGTGCCTCTCCGACGGCTGGGCGGTGCTGCAGCACGAAGCGCACCGCCGCGGCTGAGACAGCAAAGGTCGCCGCGTCCGCCAGGAGCGCCCCGCCCGTGCCCACGATCGCTACCAGTGCGCCACCGAAGCCGAACCCGAGCACCTGGCTGGCCTGCACCGCACTGCCGTTCAGCCCTTGGCCGGTGACGTAGTCCTCACCCAGGACGTCGGGCAGCGTGGCGGAACGGGCGCTGTTAAAGGCCGGTGAGACGCACCGGCCAGCGCGATGATGACGTAGAGCAGCGGCGTCGGCGGGCTCAAAGCGAGCAGCAGCACGAGCAGGCCGCGCAGGACGTCGCTGATCACCATCACGGTGCGCCGGGGGTAGCGGTCGGCCAGCGTCGAAACGACCGGACCGACGACCACGGCCGCGCCGTAGGCCGTCGCGAAGGTGGCCGCGGCCGCAAAGGCCGAGCCGGTCCGCTGATAGACCAGCAAGGCCAGCGCGATCTGCGCGACCTGGTCGCCCACGACGCTCAGCGACTGGGAGACCAGGAGCGCGAGGTACTCGCGGTTGCGCAGGACAGCGCCGTACCCCGCCCTGCCCTCGGTGTGCACCGGCTGATGATGCCGCAAAAAGCGCGGCAGACCGCGAGTCGCCACATTTCGCCCGGCGCGCGCACCGCCGGGCTGCCGGTCCCGATCTTGACCAGGGTGTGGGTGAAGACCCCCTGTCCGGTCCAGATCCGGGCTGTCGGTGCCGGCCAGTCGGGTGCGGTCCCAGCTGTGTCCGCGTTTGAGGCTGCTGATTCGGCCCTCGCTGCCGGTTCGCCACTTCACGGTTTTGCGGAACGCCGGTCGGTGTTCCTCGACCTGTCTGGCCTTGCCCGGTTTGCCCTTGCGGGGGATCACGACGTGCCGGACGCCGAGGTCGCGCAGGGTGTCCTCGACGTTCTTCTGGCCGTAGCCACGGTCGGCGGTGGCGGTCCGTGGTTTGCGGCCGGTGCGCTTGATGACCCGCTCGATTGCCTGCGCGAGCTGCGGCGCGTCCGGTGGGTTGCCCTGCTCCAGGTTGTGATCGAGCACGACGCCGTCCTGGTTGTCGACGACCTGGGCCTGATAGCCGAACTGGACCGGCTTACCGAGCTGACCCTTGGCGATCGGACGGGCGTCCGGGTCGTGCAGGCTGACCCGGCGGGTCGCTCCGGCCGGGGTGGTGCCGGCCACCCGTTGCCGGGTCTGGTCCGCGACCCTCCGGGTCACCTCCAGCAGCTCGGTCAGGTCGTTCACCGCCCGGCGCAACCGGCCACGCCGCCGCCCCGCGGCTGCGTCCTTCCCTGCTGCTGCGGCCAGTGCCTCGGCCTTGGCCTGCGCGCGTCGCAGCGCCCGCCGGGCGTTCGCCAGGAGCTTCTCGGCGTCGCTGGTGGCGCGTTCGGCCAGCTCCGCGAGCTCACCGGTGATCCGCTGCACGGTGGCCTGCGCCTCATCGCGGCCTTGCGCTGAGCGGAGCCGGAGCTTCGCGGCGATGCCGTGGGCCCGCTTGTCCGTTGCCCGGCCGCGGTCGGGCAACCGGATGCGGGTCGCGCCACAGGCCAGACCTAGGTTGGCTGGCTACCGATCTAGGTCCTACGAGTGGTGTTGAGTCGCCGCTGCTTGCGGCTGCAGCCCTGTGATCTGCGTGCGCTGGCCTCTAGGCAACCGCCCCCACCGACGCGCAGCCCGCTCGTCTGCTGCCATCGCGAGGGCTGGCAGGCACATCCGGTCCGGCGGCTGGTCACCGCTCAGCCGCTTCGCTCCGTACGGACCAGTGGCCGCCGGGACGTCTCGCGGCACGCCCCTAGCACCGGTCCGCGTCGTGTACTTAGTTGCCGAGACGGCTCAGGCGCTCGCGGTTGGCCGTGAGCCGTGCCTGGAACTCGGGGTCCTGCAGCCTGCGCTGAGCGTGAGCGGCGAGTGCCTCGCGGATCTCCTCGCTCATGGGCTTGCCGTCGATCGCGGCGATGAGTTCGAGTTCCTCTGCCTGCTCGTGTGGGAGCCGGAGGGTCATGCTCTTGACCTTCATGGGTTGCTCTCTTTGCTCCGAGTGGTGGTGTCTCGACATCTTGGTATCTTGGCGGTCTAATTGTCATGCGGCAGCGCCGCCGTCACTCGGCTGGATTAGCTGCCCATGAGACTCAGCTCACCGGATTCAGTCCCGCACGAGGAGAGACACGCTTCCCCTCGAACAGCCGCTCGCCTTGCTGCAGCGGCGAGGCCTGAAGGCAGTAGAGCCGCCAGTACGCCTGCCACAGGTTGTCGCACCGGGGGAGGTGCGTCACGGGAAGCCCGATCAGCGCGGCCTCTTTCGAGGTGATCACCTTGCCGTGCGTGTAGGACCGCGAGGCGTTGAGCAGGTTGGCCGCGACCTGCGTGAAGGTGGCTCCTCCCGACGGGCGCCGACGTTGCAGCAGCTGTTCGACGTAGCTGCTGGTCTAAGAACGTGTTGGGAAAGCGTCGGCGCGCCTCCGTGACTGGTGTGACTGATGTGGTCAGCGTGGGGGAATGCGGTCTACTTCCCCGGCCCGCTACCCGTCGGATCTGACCGACGAACAGTGGTGC